>Ga0208758_100095_pt1 | contig 50223 bp, 58 predicted proteins | sample LakWasM116_HOW13_2_FD_183930 | JGI IMG/M metagenome (GOLD analysis project Ga0208758, IMG submission 183930) | Freshwater sediment methanotrophic microbial communities from Lake Washington under simulated oxygen tension - Sediment Metagenome... | ecosystem: Environmental > Aquatic > Freshwater >...
CGCCGCGTTCTTTAGTGTAGGAAATGCCGCGGAATGTGTAGTCGGTGAAGAAGCCAATGTTGGTTGATAAGGTATGTGGTGAGGCTGGCGCTGGCGCTGCCGCTGCCGCAGCTTCTTCTGCATAAGCAAAAGGTACGCTCAATGTAGATGCCAATATACCGGCAAGCAAAACTGGTTTGATAAAAGTACTCATTAGACCCCCTTAAGTTAATAGACAATTAATAATATTTACCCATATTAAACAATAACATAATAATTTAATTTATTCATTAAATTAAATTATTTTTAACAAGATGAAATTTATTGTTAATCTCAAGCGAGGCACTAAACTCAGCGCGCATGCACCGCCAAGCCTCTAGCCATTCAACCTGCGCCGAACGCTACAAATTCAGTGACTTCCAGCCCGAAGCCAGCCATGCTTGGCATCTTGCGCGGCTCTGCCATCAGCCGCATTTTCACTACGCCCAGGTCACGGAGTATCTGCGCACCGATGCCGTAATCCTTAAGCGTGTGCTGATGGCTCACAGTCTGATCTGCTGACTTGATCGCACGAACAACATCTTCGCTCTTTTCTTCGCGCCGCAGCATTACAATGATACCGGCGCCTTCTTCGCTGATCAGCTGCATGGCATGAGACAAGCTCCAGCTGTGCCTTTTGCTGCTTGCATCGAGCAGATCAAATACTGATAAAGGCTCATGTACACGCACCAGCAGACTGTGGCTGGCGGAAACCTCTCCTTTTACCAGCGCAAGATGCGTTTCACCGGTCGTTGAATCATGAAACGCAACTAAATTAAACGCCCCATACGCTGTTTCAATAACACGTTGGGCAACACGCTCGACCAGGCACTCGGTCTGATTGCGGTAATTAATAAGATCGGCAATCGTGCCTACCTTGAGATCATGTGTAGCGGCAAACTCCAGCAAATCCGGCAAACGCGCCATTTCACCGTTGTCTTTGAGAATCTCGCAAATCACGGATGCCGGCTCAAGCCCGGCCAGTTTTGCAATGTCACAACCAGCTTCGGTATGCCCGGCCCTGACCATGACCCCACCGTTCTGCGCGATTAACGGAAATACATGGCCCGGGCTGACAATATCCACAGCTCTGGCATTGGCGCACACGGCGGTCTGAATTGTGTGTGCCCTGTCTGCGGCTGAAATGCCGGTAGTCACACCTTCGGCAGCCTCTATCGACACTGTGAAATTAGTCCCCATCTGCGCGCCGTTCTCTAGCACCATAGGTTTCAGATTAAGCTGTTTTCCACGTTCTTCAGTCAGCGTCAGGCAGATCAGGCCCCTGCCATGTTTGGCCATAAAGTTAATATCGGCCGGAGTTACGAACTGTGCAGCCATGACAAGGTCGCCCTCGTTTTCGCGGTCTTCATCATCAAGCAGCACGACCATGCGGCCTTGCCGCATTTCTTCGATAATGTCGGTAATCGGGCTCACCCTGACAGATGCTGCCGCGTGTAAACCAAATGCTGCTATTGCCTGAGATGGCGCTTTAAAATTGAGGTCAACAATATTATTCATGATTTACTCACTATAGATGCATGCGTAAGCTGAATGATTATGAATGGACTCAAAGTTCTCACATTCAACAATGTAGTGTTTAATGCGCGGCTCACGATTAAACGCACCTGCGATGTCCCGCACCATGTCCTCAACAAACTTCGGGTTATCGTAAGCGCGCTCGGTCACATATTTTTCATCAGGCCGCTTGAGCAGGCCATAGAGCTCTGATGATGCCTGTGCCTCGACCATCGCGATGATGTCTTCTATCCACATCAGTTCCTGCATCGAGACAGTCACCGTCACGTGTGAGCGCTGGTTATGCGCGCCATAAGCAGAGATTTTTTTTGAGCATGGGCAAAGGCTGGTCACCGGTATCAGCACTTTCACTTTGATATCATGCTGCCCATGTTTTATTTCACAGATAAAACTGACTTCGTAATCCAGCAGGCTTTTGACACCGGAGACAGGGGCAGATTTATTGATAAAATACGGAAATGTCATTTCAATATGACCGGATTCGGCTTCAAGCCGGTTCGCCACTTCGTTCAATATGGCTTGAATATTCTCTACTGAAACTTCAATCTCATTCTCGTTCAGTATCTCGATAAAGCGCGACATGTGCGTGCCTTTTAAATGCTGTGGCAAATGCACATACATATTGAACATGGCCACTGTGCGCTGAACCGCGCCGGTTTTCTCCTTGACTGTAACCGGGTGTCGTATTGCTTTAATACCGACCCTGTCAATCGCGATCTGGCGGGTATCAGCCAAATTTTGCACATCCAGAATTGAAAGATTTACAGGGGAATTCATATGATTAATCCATTTCTAATTGTTCAGCCTGGCATTGGCTATCCAGCGCTCATAAACTTTTTTAGCCAGTTGATTCAAGCGGGCAACCCGACTACTTAAATCCAAAAGAATTTGCTGTTTGCTCATGACGGATTCCGACTTCGACATTGCATCCAGATCATCTTTGCTGTCCTCACACCATTTTCTGACCATTGCCTCTGTCATTTCAATATGGCATTGAAACCCGATGTGCAGGCCATTAAAAACATAAGCCTGATTTGTGCAATATTGACTACTCATGACACGCTTGGCACCGGCAGGCAAGCCGAAGGTTTGATAATGCCAATGGAAAACATCAAATTTTTCCAGCCCGCCGAACCATTCTGCAGCAGCGGCACCTTCAACTGCCACCTCACCCCAGCCGACTTCCCAGCATGCGTTGTCTGTCACTTCGGCACCCAAGGCTTTTGCCAGAAACTGCCCGCCCAGACAATGGCCGATCACCGGCACATCCGCAGCAACAGCCGCCTGAATAAAACTGATGATCGGCTCACGCCAGCTTAGGTCATCGTTGACGCTCATCGGTCCGCCCATCAATGCGATGGCGGCAACCTCTTCATTAAATGCAGGCACTGCCTGGCCTTGATCCAGCTTGATCAATTGCCAATGAATTCCGTGTTCATCCAGGAATGTTTGCAGATACCCTGGCTCTTCTGTTGGGGAGAACCTGAAGACTAAAACTGATTTCATATTAAGACTCAAGCCTTGGCTAATGGCTGACCATCACGCTTGAATATCTCCTGACGGTATTTAGCCCAGTAATAAGCGTCTATAACAGAAATTGCATAGATGAAAACGCCGCCCGCCAGCTTACCCACCCAGGACCGTTCCGGTTCAGCCAGGTTAAAGGTGATTAAACCTAGGATAATCATGAAGCATGCCATCAGAAAGCCCTTTTTAGGCGTGTTGTTGACCACTTGCCCCATACCAGGCAGAAAAATGGCAATGAGCAATACATAGATAGGGCCAAGAGGCCTGTTGTTTTGCGGTGTATTACTGGCAATAGTTTTCATCGTTTACCCCAATTAAATAACAGCGCTTTCCATATTGCGCCTGATAGCGACAGCCTTCTTTAAAAGACTCTCGACAACATCTTTGCTTACCGGTGAATTGTTATAAACAGCATTACGCATGAGCAGATATTCACCGCGCTCGCCCTGCTTTATCATATAAGTCAATCTGGTCATGACTGGCGTGACCAGCAACTCTTTCATTTTTGTATCTGCAAACAACTCCGGTACATCATTGTCCAGCAATGCCAGATCAACCGGCTGTTTCAGGTATTTTAAAATGGCATGCTGCGGCCATGCGGCTGGAATTGCCATACTGCCATCCCACTGCCAGGAAGGGCTGTAAAACTCGTTATTGGCAGGTCTTGCAATAAAATCCAAAGTGCCATGGCTTGGATTATTAGCAATCACTTTAACCAACAGCCATAACGGTGGAATCTTTCTCCAGCCCAAGGTATCTTCAACCACACTCAGATGCACTTGAAAACCGCCATAACTACCATATAGAACCGGCAGATTTGCCTTATCCAGACTGGCGAGAGGCTGTTGCAGCAGCGAATCACACTCATCAAACACGCAGCTGCGCGCCTGCTTTTTATCGTTCACATCTTTTTTATACTTACGGGTCATGATTATCATCATCATGACAAGCAGCACTGCTACCACAATATTCATTTGAACCTCACATATGGCAGCGGCTTGTAGCCGCTGCCAACTTTGTTTAAAAGCTCAGTATTAACAAACTAATATTTACCGATTGCACTACTAATATCCTTTAGGACGCGGCCAAGGCATTGTGAACTGGTCTGCGCGTTTCACAAATTTGTACCTGCGTAATACAAACCAGACTGAAGCCAGGATATAGAACGCCATGATAGATAATAGTGAAGCACCGTAGCCCAGGAAGGTCGCAAAATAGGTAGCACAGCACAATGTCAGCAATGTGATCGCCGGAATCGGGTGGAAAGGATGGATGTAGCCTCTATGTATCGTGCCCAATGGCCACATTTTTCTGAACTTGATCATATTGAAAGTCATGAATGTATAGCCAAGTAAACCAGACAGAATAGAGAATGTAATCACCTGATCCAGCAAACCGGTGAACGCAAACGAGATCGCGATCGGTACCAAGAACAATACAGAGCGATAAGGCGTACGGTATTTAGGATGAATTGCACCAAAAAACACTGGCATGTAACGGTCACGCGCCAGCGAGAACCAGGCGCGGGATGCATCATTGATACAGCCATTCGCAGAAGCAGTAGCTGCAAAAGCCGTTGCAATAAATAGCATTAACTGCAATTGCGTACTGCCGAGCAGTGTTGCCGCGTCATACATCGGTGTTACAGCCTGACCCAGATATTGCCAAGGCATTAAACCGGTGGCCACAAACCAGGTAATCGTTGCCGCTACCAGCAGGGTCATGATGCCGCCCATGGTACCTAGCGGGATAGAACGACCGGCAGAGCGCACTTCTTCAGCAGCCTGACATGTACCTTCAATACCGAGGTAATACCACATACCAAATTGCAGCGAAGCAATGACACCGATCCAGCCGTAAGGCAAGTCCGTGAGCAAACCTGCATGCTGCAGCACAACACCCTGGTTGAGCGGATCAACCGCAAAGAAAAGTACGATCAATGACAAGAATGCCAGAAATGTAATGACCAGATTAAGCGTCAGTGTTGCAAATACTCCCCGGTAGTTAAGCCAGGCCAGAAATGCAACGGTCAGCACCACAAAGGGCTTGGTATCCAGATTAGCATACCCCATGACCTCGGCCCCCGACTTCATCAAGTCGCCTACTACCAGAGCATCCGCGGCACATAGCATGGTATAGGCCATGACCAGGTACAAGCCCACATTAAAGGCCATGAGCGGCCCCACAATATGCTTGGCCTGCGTGTATTGACCGCCCGCTGCAGCGACAGTGGATGTCACTTCAGAGTCGATCATCGCAACACAGGTATACAGCAAACCAATGACCCAGCAAGCAATCAGCGAAGCGTAAGCGCCACCCTTGCCTACGGTAAAGTTCCAGCCCATGAACTCGCCTACCAGCACGATCCCTACACCCAGCGCCCATATATGAAAGGGGTTGAGTACCTTCAGCATGGCAATCGGCTTATTGCCGACGCCTGTTATTTTTTCGGTTGCCATTATACGTTCCCCTCTTCGAGATGCGTGCCGTGGACAACGTCATCCTCACCACCTTCGCGTGAACTCATTAAATACTCTTCGTCATACTGTGAAGAGATCATAAATGCATCTACCACCATCCAGACCAGCATAATCGCTGACCCACTCCAGGCGGCGTATACCAAAATATCCCAAAACTCCATAGTTGATCTCCTTTGCTTGTAAGCAATATCTATTTATTATCAAATTTCTCTGCGATGACTTCACGATACTGCTTATCTGACACTTTCAGCATGAAGATGAAATAGCCAGCGACAACAGCAATCGTTATCAGCAACATTAACGGGTCTATCGTGTAGTCAAAACGGCTGTTGATTAAAGTAGCTGCTTTTTCCGGGTCATAACCCAGCTTTACCCATTGCGCCTGCTGAACTGCATTTTGCCCCAGTGATTCCCAGGTAGATTTCGCAACATGGGCTGCTGCTTCAGCCGCTGCCTCGGCTTTAGCCTCAGCCTTGAAAAGCAATGGAATCATCAGGCTGGCATATACCAGAACCAACACCAGAATGGTGTCAAACATCTGGCCAAACATGCTCTGATTGGGCGGTGTATAGTTTTTTTTCATAATATGGTCCTAGCGATTATTTTTGGCAGCTCGATTGATATCGAGATTTTTGATATCCAGACCGTAGATGAACTCTTTATCTTCTTTAAAGTGTCTGGTCATGGCAAAAACGGAAGCTGTGTTGAAAAGTATCAACATAGCGCTGGCGATGTAAAGCACAAGACGAATATTGGGTTCCTGCACTATGCCAAGGATGGCGATTAGCACAAAAACAACAGCCCCGAATAACAATGCGACGTCAAACCAGGCCATAAAACAATCACGCAGATACATCTCGTTCATTCTTTTATTTATATTATTTCTCATTACGCTGCTCCTATCCCTTAGAAAATGGAAAATCAGTGTACTAGTATGACTAGTCACCAGAACGGGAGGCATAAAGAATAACGGCGTGGCGATGCCGGGAGTGCAGAGCCTGTCAGCCCTTGTTTTAATAACAAGCGTACTAGCAGTAAGAATTTGGATAATTCAAAGGGCGCAATCACTGCGTTCAGGCAGTTGCGGCAAGATAACTTCTGTAGAGAAAAATAGAGGGTATGCGCATTGTGTATGAATGTTTTTCTTACGTTATTCCGGTCGTTGGAAGTGAAACCCGTCTTCAAGCAAAATAAACTATTCATTGCGCATACCCTCATAAAACCCAAAGATATTTGGGGGGGAAATACTTAGAACTATTTTAGAATTTTGTAACTCCTGGAATCCAGCTAGTACCAGCAAGCGGCACTTGTGCCATTGCTGAAGCTTCTATCGTCAGCGCTACCAAATCTTCAGGTTCAAGATTATGCAGATGTGACTTGCCGCAAGCACGTGCTACCACTTGTGCTTCCATCGTCATCACTGCAATGTAGTTCGCCAGGCGGTGACCTGCCTTGATAGGATCTAGGCGTTTCATCAACTCAGGGTCTTGCGTAGTGATACCGGCAGGGTCTTTACCTTCATGCCAGTCGTCATAAGCACCCGCTGTTGTACCCAATTTTTTGTACTCTTCTTCAAGGTGCGGATCATTATCACCAAGGGCAATTAACGCAGCCGTACCAATTGCAACAGCATCAGCACCTAAAGCAATTGCTTTAGCTACATCGGCACCGTTACGAATACCGCCTGAAACAATCAACTGCACGCTGTCTTTACCATTACGGTAAACACCTAAATCCTGTAACGCTTTAACAGCAGGGCGAATCGCAGACAGAATCGGCAGACCTACGTGCTCGATAAACACTTCTTGCGTAGCAGCTGTACCGCCTTGCATACCGTCCAGCACCACTACATCTGCACCGGCTTTTACTGCAAGTGCCACGTCGAAATATGGGCGGGTTGCACCGATTTTTACATAAATCGGTTTTTCCCAATCAGTGATTTCACGGATTTCCGCAATCTTGATTTCCAGGTCATCCGGGCCAGTCCAGTCTGGGTGGCGACAAGATGAACGCTGATCGATACCTTCTGGCAAGCAACGCATTTTTGCTACACGCTTGGTGATTTTCTGACCAAGCAACATACCGCCGCCGCCTGGTTTTGCACCTTGACCAACCACCAGCTCAATCGCATCGGCCTTACGCAGGTCATCAGGGTTCATACCGTAACGTGACGGCAGGTATTGATACACCAATGTAGTTGAATGACCGCGCTCTTCAGGTGTCATACCGCCGTCACCTGTCGTGGTGCTGGTACCGGCTGCGGTAGCGCCGCGGCCTAATGATTCTTTAGCCGGGCCTGACAGTGAGCCGAAACTCATGCCCGCAATCGTCACCGGTGTTTTCAGGTGAATCGGTTTTTTAGCATGGCGTGTGCCCAATACCACATCGGTACCGCATTTTTCACGGTAGCCTTCTAATGGGTAGCGGCTCACAGACGCACCTAAAAATAACAGGTCATCAAAATGCGGCAATTTGCGTTTAGAGCCCGCACCGCGGATATCGTAAATACCCGTCGCTGCTGCACGTCTGATTTCTGAATTGGTGTAGTCATCAAACGTAGCCGAATGACGCGGTGTAGTTTGCGGAGTTTTATGTACTGTATCTTTTGATTTATCGTCACTCATTTTAATAAGCTCCTGCGTTATCGACATGGAAGTGGTAAAGCGTGCGTGCAGAACCATATTGTTTAAAGCTATCTGGATTCACGTCTGCGTGGCCAGATTTAACCAATAAGTCTGCAAGGATTTTTCTATCTTCAGGGCTGGTTGTTTTTTCTTCACAATCAGCACCCAGACTCTTAACCGTACCGCGCACAAAAATTTTGGCTTCGTAGATTGAGTCACCCAGGCCTTCACCTGCGTCACCCAGAATCACAAAGTTACCGGCTTGTGCCATAAAGGCTGAGAAGCTGCCTACAGAGCCGCCAACAACAACATCAGCGCCTTTCAGGGCAATCGCTGTACGCAGGCCGGCATCACCGTCAATGATCAGCAGGCCGCCATTAGCTGTCGCAGCAGCTGCATTCGATGCAAAGCCTTTGACATGCACAACGCCAGACATCATGTTTTCAGCAACACCGCTACCGGCACTGCCTTCAATGGTCACTTTGGCCAGCTGGTTCATACCAGCCGCATAGTAGCCTGCGTGGCCTTTAATCGTAACGTGAACATCTGATTTCAAACCTACTGCGATGTTGTGCGCACCATTCGGATTTTCGATGACGACTGATTTGCCGTTGAGTGTACTTGCATCACCATGCAGGAACTGATTCACTTCGCGCAATGGCTTAGCATCTAAGTCAAATTTTAAAGTTTCCATACATACATCTCCTTAGGTGAAGGTTCGAATACCTTTGCGTTTTTAATATCTGGCAAATGTGCCAATGAGCGGAACTCTGAAGCGATAGCCACATAGTCATCATGCTCAGCGATAATTGCCGGTTTACAACCGAATGGATCACGTACCAAAGCCAGTTGGTTGCTGGTACCCATCAATAAGGTGTAAAAACCGTCAAGTTCATCAAAACCATGGTTCAATGCTGTTTCCAGGTCATCGCCTTCGCGCATGCGCCACTGCAGATAACGGCAGGCAGCTTCAGTGTCGTTGTCAGTTTCAAACTCGATGCCTTCATACTGCAATTTACGGCGCAGGCTGTTAGCATTTGAAAGTGAACCGTTATGTACCAGGCACCAGTCTTCACCTGCTGTGAAAGGGTGAGCATGCGCTGGTGTAATCGCTGATTCTGTTGCCATACGTGTATGGCCAACCAGGTGTGTACCTTTAAAGTTTTTAAAGTCGTAACGATCAGCAACCTGTGCTGGCGTACCAACATCTTTATAGATATCCATCAACTGGCCTACTGACAGCAGATGCAATTGCGGATAATGTTCTTTCAACCAGATTTTGACGGTTTCCGGCTCCAGGCTCGTTGTCAAAACAGCATGGTTAACTTTTGGCTCAACCTTGGCTTTAATGCTCAGGTGTTTTTCGAAATCGTGACCCAGCTTTGTCCAGTTGAAGTCAGCAGTACCTGAGTAAAGGCTGAACTTTCTTTCATTTGCCGCTACCGGTGCGCCAAACATTGCTAAACCTGCAGAGTCTGGTCCGCGTTCTGTCATGCCGATTAACATCGGCAGCATAAGCTCGCCAATCGAGTCACGCATTTTTGGATTTCTAACCAATAATCCTACAATTCCACACATACTTTTCTCCTTACAAATAAAGTTAAACCAATCAATGTAGTTAAACCCTGCTCTTTAAATAAATTAGAAAAAATCCACGTACCTGTTAATTTCCCAATCTGAAACATGACGTTGATACTCCATCGACTCGGCACGTTTAATTTTGATGAACTCTTCTGATAAAGAATCACCTAAAGCGTCACGAATCACTTTGTTACTTTCAAGCTGGTCAATTGCCTCACCCAGGCTTTGCGGCAATATGCCGATACCTTGCTCGCGCATTTGCGCCGGTGTTAAGTCATACAGGTTGTTGGCATGGCCGCCACCCGGATGCAATTCACGTTTAACACCATCCAGGCCTGCCGCGATCACTGCAGCGGTTGCCAGATAAGGATTACAGCTGCCATCCGGCAAGCGCAGTTCCAGACGTCCGTACGGAATCCGTACCATGGTTGAGCGGTTGTTATTGCCGTATGAAATATAAGCCGGCGCCCAGGTTGAACCTGTCAGTGACTGACTGACCACCAGACGTTTGTATGAGTTAACAGTCGGGCAGGCCAGTGCCGTAATAGCAGGCGCATGTGCAAGAACACCGCCCATAAAGTGATAAGCCAGTTTTGATAAACCATGGCCGGTTGGATCGGAATCATCATGGAATAAGCTTTTCTTGCCATCTCCGATCGACATATGCATGTGCATGCCATTGCCCGGACGATTGCCGAATGGTTTAGGCATGAACGAGCAGATCATGCCGAGTTCATTTGCAATATGACTGGCTGCCATCTTGAACATCAGGTAGTCATCTGCACTTTTCATACAGTCAGCATAGGTATAGTTAATTTCAAACTGACCATTTGCATCTTCATGGTCGATTTGATAAATATCCAGGCCGGCAGCGATTAAAGTCTCTGTCAGGCGTTCCAGGAAAGCAGACTGCTTGGACATGGATTTATAGTCATAGCATGGTTTCTGCAGCGTGTCTGTTTCATCATGCGGGCGAATCGCGCCGGTCGCTGCATCCCTTTGAAGTAAGGAAAACTCTGGCTCCAGGCCGGTATATAGAATCCAGCCTTCTTTGGCTAAACGATCTGTCTGCGCCTTAAGCACCACGCGTGAATCATGGCAGTAAGGCTTGCCTTCTACATGACCGTCACAGATGATGCGGGCATAGCCAGGTTGCCATGGCATGAGCGTCAGGGTTGATAGATCACCGACCGCCATGTAATCCGGGCCATTAGGCGCAATACCCATACCCCAGATGGCACCACCGGCAAAACCGGCGCCGCCCTTCAGAATGGAACCAATATGTTCAGCCGGTACCGATTTAACTTTAGCAACGCCATGAATATCGACAAACTGCGCCAATATATATTTGACATTGTTATCTTTTAAAAACTTCTTTGCTTCATCTAACGTTTTCATCTACTTCTCCCTGAAATGCAAAATATCCACATTTATGAAAAATATTTCTGAATCTCTAAATAAGCCACATTCACTATTTACCGGCCTTGATTTTATAAGCACCAAGTATTATTTTTTTGATATCTAGCGAACATCACTAAGTCTGATAACAAGCAAGTCCAACTGCCCCGCCACCTAATTCAACTGCAATCTCTAACATTACTTCCCACATGTATGGCCCGTAGGTTCCGTCACACCAAACACGGTAAACCTGCTCTCCGTTTAAAGTCTGGCGAAGCACAATGGCCGATATACCTGCAACCTGCGTCATGATCACGTCATCAGCGGATACTGATTTCTCACGTAGATCTAATGAACATAATTCAGAAAACAAATTGAGCACTTCGCTTCCGCTCAGAATAAAAGCGGCATCTGCGCGCGGCACCTTGTAAACATTAGGCACGCGCGTCGTTTCTGCTGATAGCCTTGCACAGGCAGCGCCGTCAAAGTGGTCTTCTACCAGAAATTCACTGCCACCCAATCTCAGCACCAGCGTATTCTGATCACTCACAGCCCATGAGTTAGGGTTCGCAGGAATCGTGATTCCACGATCTGCCAGCCACTGTGACGCTTGTGCACCTTTTACGCCGTAACGCGATAGACAACTCACATCAGTCACGCCCAGTACTTTCTTTCTCGCCCGCTCAACTTCAGCGCTCGCGAACTCTACCGCCGTGTTAACGCCATTCACCAGGCTCCATTTCGCGTTACTTTTCAGTTGTGCATGCGCGACGGGGGAAGTCTGAAATATAGTTTTCATGCTCGATGCTTGCATCTCAAGATCCTCTTTTACTCTGGATATTATTCTGAAGAAACGGTGCTTCAACTACTGTGGCCTTGACCAAGGCGCCGCTATCAGTGCGGATTTCAAATGTTGAACCCACAGCTGTTCTATCAGGCGACACATAAGCAAATCCGATGCAGCGATCTATATATTTGCTGTAGGAAAAACTTGTGACACGACCCAGGATTTCACGTCCATTCACGACCAGGTTGCAATCCATAGGCATCTCGCCTTTATAATCCTGCGCTAAAGCAAATGGCACCAGCTGTTTCCTTAATGGCCGCTTGGCTAAGATCTCCAGGCTGCGTTGACCGATAAAATAAGGCTTGCTCATTTCTATTGCCCAGTTCGCACCAATCTCAAACGGATTCGTTAAACCATCGGTATCAACGCCAGGCATTGGGTGCCCCATTTCCAGACGCAATAATCGTTGTGTATCGCTGCCGAATGGGCGTAATCCATAGTTTTTTCCTGCTGCCAGCAGCGCATTCCATACCTGTGGCACATGCGCCATCGGAACGTGCATTTCGTAACCAAGATCAGAGACGAAGGCAACGCGTATCAGTCTTGCCTCAACTCCGGCTACCTGGCTTTCACGTACGCTGCTGATGGGGAATGATTCATAAGAAAGATCAAGATCAGTCAGTGAAGATAAGATTTCACGTGCGGCAGGGCCCGCAATATTGATCGCGCCAAAAGCGCCGGTCACATTTACCAGACCAATATCCAGTTGCCACATTTGCTGCGAACGCTGCATTTCACGATATACGGCAGCCGCATTTGAAGTGCCGATTGAAACGTAGAACAGGTCATCCGCAAGACGGCTGGCGATACCATCATCGGCAATCACGCCACTATCATCCAGTAGCATGACATAGCGGCAGCGGCCTATTTTTTGCGTTACATAACTACCGGTAAAGAAGCGTTCCAGAAATTCAGCCGCATCAGGGCCATGCACTTCGATCTTACCGAACGAACTACCGTCAATCATGCCGGCTGTTTTACGCACCGCCATTGCCTCAGCCTGAATCGCATCCTCTTTGCTTTGACCATCGGTCAGGTAGTAAGCCGCGCGTTTCCAGGCGCCAATATCCGTAAACACCGCGCCATTAGCCTGATGCCAGTCATGCAGCGAAGTCAGGCGATGCGAATGGAAACCGCGTCCGCCCAGATGTCCGATCGGTGTTGGATGGAAGAACGGCCTGGATGTGGTGGTGCCGATTTTTTCTACCGGCAGTTCGCGTATCCTGGCCAGGATACGAATGGCATTCATATTGGAATGCTTACCCTGGCTAGGGCCCATACCCACAGTCGTAAAGCGTTTCATCAGCTCGATATTGTCGAAACCTTCTTTAGCCGCATTCACAAAATCTTTAATCTGGATATCTTCGTCAAAATCTACAAAGTTTTTACCTTTTTCATGCGGCACCATCGGATACGGATGGCTTGGACTGGTTGAACCAGCAAGGGACGCATGTTTTTCAACTTTGATTTCTACTGCTTCCAGACCCAAATAACGCAGGGCTTCATTTGCAGCGCGTGCGCCATCTTTGATGCGCTGGCCAAGATCATACACACCGTTTACTTTACCTGCCGCGAACATGCCATCTGGCAAGCGGTTTGGCACAAACTGCTGTATATCGTAATCAAACTGCATTGCAGTACCTGCCTGGTACAGCAGCGCACCGGCCGGTGCCCAGCCCGCACTCATGGCGATACCATCACACTCGACCGTAGCTTTGTTCTTGGTGACTGCAACATTGGCAACATCATCGTATTCACACAGTATGGCACCGCGTACGCTTGATTTATCTGATGATGCTAGCGCTTCATATACACAGTAGCCTGCGTATATCTTGATGCCGCGTTTTGACAATGCGATGGCTGCGTCACTTGTATTGGCACCTTTACGCATATCAACAACAGCCACCACTTTAGTGCCGGCTTCCAGTAAATCCAGCGCTACGCGATAGCCGTAATCATTGGCAGTCACGACAATTCCGTTATTGAACGGTTTAACGCCATAGCGGTAAATCATGCGCTGCGCTGCTGATCCCAGCATCACGCCGGGCAGATCGTTGTATCTGAACACCGGCGGCTGCTCAAAAGCACCGCTGGCCACAATCACGCTCTTAGCGCGCACTTTGTTAATGCCGCTTTCAGACACCACAGGTATCAAATGGTCAGGGTAATACCCAGCAGCATAAGTACCGGTGAGAATTGTAATGTTTGGCTGGTTGACAACTTTATTGAGCAATTCACCCAATTGTTTGCTGGCTGCTGAATCGCCGCCGCGATCATAAGTTAGACTGCCGCCTGCATGGCGATTTTCGTCTACGATCGTAACTTCCAAGCCTGCCTGCGCGGCTTCATAAGCAGCGGTCAAGCCTGCCGGGCCGGCACCGATCACCAGCAAGTCGCAATGCGAGTGCTGTTTGCGCTTGAGTATGCGCGGGTAATTAAAGTTAACGACACCCAGGCCGGCAGCTTTACGGATTACTTTTTCCCAAAATGGAAAGAAACGGCGTGGTGTGTGGAAAGCTTTATAGTAAAAACCTACCGGCAATAATGGTGAAATAGAATCAATATAGCTGCTCTTGTCTTTTTTAACACCGCCAGTGGTATTCACGGCAGTCAGCACCATGCCGTCTTTTACCTCAACCACATCGGCACGAATATTGGTATCAAGACCGTCTGTCACAAGTACGTTCACATCGTGGTTCGCCAGGCTCAGCACGCCGCGTGAACGATGGTATTTAAAGCTGCGGCCCAATACTTTCTGGCCATTTGCCCATAATGCACTGCTGATGGTATCGCCTTCAAATCCTGTAAACACTTCACCTTCAAATGTGAAGCTGATTTTCTTGTTACGGTTAATCCATTCACCAGTCTGCTTAGATGCACGTAAAGTCATTTACTTTTCTCCTGCGCTAGGCTTGAATTATTGTTATTTGGACCCAACAGATAAGTGCGCGTCACTTTATCCGTGAGCGTGTTGCGCTCTGCAATAAACCAGGTGCCGCTCGGTGAGTGATACCACCATTCTTTTTTATCTCCAGGCGCACCGCTGCGGTTATGAACATAAGCAGCCCACTCTGCATCAGTACAGGTATTTTGATCTGGCCCTTCACGGTACTCACCGCCGAATATAAATTCGCTCAGTGGCCGTGTGCCATTCATTGGACAAGTGAGAAGTTTCATTGCATATTCCTCTGATTATTAAGCTCGCGTTAATTGACGGTTAATGGCCAACAGACGCCGCTCCTTTTTCCCCTGTCAGTTCGTAATCTTCAAAACGTGACAAGCGGAATGAGTGAATTAAATCTGGCGCGCTATCGTTAGCAATGGTTTGCGCCATGGTCTTGCCGCTGATCGGCGTTGCCTTGAATCCCCAAGTACCCCACCCGGCATCAATGTAAAAGCCTTCAATCGGTGTTTTACCCATAATCGGCGCAAAGTCCGGCGTCATATCTGCCATACCAGCCCATTGACGCACCACTTTGACATTCGACAAGAACGGGAACATATCCAGCATGTGCGATGTGAGTCCTTCGACAAAATCAAGGGTAGACCTGGTTGAATGCACTTCGTAAGGATCCAACGAAGAACCCATCACCAGCTCACCGCGAGAAGACTGGCTCACGTAAACATGCAGGCTTCCTGATACCAGGATAGTGTCCAGCCAGGGCTTCATAGGTTCGGTAACACAAGCCTGCAACGGATGAATAACGATAGGAGTTTGCAGGTCAACCATTTCAGTGATGCGCGGCGTGAAACCGGCAACCGCACACAATACCTGCTTGGTTTCGATATAGCCCTTATTGGTTTTAACACCACAGACTTTGCCGTTTTTAACATCAATCGCCAGCACTTCCGTATTCTGGTGAATTTCGGCACCCAAGCGGTCAGCACCGCGGGCATAGCCCCAGGCAACCCCATCATGGCGTGCAACAGAGCCTGGCGCGTGAAACAGCGCGCCTAGAATCGGCGCTTGGCCGCTACAGCTTAAATCCAGCTGCGGACAAGCTTTAGCAATTTCATCTGGGCCGACTACACGGCTCTCAACCCCTACATGCTTATTGACTTCTGCACGCCAGCGCATGGTGCGCATTGCAGATTCAGTATGTGCAAGCGTGAAGTGCCCGCGTGTTGAATAGAATAGATTCAGGTCTAGCTCTTCTGACAAACCTTCATAAATCTTGACGCTGGCATCATAAAAGTTGACCCCTTCAGGCGTCAGATAGTTAGAACGGACAATCGTTGTATTGCGGCCGGTATTGCCGCCGCCGATATAGCCTTTTTCAAGCACAGCCACATTCGTGATGCCATGATCCTTAGCCAGGTAATAAGCTGCTGCCAGGCCATGGCCGCCGCCGCCGATGATCACCACATCGTATGATTTTTTCGGCGCCTCATGAGTCTTAAAAAAACGTGGTGCCGGGTGCTCTTTCGATACTGCAAATTTAAGTAGTCTTAATGGCATTTATAAACTCCAAGAACCCTATTTTCTGGTCACTGATTCTTTTTACAAACATCAGCAATCGTGTGTTTAATTTTTTAATGCTTAACTTCAGCAACAAACCTATTACTTAACTTTTTTAACTACTGTGAAACATTTGATCGTATTAAGCCACCGTAATTAATCGCTGTCAATAGATAAATGAAACTTTTTTTATTGTTATGAAACTTATGCTAAAGTAAGCAAGAATTCATTTTAAGTATTAACGACTTAACATGCTTAGAAACAAAGACTTACTACTAAAGTAGTATTGAAATATCGCCCTGTAATTAAGACTAACCAGATATGAATACGGATTAAATATGAACAAAGACTATAATTTTTCCAGCGGTAACTCACCGCTCATCATCTCCATGCCTCACGCCGGCACCGCCATACCCAGGGACATTGCATCCCGTATGACGCCTGCCGCACTGGAAATGCCGGACGTAGACTGGCATATACCGCAGCTCTATGACATGGCCAGCGATTACGACGCGACGGTTTTATCTGCAGAGTACATGCGCTATGTAATTGACCTGAACAGGTCACCTGATGATACGTCGCTATACCCTGGGCAGGATACAACCGGCCTGTGCCCGATCGATACTTTCAGCAAGCAGCCGGTATACAACACAGGAATGCAGCCGGATGAGACAGAAATCAAAGCGCGGATTAAACAATACTGGCAGCCGTATCATGACAAACTGCGCAGCGAAATTAAGAGAGTCCATGCAATTCATGGCATCGCGGTATTATGGGATGCGCATTCAATTGCATCTCATGTGCCCAGATTCTTTAGTGGGCAATTACCGGATTTCAATTTTGGGACTGCCGATATGCAGTCATGTGATGCAACGCTTGAGGATACATTTGCCGAGACACTGAAAAACTCTCCGCATGCAAAAAAATACAGCAGCGTTTTCAATGGCCGGTTTAAGGGTGGTTTCATTACGCGGCATTATGGGTTGCCGGCGGTCAATATTCATTCAGTCCAACTGGAATTGAGCCAGCGTATTTATATGGAAGAAAAAATGCCGTACAGATACGACCCGGCGCTGGCTAAAGACGTGAAACTTTTAATTGGCGACTTGCTCGAAGCATGTGTGACATGGGCAAGCCGCCATCAACAGAAATTATAGTTTTCCGTCTAATCCCAATTGATAGTATTTATGGGTGATTTTATCTTGATTATCAAGTAGCCAGTCTATGTCCGGTTTATTGGTCATCGCTTTATGGATGGCCAATGCTGTTGCCTTGCGATGAATATCAAACAACACTTTATGATCAAGCTTTTCATCTTTAGTCACCATAGGATTAAGCCAGACTGAAACGATAATCCCCAGATCATTCGCCTTTTCTTTAGGAAGGTCACCGGCACGCACCGCGTCAAGCACACCGTTTGCAATGGCAGCCTGCACGGTACCCATCAGAATATTGGTGTACTTAGTATCTTTAACGGTCACTTTACTTACCATCAAAGTCACAGGCCGCACCTGGATATCGGTATTCAACAGGGCAAATACGCGCGTATGCCCGGCAACCTGGTCACCGGTAAGCGTTGCAATTGCAGTGCCGACAGGTCCATCCAGCTCCCCGATAATCACTTCTGGTTCAGCCGCTGTGCCCGGAGGTCCTCCAGCTACCAACGCTTCACCTGTACGCATTACAATTCGATCGCTCAAAATACTCTCCTAATAATTTAAATAGCGTTAAGAAATATTTATCAATAAATAATGTATATATTTTAATAAAATTAACCTATAATTTTATTATATATTAACTATTATTACCTATGTTAAACTTTTTTCAGGGGAGTAAATGATATTCGGGATAAATGCAGTTTCATTGCACCCGCATCCATCAAATACGCAGGGAACGCATAATAGCCACCCGAAATGAGTTAAGCTGGAGGAAGTTCTATTGTTTTTCTATCAATGCACAGGAAAAAATAATTGAGTGTCAGACGCCTTCAACATTCGCACACCGCTACAGCGCTTTACAGGCGTATGATTCTGTCTGTAAATGACTTAGACTATTTCCAATTGCATCAATTGGCGTTTTACCAATTACCCACACTCTAGTAATATTTCCCTATATAAAATAGCAGGTATAGACATGGCAACAGTAAAAGAAACTGAAAACGTTAAAACAGATGATCAGAATAAATCTCTTGGACGGCATTTAGGAACGACCATTCGCCAGCTGCGTCTGGAACATAACTTAACGATTGCAGATGTTGCCGAAAGAGCCGGCATCAGTCGCGGCATGTTAAGTAAAATAGAAAACAATCTTGCTTCTACCAGCCTGGAAACGCTTGAGCAGCTGGCTAATGCGCTGGGCGTGACTTTATCCAAACTGTTCCAGAATTATAATTTGCCACGCGGTGCGGCACAGCTGGTTAAAAAAGGCGGAGGCATGGAAGTCGTCAGAAGGGGTACGCGTGTTGGCCATACCTATCAGCTACTGGCGTACGATCAGGGGCCGCACAAAACATTTGAGCCATTCTTAATCTCTTTAGAAGACTCCTGTGAAGAGTTCCCTGCGTTTGAACACCCGGGAACCGAGTTTCTTTATATGCTTGAAGGAAAGCTCGAGTACAGAGTAGGCAAAGACACTTTTGTGCTGACCAATGGTGACTCACTCACGTTCCAGGGTGAAATCCCTCATCGCCCCGAAGCACTGCTGGAAACGCCCATCAAATTCCTGGCCATCATCCATTACGATGCTCCCGATCATGAGCACGTGGAAGAATAGCCAAGCTGCATTACAGACTGCATGATCTTTTATCGGCAGGTCACGATAAGGATTGCACGATAAACCCGACCCGACGGCGCGATAAAGGTCGATTGGCGTTTCAGCAAGAATCCATAGGCGAACAGTAAGAATATCTGGACGTCATATAACACTCTAGTTTTGTAATATCCTTAACGACTTCCTGCACTCTCTGATTATGGTTGATCGATTCGTACAAGCGTTTTGCTTTTAAACGCCACGCAGCCAGATAAGGGTCATAATCATCTTCAAATATCAGATATATCGGTATTTGCGATGCGCAGTTCCTGACTTTCTGGTCGATCTCCTCAATCACATTGCTGAAACGTTTTATAAAGTCACTGTCAATAAACAGTAAGGCACACAGGTGATTCTTGACCATTTCATTCCCATCACCAATGAATTTCAATACATCAACACTTTGTGTTGTGCAGCCAGCCTCTGAAAATCCCGTGCTGATAAAGCCGGAAATATCAGGGCTTTCAGAAACAATGAGTACATTCGACATATCAATCACCTTAGATAGGTTTATCCCAGCAATGCAACTAATCTCAAAACCAGACAATTAGTTTCCAGTAAGGAAATTTAGTTTCCTCACATGCAGTATAGTACAAATTTATTAAGTGCAACACTAGTGAATGATAATGCAGGAATATTTTATGCACGGAGATACAGGCGCAAAGCAGGCATCAAGCCGCGCCACCTCAAAACACAATGACCAGGCTAAACGCGGCGGCGCGCGGCAATCACACTCGGTACCTGCTGGATCAATGCCAGCAGGCGGTTGAGCTGCTCCAGATTCGATATCTCGATTGAAAACTGCATCAGCGCCAGATCGCTACGGGTCATGGTATTGGCTTTGATAGCGTTGACCTTTTCGCGAACAAACAGGTCACTGATATCGCGCAGCAAGCCCTGGCGGTCATGGGCTTCTACTTCAATATCAACATCAGTGCGTACATGCTGCGCGTTACCCCACTGTGCACCAAGCAGGCGATTGCGTCTATCTTCCGGCAGCCGCGTGATAAAAGCGCATGCCTCGCGGTGGATAGTCACGCCGTGGTCACGTGTAAGGTAGCCCACAATCACATCCGCCGGCATCGGTTTGCAGCATTTGGCAATGCTGGTCTGCAGATTGCCGACGCCTTCAATCACTACCCCGGTCACGGATTGCAGGGCGGTGACGCGTCTGGAGGCGAATGGACGAGCAGCTTCTTCCTTCCTGGGGGCTGTTTCTTCCTGAATCGCAAGTGCGATTTGATGCTCGCTGACATCCCCGCGCCCGATAGCGGCTAAAAAATCTTCAAGTTTCTGAAATTGCAGCTTCTGCGCGATTTTTTCCTGATTCACGGCACCGACACCGGCACGGTGTAACTCACGATCGAGCCTGGCTCTGCCCTGCGTTACGTTTTCCTCAAAATTCTGGTATTTAAACCAGTGCCTGACCTTGGCACGTGCGCTCGGGCTTTGTAAAAAACCAAGTCCGGCATTGAGCCAGTCGCGGCTGGGCGAGCCTAGCTTTGAAGTCAGAATTTCCACACGCTGGCCATTTTGCAGTTTGGTATTGAGCGGTACGATGCTTCCGTTCACCTTGGCACCGCGCGTACGGTGCCCCAGATCAGTATGCAGAGTGTAGGCAAAATCAATCGGAGTAGCGCCTTTGGGCAGATCAATCACCTTGCCCTGCGGGGTCAGCACGTAGACTTTATCTTGAAACAGCTCGCTCTTGAACTGCTCAAGCAAGTCGCTGCTGTCAGAGACTTCGTCCTTCCATGCCAGTATCTGGCGCAGCCAGGCGATTTTCTCGTCAAATCTGGCATCGGATTTACCGCCCTCCTTGTAACGCCAGTGTGCGGCAACCCCCAGCTCAGAGTGCTGGTGCATCTCGAAAGTGCGTATCTGCACCTCCAGCGCCAAGCCGCGTGGCCCACTGACGGCAGTATGCAGCGAACGGTAATTGTTACTCTTGGGGCGTGCGATATAGTCATCAAACTCACCGGGAATGGGCTGCCACAGGTTGTGGATCAAACCGAGCGCTGTATAACAATCCTTGATGTCATCAACCAGAATCCGCACTGCGCGCACATCATACAGCTCGCTGAAATGCAGATGCTTGCTCTTCATTTTCTTGATAATGCTGTAGATATGCTTGGGGCGGCCGCTCACCTCACCCTTGATACCAGCCTGGCTCAACTCGGATTTCAGCTGCGCCACGACATCAATAATATATTGCTCGCGGTCTACACGACGCTCATCCAGCATCTTTGCGACCTCCTTGTAAAGCTGAGGCTCCAGGTAGCGCAGCGAGAGGTCTTCCAGCTCCCATTTAATCTGCCATACGCCAAGACGGTTTGCCAGCGGCGCAAATATGCCCTGGCTTTCCTGCGCAATCTGTTTCTGCTGTGCGGGGCTGGCTCCCGACAGGCGACGCAAAGTCTGCGTGCGCTCGGCGAGCTTGATCAGCACCACGCGAATATCCTGCACCATGGCCAGCAGCATTTTGCGCAGGCTTTCTATCTGCTGTGCATGGTCGCCAGTTTTGCGATCCGGGTTCTGCAAGCCTTCTATCTCGCTAAACTCCTGAATCTGCTCCATGCGTGAAATGCCTTCGACCAGGCCGGTAATATTGGCGCCAAAGCGAGATTCAAGCACTGTCTGCCAGTCAGCCAGATATTCCGGCACTGCATGCAATATCGTAGCGACGATTGTTTCTGCATCCATATTCATATCGACCAGAATCGTTGCCGCCCCTAGTGCATGCTGCAACAGCGGCGCACCGGTAAGTTCAACGTGCCCCGAATAAAGCGGGGTAGCCAGATCGCAGGCATGGCGGATCAGCTCAGCTTCGGCAGGCGTGAAACGCTTCGCCGAAGATTCAATCCATGAAGATACATCGCTCTCGTTTGAAGCGAGCAAAACAGAAGTTGGGTTATGAACGGAGATCATGCAACATTATCGCATCTAAATACTGGCTTTTGTATTAGCCTGATGATGTGCAACGATATACATATTGCAATAACTTTTCTATAGCATGCAGTGAATTTATCGCAACCGGAGGCCTATTGGATAAGCCTCTCAATACCTCAATGGTATTTCCCGGAGAAGGTAGTGCTGTACCAGCACTTGATATCATCATTGCACTAAAAGGCGAGAGCTCTGAGTGGAAGCCAGAGAGCACATTTGAATTGCGAGATTTGCGATCCCCTCCGGGCAACAGACTTGAGGCGTTACATGCAGACCGTGAAGGACAGCATAGCATAAGAATTAATGATCAGTGGCGTATTTGTTTTGCATGGACTGCCACAGGCCCTGAAGCAGTTGAAATAGTGAACTACCACTAACCCATGGCGCACACTCGGCAGACAAAGCATTAAAGTCCATTAAGATCATTCCTCTTTCAAACCTGATGCGAAGCAAAGATCCACACCATTAAATTTCATCAATCGCCTGAAATATATTTCATTTTTTTCTAAACCAAATATAATCATGCTTAAATTAATGGGAATATTTCCCGTTAATTGAGCATAATGTCCCACACTTAAAATCAGTTGTCAACACAATTTATTAACATCACTTAATAAATATTTACAATTTAAGATGCAATGCGCCTGTGCATAAGGCAGATTGGAATCATTAGCAATGAATCATCAAAAATTGATACACAGACCGCTTGTATCTGCATATGCATTTAAATTTAAATTTGCAGATGGCAGTATCGAAGCCTTGAAGTGGCTGGCACTGGTGCTGATGTCGATTGACCACATCAATCATTTCCTGTTAAAAATGCAGATGCCTGCAATGTATGAGATTGGCAGGTTAGCAATGCCTATATTCGGTTTTGTATTGGCATTCAACCTCGCAAGGGCAGACGCCTTGCAAAAGAGAACGCATATAAGAACGATGCAGCGTTTGCTGGTCTTTGGATTACTGGCTACGCCATTTTATGGCGCACTGCACAAGTGGCTGCCAGTGAATATCCTGTTTACACTACTGCTCGTGACCCACTTGATTTATATCGCGGAAAAAGGCGGAAAACATAGCCGCTTGCTTTTTGTAATGATGTTCTCGATTGCCGGATTTTTTGTTGAATACGCCTGCTTTGGCGTTGCTTATTGCCTTGCTGCATGGTGGTTCTGTAAATCACCCAATCTGGCAAGAGGGTTGCTGTGGATTGGCGTTACAGGATTGCTTGTGCTGGTGAATCTTAATTTTTGGGCATACGCCGCGCTGCCTGTCATTTTTTTTGCTTCATATATCAAGGTCAGAATGCCACGCCTGCGCTTTGTCTTTTATGCCTACTATCCAATACATCTGGCTTTGCTGCTTTATATTCAGAGATATTTTTTATAGTTTTATATCTGGAATTTAAAAACAGATATGCGTATTTTGTGATTGATAGCAACCACAAAATACGCATATCCTTAAAACTAAAATCAAGTAAAAGTCTGTTAAAATCCACTGCATGTTGCAGCGTTATGTGATTCATTTTGCGTTAGTTTTCTTATTTGCGTTCACGCAGATGGGCGTTGCTACGCACGAAATCAGCCACTTGACCGATGCAAGCCAGGATTCAAAATCACAGCCCAAGCACAGCGCTGCTGAGCAATGTTCGCAATGTATCAGCTACGCAAAAGTAGCAAACGGGCTGCAATTATCTGCATTTGTAATTCCGGTAACTGGCACTGACGCAAATGCTATCACCAGCCAGTTATTAAGCTTCCAATCAACATTCATCGCGGTCTATGCAGCGCGCGCACCACCTCAAATAACCAGCATCTGAACTCCATAAGACCAGCAATTACACTGCTGGTCATTTGCTATTATTATTGAGGTAACTCACATGCATTACATCAGCAACCCGCGCATGCGCTTAGCATTTGCGCTTAAACCATTATTAGTTGTTATTACAGCATTATTCACCAGCCAGACCAATGCAGCCAATGAAAACACAGCGATAGATTTGGCCACTGTACCGGTTACGGGAAACCCACTGGGCGTCAGCTCTGATGAGATGGTTGTGCCGATTTCGATATTGAATGGCCGTGAACTTTCACTCAAACGCGAAAGTACGCTTGGCGACACCTTGAATGGAATTCCCGGTGTCAGCGCCACCGGCTTTGGCCCTAATTCATCACGGCCGGTTATCCGAGGCCTGGATGCCGAACGAGTACGCATCATGCAGAATGGTATCGGCATTCTTGATGCATCCAGCTTAAGCTTTGACCATGCAGTATCGCTTGACCCGCTGGTCATTGAGCAAATTGAAGTAATACGCGGCCCTGCCGCATTGCTGTATGGCGGCAGTGCGGTTGGCGGTGTGGTCAATGCGATCGACCATAGAATTCCCACTGAAAAATTAGAAGGCATAACAGGCCGTACAGAGGCAAGTGCAGGCGGTGCAGATAGCCAGAACAATCTGGCTGGCGTGATAGACATCGGTAATGGAAAAATTGCAGTACATGCAGATGCCTACACCAGAAAGTCCAGTGACCTGGATATTCCAGGCTTTGCAGTGTCAAGCCGTAAAAACCGCGCTGACGGTACTACACGCGACAATCGCGGCAGGTTAGTAAACAGCAACGCCAGCGGTGAAGGCGGCGCATTGGGTGCGTCGCTCACTTTTGACGACGGCTATGCAGGTATCTCTTATTCAGGATTCAGAAACAACTACGGCACGGTAGCTGAGCCCAATGTACGCGCCGATATGCAGAGCGACCGCTGGGACTTTGCCAGTGAGGTCAGGGAATTAGGCAGTGTTATCGAACGCGTAAAACTCAAACTTGCCCATACCGACTATCAGCATCAGGAGCTCGAAAGCGGTCAAGTCGGCACTACGTTTAAAAATCGCGGGCTGGAGGGGAGTTTCGAAGCCGGGCATGCCAGCATCGGCAACCTGAAAGGCGTAGCCGGTTTTCAGTTCCAGAACTCCAACTTTGAAGCATTGGGTGATGAAGCATTTGTGCCGTCAGTCAACACGCAAAGCAAAGCGCTTTATGTATATGAAGAACTGCCGTTAGGCCAGCTCAAACTGAGCCTCGGCGGACGGATAGAGCATGTCACATTAGATGCCGCCGCATTCAAGGATGATGCGGCAAAGAATAATAGTTTTAATCCAGCCAGTTATGCATTGGGCGGTCTTTATACATTTAACTCCAACTGGTCACTGGCAACCAATCTATCGCACAGCGAGCGAGCACCGAGCTACTTTGAGCTTTATGCAAATGGCGCGCATTTAGCAACCGGCCAGTACGAAATCGGCAACGCCGATTTCGGCAAAGAGCGCTCTAACGGCATTGATGCCCAAATACGCTGGAAAAGCGGTAAGAACAGTTTTAATTTCGGGACTTATTACACCAGGTTCAGCAGCTTCTTAGGCTTGCTGAATACCGGTGATACTGACGCAGACTCAGGCCTGCCGATCGCGCAGTTCTCATCTTTTGCAGCTACATTCACAGGCCTGGAAGCAGATGGCAGATTCAACATTGCCGACTACCTGGATTTGACACTACGTGGCGACTATGTGCGCGCGACTAATCGCGACAGCAATGACCCGATGCCGCGCATTACACCATTCAGGTTAGGTGCCGGCCTGCACTACCAAAAAAACAGTTTCGGTGCCAGAGTGGATCTGCTGCATGCATTCGGGCAAAACCGTACCGCAGCAAACGAGCTTCAGACAGATGACTATACCAACCTGAGTGCAATCGTCACTTACAAATTGCCGACCAAACTAGGGTTGGAAGTGTACGCAAAAGCCAATAATCTGCTTGACCAGGAAATTCGCGAACATGCCTCATTCTTGAAAGATGTCGCACCGCAGGGCGGGCGCTCCTTGTTGATAGGGTTACGTGCTGATTTTTAAAGTTGTTTACCAATCTCAGCCTACAGTGACGGCGTATTGCCGTTACTGTATTGCTACTACTATAGCCATTTTCTCAAACAATCCGATGATGTAGCTAACTCCGCTTATTGGTTATACCAGCGAGGCCGTAAAGGTCTTCACCATAGAATATATGTGTACGCACATTATTCACATGCAAAAGGCTGGTACCCAGACTGTGTGGATACTAGCGCCGTCTGAATAAATAACTATTCGTGAAACCACCCTGACTGAATTCCCGCCTTCGCGGGAATAACGGGTTATTTAGTAGAGTAGCGAACATAGCAATCACGAAACACTATTAACCTAACAGCATCAGACCCCAAACCACAGCCACTATGATCAATGCAATAAATACCGCCGCACTGCCAATATCTTTCGCCTGTTTTGCCAATGGGTGACGCTCAATAGAAGTATGATCCACTGCCGCCTCAATCGCGGAGTTCAGCAATTCCACAATTAACACCAATAGCACGCTGGCAATCATCAGTGCCTGCTCTACCCGATTCTCACCCAGATAAAGTGCCAAAGGAATCAAGACCAGAGCCAGAAACACTTCTTGCCGGAAAGCGTCTTCATGTTTAAACGCTGCAGTAAAGCCCTGTAATGAATAGCCAAAAGCATTCATCAGGCGGCGAATACCGGTTTTACCTTTAAACGGGCTGATTTCTGCAAGGTGTTTGGAGTGTTGTGTATCATTCTCAGGAGTTTGCATTTCGTGCTTTCGGCTCATAGACAATAAAAAAATTAATGCATAATAATTTGTGCGCAAATTTTAACATGCGCTATCATTATGCTTTAAGTATTCAATCACGAATTTAACAAGGTTCATTATGGCGCGCATGGTAAATTGTATTAAGTTGGGCAAAGAAGCTGAAGGCATGGACTTTCCGCCTTATCCGGGTGAACTCGGCAAGCGTATTTATGCAAACGTTTCTAAAGAAGCCTGGGCAGCCTGGTTAAAGCAGCAGACAATGCTGGTCAATGAAAACCGCCTGAGCCTGGCTGACCCGTCTGCACGTAAATACCTGTCTGAGCAAACTGAAAAATACTTCTTCGGTGACGGTGCCGATACTGCAAGCGGTTATGTGCCGCCAAAAGGCTAAGCCATTGCAGTCATAAAAAAAGCGCCTGAATCGGCGCTTTTTTATTTACTTAATTAACTATCAAGACTCTGTTGTCTCGCGCTCCATGTCTTGCAATGAAGTATGGCGCACATCTTTGCCTTTCACCATATACACCACATATTCGGCGATGTTCTTGGCATGGTCGCCGATACGCTCAATCGCTTTTGCTACGAACAGCACTTCCAATGACATTGAAATCGTGCGCGGATCTTCCAGCATGAATGTAATGAGCTGACGCATCGCAGCACGGAACTGCTCATCCACCTGCTCATCCTGTCTTGCCACGGCAACAGTCTTGCTGTCATCAAGTCGCGCAAAACCATCTAACGCAGTACTCAGCATTTCACGTACCAATGTCACCATAGCTTTAATTTCATTAAAGCGCGGTTTATACAAACGATCTTCATCAAAAATCTTTTGCGCGGTACGCGCGATTTTAGTTGCTTCATCGCCGATACGTTCCAGGTCGGTAATGGTTTTTACAATCATCATGACCATGCGCAAGTCACCGGCCGTTGGTTGGCGACGCGCAATGATATGGCTGCAATCCTCGTCAATCTGCACTTCCAGCGCATTCACACGATGGTCGTTATTCATGACTTCTTTTGCCAGATTAGGGTCCAGTTTCACCAGCGCTTCCAGTGCCTGAATAATTTGCTGCTCTACCAGACCGCCCATCTCAAGCACTTTTCCACGCAGTGCTTCCAATTCAGCATCATATTGCTTAAAGGTGTGTTCAGAATGCATTTTATTTTTCCACAGTTATCCAGAACGCTATCTTAGGCATCCAATATGACAGAATTATTACAAAATGCGATTAAGCATTTATTTTTTATAGGTTTTAACGCCTTCAGGTGTTGCCAGCAGCAATACATTGGCAGGACGTGCGGCAAACAAGCCGTTTGTAACAACGCCTACGATCTGATTGATTTTTGCTTCCATCGCAACTGGATCAGTAATGCTTAAACCGTGCACATCCAGAATCACATTACCGTTATCAGTAGTGAAATCACGCAATTTCGGTTGACCGCCAAGTTTCACTAGTTCACGCGCTACATGGCTTTTTGCCATTGGCAGCACTTCAACCGGCAGCGGGAATTTACCCAGCACCGGTACATATTTGCTGGCATCGCAGATACAGATAAACTGTTTGGCCACCGCAGCCACGATTTTTTCACGTGTCAATGCGCCGCCGCCGCCCTTCAGCATGTGCATGTGCTCGGTGATTTCATCAGCACCGTCCACATAAATATCCAGACTGTCTACGCTGTTAAGATCGAATACTTCAATACCGTGGCCGCGCAAGCGTGCTGCAGTCGCTTCAGAGCTGGCCACTGCACCGTCAATTTTATGTTTCACTTTTGCAAGCTCTTCAATGAAAAAGTTAGCAGTTGAGCCTGTGCCCACCCCGATAATGCCGCTTTTTACATATTCAACTGCCGCTTTTGCTACCTGTTGTTTTAATTCGTCCTGTGTGTATGCCATTTTTAGTCAAGTCCTTGCAATTTCTTTATAATACGAGTTATATAATTTAATCCAATCTAGTACTATACACTGCACGAGTCTATTTTAGAAACCCAGTCCGTTTTAGAAACCCAGCCCAATTTAGAAATAACGCATGCCTACAGATACCGCACAAAATTATTTAGAGAAAATACAACATTCACACGTATATGACGTTGCAAAAGTAACGCCTTTAGACCTGCAAATCAACCTTTCCAAGCGCATTAAGAACAATGTACTGCTTAAACGCGAAGATATGCAGCCGGTATTCTCTTTCAAGATTCGCGGTGCCTATAACAAGATGGCAAGTTTATCGCCAGAGGCGCTGGCTAAAGGCGTGATCGCCGCTTCAGCCGGCAATCACGCACAAGGCGTTGCACTGAGTGCGCAAAAACTTAAATGCCGCGCAGTCATCGTGATGCCGACCACAACCCCGCAAATCAAGATTGATGCAGTTAAAAGCCGCGGTGCGGAAGTCGTGTTATTCGGCGATAGTTATTCCGATGCCTATGCCCATTCACTAGAGCTGGAACAAAAAGAAGGCTTAACCTTTGTACATCCATACGATGACCCGGATGTCATTGCCGGACAAGGCACCATTGCCATGGAAATCCTGAATGCACACCCGGAACCGATTGATGCTGTTTTCTGCTGTGTTGGGGGCGGCGGCCTATTGGCGGGCGTAGCCGCTTACATTAAAGCGGTTCGCCCTGGAATCAAGGTCATTGGCGTAGAGGCAAAAGATGCCGAGGCCATGACGCTCTCGCTCAAAAATGGCGAACGCGTTGCACTGGATCAGGTAGGCCTGTTTGCTGACGGTGCAGCGGTTAAACAGGTAGGCGAGCATACGTTTGCGCTGTGCCGGCAATATGTAGATGAAATGATCATCGTAGACAACGATGCGATCTGTGCTGCAATTAAAGATGTATTTGAAGATACACGCAGCATTCTGGAACCAGCCGGTGGGCTGGCCGTAGCAGGCCTTAAGGCTTACGCCGCGCGCGAAAACCTGCAGGACAAAACGCTGGTAGCTGTTGCATCTGGCGCCAATATGAATTTCGACCGTCTGCGTTTTATTGCGGAACGCGCCGAAATCGGTGAAAAACGCGAAGCGGTATTAGCGGTAACCATTCCTGAAAAACCTGGTGCATTCAAGTCATTCTGCCGCCTGTTGGGTGGCCGTAACATCACGGAGTTTAATTACCGCTATTCCGATCCGCAGAATGCGCATATTTTTGTAGGAGTTGCCGTCTCAGACCCATCCGAGTCAGCCAAGCTCGTCAGTGCTTTGCAGCAAAAAGGCCTGCCGACACTGGACCTGAGCGACAACGAAGTGGCCAAGCTCCATCTGCGCCATCTGGTGGGCGGGCATGCACCGCAGGCAGAAAATGAAAAAGTATTCAGATTCGAATTCCCGGAAACACCGGGTGCGCTGATGAAGTTTCTGGATACGATGGGACATGACTGGAATATCAGCCTGTTTCACTATCGCAATCATGGCGCCGATTTCGGGCGGGTTCTGGTAGGCATGCAGGTACCGCCAAATGAACTGTCCGAATTTTCAGATTTTCTGAGCAAACTGGGTTACCCGTATTGGGATGAAACGGAGAACCCTGCCTATAAATTATTTCTGGGCTAGATTGCAGGTATTCAGCCAGGTTGGTGGTTATATTCAACCAAAAAGAATCTACGTGTGAAATAACCGCATGTTTTATATAGAAAATTTATTAGCATGATTTTTGCACGCTGATATATTCAAAACTCATTGAGAAATTTGACATACAGAATACTGTTGAACCTTATTTCATCACGTATGCCAAATATCCATGCAGATGAATGTCGATAGACCCAAAGAACAAATAACCGGAGATTAAATATGAAGTTAAGGCATTTGGTAGTCACCCTGGCAGTAGGCCTTGCGTTTAATGTTAACGCAAACGCCACAGACAGGGGTAAAGCATACGTTTCAAATCAGGATGGCGGCGTTACAGTGATTGACCTCAACACAATGACCACTTCAGCCAGCATTGACGTAAAAGGCGAAGGCCCCCGCGGCCTGGCAATATCAGATGACGGTAAACTGCTTGTGGTGGCAACGCGTGAAAACGGCAGCATATCTGTCATCGATACCGCAACCAATGAAGTCACCAGGCAAATCCCCGTAGGCAAAAATCCGGAATTTGTAAGAGTACGCGGCAATTTTGCCTTTGTTTCTTACGAACCAAGCGCCAAAGGCGGACCTCCGCCTGCACCTGGCTCAGCCGCAGCAAAGGAAGCTGAAAAAGAAGCTGAGGATGACGATGCGGAACCAGCGCGCATTGGCATTATTGATTTAAAACTAGGCAAAAAAGTGCGCGAAATTGTCGGCGGTCCGGAAACCGAAGGCATTGAGTTCAGCAAAGACGGCAAACAGCTTGTGATTACAAATGAAGCTGACAATACCGTTACCGTACATAATATGAAAACCGGAAAACTCATCAAAACAATCAGAACACATGAATATGGCGACCGCCCTCGTGGAGTCAAAGTATCTCCTGACGGTAAAACCTACGTTGTTACACTGGAATACGGTAACAAATTCATGGTGCTGAATAAAGACTTCAAGGTGTTACGCACGGTGGATACAGGCGCCACGCCATACGGCATTGCGTATGACCGTAAAGGTGAGCACATTTATGTAGCGGCAAACAAAGCAAAGACGCTGGAAGTGTTTAACGCCAAAACTTACGAAAAAGTAAAGCAAGTTACGACCGGAAACCGTTGCTGGCACTTTAGCTTTACTCCGGATGACAAAGATATTTTACTGGCATGCGGTAAATCCGATGCGGTATTTGTCATAGATACCGAAAAACTGGAAGTGACCAAACAAATCGAAGATAAAAAGATGCCCTGGGGCGTGGTTACCTACCCAAAATCATCAGGTAGTTTAGACAAGCCTTTATAAACATGGCTTGATCAATAGAAACCCCCCGTTGCGGGGGTTTTCTATTGTAATTTTTCTAATATCAATTCCCAGTCCCTGGGGTCTACCGGCGTGATGGATAGGCGGTTACCGCGCTGCAAAACACGTAAATTAGCAAGCTCCGGCGTTTCCCGCATTTCTTTCAGACTTAACAATCTTGTTTTACGCACCAGTTTCACATCCACATTAAACCAGCGCGGATTTTCCGGGCTTGCCTTCGGGTCATGATACTTATGCCCCTCTATGAACTGCAATCGGTCTGGATAGGCAAGTGTACTAACCTCGGCAATACCCGCAATGCCAGGCTCAGCACAGTTGGAGTGATAAAACAGCACACCATCCCCCACCTTCATCTGGTCGCGCATAAAGTTTCTTGCCTGGTAATTACGCACGCCATACCAATCCACGGTCTGATTCGGGAACCCAGCCAGATCATCAATAGAAACGTCTGCCGGCTCGGATTTCATTAGCCAATATCGCATTGTAAATTCCAGTTAAAAATATTCGCTTATGATAATCTATAACCCAATCCACAATCATGAATTTTCATTATGACAAAACCCCAGCAGAAGAATGTTTTAGGAACCGCACTGCAGATTTGCAGTGCCAGTCCGGTCACCGGTTTTACTCGCAACGGCTGCTGTGAAACAGGTACTGAAGATAGCGGCAGCCACACCGTCTGCGCACAAATGACAGAAGAATTCCTGGCATTCTCGATTTCATGCGGTAACGATCTAAGCACACCGCGCCCTGAGTATAGCTTTGAAGGCCTGCAGGCAGGCGATCGCTGGTGCCTGTGTGCCAGCCGCTGGCTTGAGGCATCCGAAGCCGGATTTGCACCGCCAGTGATATTGGAAGCCTGCCACGAAAAGTGCCTGGAAATTGTCAGCCTGGCAGACCTCAGATATCACGCATTAAGGTAGCCTGAAAACTATCGGGCATAACAGGCAATGGCTGACGCCATTGCAATGCGCCCTGCCGCAGATCATAGTCTGCAATCGTCACCAGTTTACCGCCGATTTCAGATGCCTTATAACGCATCAGGCTGATTCTGCTGATCAAGCAACGTGTCACGCTGCCCTGCGGAAAAGCATTCAGCCGATGATCAACCATTTCTGTGTTCCATGTATCGGAATAAAGGCCAACCGTGACATGGGGGATATATTGCTCACGCTCACCATAAATCATTGAATGCAATATCTGATGTAAAGCATCGAGGTGGTTGCCGGAATCATGAATATGAAAAAATGGCGCTGAACTGAAACTGGCCAAAAAGCCGATTTCGATCTCGAATGGCGGTATGCAGGCGCTTTTTAAAGCAGAGATATCCGCCTCAAAATCACTGGCACTGTAATTATCCGTACATTGCGGCTGATCGCTCAAAAAACCACTGATACCAAGCGTTACATGGGGCTGGCGGCAATATCCATCCAGCAGAAAATCCGCAAGATGCTGGTCGGCAGCCTGCACCTGCTGCTGCACTGCTGCACAATCTACATCGATTGCCCACAGCGCAAAGTACGGCCTGCCCCGATGCCAATCGGAGAAGTCCTGCCGGACATTTTTGATCGTATATGGATTCTCAAGAAATTTTTTACGAACATCAAACAGGTTTGCCATGCCTGAGAAATCCAATCAGGAAAATCAGCGTCTAAAAGGAAATGCAAGAATGAGAGTTCTCCACGGGACAGCCTAGACCAGCATCCTGAACCAAAAAGGCTCAAGTGGTAACAGCCTAGAGTGCATTAGGTACACCTGCAAGAGGCGCTCACACAGTCGCTCGAATGACTAAAACCGATGCTATAAACTAGTTCAAGGAATTATTAGCCTAAACCGAACCGCAGAGAACAAACTTTGAAATCTGATGAATTATCTTAAATCCTGCTTCCTATTAAGATAAAACCGGTTGAATTAATTCTACTCTCTTTTGACGCGTATTTTTTACAAAATATTATATTTATTCATGATTACAGGCTTGATCAATCTGATCCAGCATGATTGTAATTCTGCGTTTGATGTCACCTACATCAACATCTCCGCTTTTACTGTTAAGTAACTCGTGAGCCAGGTTCAGGGCTGTCATGATTGCGATTCTTTCCACACCGATGACTTTACCGCTATCACGGATATCGCGCATTTTCTTATCCAGAAAATTCACGGCGTTAATCAGGCCGGGGCGCTCTTCATCGGTGCACGATACCGTAAAGTTCCGCCCCATGATACTGACGTCTACGCCTTTAATCTCGCTCATTATTATTTGCTCAAAAATATGATGTTAAATCTGATTCAAGGAAGGCTGTCTATCAATGTTTCAATGCGCTCACTGGCCTGCGCCATGTTAGCTTTCAATGCCGCGGTGTCGGCTTCCATTTTATCCAGGCTCAGGCGTAGCTCTGCGTTTTCACCGCGCAGCTCATGACACATCGAAATCAAGTGTGATAGTTTCTGTTCTAGCGCTTTTAAGTCTGCATCCATACACTCACTATAATTTAGAAAATTGATTATAGTCAATAGCTAACATGAATTTCATAAAGTATTACAATAATTTACAAACTAATTTATTGTAAATAGTTCCTAAGATTTAATAATAAAAAGTTATAATTGCTGTAGTTGTCAGGTGCCGAGTTTGTTTTCTACAAACAAGGTGAAACTGGGAAACAGGTGCGTTTTAATATCTAAAACAATTCCTGTGCTGCCCCCGCAACGGTAAGTGAGTCTGATTTATTCATAACGGTTTGCAATACGCCACTGATCTGAAAATAGTTCGGGAAGGCGCAAACCCGGAGGGTTAAAAATCCTCAAGCTCACAAGCCCGGAGACCGGCCTCGCAACGTTTACGCTAGAAAATTACCGCGGGGTGACGGTAGAAAGGCTGCGCTTCCTGTTACTTGCTCCTGCGCTTTCTTGATATCTCTCTGCCCGCTTTGCTTTCTAGGTTATTAACAAAATAGCTTAAAAAATAAGTTACTAAACGCTATACGCGGGGTCGCATATAGCTTAGGGAATATATAATGAAAAGATCTACTATTGCCAGCCTGATTGGCCTCTCAATATCATCGCCTGTTTTTGCTGCCGAAACCATAGCACTTGATGACGTAACCGTAAAAGCAAACCGCTTTGAACGTAAAGATACTGAAACAACCTACGCTTCCGAAATTCATACTGCCGCGCAGATTGAAGCCTCCGGAGCCGCAACCCTTTATGAATACCTTGCACAGCAGACTTCACTGAACGCTTCACCGAATATTGGTAACCGCGCAACGCCAGCAATTAACCTGCGTGGCTTTGGCACCGAGAATGGCCATCAGAACGTAGTCATTACAGTAGATGGACAACGTTTAAACAGCATCGACTTATCACCCAGCGTGCTTGCGGGCATTGCTCTGGGAAATATCGAACGCATCGAGATTGCAAAAGGCAGTAGCTCTGTCATCTACGGTGACGGCGCAACCGCAGGCAGCATCCAGATTTATACCAAAAACAAAACCGGCGTCACCATCAGCAGCTCTCTGGGTAATTTTGGCCAGAAAAACTCCTATGTCAATGCCGGCTTCTCTGAAAAATATATCGATCTCTCTGTGAATCTGGCACATGACAGCCATGATGGTTTCAGTAAAAAAGATGAGACCGGCCATAAAGACCAATTCACCAGCAATAGCCAGAACGTTAAACTGAAAATCAAACCTACCGATCATTTGCGTTTTAACATCGAAGGCACCAGCTCCCGTAACGATGTGCGTTATGTAAACGCGCTTACGCAAGATGAATTCCGCGATGACCCCAGACAAGTCACACAAAGGCCTTTTAGCCAAACCTACACCCATCAAAGCTTTAATAGCGACCAATGGCGGGTTGGCGGCGAATATGATGTCAATGACCAGATCAGGATCAGCGCCTTCCATTATCAGGAAGACAAATTCTCCGAATTCATCTCATCAACGCCATCAACAGCTAAATCCCTGTATAAAGGCAATGACATCAGCATCAGCTACCAAAGTGATACATTCAGCTTACTGGCCGGTTATCAGGATTTTGACGGCTCACGTAAATCATTCAGCGATTACAGCCCATGGGGTACTTCAAAAGATGAAACCACCAAGAAAAACGAGGCTGTTTATGTAAGCGGCGAGTATAAGATAAACGCTTTAACATTATCTGCCGGCGCCCGTAATGAACGCGTCAGGTATCAATTCTCGCCAGTTTCTTATGCGTTTGGCCCAGTAAGCGGTGCGAAAAAGTCCGAAGATATTGATGCATATGATATTGGTGCCAATTATCGCTTCAATGATAGCCTAAGCGCATTCACCAATTACAACCAGGCCTACCAGGCACCGGATATTGACAGGCTTTTCACTTTCGGCGGCGGTTTTAACGGCTTCCTTGAGCCAGCCAGGGTTCGCACGCTGAATGCCGGCATCAATCACGTTTCTGCCTATAACCGTCTCAAGATTACAGTGTTCAGGGCTAACCTGAATAACGAGATATACCTTGACCCGACTTTTGGTTTTTTCGGCACCAACAGCAACTTGGACAAAACCTATAAATATGGATTTGAATTGCAGGACAGCTTTAAATTCAGCAACGACCTGAGCGCCTCTATCATTTACAACTACACGCGCGCCATAGTAGACAAAGAAACAACGCTGGATGGATCACTTATTAAGGACAAAGATTTGCCCGGCGCGCCTAAACATACGATTGTGGCAAACCTGAATTACAAGTTCTTTGATCATGCCAGCTTGAACCTGAACCACACCTGGCGCTCTACCGCTTATGCTTTTAATGACTTTGAAAACAATTTCAGCCATAAGCAGGATAGTTTCAATTCAACCAATATTGCTATTAACTACCAGTACAGGAATCTGAATTTCTTTACTGCTATCAACAATATTTTTGATCAGGAAAACTCTGTGCAGATTACCGACAACGCCATTTACCCGGTTGACTTTGTACGCACCTGGCGCGTAGGCATGAAAGCTGATTTCTAATGTATTCTTTTATGCAGTAACACAAAATGTTATGATGCTATAAATAATCGAGGCCGCGTATAACCCATACGCGCCTTTTTGAAAGGCACTTAAATAAAATGAACACATCCACTCCAATATCAGCTTCGCATACAAAAATTATCATTGCCGCAGTGATCGCTTTTTTCATGCTGCTGACCCGCGGCAGCCATGTATTGACCAGCGTATCACTGCCTGACGCAAGTCTGGCTTTACTTTTAATCGGCGGTCTATACCTCAGGAAAGCAGTCTGGTTTGCATTTTTTGTAGTGCTGGCTACCACAATTGACTTCGGTGCCGCCGCGATTGACAGCATCCAGGCCTTTTGCCTGACCGATGGTTACTGGGGCATGTTACCGGCTTACGCAGTTATGTGGCTGGCTGGCGTATGGCTTGGCAAACAGGCAGACAGTTCAGATATCGGCAAATACGCAGCGGCTTCTGCTGTTTCAACATTTGCTGCATTTGTGATTTCCACACAAACTTATTACTTATTCTCCGGCCGTTTCCCGGATGCAGGGATCCTTGAATCCATGCAGCATGGCTGGGAATATCTGCCAAGCTACATGGGCTTTACCGCAATGTATCTGGTGGCATTCTGGGCACTGACCAAGGCACTGCCTAAAGTTCACAATGCAATCAGAGCTTCATCATCTGCCAACATCGCTTAATTTATCGCGATCAGGGTGCTAATTACTAAAACAGCCCGCATTAGAGACGAACTCTAATGCGGTTTTTTTATGGCTAACCATCAATTCACCGAATCAGAAATCGCTACCGTCTATCGTGTGATTGCAGAGCGCAGGGATATGCGCCACTTTCTACCCACGCCAGTCGCAGCGGAAACTCTGACCAAGATTATGCAGGCTGCACACCAGGCACCTAGCGTAGGGCTCATGCAGCCTTGGCGGTTTATCAGGATAACTGATAGCGCCTTACGCAGCAGCATTCATGAACTGGTAGATGAAGAGCGCAAGCATACCGCGCAGGCTATAGGCGAATATGACAACACTGCGCGCATGGCCGAGTTCCTGCGCCTGAAAATCGAAGGCATCATGGACTGCGGAGAGCTTCTGGTCGCAGCACTATGCAATAACCGCGAAGAGCATATATTTGGCCGCAGAACCCTGCCGGAAATGGACATTGCCTCAGTGAGCTGTGCTATTCAGAATATGTGGCTGGCAGCGCGCGCAGAAGGCTTGGGCATGGGGTGGGTATCGATTTTTGACCCAATCAAACTGGGCGCCCTGCTGCATGCACCGGCAGATGCAAAACCGATTGCCATTCTATGCATAGGGCATGTCAATACTTTTTACAACGAGCCCATGCTGATTGAAGCCGGCTGGAAAAAAGCCCGGCCTTTAGCTGACATGGTCATGGAAAACCAATGGAGCCCGCATGAGTAATCTACATTTAATTTTAGGCGGTGCCCGCTCCGGTAAAAGTGCACTCGCAGAAAAACTTGCTGCAGAAAGCGGCTTGCCCGTCACGTACATTGCCACTGCGCAAGTGTACGACCGTGAATTCGGGCAGCGCGTGGAGCACCATAAAGACAGGCGCCCGACCCATTGGCAAACAATAGAACAACCGTTTAATCTGGGACAATCCCTGCAGGAACACGCAGGCATCGGCAAATGCATCATTGTGGATTGCCTGACATTATGGCTGGCGCAGTGTATCTGCCCAGATTGCGAGCGTCCGGGGAACCTTAATTGGCCGGATGAACGTCAGACCTTGCTTCAGAGCTTGGCCAATCTGCCCGGCATGATTCTGCTTGTCAGTAACGAGGTCGGCATGGGAATCGTGCCGCTAGGGGAAATCAACCGCCAGTTTCAGGACGAACAAGGCAGACTTAATCAGGCGATTGCACAGATTGCAGACAAAGTGAGCTTTGTTGCTGCCGGACTACCGCTTGCGCTGAAAGGATAAACATGGAAACAACGACATTTGAATTAAACGGTGAATACATCGAACTATGCAACCTGCTCAAACTGGCAGGCATCGCTAACAGCGGCGGACAAGGCAAACTCATGGTCTCGGACGGCATCGTTCTGGTAGATGGCAACATTGAGTTACGCAGAACTGCAAAAATACGTGCGGGGCAAGTTGTAGAATGCATGGGTCAGCAAATCAAAGTGGTTGCATAAACGTCATCATCGATTCACAAAGTGTATCCTTGGCACTTCATCATCAAACGATATCCGTGTTACGCTGGCATGGTCAATCACCATCCTGAATAAGCCTTTGAGCGGCATATTCAGCACCTCTGCCAGCATTGCCCGAATCACGCCGCCATGCGTAATAACGGCAATCTCCTTACCTCGAGAGTGACTGCTCACATCTTCTATAAAGCTTTTTGAGCGTACATGAAGCTGTGAAAAGCTCTCGCCATTTGGCGGCGCGAGATTTGCGTAGTCCTTCGCCCAGGTATCAAACACATCGCGTGGAATACTGTCCCAGGCCTGCATTTCCCAATCGCCAAAATGCAGCTCTTTTAATCGATGATCCAATTGCAGCTGACCCAAATCGAGCGTACCTGCCAATTTGGCACAACGCTGCAGCGGGCTCGCATACACAGCATCAAAACGAATGCGGGCAAGCTTATCTTTCAACAAATCACATTCTGTGTGAAAGTTCTCTGAAACATCGACATCACTTTGCCCATAGCAGATGCCTGACGGGATATTTAATGATGTATGTCGTATCAAATGTAATCTCATAACGGATTCGATAAACTGATAAGACCAAAATACGCAAGCACACCTAAATAGAACGCCAGCTCTGTGATCTGCTGTGCTGCGCCCAGGCAATCACCCGTATAACCACCGAGCCAACGCCTGATTTTATGGCGCCACCAATACCCTGCAAAACCGACGCAAACCAGCCAGCTTAGCGTAAGCATCATAAAATCACGCATATCAGCACTACTGGATAGAACGCTACAATATACCGGCACCAGAGGCAATAAGCCAGATAGAGTCGCCACGGCCAAATCTCTGCCCTGTACTTTAGTTGCTAGTGGCTTGGCTTTTCCAGCCGCTTTAACATAAGCCAATGTTGCCATGACATACACCGCGCACAGCCGACTAAGCGCGTGGGCGGCAATCAGAACATAAGCTAAGCTCTGGGGCGGCAATGCGCTCAATAGCTGAAATTTAGCAAACAGCATCAGGAACAAGGCCAATGCACCATAGGTACCAAGCCGTGAATCCTGCATAATAGTGAGTATTCGTTCTTTATCCCACCCTCCGCCCAAGCCATCAGCACTATCTGCCAGGCCATCTTCATGGAAAGCGCCTGTTACATAGATAGTCACTGCCATGCTTAACAGGATTGCAATACCGGCAGGAAATACCCGGCTGGCAAGCACCAACATCACCGCACCTGCCATACCGACAAAAATGCCTATTAATGGAAAATATTTAGCCGAGTGATTAAGCTCCTGCTCCTGAAAATCTGCAAAACCGGGAACAGGAACACGTGTGAAGAAACCCACAGCCAGTAAAAAGTAACGCCATTCCTTACACAAACAGCTCAGCATTGATTATTCATCCACTTCTGATTTCTCACTCACGCCCGCACTCTCAAACGAAGCCATCTCATTAAGAAAATGAACCGCCGCCTGCACCATTGGATAAGCCAGTGCTGCACCAGTACCTTCGCCCAGGCGCAAGCCTGCATCCAGCAACGGCCTAGCGTTTAGATGCGCCAGCAAATGGCGATGACCCGCCTCACCTGAGCAATGTGAAAATACACAATACTCCAGAATATTGGGTTGCAGATGATATGCCGCCAGTAATGCCGAAGTTGCAATGAATCCATCAACCAATATCAATGCATTCTGCTGAGCAGCACCCAGCATTGCGCCCGCCATCATCGCAATTTCGAAGCCACCGAAAGTTGCAAGCGCCTGTATTGTATCGCCATCCACCAATTGATGCCGCGCTAAGGCTTGCTTGAGTATTACCGTTTTTCTCGCCAGGCCTGCATCGTCAACCCCGGTTCCACGTCCAACGCACTGCTCAATCGGCATATTTGACAACACGCTCATCAGGCAGCTCGCAGATGAAGTGTTGCCTATGCCCATCTCACCAAAACCAAGCACATTACAACCTGAGTCAATCTCATTCTGCGCCAGCTGCACACCCTTAGCCAGTGCCTGTTCACACTGTACCCGCGTCATCGCCGGCTCCAGCAGGAAATTCCGGGTACCCAGCCCCACTTTTGCACTGATCAAGTCAGGGTGATCATCAAATACATGATTAACGCCCGCATCTACAACGCGCAACTGCATATTATTCAAACGCGCAAAAACATTGATTGCCGCTCCACCCTGCAGGAAATTCAGCACCATCTGCGCTGTAACAGCCTGCGGATAAGGGCTTACACCAGATTCAACTACACCATGATCACCGGCAAACACCAGCAAAGTAGGCTTATTCAATTGCGGATGCAAAGTATTCTGTATCAGGCCAATCTGCAGGGCCATAGGCTCCAGCATGCCTAACGCCCCCAACGGCTTGGTTTTCTGATTGATTTTATGCAGAAGTGCTGCTTTAAGTGCCTGATTTGGCTGTGTGATGTTCAATTTCATAACATCGGATTTTACATGCTTGCCCGCACCCGCTTAATAAAAATACCAAATATTAGAAATATTTTTGTCCGTTTCTGATTTAGTTTGCTATAATGCGCGTCTTGCAAATATTTACCGAGGTTTGCAACCAGTTGTACAAGGGCCGGGTAGCTCAGTCGGTAGAGCAGCGGATTGAAAATCCGCGTGTCGGCAGTTCGATTCTGCCCCCGGCCACCAGTATTTATAAAGCTCACAGCGATGTGGGCTTTTTTTACTCTTATTAATTCTTACCTCATGTAAGCTATATGTAAGTAAATTTCGTCAATACACCATTAACGTTACTATTTACGTTAATAACTTAAATATATTTAAGTTAAGACTTTGTCTTAAGATTTAACTATTCATCCCCTGCTTTAGTTATTCTTGACTTACAAGATCCAAACGCCTTAACCAAAAATGCAATGGGTCGTTAAGAGAATAATAACCTTGAGGCGAATATCTTTTCATATCTTCTACTTGCAGATCGGTAAGTTTGTCCATACCAAAACCTTTTGAAATGTGCAGGAGTAAGAAATAATCTTTTGCCCAAAAATGACAATTCTCGGAAGCGCTCATGTTTTGCAGCAATTCCACCGCATCTTTATGGGCATTAGTGTCTGCTCTCAATAAGCCATTAAATATACTAGGATGTTTAAGTTTTAAAGCTACAGGCCAAGCAAGATATATCGCAGAATTTCCTAAGCCATTTAAGGCAAGTAAGGTCATAGCTTTTTCTAAGTCTCGGAGAGACATGTTCATATTGACTGCAAAAACTGATAAAGAACTTATGAATTGTTCAAGATCTTGAGTTTTATTAAATTTGTAATGATCCGCAAGGCTCCATAGATACTTCCAATTTGCATTTGATTGGCCATTAGTAGCCTCAATATTTTTTGGTAATCTAAGCTGTAAGTGAATAAATTTTCCTAGATATGCAGTTGCATCAGTCTCTGGTCCATAAACCCCTTTAATCGCTTTTTCTAGTTGTTCACGGTTAAGCAGCAGAATGAACATTAAGTTAGGTACATCAAAGAAATGTTTTAGGCGCTCAATTAGTTTGACTGCAAAACTTGGGCGACAACGATCAAGTTCATCTATAAAAAATATGACTGGTTTATCTTGTGATTCACAGAATGACTTCAGTGCATCTCGAAAGCTTTCTAAAGACTCTTTCTCTTTATCGTGATCCTCAATCTTATTTTCTAGCCATTTTTGTGTGGCATCTGCAGTGCCATCTGCAGCATTCTTTAAAGCATCTTCAATATCTTTAGACACATCTACGGCTCCAAGAGTCAGCCTACCAGCTATGTTTATAAGTGCTTTGGTACCCAACGGCAAAATTGCCTTCATCACTCTTGCAGCTTTCCCCTTAAGATCTTCTGCAAACGTATCGTCTAAAGCAATCATTTGATTAATTTCTGAAGAAATTAAAAGGAATGGATCTTCAAAATAATCATGCTGAAAAGCATCAAGATAAATAACACGATAATTTTTGGCCTTTAAATCGGCAGCCCAGTTACGTCCAAACCAGCTTTTACCCTCACCCCATTGCGCGTCAATTCCAATTACAGCGCCATCACGAAGACGCTCAAGATAACCCGTTAATAGATCAGCAAGTTCTTTGCGCTTGAACATGTCTCCGCTAAACGGATTGTTCTCATCAAATTGGAAGCGTGGTGAGCTTAAAGGTAATTGCTGAGAAGTCATGCTATGTCCCTAATGTAAATTTAGAGTTAAATACTAGACCTATTTAATATGACTTTCCACAATCTGAAGAAACCTCATAAAACTTTACAAACCACCGACATGAAAAGTCATTCCTAAATAATGCTGTACCCAATTGCATTGAGTATCTGACTGATAGAGAATGAACGCTCAACAACAAAACCAACAAAGGATTAGTAAATGAGATACTTAATGATTGTATTGGCGTTAGCGATGACCAGCTGCGCTTCTGAAAAAATCACCATGACCACTGGCCGCACCGTAGTCGTTCGCGCTGGCTTTCCAGATATGGGCGTAGAGAAAGCACTGGCACTTGCAGATGGCGAATGTGCAAAGCGTGGTCTGTCAGCCAGAGTGCAGCTGATGACTTCACCAAACACCGACAAATACATATTTGAGTGTGTAAAAGTAGATTAGGATTTTTCACCCAGCCTCGGCAAAATAGCCGTGAAACCGCCGTTTTTTCATATACTTCAAAAGATTAAATAGACCGTCGCAATGACGGTCTATTTAATCTTTAAAATTTATAGATAATCAGCCTATAGATCACTAATTCCAACAAAACTATTCTTAGTCTCTAAAAAACGCATGCTAGCCTGATTAAACCAAAGACCGATCTTACCTTCCCACTCGCCATTACGCTGCTTATCACAAATAATAAGTGTGTCTGGTTCATTCAAAATTTTCTCATCTGCTTTATTGGACACTACAGCCTGCTCCTTGCGTTTATTTCTCCATACCGTCATAACATTATCAACTTGGTCAGTAATCGAGCCAGAACCTTTTACATCCATTTTTCCGGGTGGTGTTAACTCATCTTGACCTTTACGAGAGTGTGCAACTAGGTGAATATGGCAATTAGTGTCTTTAGCTGCTGCACACAATCTGTCTACAAAACGCTTCTGTCCTGTGTAATCGTCATCGGAAATTCCACACTTCATCAAACTATCTACTACGAAGTGATGTACACCTAACTTTTCCGTTGCGTAATGAATAACTGAAATAATGCGCTCCGAGTTTACGGTACCTAGTTGGTTATAGATCCAAAGCTTATCGCCACCACGTTCACAGAATAGCTTTACATATTCGTCAGTTGGATTGTTTGATCCTAGTGCTTGCCGACACATACGCGCTAGTGTTGTGACTGGTTTCATTTCTAACGATGCTATACAAGCATTCTGCTCCTTAAGCAGATGCAACATGATCTGGCCTAGTACTAGGCTTTTACCAGAACCATTGAAGCCCGCCCACAATGTCACTTCACCTGGGCGCAATCTAAATTGCTCATGCGTCTTTTGCCATGGCAAAGAGGATCCGGAATAAATACTATCTGAGTTAAAAAATGTAATGAGATCATCAAGAAACTCACTAGCCGGCTTAACGTTTGCATGCTCAGAAGCATCGCGTTCAACCATATAGTTGTTTAACGCACTCTCATCGATCATGAGTGAACTCAAGTAGCCTTGAGAGTTTTGCGCGCTGTCATCAAATGCAGCTAATTTGTCATTTCGCATTTGAAGTCCTTTCAACGTACATTTGACTTCTAGCCGCTTCCATTACTGGTACGCCATTACCATCATTTGCAATTTCACAGGCATGGCGTAAGCGGCTGGCACATGTAAGCAACCTCTGTTTGTCAATAGTGTTAGACATGGCACCAAGTGCATTTCTAACAATCAGGTAAGCCACTAGGATTTCATCCCTAGCGATTTGCAAAACATCACCTGCGTAAAACGGCTTCTTGCTGGCTTTAGCTTCTCCAATACGTTCCGGCATGATGTCGGCAAAGGTTAACCCAACAGCACCTAGCACATCCTCAATAGCGCAACCTTCGGCAAAGCAGTGAATTAACACCTTACCCTTGTCATCGCGTATCGCTAGGCTTTGTTTAGTGCTTCTATGGGCGGGGCAGCAAGCCTTCCAGTTATCCTTGCCAGTTTTCTTTACCTTATCCAACCGGTTTAGCAAGTTATGAACGTTACTCATAGCACCCCATCCATAATGTTTTCAGATGGGGTACTGTTACTTCTTGAAAGCCAACCATTTAAAAAGCGTGGAAAGTTAGATTTAGGACATCTTTTTGGATTGGATATGCACCATGCTCCTGCTTTTCTTATCTCAGCCATTACATTGAGATTTGGATAAGCACTTTTCCAAGCTATTAAATGACTTTCAAGATTTTCAAAATTACCGTCTGAAGAAAGTGTGATTTTTGCTTTCGTGTTTTGCCTGACGGTTAATGACGGTTCTATAACGGTTTGGGTGTCATCCGTGACACCCGTCTCTGGCGTGATATGACACCCGTCTGCGTCTTGCGTGACACCCGTCCTATCGCTAGGGGTGTCATATTCGACACCCGTCAAGTTCCCAATAATTATTTGATAATTGCGAGTTGATCCCGGCGCACCACCAAATTTATTACTAAGTATTTTTACAAAACCCTCATTAATTAATTTATTCACTACTCGCTGGGCTTGCCGCTCTTTCAATCGGATTTTCTTTGCAATTGATTTTATTGAAGGGTAGCAACGTCCTTCGTCATCACTCCAATCTGCAAGCGCCAATAATGCTAAAAGCTCAGTACCTCCGTGCGGAAAACCATCCCATACCTTTGAGAGAACTCTAACCGCCATGCTGCACCACCATTGCTAATCTTGTAGCTGTTTCAATATTGATGTAGCGCTGTTGAACTAATTGGATAATTTCTAACAAACTAAGAATTGTAAAATCACGAGATTCGTATGCAAGCACAAGTTTTTGAAGTGCATTCATGCTGCACCTCATATCAATACTTGAAAGGCTACCATGCTTTATGAGATCCTCTAAAATTCCCGCTCCCTGAGTTACTAAACTTTTGCTGTGGTCTCTAGATATGTAATTATTAAGATTAATATCTTGTGCTTGATTTGAAGCACTAAACCTATTCTCAGAGATAGCACTTTTTATTTGTTTGATTCTGTTGGAGGACATTATTTGACCTCCATACATTCAACTTGCACATCTGGCCAGATTGTTCTGCCATTCGCTAATTTCTTAGGTTTTATTCCAAAATAACTTCCGGTATTACAAAAACGAGCTCTTACGGACTGTGCTTTTACGCCATTTTTCTTTGCAAAAATTTCTGTTGATAGTGAGAATGATAAAGAATTAAGTTCTTTCATTTTTTCGTCCTTTTATAGCGACCGTGACTATCCGTTCGCGCGAACGTATTTAAACGTTCTTAAAAGGCTCTTTTTATCTGCCAAGACCTATAGGCACGCTTTTCACGAGCATGATTTTTGGCGGCGGAATTCGCAAACTAGCCGCGTCCCCAACAGTCTGAGCTCCCGCGCTAATCAGCAGACAATCACATGCCTGCACTTCGGAGGTACACGAGAGTATAAAAGTCTCGCCGTCCTGCCCCATCACAGGGCACCAAAATCAATACCGATGAAATAATCTTAAGATCAATAATTGCATATGAAATTTAATTCAAATAAATCTATATTTCATGAAAGAAATAGTTGCTAATGAAGATAGATATAAATTTATGGCGAGATTAAAGATGAGAATTTATATGGTTTACTGCTTAGCCTCACAAAATATTTTGCCCTTTCTCTTTTAAAGCATAATATTAAGTTCTAGTTTATGGAGACATTTAGTGGAAGATATTACACATTCAACGGCTTTGACAAACCTGCCGCAAGAACCGAAACAAGAGGAACTTACACTAGGAGGGCAATGCTGCAAAGAACATCTCTCAGCAATACCTTTTTGGGAACAAAGAGCTAATGGAAGCAACAACTTCTGGAACAACTTAGCAAGTTCTCACTTCAATACTTACAACTAACCAAGGCCTGGATTTATCCCGCATTTCCGCTTAATCCCCGGAGCGGTCATTCAACGTCTGAACTCACTGGCCTGGCGCGGCTTACTGCGGAAGGACCGATGGAATGATGGGTTGGGCGGCGTCCGGCATGAACTTTCTGATGAACTCATCGACGGCCTGCTGTTGTTGTGCATGGCTCTCGAGCATGGCCTGTCGATAAGCTGCCTCATCAAGAGGCAGCTCCAGTTCGCCACGTACGGCAGCTAAGACAGGCACCAACATCTTCCCCAGTTGCTCCGTGTGCGAAAGGCATTCGCGCATAAATTCGAGATGCTTTGGTTGAAGAGCAACAGCCAACTCGGCACGATGCGCCAAGCCATCATTGACTCGCTTTTGCTCGAACTCGAAACTGCCCTGCAATATTTGCCATCGACGTTGATCGACGACGCCTTCAATATTGTGTTGTTTGATCATCTCGAGAATGCGATCACATTCCTTTCCGAACTGAGCGATTTGATTATCGACTAGTGATAGCGCATTTCTTTCGTTCATCAGTTCGTGTCTTCTCGCAAACAGCTCTATATGCAGCGCACCAAGACGACTATTGAAATGGGCTAGCGGAAGAATGGTCTTCGTAAGGGCGATAACATGCACTTTGGCAATTGCCGGTGCCTTTTCGAGATACGGCTGTATTACTTGGTCATTGGGTATGTCGAAATTGGCAAATCGGCCGATGCTATTCATGCCAGCGGCTAATGCCTCAGCGGCGGATAGGAATACTTCCTTCCGTAACGCCATTTCACGATCCTTTGTATTTGATAGACGCTCATGCTCAAACTGAGCGCGAAGACGTTTGTCGCTGGCACGGTTAGCGAGTGCAACACCGGCGATTGAGAAGAATGAACCAACCACCACACCCCAAAAAGTAGCTGGGATTGCGTAAAGGAGCTGTGCGATAGTGTTCAGCATGATGATGCCCAGCGTGCAAGCTCAGGGCCGCGAAGCCGGCTTGCCGGCGAAGCGTCTCTCTGGAGCGGCGGGTTAGCCCTAGCCGCCCACATAGACCTTAACCAAAGCACCAAGCAGCATGGTGACAAGCGCCGTGACAAACGAAACCAACATGGTTTGCCAGTTTGATGAAATGTGATGTGCGGGCTTTCCCATGAAGGATCTTTGTAGATACTCATGTCGATCAAGACCATTCGGCGTAGGCCAAATGCCCATCACTGGAAAGTCTGGTTTACGCACCAACCGGCGAACGAAGCCCTGAGATTCCAGAATTAGGGCTGCTTCAACAAACTCAGGGGGTGGGCGACCATCTACCAATTCATAACCGAGTTTTGTGGCGAGTTTGTGCTCGTAAATACCGCCGGTTTCTGAATCGCGATATGCGTCAGTCTTGTATCCGCCCGAGTAATAAAACTCGACGAGACCATTGAGTAGCCGCTCTTCATGTTGTCTTAGTTCTAGGCGATCCATAGTGATAGGGCTAACGTTTGAATTAAGGGGCTGGCTTTAACCAGTCCCGCTTGAATGAAGGGTTAGACGAAAACATTTCAAATGCCCCCATATTTTTTTAGAACGACAAATAGTAAATAGCCTAGAGCCAAAGAGCTAGATGGAGTTATGAGAAAGCTTGAAATCCGGGTTTTGGGTAACATTTTAAGCAAAGTAAAATTGACTAATAATCCGACAATTAATACAAAGATAAAAGTCACACGTCCCTCAGAGGTCAAAAGCGAGAACATGCTTAAGCCAGACCAAACACCAACACCAAAAAACGCCGCAAGAAAAATTAAACTGATTAATTTAACAAAAGGTTTAGCAGAGCCACGTTGTGCCTTTGACTTTTCACGCTCTGAATTAATTAGCTGGTCTACTTTGTCCATATTTGGGGTTAATGTCTAACGTTTGAATAAGGGGCAGGCTTTAGCGTGTCCCGCCTGAATGAGGGGTTAGGGTTTACGTAATCCATTAGCTAACCACCATAAAAAAGGTAAACCCACAAAAATTTGTAATAAAGCTGAAACCCAAAGGCTATGATAGAAACCTTGCAGTGTAATAGCTTGAGACAAATTTATGGTCATGAAAGTAAAAATAACTGATGGAGCAATAATACCTTGAAGCCCAAGCATGGTGAAAGTGGAGGCTATAAAGAAAAGTGTACGACGCGAAACTATGCTACCAAAAACAATGCTGACAAGAACAGCAAGTATGATTGGCATGAAAACTAAAAAAGGTGCTAATGCTTCGCTCACATGAACCCTAACAGTAATTATAGAGACCTATGGGTCTCTATATTGGTAATTGCAATTTTATGAAGCATTGATGAAAACCCCTGTCTTTTCTTAGTTTTATTATTCTTCGATCTCTATATTGAGATATTAATATAGAGACGAAACATGTTGAAAATGATTGTAATTGAAATTTAATAACAGTTAAATCTTATTGAAATGACTGGCAGCTTTGTCCGGAATTTCTGCTACATCCCCTTAGCGGACTGTCAACGTTTGAGTTAAGGGGTGCGCTTTAGCGCGTCCCACTGGATGGATGGGTTAGAGGGCACTCTGTCTCTCCGTGGGAGATAAGTATTGTGCGCCAGTAATGATTGGCTCCATACGTTGATTCTGGGTGAGCCCACTGGACTGAAAGGTGAAAAAGCTATTGGGTGGCCAATTTAACTCGATTTTCCACGCAAATGATGAGTACCCATTAGGGTAAGAAATAGCCTCACGATGAATTTCGTGAATGGCCATTGGCTGTACGGCAGCGCTAGCAGCCGCGTAATTAATTGAAATAATGAGATCCGAGACCTCATGAAATATGAGATCGGAGGGTGCTACTCGAAAGCTGAAAGCCCCTTCCACGGGAGGTAACCATTCGGTGATGAAGTCGATGTCAAGAACCAGATCGCCGCAGAGTTCACCTTCAAGAATACGAAATCCATGAATGGCGTTATCGTGCCAATGGATTTTTTCGAAATCATCGGTGGAGAACATGCGGCTGACCTCTAACAGTAATTATACGGACCGGTGCGTCCGTATAATAATATTAAAATTCTTTGAGTTTTCATGATGTTTTTCTTTTTATTTCTTATAGTTAGCTATGCCTGTGACCGTATGGTAATTAATTGCAAGTACGGACACAAGCAATTAAGCAATTCTAATCATATATTTGATTTCGATTGTCCACTTTGTCCGGCATTTCTGCTGTATCCCCAAAGCAGACTATCAACGTTTGAGGTAAGGGGCGCGCCGCTTGCGGCACGTCCTGTAGAGGCCGAAGGCCGGAACGAACTTGACCGAGAGGTTAGAAGGATTAATTTCCTGATCTCCTGCGA
>Ga0208758_100097_pt1 | contig 49138 bp, 48 predicted proteins | sample LakWasM116_HOW13_2_FD_183930 | JGI IMG/M metagenome (GOLD analysis project Ga0208758, IMG submission 183930) | Freshwater sediment methanotrophic microbial communities from Lake Washington under simulated oxygen tension - Sediment Metagenome... | ecosystem: Environmental > Aquatic > Freshwater >...
TGCCGCTGTCGATGTCACCGGCGTTGGCCAGCAGTTCGGCTTGCGTGATGACGCGGACGCCGCTGTCTTCCGCAATCGCGGTCAGGGTGACGGCGCTGGTGGTCGGTGCGTCGTTGACCGGGGTCACGCTCGGGTCCACGTTGGCGGCGATGCCGTCAGCGCTGCCGTCGTTCGGGGTCAGCGTGAAGGCCGGCAGGTCTGCGCCGCTGTTGACCAGTGCCAGGCCGGCAGCGGTCAGGGTAACGTTGCCGAGGCCGTCTAGTGCGTAATTGACGGTGTCGCTCAGGGTCACGGTGACGCTGTCACCTTCCGCATCCGCGGTGGTGTAGCTGGCGACGATGGCGCCAACTGCGGTGCCGCTGTCTTCGGTGAAGTCGTTGCTGGCGGTGATGCTGATGGTCGGCACGTCGTTGACTGCATTGACCGTGATTGCAACTGCCGCACTGGCATTGCCGCCTTTGCCGTCATTGATAACATAACTGATAGTATCGGCGCCATGGTAGTTAGCATCCGGGATATAGTTCAGGGTGCCATCCGGGTTGATCGTCACAGTGCCATGTAAGGCGCTAGCAGTAGCCACAGTCAGAGTATCGCCATCAACGTCACTGTCGTTACCAAGAATATTGATGTTGTTGAGCGCCACATCCTCATCAGTGCTCAATGGGCCGTCGGCCGCCGCAACCGGATTGCTATTCACAGCGACAACACCAATATTAGCAATTGAACCTGAGAAGCCGGGATTAATGATTCCCGCTGCAGTATTATCAAAAACCAATTCAGAGTCACCCAGCTCGGCATTAATTCTAAGCAAATCAACAAAACCAAAACCATAAGCATTTGATTGTCCGGCAATACCGGCTGCGGTTTCTTCCAACACCGCGTTGATGTCTTTGCCTTCTTCAATCGCTTTAATTACCGTGTCGATTGTGGCAAGATTAATAGAGCTGTCCAGCGGGTCGGGCACAAACACGCTACCCAGATCTTCGGTAAAAGCGACTAACTGTTCGGCACTGATGTGGATGACACGCCCGTTAGCGAGCTCGAGATCTACCTCTACACCACGCGGCGTCTGAATGGTGTCACCAGTCTGAATGGTATCTCCGAGGTGCAAATCGCGCTTTTCCCCATTACCTGAGATCAATAAAGCTGCGCCTGTCATTCCAACTACTCTGCCGATTAGTGCCATTTTTCGTGTCCCAACATTCTAGAATTTTTAATAATCTTCTTTTACCGATTTTGCATTAAACACGTTATTTGTAAACGAACATATTGTACTGATGGCCAATACAGGTAAGATATTGAAACACTGCGACTAATGACGGCTCAAAACAAAACCTGAATTATTTTCAGTTGATTTAATCATGGGCAATGATTCACCATTAAACTCAGCAGCCCTCATTGCACCAATGGAGCGTAAGTGCCTACGGGTTCTAAAAAAAATTCAAACACATTTAAACGCCCATTCAGCATCGCTGTTTTTATGATGTTGATGTTGTTGTGTTTTTCCTGTATTTTTGCAGCAGGTTATGATTTTGATAAATTAGGTGCGCTCGCCAAACAAAGATATGGTGAAGAAGCCCAAAAAGATATTGAAGACTTGCAGCAACTGGTCTCCCAGCTGAAAACCGCGCCTGACACTGAAAAACTCAAAAAAATAAACGATTTTTTCAATAAAAAAATGTTGTTTGCCGACGATATTGAAGTCTGGGGGCAATCTGATTACTGGTCTTCACCTCTGGAATCCATAGGACGCCAGGCTGGCGACTGTGAAGACTTCAGCATTGCAAAATATATGTTCCTCAAAGCTGCCAATATCCCAAACAGCAAGCTCCGGCTGACTTACGTTAAAGCCCGGCTCAACAGTGGTGGCCAGAAGTCAGTAAGAGCGCATATGGTGCTGAGCTATTATTCAACCCCGCAGGCGGAGCCGTTGATTCTGGATAACCTGGTCACTGGGATTTATCCAGCATCCGAAAGAAAAGACTTATCCCCTATTTTCAGCTTTAACGATAAGGGTATCTGGGTTGGCAACAACCCCAACCCAAAAGACGATGCACAATCACATCTCTCAAAATGGCGTGATGTGCTGTTGCGTATGCAGATGGAAGGCCTAGAATAAATGAAGGTTAGGAATAGATTATGTCTTTAATTAAACAATTATGGCTGGCAATCGTCGTGATTCTGTCATTGGCATTTGCCGGGGCATTTATTCTAAGCACAGTAGCCAGCAAGCACTATTTCGAGCAGCAGCTACAGGCAAAAAACGATGACAACGCTACCACGCTCGCCCTATCGATTACACAGATCGAGAAAGATCCTGTAGCACTGGATTTATTACTTTCAGCACAGTTCGATACGGGTCATTACCGCTATATTGGCTTAGTGGATCCAAGCGGCAAAGCCATCAGCGAGCGTATCAACAACACAAGCAAAACCAAAGCGCCGGATTGGTTTGTAAAGTTTATCCCGCTGCGGTTGCAACCCGGTCAGGCTGAAATTCAGGATGGATGGTCGCAATATGGCACGCTGAAAATAGAAAGCGACTCTAATTTTGCCTACGATAAATTATGGGACAATACGATACTGACAGCGCTGTGGATATTATTGATCGGATTCCTCGGCGGCCTGGCTGGCAGCCAGATTCTGAAAAGGATATTAAATCCGCTTAGTGATATTGTCGGCCAGGCTGAATCTATAGGCGAAAATCGTTTTATTACAATCGACGTGCCCAGAACCAAGGAATTTAAATCGGTTGTAAATGCGATGAACACCCTCTCCAGCCGGGTTAAAAAAACCGTTAGCGAGGAATCTGCCAGACTGGACCAGTTACGACTGGAGAACAATTACGACCATATTACCGGCCTGATGAACCATGATTATTTCATTAAAAATCTGGATGCGAATATCAGCCACGAGGAATACTTCCATGAAGGCGCACTCATTATATCCAGACTCACCAATCTGGCGGCAATTGACCAGAAGCTGGGCTACAAAGAAACCAACACGCTGCTGAAAGTGATTGGCGACACGCTGCAAAACGCATGCAGCCAGCAATCAGGGGTATCTGTCGGGCGTTTAAACGGAACGGACTTTGCTGTTTTTTCAAACCAGCCTGCAGACAGCTATTCTTTCGGCAATCATATTAAAAAACTGCTGGAAAAAATCGGCGGTACAAGTAACAAATCAGTCAGCGTTAACTTTACCACTGTCGCCACACGCGTTACCGGCACCGACAATGCAAGCAAGATGATTGCACTCAGCAGCAAACTTCTGGATGAAATTGGTGCAGGGCAAAGTAATGTGCTGCACGTAATCAGCTCAAGTGACTTAAATCAATATCAGGATAACCATGAAAGCGAATGGCTGAGCTTGCTCACCTCAGCGTTGGATAATAAGAGAATCAAACTGGAACGTTACCCTGTCATCAACCAGACCGGCGATTTACTGCATTTCGAATCGCCGGCGCGCTTGCAGCTCAAACCGGATGGCAAATGGTTCTGTGCTGGTGAATTTATCACCTGGGCCACACAGCTTGGCCTGATGGCGCGCCTGGATGAGCTGGTATTTGCAACCGCCGCAGATTCACTCAAGAACGGCGCCCAGGCAATTGGCCTGAATGTGTCAGCCAGCGCCATGTGTAATCAATCTTTTATAGAAAAAATCATCAGCACCGTTAGTACACAGCCACACATTGCCGATAAGCTGTATTTTGAAATACCGGAGCAGGAGGCCTTTGACCATCTGCCGGAATTTCACCAATTCTGCAGAAAAATCAGAAGCCTGGGTTGTAAAATTGGCATTGAACACGTTGGCACGCGGATTTCACGCCTGGGCGAACTGCATGACATTGGCCTTCACTACATCAAGATCGATGCTTCAGTCATTCGCGATATTGATGGCAGCGAGGCAAACAAAACACTGCTGCGCGGCCTATGCATGATTGCGCACTCAATCGGCGTCATCGCAATCGCCGAGGGTGTAAACACACAAAATGAAATCACCGCATTAAAACAAATCGGTATTGATGGCATGACGGGACCAGGCATCAGAATGTAACGCAAACCAAAGCATACAAGCCAATTGCCGCCGCATGAAAACCAAAGCCCTGGCTTGCAAGCCGGGGCCTACTTTTTATTAAGCATCAGCGCCAGTTGCAGCCTGTCTTTCACGCCAAGACGCTCGAAACTTTTGGCCAAATGCGCTTTGACCGTACGCTCTGTAATTTGCAATGCGCGTGCAATTTCTTTATTGCTCATCCCTTTAGCCGCTTCAATTGCGACTTCTTTTTCACGGCTGGTTAAACGGCTAAGCAACTCTTCAACCAGCTCGGATCGATTGCCTGTAAGTTTTACCGAGGTCTCGATCAGCCGCTTTAAAAGCTGCTGTCCAAGCCAGATGCCGCCGTGATGAATGACCGTCTTGATTTCTTTCAGCATTTCCGGGGCTGCGTATGCGTGTGCATAACCCATAGCTCCTGCACTCAAAGCCTGTAAAGTCGCCGCCTGGCTGGGTGTGTTTGCCAGAACCACGACTTTTGCATCGGGATAACCCTGCAGCACGGTTGCTATTGCAGCAGGCATTGCATCTTTCTCGCTATCATTAATATGCAGCCAGAATATCAGAGCAGCTCCATAACTGGCGACCACCTCCAGATTCGAACCAGTTTCTAAAACATCTTTAATCAATAATGCATCTGGAAAAGCTTCTGCCCAGCCGCTGATAAGCTTCGGCGACGTACTAACAAATATATCCTGCATTTATCTCTCACTGAAAGCGTATGACTTTGCTTTTAACACCGGTTTTAGCAAATAAGAAAGGATTGTCTTTTTACCCGTAATAATATCTACCTGGGCCACCATGCCGGGAATAATCGGCAGATCCTTACCAAGACTGGATTTCAGTGTACGCACCCTCACTAAATAATAAGCATTGCCCTCTTCATCCACAATAGAGTCAGCTGCAATATTCTCAACAACCGCATCCAAAGCACCATAAATCGTATAGTCATAAGCTGTCAGCTTCACGACCGCAGGCTGCAGCACTCGAATAAAAGCAATATCCTTGATCTGGATTTTAGTCTCCAGGATCAGCGCATCATCCGTAGGCACAACTTCCAGTACTTCTTTTCCGGGCTGGATCACACCGCCAACCGTATTAAAAAACAAGCGGCTCACTTTACCGTTCACCGGTGATTTCAACGTGGTTTGATTCACTTTATCCTGAAGTGAAACGCTCACCTCAGACAAGCTGTTCAGGCGTGCCGTAACATCGCTCAGTTCGGTGCGAACCTTGCTTTTAAAGTTCTGATCCACCTCGCTGATTTTACGGCGCGCCTCGCCAATCGCACTTTGAATTCTACCGATCTGCGCACGTGACTGGTCAATATCACCTCTGGCTCTGGTTGCTTCACGTTCCAGTTTCAGAATATCGATCTCTGATACGGCGCCACTTGCCAATAAAGGTTTATTTGCAGCCAGCTCCTTGTTGGCAGATTCATAATTTTTTTCTGCAATTTCTTTTTTATACTGAACTTCCAGCAATTCTTTTTCACGCTGAACCATCTGGTTGCGTGCAATTTCAATCGCCGAGGCTAACTCTTCCTGACTGGATATAAATAAAGCATATTCCTGATCATAAACTTCCGGTGCTTCGCTACGCACCTCAGGAGGCGGGCTAAAAGGTTTATCCTCAGCCAGTGCCCTGAGCCTGGACTGCTTGGCCAGGAACGCCAGATATTGCGCCTGATTCTCCCTCAACGAAGAAACCGCACGAGTTTCATCAATACGAACCAGCGGGCTGCCGACAGTAACTGTTTGGCCTTCATGCACTAAGATCTCAGAAACAATACCGCCATCCAGCGATTGAATCACCTGCACCTGCTTGGACGGAATCACCCGCCCCTCACCTCTTGTCACTTCATCTACCTTGGCTATTGATGCCCAGATGATTAACGCCCCCAAAACGACAGCAATTGCATACAGCAGTACCTTTGCTTTAACCGGGGTCTGCTCGAGTATGGCCAGATCAGCTTCATCCTGCCAATACAGATCTTCCCTGGTTTCAGTAGGCACGGTGCGATCAATAAAATAGTAAATTGGCTTGGTGAGCCAAGTTTGGTTTTTAAGAACGCGATTGAGGGTTCCCAGCTTATCAAACAGTTTCTCACTCATAGCGCCTTACCTACCTTGCCGTTTCTTAATGCATCAGTGACTTGGTCTTTAGGGCCGTCAGCAACGATTCTGCCAGAGTCAATCACAACAATCCTGTTTACCAGGTCATACAAAGAAGACCTGTGCGAAATCAGCACCAGTGTTTTGTTTTTAGTCGCTTCAACCAGCCTGCGTTTTATCGCCTCTTCACCGGAGTGATCCATGGCACTGGTTGGCTCATCGAGCAATATGATCGCCGGCCTCGTAATAAAGGCACGTGCGATGCCCACCCCCTGCTTCTGCCCGCCGGACAAGGTTTCACCGCGCTCACCTATCAGCATATCAAAACCTTTAGGGTGTGAATTCACGAACTCGTCAATACCGCCGACATGCGCCGCTGCGAGCACTGTATTATCATCCACATGTGGAGATGAAATCGTTATATTGTCACGCATAGACCCATAAAACAGTTGCGTATCCTGCTGCACATAGCCTACACAGCGCCTTAACTCAGCGGGGTCAATCTGGCGCGCATCAATGCCGTCAATCAGGATTGCACCCGCACTAGGCTGGTATAAACCCAGTATTAATTTGTGTATGGTTGTTTTACCGGAACCCATGCGGCCTAATATAGCCACATGCTCACCGGCTTTAATCTTGAAAGATACCTTGGTTAAAGCATCTTCTTCAGCACCGGGATAACGGAATGAAACCTCCCTGAACTCGATATCACCATTAAATTGTGGCCTTGACAGGAAAGTGCCATCCAGAGGGCGCTCAACCGGACGGTTCATGATTTCATCCAGCGAAGTTAAAGAAGTCGCCGCGTTGTGGTATTGCGTCAGCAAACCGGCAGTTTGCGCAACCGGCACCAAAGCACGTGAAGCCAGCATGGAACACGCAATCAGCCCCCCCATGGTCAACTCACCGTTAATCACCAGATACACGCCCAGCACCACAATCGTTATTGTAATGAGCTGCTGTATGCTGTTAGCACCATTATTAATAGACGTTGTCAACAGGCGCAGCTTACTGCTGACTTCAGTCAGAAAATGCGAGCTATGCTCCCATTTACGCTGCATCTGCCCTTCAATACCCAGCGCCTTGACAGTTTCAAGCCCGACCAGACTTTCAATCAAGGTTGCATTGCGGATCGCACTGGCGCGATACATGGTCTCTGACAAATCATGCATTTTGGTCTGTACGCTGAATGAGTAAATCAGAATGACCACCGCGCCTAACAGAACCGGAATAATCATCGGCCAGGCAATCCAGGCAATCACGCCGACAAAAATCAGGCCGAATGGAATATCAATAAATGTCGTAATTGTGGCAGATGTGATGAAATCCCTGACAGTCTCGAATGAACGCAGGTTGTTTGCAAATGAGCCTACCGAATTAGGCCGCTGTTCCAGACGGATCCCCAATACGTGCTCCATAATGCGTCTGGTCAGCTTCACATCGATTCTGGTGCTTGCCCAGTCAAGAAAATAAGCGCGCATGGTACGCAGCATTAAATCACCGATGACGATCAGTGCTATGCCGATTGCCATCACCCATAAAGTTTCTGTAGCGCGGTTTGGCAAAACCCGGTCGTAAACATTCATGGTAAAAAGCGGCATGGCCAGCGCAAACATATTCACGACAAATGCCGCAACCATGATGTCGCGGTAAATGCGGCTGTTCTCGGCCAGGGACCCCCAGAACCAATGCTGCAGGCGTACTTTACCGACACTGGGTGCGCGCTGGTCAAATACATATTTCAGTTTTGCAACAATAAGATAGCCTAAGCTTCGCTCGGCCAGTTCACTCAGCGGAATCATGACTTCAGCTTCGCCGAGTTCTGGGAAAATCACGCCCGCCTGATTTTTGGCCGGATCCAGCCTGGTGACGATGCAGGCTTCTTCATCTTTAAGCAGCAGAATAGCCGGCAGAAATTCCGGCCTGATTTCATTCAGAGGTTTCTTTAAAGTAGTCACAGCCAGATTGACACGGTCTGCTGATCGCTTCAGCAATGCCGGCGTCATCTTGCCATTTCGCAAAGGCAAACCTGACACTAACGCATCTTTAGAAGTAGCTACGCCATAAAGGCGGCAAATCAATGCCAGGCTATCTAATAAGGAGTCAGTCACGCCATCGGTTTTAATTTGGTCTAAGCCCTCGATACTCATCCATTCTGCCTTTTATTGGTTATCTTTTGGTTTGATTATCTGCTTGTATTGCAAATAGTATGCCTGATGATAGATTGTAGCGAATAACTCCAGTGCCCCACCCACCTGCATACACTTAAATACATCGGTTATTTGAACAAATTAGATTAAACGTAATATACACGATGTGTGGCGTGAAAGTTTAATCTAAGTCAAGTGGCACGCTCAGTACCACAACATAAAATCGCTCAATCATTGAATTCAGCGTTAAGGATTCCGGCACGATTGTTGCAAGTCACAAGTTACAGCTCAAGGCGCCTTATCTTGCATCTGGTCTTGCATGAGCAAAATTAAAAAACAGGCGTTATAATTCATTTCACGCAATCATTAGCATCATTCAAAAAACAATATGAATATTTCCGAAGCTACGGTTTTTATTGTAGATGATGATTCAGCTGTAAGGGACTCTCTTATGCTTATGATCGAGCAGGAGGGAATCAAAGTTGAAACATACAATAACGGTGAAGATTTCCTGAATGTTTGCCATAACGGCACTTACGGCTGCGCAATACTCGATATCCGCATGCCGGGTATGGATGGCATGCAGCTGCAGCAGGAACTGAACCGGCGCAATATTAAATTACCGATTGTTTTTCTTACCGGTCACGGTGATATTCCGCTTAGTGTAAAAGCCGTGAAAACAGGCGCCGTTGATTTTCTCACCAAACCCGTCACGCGCGAGAACCTGCTTTCATCAGTAAGGTCTGCAATTCTGGAAAGCCAGAGACTGATTACCCAACTGGAGAACGGCCAGGATGCAAAATCAAAGCTGGCAGACCTGACCGAGCGGGAGCGGGAAGTCATGGCTCTCGCTGTTGCCGGCTCTCCGAATAAAGAAATTGCACGGCGCCTGGGCATCAGCCACCGCACTGTAGAAATTCATAAATCAAAGATCATGCATAAAACCGGCGCCATGAACCTGCTAGACCTGGCAAGAATAGCCAGTGAAGGCCGGCTGCTTGAATAGTTTTTCAAACTCGCTCATGGAACTTTAAGTCCGCACCTCAAAATAAGTGTTCGCGCGGATTATCCTGCATTCGCGTTTTTGATAAAGTAACTGCCATTGAATTTCTTTACAGCTTGAGGCTGGAGCCTGACCATGGCTCATCCAGTCTCGCGCATGCTTTTATCTGGCTTAATGGAGGGCTGAATGCATACTATACGCCCCGCAGCAGTCGCCGGCAGTTTTTATCCGGGTGATCGCCAGATGCTGGCTGACAATATTAACGTATTGCTTAAACAGGCTGTCGCCAGCGCCCGGTTTTCGACCGATATCCACACAAGCCTGACCCCGCCCAAAGCTATTGTAGTACCGCATGCCGGTTATATTTATTCAGGCCAGACTGCTGCCACTGCTTACAACAGCCTGAGCAGATGGCACGCCGCGATCAAGCGCGTAATTCTGCTCGGCCCGGTACATCGGGTGCCGGTTAAAGGGCTGGCATTGCCGGATGTCGATGCGTTTACTACCCCACTGGGAGAAGTTAAGCTGGATAAAGCTGCTATTGCGTCAGTATCCAATATGAAACAAGTAATGCTGAGTTACCCGGCACATGCGCAGGAACACGCTATAGAGGTTCAGTTACCGTTTCTGCAATCAGTGCTGGATGATTTCAAGCTGGTGCCGCTTGCAGTTGGCGACGCCACACCGGAGGAAGTGGCCGAAGTCATAGAAACGCTATGGGGCGGCCCGGAAACCATTGTCGTGGTCAGTTCAGACCTGTCTCACTTTCTACCCTACTCTGTAGCGATCGAAGTAGACAGGTCTACAGTAAAAAACATACTCCAAATGCAGGGAAGCTTAACGCATCACCAGGCCTGCGGCGGCACACCTCTCAATGGCCTGATTCTAGCGGCAAAAAATCATCATCTGCATCCAATGCTGCTGGACTTATGCAATTCCGGTGACACGGCAGGTGATAAAAACCGTGTGGTCGGCTATGCTGCATTCGCATTCTCAGAGGATACAGCCAATGAATGAACCCACATGGCATGCCAATCCTGCTTTCATGACCGGCGAGATTGAACATAAAGGCAAAATATTGCTGTCAATCGCCCGCGGCGTGATTGCCGATACATTAGGCAGAAAAACTGATCCTGCCAGCGAAAAACTGCCATGGCTGCATGAAAAAGTCGCGAGCTTTGTGACCTTAACCATGAACCAGCATTTACGCGGCTGCATGGGCTCCCTTGAGGCACTGCGACCGCTGCTGCTGGATATAAAGGCCAATGCGTATGCCGCGGCTTTCCGCGACCCGAGGTTCCCGCCGCTGACCATAGCCGAACTGGATGCCACAGAGATAGAAATTTCGCTGCTATCCGCCCAGGAGCAAATTTCCTTTAAAGACGAGGCTGATGCCCTGGCACAGCTGCGTCCGCAGATTGACGGTATCGTATTCAAGCATGGCCATTACCGCAGCACCTTCTTACCGCAGGTATGGGAACAATTAACCAACGCTGCAACGTTTATGGCGCATCTAAAACATAAAGCCGGCCTAAGCCCGGATTTTTGGCACGATGACGTTGAAATTTATCGCTATACAGTAACAAAATTCAAAGAAAAAGACCTGCAGCGGCACAGCACAACAAGGTCAGCGTCATGACTGAAAGCGCGCACTATCCGGCACGTTACTGGCACATGCTGAATGATGGCCGCATGCAGTGCGACCTTTGTCCCAGAGACTGCAAGCTGCATGAAGGACAACGCGGTGCATGTTTTGTACGCCTGCGTGAAGGCGGCCAGATGTTACTCACCACCTATGGACGCTCATCCGGCTTCTGCATCGACCCCATAGAAAAAAAACCGCTTAACCATTTTTACCCCGGCAGCAGCGTGCTGTCTTTCGGTACGGCCGGCTGCAATCTTGCATGTAAATTCTGCCAGAACTGGGATATCAGCAAGTCCAGAGACATGGACAGACTGATGGATCAGGCTTCACCGCAGGCTATCGCGATTGCTGCTGAACATCATCAATGCAGGAGCGTGGCATTTACCTACAATGACCCTGTCATTTTTGCTGAATATGCAATGGATGTCGCGGATGCCTGCCATGCGCGCGGCATCAAAACCGTTGCAGTCACAGCCGGATATATACACGATACCCCCAGACGCGACTTCTACGCAAAAATAGATGCGGCCAACGTTGACCTTAAAGCGTTTACCAAAGAGTTCTACTACCGGCTCACCGGTTCACAGCTAAAGCCGGTACTGGATACACTGCGCTATCTCAGGCACGAAACCGATGTATGGTTAGAAATCACGACATTACTGATTCCGGGTCAGAATGATTCGGATGAAGAACTCGGTGCAATGTGCAAGTGGATCAGAAAGGAACTTGGCACTGATGTCCCACTGCATTTTTCGGCTTTTCATCCCGATTACAAAATGCCGGACATTCCCCCTACACTACCCTCCACACTCATGCGCGCCCGTGAAATCGGCATACAGTCAGGTCTGGAGTATGTCTATACCGGTAATGTACACAATCAGCAAGGCGATACAACATTTTGCCCGCATTGCAAAATACCGCTTATCGTGCGCGACTGGTACCAGATCAAGCAATACCGGTTAACAGGCAATGGACATTGCCCGGACTGCCATGCCACGATTACCGGACATTTTGATACTGCCGCAGGGAATTTCGGCAGAAAGCGTATTCCCATCGTAATCGGCGCTTATGCCTGAAAAATTAAAATCATGCTGCAAGCTTTTACACAACTTGTTCATATACCGGCAGACGATGTTCATATTGAAGGCATGCTGAAGCTGCCCGATAATGCACGTGGTTTAGTCATTTTTGCACATGGCAGCGGCAGCAGTCGGCACAGCATACGCAACAATTATGTTGCAAAAGTATTGCGCAATGGCGCTATCGGCACCTTGCTGATAGATCTGCTCACGGAGGAAGAAGACACGAACGACCAGGCGCGTTTTGATATTCCCCTGCTCACGCGCCGCCTGCTGGCTGCGACACGCTGGCTAAAAGCTGAACAAGCGCTGCAGCAGCTTCCCATCGGATATTTTGGTGCCAGCACAGGGGCAGCGGCAGCCCTGCAGGCGACAGCACTCCTCGACAATCAGATCAGCGCAGTAGTGTCCCGTGGCGGCCGTCCGGATATGGCAGACATAGAGGATCTCAACAGCATCACTTGCCCTACGCTGCTGCTAGTAGGCGGTCTCGACGACATCATCATCGCATTGAACAATGAAGCTTATCGCCATCTGCACTGCACCAAACATATTGCAATCATCCCCGGCGCAACGCACCTGTTTGAAGAACCAGGAGCGCTGGAAAAAGTCGCCAGCCTTGCCTGTGACTGGTTCAGGCAATACCTGCCGGCATAAACAGATCGCTGGGATTAACCATCAGCGCTATTACTGTTTTTCCGGGCGTTAACGCGCCAGGTTCGCCAAAAAACCACGCATCATTCGACAAGTCCGTCGCATGGCATTTTTTAGCTACATTATCAATGAGTGGGTAATTCAGGATTTATGCCGGTGCTGCAAAACGCTTATCACCTCATCATCTTCAACTTGCGGGAAATCCACATAGAATTGCCCCACCGCCCTGAAATTATCAGGTACGCTGAGGCAAACCACCTGGTCGGCCAAAGCCTGTATCTTTCTGAGTGTTTCTGCAGGCGCTACCGGTATGGCACATATCAGCCTGGCCGGTTTCAGATGACGCAAGCCGTGCAGTGCAGAAATCATGGTAGCGCCGGTCGCAAGTCCGTCATCAACCACGATCACGACATGGCCGGCAGGGTCTATAGGCCCACCGGCCGGGGTATATTGCGCACGGCGCTGTCTGATGACTGCCATCTGCTGCTGCTTTTCGGCAGCAATATACTCACTATCTGCACCCGCAGATGCTGCATGGCCGGCGATATAAGTCCAGCCACTTTCATCAACTGAACCAATTGCCAGCTCCGGATAACCCGGTGCGCGCAACTTACGCACCAGCACCACATCGAAGACACCATCCAGCTTATCCGCAATAATTTTAGCCATTGATACCGCACCACGGGGAATCGCCAATACCAGCGGATGCTTGCCTCTGTAATCCTGAAGCTTTTCAGCCAGCATAAAAGCTGCTTCATTGCGGTCACGAAACACGATCGGTCACTCGCAATCTGAATAAATTAATTGGTTCCGGGCTGTAATAAATCAATCTTGAAATCAAGCTCATAAGGCGGCACATTGCACTCAATGATATTACCGGGTGCGACATCAAGCCTGACACCCGCAATATCTGTATGCACCGGAAGCTTGTTAGCACCGCGGTCAACCAGTACGATGGTGCGTATTTCTGCCGCCTGCTTTGTAGCCAGATACTCTATCGCCCGCAGCATGGAGTGGCCGTGATACATCACATCATCCACCACCAGCACGGTTGCGCCGGTTAGATCCAGGTTCTGGTGCTCCGGATTTTCCGTGAGTTTGGTTTCCGGATGCAGCAGGCTCAGGTCATCTGCGTAACGCTTGATCTGCAGGTGCAGCATGCTGATATCAGTCCTGCCCAACTGCTCCACCAGTCTGTCATATAGCATCTCGGCCAGCGGTGCCCCGCGCCGCAATATACCAACCAGTATGACGCGCTCTTTACCCCGGATAAATCCGCTGGCCTGCCAGGCCATGGCATCAATCACCGCATCGAGCTGAACCCTGGCATACAGACAGGTTCTGACCCCATCTGGTGAAAAATCCATACAGGCTCTTTTCTCCAACAAGGCTATAAACAGTTACCTGGGCCAGAGAAATACAATTCTCTGATGTTTTTTTGCGGAGATGTTCACTGCATTATTTTTAATCACGCCTGCATAATCGGCTATGATCTGATATTTCCCGGGAGGCAGGTTTGCCAGAAAAAAAGGGCCCTCAGTCATCGTATCTACCATCACATTGCCTTTGGCATCCTTGATTTGCAGCTGCACTTCTGCAAGGTACTCCTCAATGCGGCCACCCTCTTCTACCTCTGCTTTCTGTACGAACACAATCTCCAGCGCATACTCTTGGGCGTGTGATTTGAACTGGGCAACTTCATCGCCACTGATCCCTCCGGATATATAACAAACCCCATCTGAAGCTGTATAAGAAATACATTTGCCAAAGTCTACCTCTGTTGTGATATCGCCCGCTGCTGGCTCATGACTTTCCGACAGGTTTTCCGGAGGAAGAAAACCCATTGCCGTCGCATGAAATGAACTCAGAAATAAAACCGTCACTGTCGCAAGCATTACTTTTAAATAGTTCATGTGGCACTTCTTTCTTGTTATTGAATAAAAATAAGCGACCAAAACCAGTTACACCTTAATCCGGTTTCATCAGACAATTCTGCACCGTGATAGTAGTCAGATAATACGCCACTCAAACAAATTATTTAACCTTAATCTAGCTATGATGCCATTCTATCTTGTGAAAGCGGGCAGATAATGACTCGCAGGAACCTGTGCTCCATACTGCCGATTTCACAAAAAAACACGCGCGCTATCAAACGTGCGCCACTCAGGCTAATCACTTCAAATTTATACCCGACACGCGTTAGAAAATGCAGGTATGGGTTCAGATTTGAACCTTCCATAAGTGCTACGTTCTTCAATTGCGGTAATAATCGGGAAATATGCTGCCAAATAAGTTCTGAAGGCAGGCATTGCAGCAACCGGCTTCCGGCTTTATTGCATTCAGTAATCATGCCATTGTAATGCAGCGTCAAAACGAGTCTGTTCCCGTCGTCATCTTCTATTGCTGGCGGTTTTTTACTCACTGACAGGTGTTTATATTCAATCAAAGGGGGTGTTCGCTGGGCAATCATTGCTGTGTCTCCTAACTTTGCATTCAACAGGCCGTTCATCTCATGATTCGCATTAAACCCGCGTACTTGAGACCTCAGAACACCTGTTAGCTGTAACATCGTATGAAGCTAATGGATATGACCTATACCTGCCGACTCCGGATGAAAAACAACATTTCTGGCCATCACACTTTATTAGATTGACGTAATCCACTTTCGCACATAATTAAAGTATGCAGATGACCATCATTTATTGAATAGCATGAAATTTACAACCTAATTTACACTAACAAAATTAGTGTAAGCACGTAAGGGCTAACACGTAGTCACCTAATCCGTTTATTGACGCGGACTATTGAAAAATCACTGTTTTTTTATTTTCTAATCGATGGATTTATCCCACAAGACACTATGATTTTCCAATGCCTGCACCACGCCTCTGCTCCACATTAAAGAATATCTGCTGAAACTGTCTGTTGCTGTGTAAAAGCCTTTTTAATTCTGTTACAGGTATTTAACGACTCAATATACGTGCTCGCGCGGATTATCTTAGTGTGGAAATGTTGCTACTTTATTCACAATATCGGTCAGAAAATGTTTTCTGAAGTAATGCATCACAGAGGCAGCACGCCATGCAGTTACCCGAGTTAGAGCAAACCATATTTGAAACCATCCTTGGCAGACGCTCAGTGCGTAGCTATGCACCCAGAAAAGTAGAGGACAGTGTTTTAAAAACCCTGCTGGAAGCAGCAGTGTGGGCACCAACGGCAATGCACAAAGAGCCGTGGGGGTTTGTCATCGTGCAGAACAAGGAGCTCCTGCAAAATCTGTCAACCCTGGCAAAACCGCTATTTCTTGAAGAGCTCAGAAAAATAGGCACAAGGGAAGATATTTTAAAAAACACAACGGGAAACCTTTTTTACGATGCCGCCAACCTGATTATTATCTGCGCCAAGCAAAACGGTCACATGCCAATTGCCGATTGCTGGATGGCGGCTGAAAACCTGATGCTTGCGGCTTGCGCCATGAACCTGGGAAGCTGCGTGATTGCATCGGCATTACCGGCAATGTGCCTGCCTGATGTCAAGGCCACACTGGGCATTCCACCGGAATTCACAGCGGTTGCCCCGATCATCATCGGCTACCCGAAAACAGAAACAGCCCCCAGCACGCGTAAAGCACCTTTGATACTTAAATCTATCCCTTAGAGATGCTCATGGTGCAACCCCTTCAATTACATTTGATAGATAGCTTTTTCTGTAAACAGGAGAAGAACCCATGTACAAGCACATACTCTGCCCGGTTGATGGCAGCATGGCATCAACCGCAGGTATGCTCGAAGCTATTCAGCTAGCTAAAGAGCAGAATGCACAGCTGCATTTTTTTCATGTCATTGATACCTATATCCCGATAGTCGATATGGCAGGAGATTTCAATGTAACTTACATGATAGACATTCTTCGTGAGAATGGAGAAAAAATCATCAAGCAAGCACTTGATGCCGCTCGAAAATCCGGCGTGGCTGCAGATACAAAAACCATTGAATCTGTCGGCGGCCGAGCGGCATTCTACATTGTTAAAGAAGCCGGAAACTGGCCTGCTGATATTATTGTCATGGGCACGCACGGCCTGCGCGGCATCAGCCGTCTGGTAATGGGCAGTGATGCTGAAAATGTATTACGCACCAGCCATGTGCCGGTTTTGCTGGTTAAAAGCCCTCATGCAGAAAGGTAATGATGATGGAAATGGATATTGACCAAAACTTGCAATTCGATAACGGCGACCGCCATGTCGCAGCACACCAGATTCTATCTTACCTGTTCAGTGATTATCTGGGATCATTTGTGATCCATCTATGGAATGACAGTAAATTACGCATAGGCAACGACCTGTCAGAATTCACGCTTAAAATAAAAGATGCCGGCGTACTGCGTGACCTGATTCTGTTTCGCGACCCGGTAAGGCTTGCCGAAGCCTATTTTGACGGCGCGATTGAAGTGGATGGTGACTTTAATGCTGCACTTGGCCTGCGCCACTATCTGGAAGCACTAAAACTACCGCTGGGCAAGAAGCTGATACTGCTGATGAAGGTACTGTTCTTAGATAAATACAAGGCCGAGCGGCCCATTGAATTTGTAAGGGATCGCGAAACCGCGCGCGATAATGGCAGAGAGACTATTGCTTTTCACTACGATATATCCAATGACTTTTACCGGCTATGGCTGGATGAACGCATGGTCTACTCCTGCGCTTATTTTGAACATCCGCAGCAAAACCTGGAGCAAGCGCAATGTAACAAGCTTGACCATATCTGCCGTAAATTGCGCTTACAGCCCGGAGAAAATTTTCTTGATATTGGCTGCGGCTGGGGTGCCCTGGTGTGCTGGGCAGCCAAACATTACGGCGTGCGTGCGCACGGCATTACGCTGAGCCAGAGCCAATATGAACATGCCTGTGCAGAAGTAAAAAGGCAGCATCTGCAAGGCAGGGTATCTATCGAGCTGCGCGATTACCGAGAGCTGCCGCGATCCGCTTCTTACGACAAAGTATCCAGTATCGGCATGTTTGAACATGTGGGCCTTAAAAATCTGCCTGGGTATTTTGCTATTGTTAACCGTCTGCTGAAACCGAATGGCTTGTTTCTTAATCACGGAATCACTACAGATGAATCCGGATGGGGAAACTGCGTATCCAGCAGATTCATCAATCGCCATGTGTTTCCGGATGGAGAACTGGAAACGGTCAGTACTATCCAGTCATTGATGGAAGACGCAGATTTCGAAATTGCGGACGTTGAGGGGCTACGCCCACACTATGCACTCACCTTGCGGCATTGGGTGCATCGGCTTGAAAAAAATTATGAAAAAGCCATCCATCTGGTAGGAGAACGGAACTACCGTATCTGGCGACTTTATATGACAGGCTGCGCATTGCAGTTCGAACAGGGGCAGACAGGCATTTACCAGATACTGGCGGTAAGGAAGCACAATTGCTTTTCACCGTTACCGCTGACAAGACGTGATCTGTATGAAGACCGTGATCACTATTCCAGCCTGCTATAACTACTGTCAGACATTGCTTACCCGAGAATCTGTTCTGATTGGGTTTACATACACATGAACGGATTCATATATTTCAACAGGATCGGATCGCTAAAATCTCTGCCAGTTTTCAAGCCATTACTATGGCAATAAAAGTGCGAGGCTCGAATAATTAAATACCCCCGGCAGAGCCGGGAGTTTGCCTTATCAATTCTAATGTCTACAGAATCAATACAATAACGGAGAAAAATCTTGTCGATCAATACATTATGCAACCGGGATTTTGTTGCGGTTGGGCGCGATGACACAGTTTTTAAAGCAGCAGCTCTCATGCGCCAAAACCACATTGGAGATGTGCTGGTAGTCGAAAAAGTACAGGATGCAGTGCTGCCCGTCGGCATCGTAACTGACCGTGACGTGGTCATAGAAATAATAGCCCCTGGGCTTGACCCCCACGTGATTACGGTTGGCGATATCATGCTGCCAGCCATATTCACAATAGAAGAAAATGCCGGCATATTCGATGCCATCAGGCTCATGGCCGACAAAGGTATACGTCGCCTGCCGGTAGTAAAAAAAGATGGCGGGCTGACCGGCATTATCACGCTTGATGATTTACTGCTGCTGTTGGCCAAGGAGTTCTGCAGCTTTGCAAAGCTACTGACCAGAGAACAGCAAAATGAAACCGAAAAGCGACGCTGAATCCAATTAAGTTTATGAGTCATAAAGATGTGGAATGAGGTCAGCCCGACCCTTTTTATTCTCTAACTCATTTCAAGTATTTTCTGTGGTTTTATGGGTTTATGAACAAATAAGCGTTACTTTAGACATGTCATCAATGCAGGTGGAATTCAAGTACGAGTAGATTTGCCCCAGCGTAGCCAAACCCTCAATTGCCTATAAGCTTCTGTTTCGAGCATATCTGGCAAAATCACAAGATGCACTGCAAATAATCGTGCGAAAATATTCGCATCCTGAATCTTGCAGTTCAAAACTGTCAGAGATGGCGTCACTACTGAATCACTGCACACAACTACTGATAAAACCTTGCCATCCTTGCGCACAAGCTGCAACTGATTGCGGCTATCTACATTTAAAGCAATACATGACCACGGCAGCAATAGCAAGCCATACTGGCATGCGTTATAAATTACGGCGGTAAATATAAGGAAGCCCAGCAGCAATTTAATCTGCCAAACCAGTGTGGTCAGGATTAAAATAGCGCCTGCACCAATACCTATTAGGCAAATAGTCAGTGTTAATGTAACAGAGGGCTTGAAATCGAGCTGTATGGGCTTCATGTTATTGCCTGAGGATACTGCATATCAATCATTTAAATAAAGGTTAGCATGAGTACAGAACAATGGCATGAATTTCTCAAAACTTCAGCCACACAACATCCTTTAAGTGATATTTCACCAGCATTGATTAATGAAACAGTCATTTGCGATCTTTCGCATTTGGGCTTACTGCAATTAGGCGGTGCTGACGCTGCAGCGTTTCTGCAAGGCCAGGTCACCAATGATGTAAAACAGCTTAATGGTCAAATTGCGCACTACAGCGGCTATTGCAATCCTAAAGGTCGTTTGTTGGCGCTGTTCCTCGCATTTGCACATCAAGACCACATACATTTGCAACTGCCAAGAGATTTAATCGCGCCGATTGCCAAGCGTCTTAAGATGTTCGTGATGCGCAGCAAAGTGGAGGTTCAGGATGTCAGTGAATCCATTATTAAAATCGGCTTGAATGGTGCCAAGGCAATTGAACTGCTTAGCTCATTGTTTTCTAAAATACCGCAACATGACTACGAATTAGTCACGCTGGAAAATGGTGCACTCATCAAGCTGCCAGGAAAACAGCCGCGCTTTGAAATTTTCACCGATATTAGTAATGCCCCGACGATATGGAATAGTCTGGCGCATCATGCAAAAACGGCAGATGCCGCCTATTGGGAATTGCTTGAAATTCAAGCCGGGATTCCTGAAGTTTATGCAAAAACACAGGAAGAATTTGTACCGCAAATGCTCAATCTGGATTTGCTGAATGGTATCAATTTTAAAAAGGGCTGTTATACCGGTCAGGAGATCGTAGCACGTACGCATTATCTAGGTACCGTGAAACGCCGTACGCAACTTGCTCACATAGATAGTGATATAGCGCCAAATCCAGGCGATAACATACTGAATAGCAATGGAGATGCAGTTGGTAAAGTTGTGAGATGCGCGCCATCATACAGCGGCGGTTACGACTTACTGGCTGAAGCCAGGCTGGAAAGTGTTGAAACCGGGCTGTTAAATGTGAATGGCAACACACTGAACATTCAAGAGCTTCCTTACAAAATCCAAACTTAAATATTAAAGCGATACAGCATTATTTAACCTGAGCGATTCAGGTTAAATATGTGCAATATTAAGGTTGTGCTTGTTGTTGCGTGGTCGGTTGCATTTGTTGCTGAGGCTGCGATTCAATCACCTGAAAAAAAACTTCATCCTGCTTGATCATGCCAAGCTCACTTCTGGCACGCTCTTCAATCGCGGCTTTACCGCTTTTTAAATCACGCACTTCTGCATCGAGCATCGCGTTGCGCGCCTTCAATGCCGTGTTTTTTTCCTGTTGCACATGTACTTTACGATTGAGCTCCCACACGCGCAACCAGCTACCTTTGCCCAGCCACAGCGGATACTGCAGCAAGGCAATCAGGATAACAAAAATCAGTGTGAGAGCTTTCAACTTTAACTCTTGCAACTTATTCCAACTGCATTGGAATCGAGATCAGGCACATGAGCGAAGGCAGTACAGCTAGCACAGCAAACGGACATAGCAAGGTATCGATTCAAATACAAGCTGGGATTATTTAAAGAGTTGATAAAAAGCTGACTTGCCAGCATAGCTGGTTGCATCGCCTAATTCTTCCTCAATACGCAGCAATTGGTTGTACTTGGCAATACGCTCCGAACGGCACAGCGAACCGGTTTTAATCTGCAATGCATTTGTAGCTACGGCGATATCAGCAATCGTACTGTCTTCTGTCTCACCTGAACGATGTGAAACAACAGCCGTATAACCTGCACGTTTAGCCATCTCAATAGTCTGGAATGTCTCTGTCAAAGTACCGATCTGGTTCACTTTAATCAGCACAGAGTTTGCCACACCGCGCTGAATGCCTTCACGCAGGATTTTGCTGTTAGTTACAAACAGGTCATCGCCCACTAATTGCGTGGTTTTACCCAGACGCTTGGTCAGGATATCCCAACCCTCCCAGTCAAACTCGCCCATACCATCTTCAATACTGATGATTGGATATTTACCACACCAAGCCGCCAGGTAATCTGTAAATTGTGCTGAAGTCAGTGCAAGGCCTTCTGATTCCAGATGGTAGCGGCCATCTTTATAAAATTCGGTACTTGCGCAGTCCAGACCTAAATACACGTCGCGGCCTGGCTCGTAGCCTGCATCTGAAATTGCTTCCAGAATATATTGAATCGCCGCTTCGTTTGATGGCAGGTTTGGTGCAAAACCACCTTCGTCACCCACTGTCGTTGCCAAGCCTTTTTTATGCAGTGTTTTCTTCAAGGCATGAAAAATTTCAGCACCGCAGCGAATAGCCTCGCGGAATGTCGGCACGCCGGCTGGAATAATCATGAATTCCTGCATGTCCACGCTGTTGTCAGCATGTGCGCCGCCGTTGATGATGTTCATCATTGGGGTTGGTAATTGCATTGAACCCGAACCGCCCAGGTAACGATATAAGGGCAAGCCTGACTCTTCAGCCGCTGCACGTGCGCAAGCCATAGATACTGCCAGAATCGCATTCGCACCTAAGCGGTCTTTGTTTTCAGTACCGTCTAATTCAATCAGAGTTTTATCAATGAAACTTTGCTCTTCAGCATCCAGGCCGATAATCGCTTCAGTAATTTCTGTATTTACATTTTCAACTGCCTGCAACACGCCTTTACCCAAGTAACGGTTTTTGTCGCCGTCGCGTAGCTCCATGGCTTCTTTAGCACCGGTAGAGGCGCCTGAAGGCACAGCTGCGCGCCCGATTACGCCGCTCTCCAGCAACACATCAGCCTCAACGGTTGGGTTACCACGTGAATCCAGAATCTCACGGGCAATAATATCTACAATGGCACTCATTACTCTCTCCTCGGTTCTAAATTATTTTTTATCCACAGACAAACACCGATGAACGCTGATAATGTTGAAAACCAGCGAGGGTTTATCTGTGTGTATCTGCGTTCATCTGTGGTTAAATTGGTTTTTATAGAGTGCTCTCTATAAACCCTGCTTTTTTTACCAATCTATCCAAATCCACTAACACTTCCAGCAAATCTCTCATCTTGTGCAATGGCCAGGCATTCGGGCCGTCTGACAATGCTTGAGCAGGATCAGGATGTGTTTCCATAAAAATGCCGGCAATGCCGCTGGCCACTGCAGCACGCGCCAGCACCGGCACATGCTCGCGCTGACCTCCGCTCTTGTCGCCCTGGCCGCCTGGCTGCTGCACAGAGTGTGTTGCATCGAACACTACCGGACAATGCGTTTCGCGCATGGTCGCAAGGCCACGCATGTCAGAAACCAGCGTGTTATATCCGAATGAAACGCCGCGCTCGCACACCATGATATTGTCTGCGCCGCCGTTGGCCTCTTTGGCTTTCTCTACCACGTTTTTCATATCACCCGGCGCCATGAACTGGCCTTTTTTGATATTCACCGGCTTGCCGGATTTTGCGCAGGCCATAATAAAATCAGTCTGACGGCATAAAAACGCCGGGGTTTGCAACACATCTACCACGGCTGCAACATGTGGCACCTGCTCTTCAGTATGCACATCCGTCAGGATTGGCACGCCAATCTGGCGACGCACTTCATCCAGTATCTTTAAACCCTGCTCCATGCCAAAACCTCGAAAGGTTTTGTTAGAGCTGCGGTTCGCTTTGTCGTATGAAGATTTGTAAATAAACGGGATATTCAGCGCAACAGCAATTTCCTTGAGCTGCCCGGCTGTATCAATTGCCATTTGCTGTGATTCGATCACGCATGGACCCGCAATTAAAAACAGCGGATGCTCGATACCTACATCAAAGTTACATAATTTCATTTAGAAACCTTCTTAAAATTCTTTTTAGCCACAGATAAACACCGATTCACACAGATAAAATCAAAGCCATCAGTTCTTTGATGCGGTAATCATAATTTAATGCACTTACACCTTTATGCATCCGTGTTTCACACTTCCAGTTTGCGCTTTAGCGTTTAGTGAAGTGGTGATGTCCTTTATGGTTATCTCTGTGGCCAATATTATTTTTTATTTTTCAGCGCCGCTTTCACATACGCCGTGAACAACGGATGGCCCGCTCTTGGGTTTGAGGTAAATTCCGGGTGGAACTGACAAGCTACAAACCATGGGTGTACATTCTGCGGTAACTCCACCATTTCGCACAGATCTTCGGTCGGTGTTCTGGCAGAAACTACCAGGCCAGCCGCTTTCAATTGTTCAACGTAATGATTGTTCACTTCATAGCGGTGACGATGACGTTCATTCACCTGTGCACCATAAATACTGGCCGCCAGTGTATTTGGCACGACAGGACAGCTCTGTGCGCCCAGACGCATCGTGCCGCCCAAGTCAGAATTCTCATCTCGTTTTTCTCTATTGCCTGAAGCATCCTGCCACTCTTCAATCAAGCCAATGAGCTTATGGGCTGCATTCGGATTAAATTCAGTGCTGTTGGCATCTTCTAGGCCTGCTACATGGCGTGCAAACTCGATAACAGCAAGCTGCATACCCAGGCAGATACCCAGGTAAGGCACTTTATTCTCACGCGCGTATTGAATCGCCGCGATCTTGCCTTCTGTACCGCGCACACCGAAACCACCGGGAACCAGTATTGCATCCATACCGGCAAGCATGCCGGTTCCATTTTTCTCGATATCTTCTGAATCGATATAGTTAATTTTAACTTTTGATTCAGTATGAATACCAGCATGAATCAGCGCTTCGGTTAACGATTTGTAAGATTCGGTCAAATCGACGTATTTACCGACAAACGCCACATTGACCAGATGTTTAGGATTAGCCAGTGCGGTAGCGATACGCTCCCACTCAACAAGATCGGCAGGCTTCGCTTGTATCGCCAGTTTCTTGCAAACAATGCTATCCAGATGTTGACCGTGCAACATGCCTGGGATTCTGTAAATGGACTCGGCATCAATCACACTGATAACAGCTTCAGAAGCCACATTAGTGAACAAGGCGATTTTTCTACGCTCTTCTTCCGGAATGTCTCGGTCTGCGCGGCATAATAAGATATCAGGCTGAATACCGATTTCACGCAACTCTTTTACAGAGTGCTGGGTAGGCTTGGTTTTGAGTTCGCCTGCGGTTGGGATCCATGGCAATAATGTCAAATGGATATAACAGGTGTTTTCCCTGCCCTCTTCAAACCCCATCTGGCGGATTGCCTCAAGAAACGGCAATGACTCAATATCGCCCACGGTACCGCCAACCTCGACAATAGCCACGTCTGCACCTTCTGCGCCGCGTTTCACCTGTGCCTTGATTTCATCGGTAATGTGTGGAATCACCTGTACGGTTTTACCTAAATACTCGCCTCGGCGTTCTTTCTTGATTACGGTCTCGTAGATCTGGCCGGCAGTGAAGCTATTGCGCTTAGCCATGCGCTGGCTGATAAAGCGCTCATAGTGACCTAAATCCAGGTCGGTTTCTGCCCCGTCATCAGTCACGAACACTTCGCCGTGCTGGAATGGACTCATGGTGCCGGGGTCAACGTTGATATAAGGATCCAGCTTCAGCATGGTGACTTTGAGGCCACGCGATTCCAGGATTGCGCCAAGGCTGGCGGCGGAGATACCTTTACCAAGAGAGGAAACAACACCGCCGGTTACGAATACATATTTGGTCATGGGAAAGGAGCTTTAAATTATTTGTTGCAGACGGGAGTCTATTTTACGTTAAAGCCCCCTAGCCTACAAACAAAAACTCTTAAATGCGTGTTAATTTTAAGCATGCGACTTTGCAAAAGGCTGTTGCTGATTAAACAGTCGTTGATATAAATCAAGCGAATAACCCTGCTTCTCCATAGAATGGGTCTTACCGCTTCTGACTAACTCATCACACTGGAGGATTTAAATCATGTACAAGGATTTATTCAGCTCATATACCGGCATGCTAAGCTTGGGTGTCATTGTATTTATACTGCTGATGGCAGCATTTTTTCTTCGCCTGTTCTTGACAGCAAAGCCTGTGGACAGCGATAAAAAATAATCTACCGCATGGGTTAGGGCTGCTTGGCCCATGCACCGTAACCCTTGAATTTTTCATGCACCTCAAGCATCTCTTCATGCGTCAGGAGATGCGGCTCCCCTGCTTGTAAAGCGCGCAGGTATTGCTCACACAACGTCTCGACTTCTTCCGTGACCCGCAACGCCTGGTGCAAATCCGCACCGATTGCAATCATGCCATGATTCGCAAGCAGGCAGGCTTTACGATCTTGCAATGCCGAAAGGGCATGATCCGATAACAGCTGGCTGCCAAACAGCGCATAAGGTGCACAGCGTATTGTATCGCCGCCAGCAACAGCAATCATGTAATGAAATGGCGGAACGTCACGCCTGAATGTACTGAGTGTCGTGGCAAACATGCTGTGCGTATGAATGACCGCATTCATTTCCGGTCTGTGCTGCAGGATATCAGAATGAAAACGCCATTCACTGGATGGTTCGCAACGCCCGTGCCATTGCCCGGAAAAATCCATCCACACCAGATCATCCACGGTCATCTGATCTACTGACATCCCGGACGGCGTCACCAGAAAACCTGACTGGCCATTACCGTCACTGACACGCACGCTGGCATTGCCGGATGTCCCCTGGTTCAAACCCAATCGGCATAATTGCCGGCTGGCATCCAATAATTGCTGCCGCTGCTCTTGCATGGTTAACTTTCCAAAACGATTATGAATGTGTGCTTTGCATTATATGCAGCTGATCAGGCGCAAACACACCCTGCTCGGTAATAATACCGGTCACCAGCCGTGCCGGCGTTACATCAAATGCCGGATTCGCGACGTTTGCGCCTTGCGGCAATATATTCACGCGTGCGACTTCGCCGCTGGCAAGCCTGCCGCTCATCCATGCCAGCTCATCGGCATGGCGTTCTTCGATTTCAATCTGATTGACGCCATCGCTGATATGCCAGTCTATGGTCGGTGATGGCACTGCAGCATAAAATGGCACCACATGCCCAAACGCAGCACTATCGCAAGCCGCCAGCGCTTTCAGGTAAGTGCCGATTTTGTTGCATACATCCCCGGCAGAAGTCACGCGATCCGCCCCCACAATCACCATATCCACCTGCCCCTGCTGCATCAAATGGCCGCCGGCATTGTCACTGATGATTGTATAAGGTACACCATGCTGCGCCAGCTCCCATGCCGTGAGGCTCGCTCCCTGATTGCGCGGCCTGGTCTCATCCACCCAGATATGTACATTGATACCTGCATTGTGGGCAGCGTATATCGGTGCCAGCGCGGTGCCAAAATCAACCGTCGCCAGCCAGCCCGCATTACAGTGTGTCAATATATTAATCGTGCGCGATTTTTCAACCTGCATCCGTTCAATCAACTGCAGGCCATAGGCGCCGATAGCCTGATTAAGCAGCACATCCTCGTCACAAATCAATGCGGCCTCGTCCCATGCTGCCTGTAACCGTACGGCCTCAGGCAATGCAATCAGATGGGTCAGCATACGCTCGACTGCCCACTTCAAATTCACCGCAGTTGGCCTACTGGCAACAAGCTGACTTGCGGATTTACGCAAATAATCGTCGTCAGTCGCCTCTAGCAGCGCAAGCGCCATGCCATAAGCAGCCGCAGCTCCAATCAGAGGTGCTCCGCGCACCTGCATGGTTTTAATTGCAAGAATCATTTGCCCCAGACTGGTAATTCTCTCAATCTTAAACTCATGAGGCAGCAAGGTCTGATCTATTATGTTTACAAATGGAGCGGCGCCACTTGCATCAGGCCAGATAGTTCGATAATGCTGATTGTCTACTAACATAAAAATATTAACTTTTTATACTCTTTACCATAAAAAAAACGTTATTTAAAAGTTGACTTTTAATAAGTTCAAAAATTTAAAAAAACTCTCCACAATATCTGTGGATAACTTTGTGAATAATTGTGATTACAAAATGTAACATACCAATTTATAAGGTTTTTTTAAAATCGCCTATTTTTTAATCTATTATTTAATCTTTAATAATCAATAACTTACATTATATCCATTGATTAATAAGCGTTTTTAACAATTCGTTAAAGTAGCACTTTAACTGATGTGCATAAGTCAGCTATTTTCGGCAAAACTTTCAGGGCATTGGCACTAGTAATATCAACTACTTGCGACACATTAACCTGCTTTAATTCCGCTAAAACCTGTGCAATTTCAGGCAGCTCCAAAGGGCTATTTCTACCTCCACGGCCTACCCATTCAGGCGGGATATCGGGAGCATCCGTTTCCAGCACAATGGCCTCCATAGGCAGTTTGGCAGCCAGCTCACGTATCTTTAATGCACGACTGTACGTCATGGCACCGCCAAACCCGAGCTTGAACCCCAGATCAATAAATTGCTGCGCCTGCTGAAAGCTGCCGTTAAATGCATGGGCAATTCCGCCTGCCAGCTTATATTTACGCAGCTGCTTAAGAATATCATCAATGGCATTACGCACATGCAGTATCACCGGTAGCCGGGAGTGCCGGGCAATACCGAGTTGCTCCACAAAGAAAGTGTGCTGACGCTCTATGTTGTCAGGGTTGGCGCGTGGATTCGTTAAAAAATAATCCAGGCCGATTTCACCTATCGCTACCGGATCGTGATCCTGAACATATTGCGCCAGTATTTCCAGGTCTTCCAATCGCGATGCATCGACATACATAGGATGAATGCCCAGCGCGTAGGCGCAGTTCTGATGTCGGGCTCCTAGCGCAATGACATCGTCGAAATTATCTCGCGCCACAGCGGGTATAACGATGCCGCAAATGCCTTTTTGCATTGCTTGCCCGGCAACTGCATCCCGGTCTGCATCGAATTCTGCTGCATCAAGATGACAATGGGTATCTATGAGCATCACGCGTTAAACAAACGTCAAGTAAGGGTTTTAAGCGGTTTCGCCTGTACCCGTATATCACGGCCTATCTGGCGCACATCAAGAATCTGCAGTTCCGTCACTTGCTGCATCTCTGTGAGCTCGGGTAGCGCAAACATGGCTTTTGCGGCATCCCCCATCAGTTTCGGAGCATAGTAAAAAATAAACTCATCAATCAGGCCTGCATCCAATAATGCACCATTAAGCCCCTGCCCCGCCTCTACCAGCGCTTCATTAATGCCACGCTGGGCAAGAATCCGCAGCAACGCTTCCAGATCAACTTTGTTTGCAGCGTCAGCTACCTGTAAAAGCTCCGCACCCGCTTGCCTGAGCATGCCGGCACGCTGTGGATGATCTTCAGCATATACAACCAGCATAGGGCTATCCTTCAAGATTGAAGGATCCAGCATTTTGCTGTTTGGCGGCGTCTGCAAGCGGCTATCAACAACAACCCGCAACGGCTGACGCACCGCATATTCGAGCCGTACCGTCATGCTTGGATTATCGGCCAATACCGTACCGATACCTGTAATAATGGCGCAAGACTGTGCACGCCACTGCTGCACATCCTGCCGCGCCTTTTCGCCCGTAATCCACTGGCTTTTGCCGTTGTTAAGTGCAGTACGGCCATCCAGACTCGCCGCAACTTTAGAGCGCACGTAAGGCAGGCCGCGCGTCATACGGGAGATAAACCCTGGATTCATGGCCCGTGCCTCATTCTCCATAACCCCAACAACCACTTCTATACCCAGTGCCCGCAAGGCAGCAACGCCGCGTCCTGCAACCAGCGGATTAGGATCCTGCATCGCGATAATAACGCGCCTGGGTTTGACCCCGATTACCGCCTCCACACACGGCGGCGTTCTGCCATGGTGGCTGCACGGCTCAAGCGTTACATACACGTCAGCACCCTCCGCCTGTACTGCGGCCTGGCGCAATGCATATACTTCTGCATGCGGTTCACCTGCTTTCAGGTGCGCGCCGGAGCCAATGATGCGACCATCTTTAACAATTACGCATCCGACCCGCGGATTGGGAGAAGTTGTGAATAATCCTTGTGCGGCAAGGCGCAGTGCCTGTGCCATCCAGTGGAAATCTTGATCGGTAGGCACTGCCATAGTTGAGATATCGTGAAATTTAGTGGGAGGAGATACGGCTGCTGATTAAACGGTTATTCTGGTCAAAGAAAATAAGCAGGCCATGATATACATGCATGCATTTGCCCAGGTCATATTCTATCGAGTTTTCATCTTCAAATGCAGGGCGTCCCAGTAATGCTGTGACAGCTTGACGCTGCGCACCCTTGGCAAGAATATTCTGCTGCAGATCATAAGCCATGTCGCCGCGCTTGCATTCATTCTTGGTGCTGGTAGCAAGCTGTATCCATTTAACCTGATCAAACTTCTCGCCGTTAAAAACAAATTTATCCTTAAATGCCCACCAGGTAAAAAACACTATCGTGAGAATGAATGTAAATACGGCGAAAGCAATTGTTGCATTTTTAATCAGCTTCATGCGGCCTCCAAAGACATCACATCACAATGATGCGAGTTAATCCAGATCACGAATCACATCGTTAAAATCGTCGACATCAGAAAAGCTGCGATACACCGATGCAAAACGGATATAAGCGACTTTATCCATCATTTTAAGCTCATGCATGACCATTTCGCCCAGATCACGCGCCGGAACTTCACGGTCACCGCGTGCCAGAATTTTCTGCGTGATATGGTCCAGTGCTTTATCTACATACTCTGTAGGCACCGGGCGCTTATGGAGCGCACGTGTGAATGAAAGGCGCAACTTATCACGCTTGAACTCTTCGCGCGTGCCATTCTGCTTGACCACCTGCGGCAAGTGCAGGTCTGCCGTTTCATATGTAGTGAAACGTTTATCGCACACCACGCACTTACGCCTGCGACGAATAGAATCACCCTCGTCATTGACTCGTGAGTCAATGACCTGAGTATCGTCAGCACCGCAAAAAGGGCATTTCATAATGGCGGGGCTAGAGGCTAGGGATTAGGGGCTGCATGGTGCGGCTCAAACATGACGCTACTACCCAAAGCTTTAGTAAGGTTTTCCACATTACTCCCGCATCCATTGGTTTTATAGCCCCTAAATCCTGCCCCCTATTTTGCATACACCGGGAAGCGCGCAGTCAACGCATGCACTTTAGCTTTAGTTGCAGCAATCACAGCTTCGTCAGCCGGGTTATCCAGCACATCAGCAATCAGGTTGGCGACTAGTTTGGCTTCTTCCTCTTTAAAGCCGCGCGTCGTAATCGCTGGCGCGCCGATACGAATGCCAGAAGTTACAAACGGGCTTTCAGGATCATTAGGAATCGCATTCTTGTTTACGGTAATATGTGCCAGCCCCAAAGCAGCGTCAGCAGCTTTACCGGTTAAGCCTTTAGGACGCAGATCCACCAGGAACATGTGTGATTCAGTACGGCCTGAGATAATACGCAGTCCACGGCTTGCCAATGTTTCTGCCATGGCCTGTGCATTTTTCAGCACCTGTGCCTGGTAAGCCTTGAAGTCAGGCTGAGCAGCTTCCAGAAATGCAGTCGCTTTTGCAGCAATCACGTGCATCAATGGGCCACCTTGCAGACTTGGGAACACGTTTGAGTTCAATGATTTTTCAAACTCGGCCTTAGCCAGGATGATGCCGCCGCGTGGGCCACGCAAAGTTTTATGTGTAGTAGATGTGACAAAGTCAGCATGCGGAACCGGGTTCGGATAAACACCAGCTGCAATCAGGCCTGAATAGTGCGCCATGTCGACCATGAAATAAGCGCCGACTTTTTTCGCAATCTCGGCCATGCGTGCCCAGTCAAAACGCAATGCATAGGCAGAAGCACCGCCGATCAGCAGTTTAGGCTTGCATTCAACCGCTATACGCTCCATCTCATCGTAGTCGATCTCTTCTTTATCGTTCAAGCCATAAGGCACGATATTGAATAATTTACCGGAAAGGTTAGCTGGTGAACCGTGGGTTAAATGGCCGCCGTGTCCCAGATTCATACCCATGACCGTATCGCCCGGTTTCAGGATAGAGAAGTAAACCGCTTGATTGGCCTGCGAACCTGAATGCGGCTGCACGTTCGCATACTCCGCACCGTAGAGCGCTTTTAAACGATCAATCGCCAGTTGCTCAACCTGATCTACAAATTCACAGCCGCCGTAAAAACGTTTGCCCGGATAACCCTCAGCATACTTATTGGTGAGCTGAGAACCTTGCGCCTGCATCACTGCCGGGCTGGTATAGTTTTCAGAGGCAATCAACTCGATATGCTCATGCTGACGCACAACCTCTTGCTCAATCATGCCCCATAAGGCCGGGTCTGCTTTGTTTAAGGTATTTGCGTAGTTAAATGGTGCTTGCGACATGGTTTTTAGTTTTCCAAATATTTGAATAAAAAGAAGCTGTTGCATTTTACCACGTCAACACAGCAACGTTAAAGCCTCCGTAAGATTCAAAACACATGATGCCAATAAATAATCATGGCTGAATTCAACCAGCCTGGTTTAAATTGGTGCATAGCCAGAGATCACAAAAATGTTAAGTATATGAATAATATAAAACTAATAGTTGGCACTGGTCTTGCATATATTAAATTGCGTACATCTCCAAAATAACGCTCTCTCTGCCCGCGCTGCCCTTTCAGGCACTGCGGGCTTTTTTTACCCCACATTTCATAAAAATATTTTCATATTTTGTTGCATGCCGACTACAGGACTATAATTGCACTAAATCAACCAAAGGAATATCAATATGAAATGGACTGACAGCCAGGCTATTGCAGAAGCACTCTACGACAAGTTTCCCGACACCGACCCTAAAACCCTGCGTTTTACCGACCTGATGGAATGGGTCATGCAGCTTGATGGCTTTAATGATGCAGCAGAGCATTGCGGCGAACGCATCCTGGAAGCAATACAACTTGCCTGGATTGACGAAGCTGCATAAGCATCAGCATGTTTGAAATCCTATTATGGCTGTTCATCAAACACTTTGTCTGCGACTTTCCGTTGCAGGCACACCCATGGATGTACCAGAACAAAGCCAGATACGGGCACTTAGGCGGCATAACGCATGCTGCAATTCATGGTGCAGGCACATATATTGTACTGAGTGTTTTGCAAATCAATGAAGCATGGATGCTGGCATTGGCTGACTTCGTGGTTCACTACCATATTGATTGGGCAAAAATGAATATCAATAAAAAGTTCGATCTTAAAGCCGACAATAGCGAATGGTTCTGGTTTTTGCTGGGTTTAGATCAGCTGCTGCATCACCTCACCTACTTCGCGATTGCCTGGTGGGCATTCAAGGCTTGATGTACCTAACTCCTGCGTAGCAGCCTCACATTCATGACCAAGAATACATTCATCTCTTTAATCGTGTGGCTAAGCCTGGCAGCCGTGATTTATTACTTTGCCGACAATATTCAGAACCCGAACAAACTTAACCGCTTAGGCAACGCTGATTCAGTCGTCCTGAAACGCGGCCCGGACGGCCATTACCGGAGCGAAGCTCTGATCAACGGCGAAAAAGTCAATGTACTGGTTGATACTGGCGCTACCGGAGTAGCAATATCACAGAAAGTAGCCGACCGACTCAAACTCAAAAGCATCAATGCCGTACGCACCAACACCGCAAATGGCGATAGCGTAGGCTATATGGTGCGCCTGGAATCAGTAAAGATAGGCGGAGTCAGCGCAAATAATGTTGCCGCAATGATCGCGCCCGGCCTGGATGGCGATGTATTGCTGGGCATGTCGTTTCTGGGTCGTATGGATGTTCGGCTATACAAAGGCGAGATGACAATCAGCCAGATCTACGAATAAAACCATACCCTTGACCAATCCGCATCAAATAAAAATGGGGCAGCCAATTCACCGGCCGCCCTATTTCAATAAGCTGCAGCTGCGAGCCCTTATCAGGTAATCACCGTTGGCGCAGTACGGTCGGTTCTTTCCACCAGTTGCGAAATCTGCAGCGATATCTGGATCATTTCTGCAAGCGCCACCTGTGCATCCAGATAGTGCTTGGCGGTATCCGGCTCGAAGGCTTCCAGATAGATGCGCAAAGTCGCACCCTCGGTACCGGTACCCGACAGCCTGAATACGATGCGGGAACCATCAGTAAACAGGATGCGCGTTCCCTGGTTACTGCTCACTGAACCATCTATCGGGTCAAGGTAACTGAAATCATCACAGCTTTTCACTGTATAGCGACCAAACCCCTGACCAGGCAAAGTATTGAATTGTGACTTGATATGCGCGATTACACTATTGGCAGCATCAGTCGGGATTGACTCATAATCATGACGCGAATACACATTACGGCCAAATTCTCGCCAGTGTGCCGTTAAGATCGCTTCTACACCCTGTTTTTTAGCGGCAATAATATTAAGCCAGAACAATACTGCCCAGAGGCCATCTTTCTCACGCACATGGCTCGAGCTCGTACCAAAGCTTTCTTCACCGCAGAGCGTTACTTTACCGGCATCCATCAGGTTGCCGAAGAACTTCCAGCCGGTAGGTGTTTCAAAGCATGGAATATTCAGCTTGGCGGCAACCCTGTCCACAGCGCCGCTAGTCGGCATCGAACGCGCTACACCCATAAGGCCTTCTGCATAAGCTGGCACCAGCGTTGCATTTGCTGCCAGCACCGCCAGACTATCTGAAGGCGTCACAAAGAAGTTCTGGCCAAGAATCATGTTACGGTCACCATCACCGTCTGATGCGGCGCCGAAATCCAGCGCGTTTTCACCGGCAAACATGATTTTTACCAGATCCTCGGCGTAAGTTAAGTTCGGATCAGGATGGCCGCCACCGAAATCCTCTGATGGCTCACAATTCATCAGACTCTCTGCTGATGCCCCCAGCCTGTTGACCAGAATTTCTTTTGCGTAAGGACCTGTTACCGCATGCATGGCATCAAATTTCATCTCAAAACCACTTGCCAGTAACTGTTTGATTGCAGAAAAATCAAACAGGCCCTGCATCAGATCCGCATAATCCTGCACGGCATCAATAATTTCTACGGTGAAAGTTTCTCCGGCATTCACTCCCGGAAATTCAGTTTTACCTATTGCATCTACATTCACTTCAGGCACATCGGCAATCTTATACTGTGTAATTACTTTGCTTTTTGCATACACCTCGTCCGTGATTTTTTCGGGCGCCGGCCCACCATTGCCGATATTGTATTTAATGCCGAAGTCACCGTTAACTCCGCCCTGGTTATGGCTGGCAGAGAGTACCATTCCGCCAAATGTCCGGTATTTGCGAATCACATGCGATGCTGCGGGCGTAGATAGAATGCCGGCCTGACCGACGAGAACACGTGAGAAACCATTTGCCGCGGCCATGCGGATAATTGTCTGTATCGCATGGCGATTATGGTAACGGCCATCACCGCCAACTAACAGCGTAGCATTGGCCGGCACTGTCAGTGTATCAAAAACACTCTGTACGAAATTTTCCAGATAATTGGGCTGCTGAAAAACTTTCACTTTTTTACGCAGCCCGGAAGTGCCGGGTTTCTGGTCATTAAAAGCTTGGGTGGTAATCAGGTGAACTCTCATCGCATCTACTCATGTCAATATCGTTAAAGACAATATAAATGATGTTGATGAACTCAACAACAGTTCATAATTGATTTATAAAAATTACAGTATCAAAATACGCATCCAGGCTAAAATCCGAGGTAAATCTACGCTGGCATCAACACATTACGGGCGACGGCGTGCTACTGCTGCAAGTGACAGGCCGATTGGCAAGCGCCCCGGAAAAAGCACATGTTTTTCCATAGAAAGTATTTTTGCAAACACCTGGTTTATCAATACTGGCGGTAATTGATCGCCCGCAGGCCTGATGCCGCGAAGCTTTGCATATAAACGACTGGCTACCGCCACCGGCAGTAAAGTAAAATTAAAATATGAAGCCCACGATACCGCCAACCCCGCCTGCTGCATCACCTCAATCAACTGACGGCGCACATAACGCCGGTGATGATGAAGTTTCACATCATGCGCACTCCACAACATTGGTAACGCAGGAACCGTAACAAAAAAATAACCATCCGGCGCCAGCTTCTGTGACAGCTTTTCTATAGCCATCACATCATCTGCAATGTGTTCCAGCACATCAAACATGCAAATAAGGTCAAACTGCCGCTCCGGGAATGGCACGGCATCAGGCAGCTGCCCGCGATGGATTTCTGTGCCGTATGCATTTTTACGTGCGACATTCAATGCCCCATCGTTCATCTCAAACGCATAAGTTGCACCTGATTTCGAGAGCGTTTCCAGATTACCGCCAGTACCGCATCCGGCCTCCAGAATGACAGGGTTCTGCGGTAAATCCATTTTGCTGATCACATTCGAAATAATCGCTCGCCTACCCTGAAACCACCAGTGCTCACGCTCCACTGACGCCATCTGCAAATAAACTTCAGGATTCATATTGCGCCACGACCCGACCCGGGGTCTTCACTCCGGTTCAAACCGGCATCAAAGCCTACCGTACGTCGAACAATAAAAATTGGCCGCTGTTTAGCTTCAACATACAGGCGTCCGATATATTCCCCGATTAACCCGACACTCACAAGCTGCATGCTTCCCATAAACAGAACTGCAACCAGCAGTGAGGCATAGCCTGGCACGTCTACGCCGGAAATCAAGGTGCGCAATATAATAAAAGCGGCATAGAGCGCAGACAATGCCGCTCCGGTTAAACCGATATAAGTCCATACCCTTAAAGGCACCGTCGTAAAACTGGTGATACCTTCAAGCGCAAAATTCCAAAGCCTCCAGCCGGTGAATTTAGTTTTACCTCCGGCACGCGCTGCTCGTGTATAGTCAACAGTGACAGTTTTGAATCCAACCCAGGCAAAAATACCTTTCATGAACCGTTGGCGTTCCGGCAATGCACGGACCGCATCCACAACCATGCGATCCATCAAGCGAAAGTCGCCAACGTTATCCGGTAAATGCGTATTGGATAATTTGTTATAAAGACGGTAAAACCACTGTGAACTCTGGCGTTTTAACAATGAATCAGAATCTCTGTTGCTGCGCCGCGCCAGTACGACATCCGCCCCCTTTTTCCATTCAGCAAACATGTCACGAATCAACTCCGGCGGATCCTGCAAATCTGCATCAATCGGAATTACCGCTTGGCCGGCAGCGTACTCAATGCCGGCAGTGAGCGCTGCTTCTTTGCCAAAATTACGCGACAGCTCGATAACACGCAGCTTCGGATTGGTTTTTGTCATTTGAATTAACAGGGAAAGCGAGTCATCTGTACTGCCATCATCGATACAAATAAGCTCGTAATCATCTTGCGCAAGCGCTTCAACAACCGGAAGCAACCGCGCAAAAAATTGCCTTAATACTAATGCCTCGTTAAAAACGCAGACAATGATAGAAAGTAGTGGTGGATTTACAGGTGTCATCAGTAATTCATTCTTTACATTCGTACACTAGTTAACACGCTACTGCAATCGAAGTCAACTATAGCAATCCTCAGCCAGGTAAATATTGCCAGGACAACAATATAATCTAACGCGAAGCTGATCGACATAATAAAAAAGCCAGCTTTAAGCTGGCCTGTTCATTCATGACTCATTTATTTTTGGTCGGGACGGTGTGATTCGAACACACGACCCCTTGCACCCCATGCAAGTACGCTACCAGGCTGCGCTACGCCCCGAACCGTTGTTGCACCTTAAATACAACAAGCTGGCATTATAGCGCAAAGCGCAGCAGTCATAAATCGGGATAAGAAATAAATACTGAAACGCTCAAGAGGTACGCAAGTCTGAACGCAGCAAACCTAAAATTGAACGCAACTCTGTCTTGACGGATGCAAAGTCAAAATTAACCTGTTCTGCACCAGCTGATGCCAGCGCTAAATCTTGCTGTGCCGGAGTATGCAATGCATCTTTACCGTTGCTATGTTTTTCTGCTTGATGGTCGGCATCTTTAAAATCTCCATCATCAAGACGATGGCGCGCGCCACTGATCGTGAACCCTTGTTCATACAGCAATTCACGGATGCGACGAATCAGCAAGACTTCATGGTGCTGATAGTAACGGCGGTTTCCGCGGCGTTTAACAGGCTTGAGTTGCGTGAACTCCTGTTCCCAATATCTCAGCACGTGAGGCTTAACACCGCACAGTTCACTGACTTCACCGATTGTAAAGTAACGCTTTGCTGGGATAGGCGGCAATTGTAGCTTGGCGGATTGCTCAATCATACTTACAACTTTCTCACATGCTCACGAATAAATTAGGAGAACATCAAACTATTTTAAAACAACTATTTAACACTACGACTTCAGTACACTGACACTTTAACTGGCAAAGTTTGCGTCCACTTTGCTTTTTAACTTCTGGCTGGCGTGGAAAGTCACAACGCGACGTGCCGTAATTGGTATTTCTTCACCTGTTTTTGGATTGCGGCCTGGTCGTTCAGACTTTTTGCGTAATTCAAAATTACCAAAACCTGATAATTTAACACTATCACCTGCTTCTAACGCGATGCGCACTTCTTCGAAAAACGCTTCAACCATATCTTTGGCTTCACGTTTATTTAACCCAACTTGCTCATACAATAAATCAGCAAGTTCAGCTTTTGTTAAAGTCATACTACACTCCCATTTTTCAAAGCAATAAACGATTTTTTTATATTTAAATTTTCATTGATAAAGTTTGCAACAACAAACTTTTACTGAAATTTAAACAATCCTGACGACAGGATATTTTTAATTGATTTCTGACGTCTTTTTATTAGTTTCTAAGTACCGCATCAAAATTATTCTGCAATAACTGGAGCAAATTAATAATGACTGTGTCGGCATCGACATCTGTCAGAGTTTTTTGAGTATCGTGCATAAGTACTGATAATGCAAGGCTTTTTTTGTTATCAGCAACACCCTTACCCTGGTATAAATCAAACAGTGCAACATCCAGAACCAGTGGAATGCTTGCTTTTCTAATCGCACTTAATACTGCTTCAACAGCAATATTTTCATCCAGTACAATCGCGATATCACGGCGAACGGGTAATAGTTTCGACACTTCCGTATAAACTGGCAACTGTCGATTCAGTACCGCACACGCATCCAGTTCAAACAGGTAAGTACTTTTAGATAAATCGTAATGCTGCTGCCACTTCGGATGCAGTTTACCTAGCCAGCCGATTGCTTTACCGTTCAGCAGAATTCGTGCTGACTGACCTGGATGCAAGGCGCTATGCTCGGCTTTTTCATAACTGCATTCTTTACCAATTAAAGCGTTAACGTTGGCTTTTACATCAAAAAAATCGATATCTGTATTCGCGGCAGCCCATTGCTCAGGTTTGGCGCTGCCGTAAGCCAGGCCGGAAATACGCGCGGTTTCTTGATATGCGCCAGTAATCTGATGGAATACCGCGCCAAATTCAAATAGAAACGCACGATCCTGCTTGCGGTTCAGGTTATAGCTGAGCGTATCCAGCAAGCCGCCCCATAAGCTGGTGCGCATCACACTTAAATTGCTTGCAATTGGATTTTTAAGCTTGATCGGGGCGCTGTTGCCTAACAAATCACGTTCCCAGCTTTCATCAACAAAACTGTAAGTGACTACTTCCTGGTAACCCGCTGCAACCAGTGTGTCTCGCACTTGATTCAGATGCAGCTGGCGTTCTGGCGCAGTCAGCATGTTTAGTGCTGCAACAGGCGCTGTTGCGGGGATATGGTCATAACCATGCAAACGCGCAACTTCTTCGATCAAATCTTCTTCAATCGTAATGTCAAAGCGATAGCTGGGCGGCGTTACCGTAAACACATCACCGGCTGTTGTATATGAAAAACCAAGCTGGGTCAGCAACTGCGCCACTTTTTCTTGCGCAAAAGAAATACCCAACACAGAAACCAGTCGTGACATTCTTAACTGCACAGGCTTACGCACTGGCAATGTGCCGATAACTTCAGTCACTGCACCGGCTTTACCGCCGCAGATCTGTAAAATCAATGCGGTCGCAGACTCAAGCGCATTGCGTGTATTGCCGAAATCCACACCACGCTCAAAACGATAGGATGAATCTGTACTTAAACCCAAGCGGCGGGCTTTACCAGCGATTACAGCAGGCACAAAAAATGCGCTTTCCAAGAACACATCAGTGGTTTCCTCACTCACCGAGGTAGGCTTGCCGCCCATGATCCCCGCCAGTGCAACCGCACCTTGTGCGTCTGCAATAACAAGGTCATCTGCTTTCAATTCAATCGTATTGTCGTTTAATAATTCAAGCGATTCACCGGCTTTTGCAAAACGCACATTGATGTCGCCATTCAACTTAGCGGCATCAAACGCATGCATGGGCTGACCTAATGCCAGCAACACATAATTAGTAATATCGACAACTGCGCTGATGCTGCGCAAACCGCTGCGCTCCAGGCGCTTAACCATCCAGGCCGGAGTTGGTGCTTTTGCGTTAATGCCGCTTACCAGACGACCCGCATAACGCGGACAAGCTGTCTGCTCTTCCACAGTAACGCTTTTCGTTTGCAGTAGTTCTGCAATAACCGGGCTGATCTCTTCAAATTTTGTAGTGGCTCCGGTGATCGCCCCCACATCACGGGCAATACCGGCAATACTCAAGCAATCGCTGCGGTTTGGTGTCAGTTTCAGTGTGAATAAATGGTCATTTAAATCCAGATGCTCGCGGATATCCTGACCAACCAAAGCATCGCTATCCAATTCAAGTAAGCCTGCCGCTTCGGCACTAAGACCCAACTCTTTAGATGAACACATCATGCCGAATGATTCTATACCGCGCACTTTGGCCTGTTTGATTGAAAAACCGGGCAACTCCGCACCCACCATTGCGCAAGGGGCCAGCAAACCGGCACGTGCATTGGCAGCGCCGCATACAATCTGCAATGGCTCAGCCAGACCTACGTCAACTTTGCACACTTGCAGGCGATCAGCATCGGGGTGTTTTTCTGCGGATAGTATTTTTGCCACAACAACCTTGCTGAATGGTGCAGCAACCGGCTGCATCTCCTCTACTTCCAGCCCCGCCATTGTCAAAGCATGACTTAAAGCTTCGCTGTCAAGATTTGTATCAACTAAACTTCGTAACCAGTTTTCTGAGAATTGCATAATGCTTAATGCCTTAAATATAAAACAGCTTCGCTGTTCATAGAGTTATTCAGCCACAGATAAACACTGATTAAACAGATTCCTGTTATTTCCAAACCTGTGTGCATCTATGTTGATCTGTGGCTAACTTAAGTTTTTAACTATCTGAACTGGCTTAAAAAGCGCAGATCGTTGTTAAAGAAGTGGCGTAAATCATTGACGCCATAACGCAGCATCGTCAAACGCTCAATGCCTAAACCGAATGCAAAGCCGCGATATTTTTCGCTATCGATATTCACGTGCTTGAATACTTCTGGGTGCACCATGCCACAGCCGCCGATTTCCAGCCAGCCGCCATTCCAGCTCATATCCATTTCAGCAGAAGGCTCGGTAAACGGAAAAAATGAAGGTCTGAAGCGTACAGTCAAATCATCACGTTCAAAGAATTTCTGCAGAAAATCCTGCACTACGCCTTTTAAATTGGCAAAACTGATATCTTCATCCACCCATAAACCCTCTACCTGATGGAACATCGGCGAATGGGTTGCATCTGAGTCCACGCGGTAGACGCGCCCTGGAGCAATGATTTTAAAAGGCGGCGTCTGATTGTTCTTCAGCGCATTTTCCATATAGCGCGCCTGCACCGGTGAAGTGTGCGTTCTCAGCACATTGGCCTCATCGATATAGAACGTGTCGTGCATTGCACGCGCCGGATGGTCTTCCGGAATATTCAATGCCGTAAAATTATAAAAATCCGTTTCGATTTCAGGGCCGGTCGCCACTTCAAAACCAATAGAATGGAAAAGCGCTTCAACGCGTTTCAGAGTAAGTGTTACCGGGTGCAAACCGCCTTGCGACTGCGCGCGTGCCGGTAGCGTGACATCAATTGACTCTTGCGCCAACTGTTTCGCCTGTTCCGCATTCAAAATAGCTTCCCGGCGCGCAGTCAAAGAGGCCTCAACGGCTTGTTTGACTACATTGATTGCAGCGCCTGCTGCCGGACGTTCTTCTGCGCTTAATTTACCCAAACCCTTTAAAGCATCGGTAAGTAATCCGGATTTACCCAGATATTTTGCCTTGGCAATTTCCAGGTCGTTCATTGATGCGCTGTTTGCGAAGTCAGTTGCTGCTTCTGCAATTAAATGCGTTAAGTCTGCCATGAGATTAGTTATCTTTAGTTGTTATCAATTCACCGAAAGAAGTCTCTGGAAACGACCAGATTTTCTTCATAATGCTTTGATTTTGTGCGCAAAATCAAAAGGTCAATTTTACCGCAAAAAAAAGAGGCCGAAGCCTCTTTTTTGCTCAAACTTATTGCTAAGTATGAAATTTTTAGCTTGACAAGTTATGCAGCCAAACCAGCTTTAGCCAATTCTACGAATTTAGCGAAAGCTGCTTTATCAAACACAGCCAAATCAGCCAATACTTTACGATCCACTTCAATCGCTGATTTTTTCAAACCATTCATGAAGCGGCTGTAAGTCAGACCACACTCACGTGCAGCCGCATTGATACGCGCAATCCACAAAGTGCGGAATTGACGTTTCTTCTGACGGCGGTCACGGTAAGCATATTGACCGGCTTTCATTACCGCTTGCTTGGCAACGCGGTAAACGTTTTTACGACGGCCGCGATAGCCTTTAGCAGCTTTTAATACTTTTTTGTGTCTAGCGCGAGCGATGACACCACGTTTTACTCTAGGCATGTTCTACTCCTATTGTGTTGGCATCATAGCGCGGACGCGCTTGACATCAGTTGAAGAAATGATCGCCGTGCCGCGTAATTTACGCTTTTGCTTGGTGGTCTTTTTAGTCAGGATATGGCGTAAGTGAGAGTGAGTGCGTTTCACTTTACCATTACCCAAGAATTTGAAGCGCTTTTTAGCGCCACTCTTGGTTTTCATCTTTGGCATTTTGTTCTCCTAGAACTGAGGTTAAGAGTGCTTAGGCATGCCGTTTCGCCGTATCACTCAGGGGTACTACATCTTTATAGCCAGCTAAAACTAACCAAGCTAAATTACTTTGCTTTTTTGATTGGCCCTAAAACCATCACCATTTGGCGACCTTCCATTTTAGGATACTGCTCAACCATTGCATATTCTTTTAAATCCGCTTCAACACGTTTCAACAGCGCCATACCAAATTCCTGATGGGTAATTTCGCGGCCTCTGAAACGGAGCGTGATTTTTGCTTTATCGCCATCCTGAATAAATCGGATAATGTTACGCACTTTAATCGCGTAATCACCATCATCCGTACCCGGACGGAATTTAATCTCTTTAACAACAACCTGCTTCTGCTTAAGCTTAACTTCGTGCTGTCTTTTACTTTCGGCATATTTAAACTTGCCGTAATCCATCAACCTGCACACAGGCGGGGCCGCATTCGGTGCAATCTCTACAAGATCAATATCTGCCTCTTCCGCTTTCGCAAACGCTTCAGCCAAAGACACAATACCTAAGGGCTCACCCTCTATACCCACCAATCGAACTTGTGGCGCTGTAATATCGCCATTGATCCGGGTTTCTTTATCCTGTGCTATATCAAATTCTCCATATTAAATCACGCGTGATGACGCTCAAATAAATCACTTGTGATGATGCTCAAATAGTTAAGCCGTGCACCAATAGTTAAACTTTAGATTCTATCTCTGCTTTTAGATGCTCAATTAAGGCATCAATCGGCATAGAACCAAGGTCTTCACCTTTTCTGGTACGCACGGCCAAATGTCCGGCTTGCATTTCGCGCTCACCTGCTACGAGCAAATAAGGCATCTTCTGCATGCTATGTTCGCGTATTTTATAGGTAATCTTCTCATTTCTCAAGTCAAATTCACAGCGGATGCCACTTTTCTTCAAAGTTTCAACCACTTGGCGCACATAATCTGCCTGACTTTCAGAAATATTCAGCACCATCACTTGCACCGGCGCCAGCCACAGCGGCATCGCGCCCGCATAATGCTCAATCAGGATACCGATAAAACGCTCCATAGAACCAACAATTGCACGATGCAGCATTACTGGACGCTGGCGCGAGTTGTCTTCTGCCACATATTCTGCACCAAGTCGCTCCGGCAGATTGAAGTCCAACTGTATAGTGCCGCATTGCCACAAGCGGCCCAAGCTGTCTTTTAGCGTAAATTCAATTTTTGGGCCATAGAACGCACCCTCACCCGGCTGCAAATCAAATGCCAGGTTATTCTGATTTAAGGCATTGGCTAGTGCAGCTTCCGCTTTATCCCACGTTTCATCGGCGCCCACACGTTTTTCCGGGCGAGTTGACAATTTTACCAATACGTCATTAAAACCGAAGTTACCATATACTTTATATAGCATCTGGATAAAATCAGCCACTTCCGCTTCAATCTGCGCTTCGGTACAGAAAATGTGCGCATCATCCTGTGTAAAGCCACGCACACGCATCAACCCATGCAATGAACCAGAAGGCTCGTTACGGTGACATGAGCCAAACTCCGCCAGACGCAAAGGCAAATCGCGGTAACTATGCAGGCTGTTATTAAAAATCTGCACGTGACCCGGGCAATTCATCGGCTTCACGGCATATTCGCGGTTTTCCGAGGCTGTGACAAACATGTTGTCACGATAATTCTGCCAATGACCGGATTTCTCCCACAAGGTTTTATCCATCACTGTCGGCGTGCGCACTTCCTGGTAATCATGCTCACGGAACATCTGGCGCATGTACTGTTCTACTTCCTGCCAGATACTCCAGCCGCGCGGATGCCAGAACACCATACCCGGCGCATCGTCCTGCATATGAAAGTAATCCAGCTGCTTGCCTAGTTTGCGATGATCGCGCTTCTCTGCCTCTTCCAATTGGAACAGATACGCATCCAGCTCTTCTTTGTTGCGCCATGCCGTGCCATAAACACGTTGCAGCATCTCGTTATTACTGTCACCGCGCCAGTAAGCACCAGCCAGCTTCATCAGCTTAAAGGCTTTCAGCTTACCGGTATTTGGCACATGCGGACCACGACACAAGTCAGTGAACTTACCTTCTGTGTACAACGAAACATCTTCATTTGATGGGATTGACTCAATCAGCTCGGCCTTATAATTCTCACCGATACTTTTAAAATAGGCGACAGCTTCATCGCGTGGCAATACTTTACGTGTGACGGGCTCATCTTTTTTCGCGAGCTCGGTCATTTTCTTTTCAATGGCAATCAAGTCTTCCGGTGTGAATGGGCGTTTGTATGAAAAATCATAGTAAAACCCGTTTTCAATCACCGGGCCAATCGTTACTTGCGCATCCGGGAACAACTCTTTAACGGCATAAGCCAGCAAGTGTGCTGTTGAGTGACGAATCACTTCCAGGCCTTCCGGATTTTTATCGGTAATAATTGCCAGGTCGCTGTCTGTTTCAATCAGATAACTGGTATCAACGACTTTATCATTCACCTTGCCTGCCAGTGCAGCTTTAGCCAAACCAGCACCAATATTCATTGCAACATCAGCAACCGTAACCGGCGCATCAAATTGGCGTTGTGAACCATCTGGCAAGCGTATGATAGGCATAACATTTATTCCGTATAAATAATTAAAGCCGTTTAGTTAACGGCTTTGGCTTAGATTCTGGCAGGCAACAGCGCCACCATGTTTAAAATTAAATCAGGTACTTATGTAAGTAGATACCCTAAATCGTTACTTAAAAAATCTCGCCAGACAAGTGTTAATAATTAATCACTTTCCAAAAGCTATGTGAATTATAGCAAAGTTTTAACCAATTGAATCTTCCGGGCTATATCAACACCCAAACTAACGCCCACTTGCACAATGTAGAGATTATTTCTCCAAGCCAAGATATCTCCTTCAAGTGTAAGTTTGCGTTAAATACTTCATTGTTTTGACAGCAATATTTTTACAGGTATAATCCAATTAAATGGTAATAATTCCCATATAATTTAATTCGATACACCCTGCTGCCGAATGGATTGCGGCTTGAATTTGAGCCAATAAACATCACAAGCATCAAACTATCTGTCTCACAACAAAAAGATGATTATAAAAAATTGGCTAAGCAAATTCGTATTATTGTTAGTGGTTGCTGCGCACTCAGTTATGGGCAGAAGCTCTACGAGACGTTGGTGTAGTCGCAAAAAAGAAGAATATCCATGATGAGCAAATTGTTGCCGGCTATGCATTCTTTGGCATTTTCCTTGTTCTAACTACTCTTGTGTTGGTCATGGATTTTCGTCACTCAATGGGCATTTACCAAGTCGAAACAATCACCGTATATTTCTTCAAGTATAGCTGGTTTCTATTTTGCCTGATGACATTTTCTTACAAGCGTTATCAACGGCATGAGCTTTAAGTTCCGATTGAGCGGACATGCCTTTCAGTGGACTTAGCGCGTCAGCATTCAGCTTCTTATCTCAACGATGTTGATATTCATTATTAACATGGGTATTTAAATTAAGTTACCGAACTTTAAAGGTTTATAAAAGGCAATTATTATGAATAAAAATAGATTCCGCATCATCTTCAACCAAATACGTGGCCTGATGATGGTCGTTGCCGAGAATGTAAAGTCGCACACGACGCAAGCGGAGTCGACTAAACATTCACAGACGGATATCTCCGGCAGTGACACCGTTGCCAATCATTTAACCCTGATTGCAACGCAGGGTGACATTCAGGCACAAAACGCGACGATTAATACCAATCAGACCCTGACTGCAAACACCACACAAACCCTGATCACCGATGGTGCCACCGTTTCTGCCAACCAGCTTAATCTCATTGCGCATGACCTTAGCAACATTGGCGGCACCCTGATGCAGACCGGAGTGGGCGATACCATCATCAGCCTTGCCGGCAATCTGAACAATACCCAAGGCAGCATTGCCAGCAACAGTAACAATCTGACGCTGGCCGCACAAACCATCTTCAACACGGATGCCAGCATCGAGCATGCAGGTTCAGGACAACTGACGATTCGCACCACTACACTGGATGGTGTAACCAAGGCACCGGTACGCAGCTGGATCCACGTAATTTTAGCGATCTATCGCAAGATGCCGCAGGCGCACAACAGGCCAGCGTCTCCATCAATAGCGGCAACACCCAAAATAGCAATACCCAAATACCGCAAATCACCGCTATCACCCAGCCCGGTACCGGCACTGTGATCGGCAGCGTCAATCCCAACACCACGCTACCCAATAACAGCCTGTTTCATACGAACCCCAACCCTACAGCGGGTTACTATGTAGAGACCGACCCCAGATTTGCCAACTACCGCAACTGGTTAAGCAGTGACTACATGCTCAACGCCTTAAACTACGACCCCGCCAGCACCATGAAACGCCTCGGTGACGGCTTCTATGAACAACGCCTGATCCGTGAACAGATTGCCCAACTCACAGGTCTGCGCTTCCTGACAGGTTATAGTAGCGATGAAACCCAATATCAGGCGCTGATGAACGCAGGCACCACCTTTGCCCAGCAATACCAGCTCATCCCCGGTATTGCTTTAACTGAGGCGCAGATCGCCCAGCTCATCTCGGATATCGTCTGGCTGGTGGAGCAGACCGTCACGCTGGCGGATGGCAGCACCGTACAGGCTTTGGTGCCGCAAGTGTATGTCAGGTTGCAAGCCGGTGATATCAACACCAGCGGCGCGCTGCTTGCCGGTGAAACCCTCCATCTTGCGCTGGACGGAGATCTGGTGAATAGCGGCACTGTTGCCGGCCGTACCATTACCAGCATCACGGCCGAGAACATCAACGTCATCGGCGGCCGCATCGAGGCCGGTGATGCGCTCTTGCTTGATGCCCGGCAAGACCTCAACCTTACCGGTACGACTAACACCTCCAATATGCAGCAATCTACCGGTAGCGTGAGTGCTACTGCCAGCCTGACTCAGGTCAATCGTCTGGCTGGGCTTTACGTCACCAACCCCAATGGTTTGCTGCTTGCCTCTGCCGGCAACAATATCACTCTCAATGCCGCAGACATCAACAATGCCGGTGTGAATGGCTCCACGATCATAGACGCGGGCGGCAACCTTGAAATCGGTACGCTCACTGAAAATCAATGGGGTCAGACTCGATTGATTTAATAATTAAGAACAAATTTTGATAAAACATCTATTACGAAGTTGTTTCTATGAAAAAATAATAGGTGGCAGACCACGATTATTTTTGAACCTATTTTCAAAGTAAAAAAACCAATAAAGGTTATATAACAAGATGAATAAAGCATTATTAATGGTTATTGTTGTTTTTTCAGCCCATCTCTCCGGTTGTGCAACCAATAGTATGACTGGTAGAAGTCAGTTGATGATTGTGTCTGAATCGGCTGCTATCAATAAGAGCTCTTCTTTATATGAATCCATGATTGATGCTTATGATAAGAAAAGTAAAGTAAGTAGTGATCCTGTCGTTAACGAAAGAGTGCAAAAAATCACCAATCGCCTTGTTGAGCGGGCAGTGTTATATAAGCCTGATTCTCAGAAATGGAATTGGCAGGTCAATGTGATTGAATCTGAAGAGGTGAATGCTTTCTGCATGGCTGGTGGAAAAATGGCAGTTTATACCGGTTTGCTAGATAAACTGCAGCCTACCGATGACGAGTTGGCACAGGTCATGGGGCATGAGATTTCACATGCTCTGGCTAATCATACCGCAGAAAAGATGTCTGTTGATATCTTAACTAAGATAGCTGTTGCTGCTGTTACTGTTGCTGTAGCGGCATCTGACCAAAGCGCCAATCAAAGTCAAAGGCGGCAAAACATGAATACAACCCAGGATTTGGCAATATTGGCGGGTGCTGCTTTTGTAACACTTCCAAACAGTCGAGGTGCAGAAACCGAAGCTGACAAACTAGGCATTGAACTTGCAGCTCAGGCTGGTTATAACCCGCAGTCGGCGATTACACTGTGGGAGAAAATGATGGCTGAAACCGGAAATAAGAGTAAAGGCGACTTTATGAGCACTCATCCATCTCCCCCAAACAGGATAGAAGCATTTCAGGCGTTACAGGAGCCTATGCAGAAAATCTACAAAGAGAGGACGCCGCTGTATGCAGATTACAAGCCAACATATCAATATGTGAGAACAGCTAAGGACTCTGCGGGGTTTTCATCTTCAAATGTAAGGGTTATTACAGAGGGTTCAGCTTTGGTTGAAGCCCCGGTTGTTGATGCAACACAGCTTATGGCTTTTTATTCGCCTGACTATGAGTCATTCAAACAGGGCACGCTAGCGTTAAATTGTAAAAATTGCAGCCTGAAGTTTTATCTGAACCAGTCAGATTTTAAGAAATTATATGAAAAGCAGGACTGGCGAGGATTGGCACAAGGTATTATTAAAGTAGGCTATGAATTTGACTTGTCTTATTACTATTTGGGCGCGGCTGCAAAAGGGATGGGGCTGGTTGAACCTTCAAAAGCGTATTTCAAAAAGGCCAAGGAGTTGTCTGATACTCTGGATGCAAGCTGCACTAATGCAAAAATGATCAAATGCGGCAATATAGATATTTCTGTAATAGCAGTAGAGGGTCAGATGTAATCTGAATAAATGTCAGATCATAAACATAAAGTCAAAGCAATCAACAATAAAAGGCAAAAATCAAAGGGGTCTAAATCTAAAGGGGCAGACTCCATTAATTAGTGATAGCT
>Ga0208758_100098_pt1 | contig 48733 bp, 41 predicted proteins | sample LakWasM116_HOW13_2_FD_183930 | JGI IMG/M metagenome (GOLD analysis project Ga0208758, IMG submission 183930) | Freshwater sediment methanotrophic microbial communities from Lake Washington under simulated oxygen tension - Sediment Metagenome... | ecosystem: Environmental > Aquatic > Freshwater >...
AGTAGCGGTGAGTACTGGAAGTGTTAAAGCAGTGGTCATTGGTTTTACATCCTCCTTAAAATGTCATTCTAGCACTCACTGTTCGAGAGTGCTAGTGGTTAAAAGTTTCATCAATACTTTAAATAATGTTCTTATATATTAAAGTCGTGGACAACATATTAAAGTCGTGGACAGTATAATAAAGTCGTCGACAGCAATTAAAAAATGGGGCGGATTAGTAAATTGTTCGTTTGAAATTACTATTGCATACGATTTTTTTTAATACTTCTTTATTTATTCCCGATTTCCTTTAAATTTATCTATATATCTTGGATCTAATTTATTTACGATGACTCCATATGACTTAGGGATGTTTTTATAACTACCCTTTTTGTCCCTCATAGAAGTTTCATATTTATAATTTCCGTTGATTATTCGTTCATGAGCTATTTCCCAAATTAATGCACCGGCGGGATTGTGCCACTCCGTGTTTAGGCAGGCATCAGATACCATTTGAAAGTAACGTGATAAAACAATTGCATTTTCAAGCTGAAAAGTTAAACAACTTTCTCGGTAGAGTGCGCCAATTAAAGCAAGAAGATCCAAATTGTCTGGAATATTAGAAATAGCCTTATGGAAGATATGCTCAAAATCGCTAATGAAGTAAGGACTGATTCCTTGCCTATCATTGGGATTGAAAGGTACATCCATAAAATCCCAAAAATATTCATGACCATAATTTAATCTAATTAAATTAAGCTTTTTTAAAGACGCATCTAATATTTCATTATTTTTATCTAAATCGATAGGTTCGGGTTGAAGTAAATCCCAGAAAGGACTTGTGAAGACATTTTTTGATCCACTAAAGCTCGGATGAGCATCAACTTTATCAATTAAATTAAATTTACGAAGTCTGTGGCTGCCGTCCGATGGTGTCGTTCCATTTTTTCTAATTGATTCGAAAATCCTAGGCCTATCTGCGCTGCTATATTTTCTGCCACTCTCATCTTCAGCAAACAATATATCCAGTTCTGCATCATTCATATTCGTACGCGATTTTATATACCAGTACCAAAACTTTGGTTTCAAACGCTCGATTTCTGAATTTGGGTATCTTCCTGCCATGAGTTTTTCTCTTTCATTTAACAGTTTGGTATCGTGAAATATTGGTATTTCTCATTATTTCATACACATAATAATTCTGATTAAATTGGGCATAAATAACCTGAAATCACGTTCCATGAACACAAATTACTCGAAAGAATTTTTGCTAAACAAGTACGGACCGTTGCTTGGAGGGGATGATCTTGTAAATCTTCTTGGGTACAAGACTAAGGCTGCATTTTATAGAAGTGTCAGAATGAATACTGTTGGTGTCGAAGTTTTTAATATTTCAGGCAGAAAAGGTAAATTTGCACTGACTGAAAATGTTGCAAACTGGCTAGACTCGTTTAATAAAACAACAAAGGGGGACTGACAATGATTTGAAAATAAAAAAGCCATGGTTTGCAGACCATGGCTCTAATCCCAGGAGGGATCTAGTATTACTAATACCAATATGTAATCTACACTTCTGATTCTTTAGTGTCAATCCCTCCTATTCGTAAAAAACAAAATATGATTTTTTCATAGGCATTAACTCGCCTATAGATTTAGGAATAAAAATGAGAAGAGGAAAAGGATTTACTCCACGCGTTTTACGAAAGTGGAATGCAGAGGGTCAACGTGGCGAAGGTGTATTTGCTGATTATCAGCCATGGCATCAAGTAACTAGGTCGGACCCAGCAAGTTTAGGTCGCTCACATTTAACATTCTGTCCAAAACTAAAAAGAATGCGTCATCAACTTTCTGACGGCGAGCAAAAGATTTTAGGTTTTTCATTAATGGTACCGAGTCATATCGATATTCGCGAACAATTCAAGTTGGAGAGAGAGGATCATTGCAATCACTTAACTAATTATGACCCTCAATCAAAAACAGTGATTAATAAAGGCACACTTAAAATTGCTGATTCTTTAGGTATTAAGCATCCTGAAATTATTGAAAGGGAAGATAAAGAATATTGGATATTATCAACAGATTTTCTGATTACATGCAAATCGTCAATGGCTGACGATGCTTATGAATTAATAGCTGTATCGTGCAAAACTCTTGCTGATTTGAATAAGAGACGTAAAAGAAATTTGCTAAAAATTGAGCGTGAATATTGGCTTTCGGAGAAAGCTACATGGCTGTTATTGACACCTAGGCAATACAATAAGTCAGTTGGCGAAACTGTACTTAGGGTATTGCCGTGGGTGATGCATCCTTACCAAGTCTCAATTGATCTTAAGAAAAAATGTAGTGAAGCAAGTAAGTTCTTAAACGGCCAAAACTACACTAAAGCATTGAGTGTTCTTGAGAAAATTTGTGAAATAGAGACGGATTTAGTTCCACTTGTTTTTTGGCAAACCGTGTGGTCGGGTTTGTTGAATGTAGATTTATCGATTAGCAGATTCTCAAGTGATAATGTCAGGTTGCTTGAGGGTGACGCATTTTGGAATCAAAATCCAATTGTGATGCGGAGGTCAGAATGCCTCTAATTTTTTTTAATAATCTGTTAAGTATAGAACAACCAGATTTTGAACTAACAGGTTTATATCGAGTAGTTGCTATTTCACTAGATAATTCACAAGTGGCACTTGCTCCAATACAAATTAAACCAAAAATTGAGACAAAGCAGGAGGAAAAGCAGGAGGAAAAAGAAAAAGCGCAATTCAAAGGGATTGCAAGTATACGTAAAATTGAAATGAGCGTCTTGCAAGCACTAGAAGAGCAAGGTTATTTGCGCGAAGTTGAACTGATTCAAGATTCGAAACTGATAAAGCAGAGTTGCTATTTAAATAAATCCGAAAAAAAAATTTATGACTATCGGTTGAAAGTAATGAAGCCATTTTTTAACTATAAGAATTTGGCTAAAGCAATTTTCTCAGAGTCTGGTATTGGCAAATATGTTACCCAAATTAAGACCAAATATGGATGCTCCAGTACTCTAATTTATAACTTATTTGGTACGCTTTGTGTATACGGATTTGTTGATTCATCTTTGAATCCTAGATTTTATAAATGTGGAGCATTGGGGATTCGAAAGCCATGTAACGAAAATCGAAAGTAATCAGGCAGAAAAACCAATCGCGAGCGGTTGGGCCTTATTGAAGAGCACCCACAAAGAGGCTCTACTGAGCATGATCAAAAAAGAATTCTTGATTTATACAAAAAAATTGCAAAACCAGGTAAGTCAGATAGGAAAATTTATGACCAGATTGTTTCTATTCTTTACGTAAAAAAATATACCCAGACGAGTGATGGGCTAATTCCTGTTATTCCACCAAAAGGCACTTTTCCAAATTACAACCAATTCTTAAATATCATCAATTATGCAATAAAAAAGACAGATTCTCTGCTTCTTTTTACAACTAAAGGCCACCATGACCGAAATTTGCGCGGTCTTACCGGTAAGGCTTGGCAAAACGTTGCTGGCCCTGGACATACGTATGCTATAGATTCGACAATTGCTGATATTTTTCTTCGAAGCTCTATAAATCGTGCTTGGGTTGCTGGTCGGCCCATCGTTTATATTATGGTTGATGTTTGGTCGACCGCAATAGTCGGCTTCTATGTATGTTGGACAGGACCGTCCTGGACTATGGCAAAAGTAGCGTTATTCACTACTTGTGCTAATCGACATCTCTTATCCAGACTTTGGGGGTTTGACGATCAGCTATGGTTAAATCCTATACCGACGTTACCGTTTGAATGGTTATGTGATCGTGGAGAGTATTTATCCTTAGCAGCATTGCAGAGTGCATTACAAACCATGTTTAGTCTTGCATATAACCCAAGTCGTAGGCCAGATCTAAAAGGATTGGTGGAGGTGTTACATCGTATAGCAAAAGATGCACAGTATGCTTTTGTGCCGGGGGCTATGGATGCGCGCAGAAAAGAACTAGAACTGCGGAGTAAAGGTAAAGATGAGGCAATACTTACTTTGCCTGAATACGTACAGTATCTTACCATTATTTTTAATAACTATAATATGACTTCTGATAGAAGGTATCGTCTAGATGCTGATATGCTCGCAGATGGCGTAGATCCGACGCCATCAGGTCTTTGGACATGGGGACATAAAAACTATCTTGGCTATCGAAAATCAACACCTGAATTTAAGCTTGTTAATGATTTACTACCCATTGGTCCAGCCACATTAAATAGAGGAGGTTTTTATTTCTCTGGATTGCAGTATGAAGCTGAAATAGCTTCTAGCGAGTTGTGGACAACAAATGCCAGAAATTTTGGCGGGCGTGTATTGGATGTTAATTATTATCCAGGCTCAAACTCACATATATGGCTGGCAGATCATCAAGCTGGAAATATTCAGTTTAATCTCTCTTCGCTTGCCAGAGCTAAACCTCATACGAGTTTTGATGAGTGGCTTGATGCTGTTATGGTTGAAAAGCTTAACAGTCAGGATCGAGAATATTCTAAAACCTATAATTCATTAATAGCATTGGCTAAGGCTAATAACATCATTACGGCAGCGCGTAATCTAACACATTCAGCAGACACGCAAAACTCAGAAAGTATGCCAGGCATTCGTGAAGCACGAAAAATGGAAGCTATGTATGAGCATGCAAAAAATCAGTCAATTTCCACTGATCTACCTGAGAGTCAGATCGATTTTGGGATGAATGGATATAATGAAATGATGCAATCAGTGATGGCATTGTCCATCAAGTCTGGAGAATAGTTATGAGTTATTCTGTAGATATGATTGATCAATATCGTGGCAATCATCTGATTGCTGCATGTGGTGATATTTTAAATGAAAAAGAACTGGCACTTCAGCTAAGTCGTTATCCCAGCATTCCGCAAAACATGAATGATGTTCCTTTCGAGTTGCGAAGACATATGATACCTAGTTTGCGGCAGTTACATATCGCTAGCCCAGAAGGTATCAGAATTGCTCATACAATTGATGTTACTTTGCGACAAGGCTATGTAGCTCGTAAGCCAGGTACATCTAGCTTCTTCGATGTGTTTTATAACAATCCACCAATTATTAGTCAACAAAGTGCTGCTGCAGTTGTAGGTATGTCTGGCAGTGGTAAAACTGCAGCTATTGAGTCTGCCCTTAATATATTTCCAGTATGTGTTGAACACAACAAAATGCCAGGCTTTGTTTCAGGGTTTAAGCAATTGTTATGGATAAAAATTGACGCACCAGAGTCTGGTAAATTAGTTGATCTAGCTTCAAATTTGATGGTTGCAACGGATTCGGCACTCGAAACTGAATATTTCAGAAACTCTCTTAAAAAAGAGAGAAAAGTTGGCGGGGAAATGTTTCGGGAATGGTTAGGTATTGCAAAAAAACACGCACTTGGGTTAATTGTGATTGAGGAAATTCAGAATCTATTTAAATTAGATACTCTGAAAAATCGTAAAAAGCATAATAAAGATAGTTTTGAAAAATCGGAATTACGTATTGTAGAGGATGTAACATTAAAGCTTTTATTGACTGTGACTAACACTTGGCGTATTCCAATTATGATTGCTGGCACTCATGATGGAATGGCAGCTTTTAAAATGCGTTTTAGTACCTCACAAAGACTTGCTACTGATGGCTATCACGAAATTCATCCACCATTAGAAGCTGATGACAAAATCTTTTCAGAGGTAATCTTCCCGACACTTGTTAAATATCAGTGGGTTAGTCAGAAGTTACCTAATTCAGATGAGTTCAGACAATTGGTTTTTGACTTAAGTCTAGGTATTCCAAGAATCTACATTAATCTATGGATTGGTGCGCATAGGGTGTGTTTTGACAAAAAAGAAGATGCATTAACTTTTCAGCATTTTAAAGAAGCTTTTAATAAATACTTGCATCCCCTTGTTCCTGCGCTTAATGCACTACGATCAAATGACCCTTATCGAATAGCGCGTTATGAAGATCTCTATCCTAGAGGACAAGACTTTTGGGGAGGTCTGTAATATATGAATGAACTCTAATTAAAATTAAAATATCCGAAACGATGCAAGTTACGCGTATATCTATATAGCTTGCACCGTTTCGGTAGCTAGTATTTCCATATCGGGCGGGTAGCCAAACTGCCGGAGCGTGCGTTTAACGATGACTTTGAGTTTCGCTTTTACGCTTTCCTTGATAGCCCAGTCGATGATGGCATTTTCACGCCCTTTTTGCAGCAGCACCACTGCCAACTCGCGCAGTTTGTCCAGTTGCATGAGTTCTTTTGCACTATCGTTATTAGCTACTGCAGTGTAGAAAGCAAATTCAAGAGGGCTCAGATTCAGGCGTTCGGCCTCGCTGTCTCCATGTGAGTATTCCAGTTAAAGGAACCATCTGGAATTATTTCAAAAGAGCCACTAATAATTATTTTTAAGAAACCAGTGAAGAGATAATGGCAAACGTCCTATATGTGGGACAAAGCTGCCTTTGAATATTGAGGGAAAAAGTATCTAGTACGGCAAGATCAATTCACTGACATAAGTTTTACAGTGTCTACAATTAGCAGCGTTGGCAATCTGTTGGGCGGGGATGCAGGACGCTGAATGATCGTTACTACCTTGTCTAACCTAACTTAAGCCAGTTTCCCATTCTCTGCTCACAATCATAATCAAAGCTACAGATTCAGGTAAGTTTTTGTACCAACTTTTTGTTTTAGTGTCATAGCTAGATATATATTTAGGTAAATCTTTTTTAGCGATAACAATAGCTTCGTCTAAAAAATTCTTATCAGCTGAAACATTGTTTAAGAGCTTCCTGTCAATTTTTAAAGTTTCAATTTCTGATTTGCTATCAATTTCATAGCTACCATCATTATGGTCATATTCAATTGCTACTAATTCGTAGTAGTACGCCATTTAATTAACCTATTAATAAAAATAACATTCGATCATTGTACATCTGCAATTCATACAAAACCAATTGCAGAAAGCGTCCAACTATTAGAAGCTTCAATTTTGAGGATTTTTAGTTATTGAGAGTCTAATCTTAATCTAAGATCGCTGATCGTTTGTTGTTTAAAATGGACTACCCAATTACAATCATTTCATACATGCTGTGACTCTATAGGAATATTTCTATATAGAGATTGAAAAAATAAAACCAAAATACAAGGGACTTCAGTTATGCGTTATAGAACAGCAATTATTAACAAAAAGACCTATAGGTTCCTTAATTATTGTTGGGCACTGGAGTTCGCATGGACAATCTGACACATCATGTCATCACCAAGGATTATCCTGAGAATCTTCTTGGCGGAATCATGGTTTGCGGAATAAATTTTGGTTACTCAGCAGAGGATGAATCCCTCGAAAAAGCGGGCGTGGCCACCGAGTTAGAACCGCTATCTTTTTTTTCTGATAAAGCCGTCAATAACACTCGTTTTCGTAATAGGGTACTAGCATGGCTCTCGAGTTGGAGTTTTGAGTTTGTTACTCAGAAAGGTCAGGAAGGAGCATTCGAACATGCCTTTTTTCAAACTAATTGGCTTGATACACAAACCAGAAACATCACGAGCGACGGCACTATAACGACAAAAACACTCGTAGATGAATCCGACAGTTTTCTGAGATTATTAGAACGAAGAAAACCATCGGTCATTATTTTCGTAGGTAGCTTGATGATCGAAGCGCTTAACGACATCAAGATACGTGATCGTGTTGTTTCGATACTTGGCGAAAGATCAGGTAACGCAAAAGTTTATCGTGCTGAACTGCCAAACTACACAGGCACAAAATTTAAACTATTGGCACAAAAATTTGGAGATACTCAAATTATTAGCCTGCCACATCCTCAGGCACGAGGCATTGCTGATGAATACGTCGCTGCGCTGAAACCACCAATTCATGTGATTCATAAAATAATCGAGAAGAAAATACCAACGGGAGGCAGTCATGTTACGTTGTAAATATTGTGGGAATAATGTCATTGCTGGTGGTACATGTTCAAAAAGCCCCATAAAAACTCATGTCGTAGAAGAGCCAGGAAAGTGCATTTATTGCGGTAACAAAGTAATTGCTGGCGGTCATTGCAGTAAAAGTCCATATAAAACGCATGAGGTTAATAATGGCCCAGATAAATGTATTTACTGCGGAAACAAAGTAATTGCTGGTGCTCATTGCAGTAAAAGTCCTTCAAAAGGACATGTTCTTGGTAAATAGCAAACACAATACGATAGTCCGCTAGACCGCCTCTAGTAGCCGAGACTTTGAGCGTTTACTGTCTGCTATGGGGATGCAGCAGAAATGCGGACAAAGCTGTCAATCATTAATTGAGCCTACGAGGCTTCTAGAACGATTCAAATGACAATTTAGGCTGCAGTACTCTTTTCTAATTTTCTAGTACGAAAAAATTTTATAAAGTAGTAAATCGAAAATAATAAAGTTGCAATGCAAGGTAAGGCACGAGATGAGTACTTGCCATTGCGACTTAATTGATTTTGCACAAAGTATTTGTATTCCTCATAGCTCCGTCCAAAAGGCTCACCCTTCTTTAACTTTCCTCTAGATGGATTGTATTTATTTTGCTCTTCCAAGATATCGTCTGTGGGATATGACTGTTCATTCAACACGCCAAATAAAGGATGAAACCAGACCTTAGTATTCATGCCCTCAAAACTTTTGGTGTAAGCAGGAGTTTCATCTCCTTTTAACCCCCAGAAAACTTTATGTTTAACGCCGTTCTTATCTACGATGAAATAGGCTGGCGATACCCACACACCTAGTTTATTGTTGTAATGTTCTTTGCCAACAATAAGTAGCTTTCCCTCATAAACTGTAGCCTGTTCTAACTTAGGGAAGGGCACAAATGTTTGAATAAAGAACGGCCAGGCTTTTACTGACCATAGTCCGCTCAAGATCAAAGCGAAAACAGCCCCTATCAAATATCCTGTTGCACTATATTTTTTCATTTTTTTGGACTCAATATTATTTTAAATATAAGTGGACTCAAAGTCGTCTAGTAAACTAATAGCGATTCAAGTATTCCTTTGTAAACAAGCTCAACAGTAACTATATAGACAGAGCGTAGATTGATTTAATTGTAATTGAAGAATTAAATTCATAGGAAATTAAGAGGGTGTCCTAGATTTTGTGTAAACGGCTGCTTTGAGGATTTAGCTGCCGAATCGAAAACATTTTTCGGTAACAATATTTGTTTGCCAGAGAATTTTGATATGACTGCTTTAAGTCAGAATAGATGGCATTGGTATTCAATAACTGGTGGCACTTTTAAACTGCAAGAGCTGGCATTATCCCCGCAATTTTGAGTGGCGCCTTTGGGCAAGAATACTCACCATGCAAGCCATTTAGAGGCTCTGCTTGTAATTAATGGCTTTTTTGACATGAGTGCCACTAACGCGAAGTATCTCTGAAAACACGTTTATGTTGATGTTAGGTATCAGCATAATTTCTTCAAGCGTAGCGCCGTTATAAAACGCATTGAGTGCAGATAAGGTTTCTTGACCCAACGAACCTAATGCAGGGAAACCAAGTGATTTGAGTTTGGAGCCAATCTTTGTGGGATTTCTGTTTAATGACGCTGATATTTGCTTGATATTGCCTTGATTGCTCACGTAGCTTTCAACCAGCTGATTTTGAGATAGAGCAGTTTTTTTATGCCTTGCAATTGGCTTAATGCTGCCACCATGACTCAAGATGCGGCTATCTGCATCTGGCAAGAGCACAGGAGTTGCAAGTAACAGTTTTGTAATTGATTGACGGAAACTTGATATTAAAGCGCCATCATATTCATGACAAAACTCACCTTGTTTTTTGAATAGCAAAGAGGGGAAATGTAACTCGAGCCACCCAGACGGATATTTTTCAATTAATAGGTCAGAGAGCAGTTTGCGGCTGCCTTCAACATAAATTCTTAGGCCTAATTGCTTTGCTTTGTTTGCAAGAAGTTTCGATAGCGCAGAGCCATTAACATTACTGTCCATATCCATAAAATCATTGATCAGCTCCATGAATTTCATTACATATGGATTCTCAGCACCCTTGACTCCTGTGTCATTTAATAGAAAATTTTGGTTGCTAAGGTGGCTTGCTGGTTGTTCATAAATAGCATTCCTCGTACTCACCATGCATAAGTTTTCATGGTGTTTTAAACAGATGCCAACGCCAGTGAGTTGATGCGATCTTCTCCAATAGGAAACTCCCCAGTAATCAATGTCTTCATGCACGCATTTTTCACAAAAGCTTGCATGGCGCTTCGCAAGCTTGTTCCCGAGTGAGCTAATCACATCTGGATGATGGTTTTTCTTTTTTGTATGTTCTGCGGCTCTAAGCAGAGGGACAAGGGTGTGATTCTTAATGAAGTCATCGGGAGGAATGTTAAGCAGTTTAGCCAACTTTAAAGGCAAAAAATTATATGCACTCTGCATGATGCTGTCTGAGAAACCTTCTCTTAAAAACGCATCTGCCACTTTTTCATTTTCAAAACCACTGAGCGTGGCAAATCTTCCAAAATATCCCAAATGAAACTCATCGGGCATGATTTCGGGGATATGCAGGCCAATATCGGGCAATGCAGTTTCTTGTGCTATTTCTGATTTGAGATCAAGCATATGCCCCCCAAAGATTGAATGATGTTGGCCAATGCGCTGGCTTGTCGTGCAGATCCATCCCATACCGAGGCGAGTGCATTAATGAGCTCGTCATTTTGTCTTACCTGTTCTGGAGATATGCCATTTCTGCAAGAATTTACATAATTACATATTTCTACATAAGACTTTGATGTCCGTTTTCCGTGACCTGAAAGCAATCGGCTGACTTGTGACTGGCTGATTCCAGTCTCTTTAGATATTGATTCCTGGGTGATCACAAGTGATTTTGCCAGGCGGGATAGCTGGACAGGGGTTGGCAATGGATAGGGGTTTTTCATGCATATTATTTTGCATAAATACATAATAATATGCAAGTGATTAAACAGGTCTTATTGCAATATGCTGAAAAAAAACAGGTAAACTTATCTTGTAAAAAATTTGCAAGGTCAGCTATGCAATTTCACATGCCTGTCGCTATGCCCAACGAAAACCTGTATGGGCTGGTAGCGCGTTTTGCCATCCTTAATGGTCTGACTAATCATCTGCAGGCGTCACAGCGTTTTTTACATAGCCAGCATTATTCTGTCGCTGACACTATGCTGGACGGTGATGAGGACTGCTTGTACAGACAGTATTACCTTGCAGATGCAGATAAATCACAGCTAACGCTGGAAAGGCTGAGAGCCCATCTTGGGGAAGTACAGGAGATAGATAGCGTTTTAGTTCCTGCCAGAAAAAGCACATTGCAGAATGAGAGCTTCGGCGATACGGCCTTCTGGCGTTATTGCCCAGAATGCTACCGGCATGACATTGCCGCGCATGGGGTCGGCTACTGGCATTTGGCACATCAGCTGCCAACCACATTAATCTGTACTGACCACCATCTTAATCTCCATGAAATCACGCTCAAGAAAAAATATCTGCATGATCGCTTATGGCTGATTGATGACGCGCTGAAGTTTCAAAAAACGTTTGATTCTCCATTGGATGAACATTGGCTGCACATTGCTGAAATCGGGGATGTAGCATTGGATGACAATGAAAAGCCGCATTCTTCAGCCGTGATCAGGCAAACGATTATTTCCGTACTGCGACAGCACCGGCTGGTTGATGCCAGGGAAGCCCTGAAAGTAAATGCTTTTGAAGCATCGTTTCTGGCGTTTTTTGGTGAAGATTTCATCAGTACCTTAAATCAGAGGCTGCAAATTAAAAAGCCAAGATATCTGGTGACAGAGTTGCTGCATGGGTTCAAAGGCAGAGCACTTAATCGTCTAGTATTGGTATATTGGCTGTTTGGTACCTGGCAATATTTCAAATTGTGCTGTGATTGGCATGCGGTGTTTAATACTGGGAATGTCACTGTATATTCTTTGAATCAGCGTATTATTGAACAGCAGGATAAAGTGAAAGCCCAGAGCCGTGAACTTTGCGAGAGTTATCTCCTGAGCACTGACAAACCGAACCGGATTGAATTTTGCAGGATGTTTTACAGCAGCTTTAGATGGCTGCTTAATCATGATCGGGACTGGTTTGACAGAGTTTTGCCAGTTGATGGATATTTGCATCAGAAAAAACTTAGATTTGAATAGAATTGATTTTATTAGATTGAAAATTTTACGGTAAAAATGCTAGCAACATTAGCTTCGTTATAACTTGAGAGTGCTGAATTGATAAATATCATTTGAATTGTAGGGGTTAATTAGAAATTTTTATCCTGCTAAGATTATTATAAAAATATATACATTTGGGTACATAGATGGCAAGAGATAACTTCAACTCAAGCACAACAACGAAGTTGCAAAAGAGAGTAAATGGGCGCTGTTCAAATCCCCAGTGCCGCGTACCCACTAATGCTCCTCAGATAGGCAGTGATAAACCTTTAACAATAGGGATAGCGGCACATATCTGTGCCGCATCAGAAGGTGGGCCAAGATATGACCCTCTAATGTCAGTCACTCAAAGAAAATCTTTTGATAATGGAATTTGGCTTTGTTCTAATTGTGCTACTAAGATTGATCGTGACATTGATCGGCATGACGTAGATTTATTAAGACAATGGAAACAAGAGGCCGAGAATAATGCGACTTTAGAGTTAGGCAAAAAACTTCCACACCCAGATGATGCTATAGATACTCTGGTTTCCGCATTTAACGGAAACCAAAAAAGATTTATTCCCGATGCCATTTCAAATATACATAAAGCATCTTCAGGTTTTTTAGAAGCATTGGATCCAAGGTTTAAGATTACTAGTTCTTATATTAATAGCACTTCTCATTTTTCAATACATGCAAAAGAAGATGTTTCTGTGACAATGGTTGTTAAAGGTAATAGCGCTAAAGAGTTTCATGAAAAACTCACAGATCTTAGAGAGTCTGGTAGAGACCTTGAAATCAGTACAAAAGACATATCTTTTGAAGGCTCAAAATTATTTGAGGATATTATGTCAGATATTGCTGGTGGGATTCTGAAAGTTAGTGTACCTAAACGCCTGGCTACATTTAAACTCTGGGTGAATTCAGTTGATAGTAATGAAATTGAGTACTTCGAAGATGTAATTGGTGAGGTGACTGTAGGAGCAAAAGAAGCGTCATTTTATGGGGTATCCTGTAAAAGCGTTTTTGAGCTATCCCTCAAAGGACTCGCTCCAGGTGTTAAAACACCAGGAAACGTTACTATTACTTTAAATCTAAATAAATGGGCTGGAGTCGATGTAAGGTCATTGCCTTATTTTCCTAGCATATTTTCATTTTTTGAGAAGCTTGCAGCTGGATGGGTATTACATGCTGCTTTGCAGATTGATGGCATTAATATATTAAAAAGTCATTCAGTAGGGCTTGGTGATATGGAGGTTATTCGACAACAAAGCTCTTTTTTTCAATATACAAAGGCAGTTCAAACTGTTGCTTCATATTTAAATGTTCCAATTGTGTTTAATTCTGAAGTAAGTTATTCGATAGATGAATATCTTGAAGTTCTTGAGATGGCAAGAATTATTAACGGCACAGCTATATATCACGCTAAAGATATCAATTCCGACATCACTTGCGATTTAATATTAGATGATCAATTAGAAAATTTAAGACTTATCAAAAGCTGCAGAGTACCCACGGTATTTAATATAGTTGAAAATCAGGGCTCTGAGATTACGGTTTTTGGTCAGAAAATTAAACTGCCACCCCAATCAATGATTTTTAATTCGATTTTACCTAAAATCATTTCCAGTAAACGTAAAATGAAACCCGGGGATACTATAAAGTTGCAAATGGTTCCTACAGAGAATTTCCAAATGATTAAAAATTTTTGCAGTGAAATTAATTAGTTTTTTGATTGGTGTCCAATGTTCGTTGATATTTATGCCTTAACGCTTAAACGCCATTCGTTTTAAATAAGTTGAGTACGGATACACAAATGACGCCTTTTTCTATTCGCATGCGACAAAACTCTCCATTTGCTGCGTATTTAAGATAAATAGCTTAGTTTTTATATATGTTTGAGGGGTTGTAATGATTAAAAAGTTTACTTCAATCCAAGGAATGGCTGTATTCAAAGATTTTAAATGGGATCAAGAAGTTTTAGATCCTAATGGTGCAATTCTTGAATTCAAAGATATTAATATTCTTTACGGACGGAATTACTCAGGCAAAACTACTTTATCTAGAGCAATGAGAGCAATGGAAATCGGGGAGTTATCTAAAAGATATGAATTTCCTCAAATACAAGTTCTATTGCAAGATGGCACAATCGTTACACAGTTGAATCTCGCTGAGCATAATAAAGAAATTCGAGTTTTCAATGAGGATTTTATACGTGAAAATTTAAAATTTATTACAAACCCTGATGATAGTGTTGAGCCATTTGCAATTTTGGGTGAAGACAACAATAAGATTGAGCAAGAAATAACTGCATTAGAGAGTGAGCTTGGCTCTGATGAGCCAGGAAAGGAAACGGGGTTAAATATTCAGTTGCTAGAAGTAAGAGGTAATTTTAAGACCGTTAGAGATGCACATAAACAGGCCAAAGAGGCACTTGAAAAAAAACTATCAGACAAAGCCATAGACAGACAAATAGGGATTAAATATAAATTTGATAGGTTTGGAGATCAGAACTACAACGCAACTAAGCTCAATGCTGACATTAAGAAAGTTTTAGAATCAAATTACACCTACTTAGACGAAGATCAGATCAAAAAATATGAACAGCTGATAACTGAAAAAATACTTCCAAATTTGAGATCTTTTAATCCCCCCGTTTTGGAGTTAAATGACTTAACCAATGCCGCAGAAAGTCACCTAGCCCAAAAAATTAGTAGCTCGGATAAAATTGAGGAGTTAGTCAGGGATGCAATTCTGAATAAATGGGTTCATGACGGAAAGGCTCTTCATGAGCATAAGCTGGATAATTGCGCTTTTTGTGGAAATTTAATCTCTGAAGCAAGGTGGGAAAAACTTGATAAACATTTTGATGCAGAGTCAGAAAGCTTGAAGAAAAAGATAGAATTGCTGATTGAAAAAATTGACACCCACAGCAGTAAAGTAGCAACAGCCCTAATAGTCGACAAATCCCTTTTTTATTCCAAATTCCACGATCGGCTTGATTCGCTGGAGAAAACTCATAAAGCAGTACTTCAAGAGTATCAAAATATCCTTACGGATTTGCGTGTTCAGCTGAGAGCAAGATATGAGGATATTTTTACCGCTAAAGTGTTTGAATACTTTAAGTATGATTCAAGCAAATTAAAGGGTGTTTGGGATAGCTATACTATTATTCAGAAAGAGTCGGAAGAGTATAGACTTCAACTAGGTAAAGAGCAGATTGAGGCTAGAAACGAACTCAGACTGCATGAAGTTTTTACGTTCGTTGTTACGATTAAATACGAAGATGCAGTTTTAGATATACAAGCTAAAGCGAAGAGTTTAGAAGAGGTCGAAAAGCTTGGGAAAGCCAAATTGGCTGAGATTAATGAAAAAAGAAGTTTGATTGAAAGTAAGAAACGTGAGCTCAATGACGAAGAAAAGGGTGCGAAAAAAGTAAACGAATTTTTGAACGATTTTTTTGGACATAAATACCTATCTTTAGAGTCCCAAGCTACTCAGATAGATGGAGAAAGCGTCAATAGAGTTAGATTTGAAGTTATTCGCGATGGAAAAAAAGCGTATCATTTAAGTGAAGGTGAGTGCAGCTTACTAGCATTCTGTTATTTTATGGCCAAGCTTGATGACACCTACACAAAGAATACTAAACCGATCATTTGGATCGATGACCCGATCTCTTCCCTAGATTCAAATCATGTGTTCTTCATTTACAGTTTAATAAATGCAGAAATTGTGAGTGGGGGGAAGTTTGAGCAGGTGTTTATCTCAACTCACAATTTAGACTTCCTGAAATATTTGAAGCGTCTTACCGGTTGGTTTGATAACGGAAATGGGAAGCTGAAGGAGTATAACAAGTGCTATTTCCTGATATCTAGGAAAGATACCATCTCAACTATCAGTGGAATGCCGAAATATTTAAAAGATTATGTTACTGAGTTCAATTATTTATTCCACCAGATATTTAAATGCTCACAGATTCAAAGTATCGATGACAGTAACTACACCACTTTCTATAATTTTGGTAATAACGCTAGAAAATTTCTGGAAATATATTTGTACTATAAGTTCCCTGACCAAGGATCTAATTCCACGACATTAAAACTGTTTTTTGGAGAGGATATCCCTACGATCCTAACGGATCGCCTTAATAACGAATATTCACATTTGTCTGGCTCGTTTGAAAGAGGGGCAACTCCTGTTGAAGCACCAGAGATGAAGGCAACAGCACAGAAAATTATAGATCGACTCAAGCAGGACAAGCACCAATACGACTCGTTGTTGAAAAGTATAGGCGAAGCCGCTGAACCGGTTATTTAATATTAATTTGTATTAGTTCCGATCTAATCTAACAGTTCACTTGCAAAAGTGAGCGTTACCGAGTTTGATATGGGTGTCGAATCCGTAATCAAACTTAAAGAAAGGTAACGCTCATGTTGCATACTAACAATCCAATCATTAAACATTGCGTATTATTGTCTAAAAGCGCCACCAATTATTGAACACCTATACCATCTATTTTGACTTAAATCAGCCATATCAAAATTCCCTGACAAAGAAATATTGTTGTCCAAAAATGATTTCGAATTGGCAGCTAAATCCTCAAAGCAGACGTTTACACAAAATCTAGGACACCCTCAATTCTGGCTGCGATCTTTTCATTATATTCCATGTGAGACGGATCGGGATTAATCAGGAATGCCTCTTATTGGCGCTAATCCAGACTGCACAACTTTCTTGAAGTAAGCTGCGAAAGCGATTTAGATACATGTAGTATTTAGGCATAAAATGCCCTGATGCGATTTCAATCCCTAGCAGCCAATCTGTGGTTGACCACAGCCAAGGTAAACCATAAACAGTAAAATCATTGAATAAAATTTCGTGTAATGCATTGATTTTATTATATTTAATATTTAAGTTTATTTCTGGTACTTTTTTTGCATTAATGGTTTTGCGTTTCAAATTAAAACTAATAAAACCATTCCCAATTAAGATACGAAAAGTGGAATTTAAGAATTGATTGCCTCTTTAAGCATCAGTCTAAAAGATTTATCTTTGACTTTATGATTGATGCTGAATGATGGGCGGCATGGATGCAGTTTTATTTTGGAACTTGAATGAAGAATATTTTGAGTCGCCGAAATAAAGGAGTATCTTTTGCGATTAGCCAATTTTGTTTCAGATGAGAATTCTGTCTCTTTAAAGCACCAATTCAAAATCCTTATCGTTGAAGATGAGGTCTTATTTGCACGTGCAGTGATGCGGCGCTTGCAAAAAGCCAATTATGAATGTGCGCATGTTGAAAGCGTGGAAGATGCACGCAATATCCTTAAGCAATTTTCACCGGATATCGTTTTATTGGATATGCGTTTACCAGATGGCAATGGTCTTGATCTGATTCCATTTTTTGTAGGAAAAAATGCTACGGTTACTGTGATGACGGCACATGGTGAAATCAGTGATGCCGTGAATGCCATGAAGCTTGGGGCGATTGATTATCTTAAAAAGCCAATTGACCTCGAAGATCTGTTCTTGTCGGTGAAAAAAGCCGAAGCAACCACACTGCAAAACAACAGCCTGGATTATTCTCGTCAGCGTAATGCACATGCAATCGAGGGAGTTGAGTTGCTGGGTGATAGTTACGCCATACAAAGCATCAAGGCGCAAATTAAGCGCATTTCTCAAATTGTAGCGACCGACAGTATCCCGCCTACGGTGCTGATTAATGGCGAAACTGGCACGGGCAAGGATGTAGCGGCTAGGCTCATTCATTTATCCTGTCACGGAAATGATAAGCCATTTGTGCATGTGGATTGTGCCTCGTTGCCGGCTGAACTGATAGAGAGCGAGCTTTTTGGCCATGAGAAAGGGGCATTTACAGGAGCAACCGACCATCGTCCCGGGTTGATTGAGGCTGCAGAAGACGGAACACTATTTCTGGATGAGATAGGCGAGTTGCCATTGGCACTGCAGGCTAAACTTCTGAATGTTCTGGAGCGGCGCATGGTACGGCGTATCGGTTCCACAAAAGAGCGGCCTGTGCTGGCAAGGTTCATCGCTGCTACCAATCGTGATTTGCATGAGATGTCATTGCAAGGTGGTTTCAGGCAGGATTTATACTACAGGCTTAATGTCATGAATCTGGTGATGCCACCATTGCGGGAGCGATATGGGGATCTGGTATTACTGGCTGAACATTTTGCTTCGCAGACGTCAAGGCGTTATGGACTACCTAAGCCCACGTTTACACCAGAAGCATTGGATAAGATTCGCAAGTACTCATGGCCTGGAAATGTACGGGAATTGCGGCACCAGATAAGCCGGGCTGTTTTACTCTGTAGCGAGCTTGGGCGCGTTACAGAAGGAGATTTGGCATTGCCAGGTGTTCAATTGAATTCATGCTCTGTACTGGGAGAAGCCGAGAAAACCTTGATGCTGCAGGCATTAACCAATGCTAAAAATAATGTATCCAGAGCCGCGCGTGAGTTGGGTATTTCAAGGATGGCGATGCGCTACCGTATGGAAAAGCACAATATTCGAATAGACTAAATATCTAATGTGAGTTTATTAATGGTTTACGGAACGATACCAGACTTTAAGGCCTGGTATCGTTAATGAGCTCTTCTAATATATTGCCACGCCCCAAGGTAGTTGGCCTACAGCTATGTCGTTTACACGTTTATATGTGACTGTATCGATGACAGTTACGCTGTTGCTTTTGCCATTAGCCACATAAAGTTTTTTACCGTCAGGTGTAATTGCCATATTCCAGGGACGTTTGCCGGTCGGAATTGTTGCGATTACCTTTTGCGAAGTTGTATCAATTACACTGATATTTTCGCCGCCACCATTGCTTACATACATGCGACTGCCATCCGCATTGACTAGAACCCCATTCGAACGCAAGCCAACTTTAATTTTATTGATGACTTTCCAGCTGGAAGTGTTGATAACTTCGACCAGATTTGCCGCCTCGTTGGCAACATAGGCTAATTTACTATTGGGTGCGAATGCGATGCCGCGAGGATGTTTTGTTGCTTTAATCAATGATGTGGATTGAAATTTTTTGGTATCAATCACGTCAACATCGCTGCTTTCTTCATTGCTTGCCAGCAGCCATTTTCCATCCGGTGAAAATACGCAGTGCTCAGGATTTCTGCCCTGGGTTTTTACCGTATGAGTCATTTTAAAGGTTGTTAAGTCAACAAAAGAAACCGCGTTTTCTTCCTCCAGGCATGCCGCCAGCGTTTTGCCATCTGGAGAAATGCTGATACCTTCGGGCTCATCTCCTACCTGAATACGCAGCAGTTCTTCGCGCTTGTTTAAATCAACCATCGCTACAGCATTGGCGTCGCGCACTACGACATATAGTTTCTGGCCGGATGGATGCATGGCAACCGCTTGAATTTTGCTGCCGAATCTTCCGGTTGCGGGAATGGTGTAAAGCACTTTATCCGACTCTGTATCGATGACCGAAATATTGCCGTCTTTTTCATTGGGCACATAGGCCAAGGGAGCTGAAACTGCGATGTGCGCAACACTTGATAGTGAAATAAACAAAATCCCGGGCACGGAAATAAACTTTGCCATGATTAACCTTTACATAGATATTTAAATGGTCTGCGCAAGCTTTAATAATCCAGGTGATGCAATAGCGAGGCACCAATTTTAGTGATTGATGACTGTTAAAGATAAATTGAAGCGATCAAAGGCATTCTGGCAGACGAGGAGTTACGTGCGAATTTCATGCCATAAAAATAAATAAATATGTAAGCCAAGCTGGCTATGACATGTAGTAATAAACCAGCCTTAATGCATGAAAAAAGACAGCAGAAGAACGGTTACTAATAGCCAGAATGTTGGTTTTTGCAACCAAATATAACCGAAAAATAATTTGAATAAATGGCATTGATAATTAAATAAATCTTTTATTTATCATAATGTTATGTTGTTTGTTGAGTGGTTGGCATATCCGTTGCATATGAATTGGCACGCAACGTGTGGCAAGAACTTGGTAAAAAGTTAGCCATGCGGCGGTGCATGCTGATAGGGGGCTTGAAAATCAACAAAAGTTGGTGGCAACTACAGCATGACGCAGTCGTTAATAAGCTTTATTGGCGATTATTTTTCAAATTAATGTTATTAGAGGATATATACATGTCTATTAAAAAGTTCCTGCAAGACGAAGAAGGTCAATCAATGGTTGAGTACGGCGTTACTCTGGGTGCAGTAGCAGCGGTTTCATACATCGCTGTAGTGCAACTGGGTGACAAAACAGCTGACCTGTACAGCTGGATGGCTAACCACTTGCCAGGCGGCGAGACAGGCGAGCAAGGTACTGATCAAATCGTACGTTTGGATTCAGACGGTTTGGTTCAACTTGACAACTCTTCTAACGGTGCAATTTTTGACACCGCAGAGTTCCTGGCAAGCGGCAACATGAACACTACTCTGGGTGGCGAAGCCAACATCCTTGGTGACTAATCGTTAATAATTTGCATTATTAACCCCCCTGCCGCCATTTGGTTATTAGATGGCGGCTTTTGTGTTTCAAAACTATCAAGTATTAATCATAAAAGATCTGCGAAAGTTAAATCATGGCTTTTGAGTTGTTTGTCATAGCGCTGCTATGCGGGGCGCTGGTGTTGTGTGCGTTTGTCAGTGTGCATGATTACAAATATAGAAAAATTCCCAATCAATATCTGATCATTGCGAGCCTGTTTGCGATATCGGTTTTTATTGCCATGGGCTTCTATCTGCCGCTGGCTAAGGTAGCCAAAGGTTTTTTCTTTTCGTTAATGGGCTCGGTTATTGGCGGCCTGTTGCTATATGCACCCTACAAGCTTAAGCAGGTAGGGGCGGGTGACGTTAAATTGGTCATGGTGTTTGGCCTGTTCTTGGGCTTGAAAGGCACCATGCTGTCTATTCTGGTTGGTGCCATGGTGGGCGGGGTGTGGGCACTCGGTCTCGCTTACCGATATGGCGGCTTGAGCCATATGTGGCACAACATGAAATTTATGGCGCGTTCGGCCTATTTGTCAGGCTTCAAGGATATGGGGTGGGATCTACGCTCAGAAGGGGCGGTCGCCATGCCCTATGGTGTGGCGCTTTCGATTGGCTGCGCGTTGATTGCGATTGAGCAACTCCATCTGTACATGACAAGATTATTGGCGGCGTAGTCATGAATATTGTTACTGACACTTCCTTGGCGCTCTTTCGTGACTCAATTGCGAAAGCATGGGCTGCTTTGTATAAAAATGATATTGCAGGTGCAATGTCGCACGCCAGGCAGGCAGCTACAATTGGCCCGGACTTGCCTGAAACATTCCATATTTTAGGCTTGCTCGCAAGCCGTGATGGGCGTTCTGATATTGCGCTGCCGTTGCTTGAAAAAGCCCTGGCTGCAGGGGAGACTGAGCGAAGGTGCCGTGATCTCGCAGAAGTCTGCCTGATTGCCGGAGATGCTCAATCAGCACTGGCTTATCTGCAGCAGGCGCTACTGGAGTTTGAACGCAGTGCTGAGGTTTGTGGGCTTTTGGCCGCCGTTTATGTTGCACTGGATGACTACGCCGCTGCTGCTGAGTATGCCAAAGAAGCGATTGCACTCAAGCCCCATTTGATGGCATGGGAGGGGTCGCTTGCTTTCTGTCATCTGATTCAGGGTGACTACATCAATGGTTTTGAAATATATACCGGACGCTCACAGAACCTGGGTTCTGGCAGTCGTTGCCCGGTATTGCATTTCACCAAGCCAGGTGAGCTATGGCTTAAAAATGAACAGGGCCCGGGTGATACGCTATTTTTTGCCAGATTTGCAAAGCCACTGGCCGAGGCTGGCTGGAAGATTCATTTGCAGACAGATAAGAAAACAAAGGTTTTGCTAAGGGATACAGGGCTTTTTGCGTCTGTTAAGGAGGCAATAATCCCGCCATTAAATGCTTTCTGGTTGAACATGGGCGATCTGCCTCTAGCTGCGATTCAAACAGGTGCAACAGAGACCCTGCCACCTTTGGATTTGATGCCTGACCAAGCCAGAATCAATAAAGTAAGAGATAAACTGGCCCAAATTGGCCCTGCACCCTATATTGCAGTGACATGGCGTGCCGGTGCGCGTGGCACAAAACAGCGCGCAGGGCTGCGTATGTATGACAAGATCGCTTCGCCTGAAGATTTAGGAAAGCTGCTATCCGGCATCAATGCCACCATCATCAGCATACAGCGTGTACCGGATAGCGAGGAGCAGGCAGCATTCGCTGCGGCGCTTGGCCGTGACTTTATTAACTTTTCACATTACAACGACAACCTGCAGGATATGCTTGCTCTGCTAAGTGTCGTGGATGAGTACGTTACAGTACCGAATACCAACGTACATTTGCGTGAATCACTCAGTTTAACTTCTCATGTATTGGTGAATCGACCCTATCAGGACTGGCGCTGGCTAGCTGATGGGAGCACGAGCCCATGGTATCCGAGCAGCACAGTCTATCGTCAGGATATGAATCAGGATTGGGCTGCTGCTTTGACTGCCATGGCTGGCGCGCTAAATGAAAAATTTGGACTATTGGATAAAGACAACGCGCCAGCGGCTATCTCGAAACCATGGATGATGCAGAATGAAGTCGAGCAGATGCTGCAAAATGGTTGGGCAGCTGTCAATTCGGTCGATATTGCAGGTGCAATTCAGGCTGCTCAGTCAGTGATGCAATTAACGGCAGCAGCTAAGCCGGGCAATGAAAATACAGAAGCATTGCATCTGCTGGGGTGGGCTGCCCTGCGCGATGGCAAGCATGAGCTAGCGATTAACATCCTGCAGCGCGCTGCAGAACTTTCCAAGACTGATGGTCGCATCATTGGAGATTATGTGCGTGCATTATCTGCTGCAAAACGTCACCATGATGCAATTCAATATGCGACACAAGCAATCGGTAATAGCGACGTAAAGAACGTTTCCAGTATCTATTACAGCAGAGCGGCCGTTTTTTTACAGCTTAATCAGCCAGAGGATGCGATTGCAGATTATGAAGCATGCATCAAACTCAACCCTAACAGACTTGATGCCCAGGAATATTGCGGCATGGCAAGGCTGAAGCTTGGGGATGCTGTGCGGGGTTTTAGAGACTACACTGCCAGAAAAGTCGCAAGTCGTGATGAACTACTTAACGACTGGTGCTGCCCGGTGCTCACACCTCAGCATAAAGGCGCACGAGTTCTTATCAAGCGTGATATGGGACTGGGAGATGAGCTGACTTACCTGCGTTACCTGCCATGGCTTAAAACAGCAGGGATTAAGGTGGACTACTGGGCAGGCAGGAAACTGGTGCCTGCCCTGGAGCGCATGGGCTATCTTGATCATGTTTATCCTGATAGCGAAGAGCCTCTAGCCGCAGATGAATATGACCTCAGTTTTATCGTTAACGACCTGCCTGTGGCTGCGCACCGACTGGGTGCGCCAGATATCGCTCCGCCTTTGGCGCTCAGTCCGAGAGCTGATCTGGTCGATAAATGGCAGACATGGCTCAAGTCACTTGGCGATGGCCCTTATATCGGCCTTAACTGGAAAGCCGGGCTGGGCATCCAGGGTGCAGGCAATATATTCAGCACTCTGGCAAAGGCAGTGGATGCGGAGCAGTTTTCCCTAGCACTCGCCCCTGTGAAGGCCACCTGGATTTCATTGCAGAGAAACGTGATGCATGAAGAATTGGCTCAGTTTGAAAAGAATCTGGGGGCCACATTGCATGATGCCGCAGCCTTGACTGACGATATCGAGGATTTGCTTGCGTTACTCTCTTTGCTGGATGAAAACATCGGTGTTTCCAATACCAACATGCACTTACGCGCCAGCCTTGGTAAAGGATCCAAAGTGATGGTGCAAAGCCCTGGTGGAGACTGGCGCTGGGGTGTCGCAGGCGATAGGTCGCTGTGGTTTACAGAAAGCTTGGTATATCGGCAAGAAATGGATGGTAGTTGGACTTCAGCACTTGGCGCACTAAGTAAGAAATTACAGCAGGCGTATGGCATCAAGGCCAAGAGCGACAATCCAGTGAAAATGGGCTCAACATTCTTAGAAACAACAAAGTCCGGCAGATTAATTTGGGTGACTGCCGGTTCAATCAAAATGGAAGGCGGCAAACCAACCTCCTCATTGGCAAGTACACGCTATCGCGTCATAGCACCCTCCAAAAGCTTAGAAATATTTGGCTGGAAGAGTGAAGTCGTCAATGAAGAACTCTCTCAGGTAATGGCTGGTTGGGGCAATGCGACACCAAAGCAGGGTGACATCGTGATTGTCTCCAAGGTGTTTGGTGAGCATGCCGCCCACCTTGCCAATGATGCCAAATCCAGAGGTGCCCATGTTGTGGTGGATTTCTGTGACAACTTTCTTGACCATTCTAAGAGAGGCGCCTTGCAGCATGCATTATTGAAACTTGCAGACAAGGTGGTTGTATCCACAGATGCCCTGGCAAATGCTATTAAAAAGCATGGTCATTATGTAGACGCGGTAATATCCGATCCGGTGGAAATGCCGCGAGGAGAACCTCGTTACAATCCGGGAGAAGTACTTCAGCTTGTTTGGTTTGGACATGCTGTCAACATTGATACACTCAAGGATTTTTTGCCTAAGCTTGCAGAATATTCAAGGTATCTGCCATTGCACTTGAATGTGGTTACCTTGCTACCTAACGGCAAGACGGATATGGATAAAATCACGCCAGATGGATTGCCTGTTACTTACATCCCCTGGAGTGTCGGTGCCACAAAAGCGGCTATTGCGGATTGCGATATTGTGATTATTCCTACGCTGCATAGTGACATCAAAAACGCTAAAAGTCCCAACAGATTGCTAGAGCCTTTATGGGCGGGGCGTATGGTGGTGGCCGGACCTCTGCCAGCTTATCTGCAATTTGCGGATAGCGCATGGTTGGGTGAGGATTTAACCGAAGGCATTAAGTGGTGCCTAGCTAATCCGGATGAGGTGCTGCGACGCATCTCAAGCGGGCAGAAAAAGATTGAAAAACGTTTTTCAGCTCAATCAATCGCAAGCCAATGGAATACGCTACTTAGTACTGAAAAATCAGAATCTTCAAGGTTACTTGCGAATGAAGCGAAGCAAGAATTGGCGATTATGACTACACAAAAAACATCGCTACCTTCGATTGCCATCAGGCTTGTTGAGCCATTTGGTTTGATGAATGAATATGATGCGGTAATTGCATCTGAAATTGATAAAAATGGTGTGTTAAGGATTGATTATCAGACATTATTGATGCAAGACCTTATTATTGTGCAGCGAGATTTTCCCAGCGCGGACACAATGCATTTACTTAAAAAGTTAAAATCGCTGGGCAAAAAATTAATCTATGAAACCGATGATGCTTTTCATTTAATTCCTGAGACGCATCCCAAAGTGTTTCACCGTAGCAAAGCGCCTACCATATTTGAATTTGCAAAAATCGCAGACGTGATTACCGTTTCAACAGAGGCGTTAGCGAGAGCTTTTTCGCCGTATGGTTGCGTTAAGGTTTTGCCCAATCTGCTTAGTCCTGAGTTATGGAATGCCGAAATCCTCAAACGTTATCAAGAATTTCGTACAAGCTATCCAATAGAAAAAATTAGAATTGGATTGGTTGGAGGGGTAAACCATACAGACGACTTTAAGATTGTGAAGGATGCAGTTAAGGAAATCACAAAAGAATACAAAAATATTCAATGGGTTGCGTATGGGGAGGCTGCGGTAAGTCTATTTGTGCACATTCCAGAATGTTCAGGTTTTGAGCAGCACCCAACCAACTACCAATATACAAGTCATCCTCAAAGACTTTCTGAGTTGGCGCTTGATATTGCTCTGGTGCCCTTATTAGATGACCCATTTAACCAATGTATCAGCAACCTCAAGTTTCTGGAGTATGGCTACTTGGGTGTACCAGCTATCTATTCAAACGTTGAAAGTTACTATAAGACTGTCGTCGATGGAGAGACTGGGGTGCTTGTTAATAATTCCACGGAATGTTGGGTAACTGCAATTCAGAATCTGATTGAAAATAAAGATTTACGTAAAAAAATAAGTGCCACAGCACAAAAAGAAGTACAAGAAAATTGGATGTTAACTAGCACAAAAAATGGCTGGCACGAGTTGTTAGCCAAACTCGTATCGTCACCACTTTGATTATTGGAAATTTAATATGATCACATTAGTAATAGCCTCTTATCATTATGGGCATCTTGCATCACATTGCATTGAAACTGTTCTTAGTCAGACCAAGAGACCAGAGCGCATTATATTTGTAGATGATGGTGCTGGTGATTGTGAACATTTGGTAGAAATTTACCCTGAAATAGAATTCATATTAAGAAAAGAGAATCTTGGGGTAGTCAATAACTTTGATGATCTTCTAAAAAAAGTTAATACTGAATACGTTATGTTTTTAGGTGCAGATAATTGGTTAAGATCTGACGCTATTGAAATGCTTTCTCAAGCTACTACAGATATTGTGACTTTCGACATTATGGTTACCGGTGAACTTAAAGAGGAAATAATTAAAAGACATCCGCAGGAAGTCAGAAAAGTGATAGGTGATATTTATTGGCGAAGAGAGAAAAAGCACAACGGTTCCATGCTATACAGAACAAAGTTAGGACAGAGTGTCGGCTATAAGAAAAAAGACAGTAGTTCCATTCATCCTAAAGAGGATTGGAACTTGTGGAATGAAATGGTCTATATGGGAGCTACAGTATCCCATATAGACCATGGATTGTTATTTTACAGGCGTCATCGAGAAAACTTTTTGAAATATTAAATTGTTGCAATTGGTTCTTATTAGCCGCGTGGTTTATTTTAACCAGAAAGAAATAGGTGTGAATTTGTAATATATATAATAAACAATAGGTTAATTGTAATTATCTAAGGCATGTTTATTGCATTCTCTAAATAGTTGTACATTATTTAGAGGCTTTTATGATCCCAGTCTACATTGGTTTTGATACAAGAGAAACTGCAGCATTTCATGTACTTTCACATAGCATTCATAGTCATGCATCAGAGCCGGTGACTATTGCACCTATTATGCTGAGCCAGCTTGGTAATTTATACAAGCGCAACATCAACCCCTTGCAGTCCACCCAATTTTCATTTTCAAGATTCCTGGTGCCTTATCTTTCTAATTATGAAGGGTGGAGTATTTTTATGGATTGCGACATGGTGATGACGGAAGACATTGCCAAGTTATGGGCGCTGCGCGATGACCGTTATGCCGTGATGTGCGTCAAGCATGATCATAACCCGATTGAAGAAACCAAGTTTCTAGGGGCAATACAGACCAAGTATCAAAAGAAAAACTGGTCCAGTGTGATGTTATTCAATAATGCGTGTTGCAAAGCGCTAACGCCAGAATTTGTAAACACGGCTACTGGTCTGGAGTTGCATCAGTTCAAATGGCTCAATAGCGATGACGAAATTGGTGAAATTCCTATTACATGGAATCATCTGGTTGGTTATAACCCGCCTAACCCTGATGCAGCCTTGATTCACTATACATTAGGCGGGCCATATTTTAATGAGTATGTCGATTGCGAGCATGCAGAAACCTGGGAACGGGCGCGTGCTGCGATGCTAACGGTAGAGCAGCGCTATAAGAAATCAGAAGCTGCATAGCGGCTTGGTCGTATGAAAGATCTATCACTTATGCGTTGTAATAGGCCATTGCATTAGGTCATGCCAAATCGTTCATTTTCGTGGTTACCCCCAGCAACCAAAATGCTACTGCCTGCACAAAATCAGCGCGGACAAGCTATGGTTGAGTATGCAATCTTGCTGATTTTACTGGTTATGGTGGTAATGGGGGGCGCCGAACTTGGCGTTGCTGCTTATCATGCTAGCAAAAACGGTGATGGCGCCGAGGCTGCCGCAAATGAATGGGCTAATGCAATTGCATTTAATAATGGTGTTTTACTGAATCAACTCGCACTGCGTTCCGGGGAAACAACACTAGAGAATGACGCAAGGCATTTAGATGTGATTAACTATCTTGGACTCAACGCTGTCGGCATAACAACTCCTGACTGTTCAATCAATACGCCCGCGCTGGATCGAGGGGATTTCTCTTTGTCTTTGGAGACATGCAACATTATTAATGATCCAACGCATCAAAACGAGAGTAATCTTTTAGCGATGCTTGAAACGGCATCAGGAAACCCGATGAGCGACTTCTCTGTAATATGCACGGATTCAACCGTAAACAGGATTGAGAATTGTACGGCAGATGCCAATACTGAAAAATTCTTAATAGAGAAACCTGTATCCATAGCTAAATCAGGTTTGATAAAGCAATTATTGGGGAATCACGGTAATCCTGCTGATTTTAACCATCCCAATTGCAATGGTACTGAATATGATAACGGATTGCCGGATGACGTCAGTATTTATCTATTTAATCCTTTGCCAGTTGATATTACCAATTGTGACGGGTCTGACGGTAAGAAAGTAAGTGAGCTGGTTGGTGGTACATCAACTTATGAGGGGCTTCCTAAGCTTAATCAAGCTTTATATTCACAGTACACCAAGGTTTGCGTGGATGACACTGCTGGTGTGATTACAATCCAACGTCTAGATGGCTGTTTGGAAAATGGCTACAAGCTATGGTTAAAACCGCCCGGGAAAATGTGTGGTGCAGGTACGGCTGCAGGTACGGAGTATTGCCCGACAGAAGGAGATTTAAAGGGGGCCACTGGTTTTTACTTTTTTGGAGATAGTAACGATAGTGGCGAAAATCTGAGGTATATCCCGGGTTCTGCCGGCAACGAAGAATTCAGGCCGGCGTTTCAGCTAGTCTGCAATGGGGCAAATTTTAGAGACTCTGGTTTTGATGCTAATGGAGAATGCAACCAGACCATGAATGGTCATGGCTCAATAGCCCTGCAGGTACAAACTCGTTATCGGGCTATTTTTGAATCCTTTTTAACATTTGGTTTGCAAGAGTTACCTGATGAATATTTAAGCCTGCTTCCATATTTCTATAACCCTAACAATGTGGGAATCCCTGGCTCTAATCAATTAGTGGGCACAGCTGGTTCCGAAATAGGTCCTGTTGGTTCAAATAAAAACCCTACGGTTAAACGCTTTAGGGATTTTAGAGGCTGCTACCAGGTGGACATTACACCCCCGGATAAAATCGGTGACCAGGTGAAAGCGGCGGTTTCGTCATGTAATTAGTGGATATTTATTCTGATGGCGTTAAGCAGTATCACGCTATTCAATTCAAGTTAACAAACAATTTATTAATATAATTTTTAGCGTAACCAAGATGGCCCTACAAAACAATTCTCGAATTCGTCAACAAAAACGTCAACGTATGATCATTATCATGGTTTTGCTGTTGCTAATGGCAATTGCTGCGTTTTATATATTTTCCGCTAAGCCGAAGCAGGTTGAACAAGAGCGGCAAAGACCGCCAGGAATGATAGCGATTCCGGTTGCCAAGCAAGAGATACCGATGGGTTCTAGAATTAGCAGTTTAATGTTTAGGATTATCTATTTAAAACCTAGTGAGGTTCCTACAGATGCATTGATTTCCCCAAAAGAATTTCTTGGTCGATTTGCCAGAAGAACAATATTGGCTAGTGAGTATTTTAAGGAAATGGATATTACTGAAGCAGGTGCTCATGCTGGTTTTTCAGGGATTGCGAAACCCGGTATGCGTATCGTGCATGTGAATGCAAACCTCTTCCCTGGCGCTTTAAATACCATGAAAATTGGAGATAGGATTGATTTATTGTCTATAGAGTCGACTGCCGGACAAGCATCAGCAGCTAGCGGGGCAAATATCCGGTCGCTTCAGAAACAGGCATCGGATGCATGGGGCGGTGAAAACCCAGGTGATGTTCAGGCGAAAGTTAATGCCAGAGCGGCTTTAAAAGCAGCTACAACGGGAGCTCCCACAGTAGGCGCGGCTAGTGCAGTTACTGCAACCTTGATCGCAGAAAATGCTGAGGTGATGCATGTACCACGCAGCATGCCTCAAAACAAACGTACCAATGATGATGCTTTTGTCGTTCTGCAAATGACCCCAGAGGATGCTCACGTGACAGTGCTTGCGGCCACTATTGGCAATACTATGCGTGTTATATACCGACCATTCAGTGATGACACGCGATTAACGCCTGTAAAAGAAGTTAAAGTTACAACCCGCCTGCCGAAACCTAGCAAAGATCCTGATAATATAGTTATCATCAATGGTCTGGAACGCAGGCAGCAAAGACCATTCTCTGAAACTTACAGGCCTGATGCCGAAAATAGCCAGCGCTTTAGCCCTAATGAAGACAATCTGTCGTTGAAAAATAATACCCAGCAACAGCAGCGTAGTGCAGAAGTTCCTGATTTGAATTTGTACGGTGAATACTAATGTTCTGGAGTATGAATAGCTTTAAAATCTAACGGCATTGCGATAAGCCATTACAAAGAAATATAAAAGGCTGGCCCCCCAGAAGCTGATAACGCCGGCAGTACCATAAGCTGCATACATATTCTGAAAAAATACACCCACTTCCCCTTCAAAGTTGGCGGTGAGTTTGGGGTCAATTAACAACGTTGCAAATAGGCAGGCTGATGAAACGACAAAGCCTAGCATCGAGATTAAGATCATTAGAAGTTTAAAATATCTGGTTTGCCACCAATTTGCAATTGCTTCATCAGTGTTGAGAGCTTCAATGTTTTTAGTGTGTTGAGACTTGTATTGTTGTGTATCAATTGGTCGGAAACTGGCTGGCTTGGGTCTTGATGGAATGCGCTCGGTAGTCATGGTGTGCTCTTGTAAATCTGGTGGTTATGATTCTTTTGGTGATTGTTTTCAAGCTATATACTGCTTTGTTGGAATATTAATTTATCCGCTGGTTCAAGCAACGTTGCTGTATGTGCGGGTAGTTCCAAAACAAAGAACGCATTCGTAACATAACTGGAAACACGCCATGGCTGCATCGCAATGATCTTGTTAATTACAGAGTAATGTTTATCTAGAAATACTACGTCAATGGGGTATTTCATAAAGTGTGTATGTACTTGTTTACAGGGGGTGATTAACATTACTTCTGATCTTGCCAGTGATGGAGTTCCTATAAGACCACGCAATCTCAAAAAGTAATTGTCGGCATAACGTATTTTTGTGGCGATCACTTGGCCCGTACGTTCAAGAATAATGGTGTTGTTTTTAAGTGTGTTCATTTTGAAATGATGTCATCAATAATTTGCATAATACGCACAATACTAGGGCCTGCAGCGACAATAATGACCGCAGGCAGAATGCAGCCAGCCATTGGCATGAGCATGCGGACTGGCAAACGCTCCGCACGTCTCTGGATGACGGCTTCATTTTCACGAAGTACTGCCTGGGCGTGGTATTTAAGTACAGACCCTAACGAAGCCCCCGTCTGTTCAGCCTGAATCATGCTGGATACAACATCGGAGATATAAACCAGCTCACAGCGGTTAGCCCATAAAGTCAGGGCTTCGTTGCGCCGCCGCCCTTTCTTCATGGCTTCACTCACAATAAGTAAATCAAAATAGAGTGGATGTTTAGGATCTGCTTCACGCAACATATGCGCTAGTGCTGATTCAAAAGCCATGCCGCCTTCCATGATTGCAGCCATAAGTTCCAGTGCGCTGGGAAGTTCTGTTTGAACTCTATTTAATTTTTCTTTTTTATTTACATAAAGAAAAAACAAACCTGATGTCAGCAACAACATCCCTCCGCCGCCAGCGCCAAATAAAATGCTGCGAAAAGGTTTACCCATCATTGCAAGTGATGCGCTTGCAATGACCGCTCCTAGGCTAAACATTAATATTTTGCCCTGCGGTGTGTTGAGAAACTCTCGTAAGTGATAATAAATACGATCTCTTCCGCTCAGGCCGTAATCGCCAGCTGAAAGATCAACCATATCGATTGCTTCCGGTGCCTCATCAAATCCAAACTGCAGCCTTGTTATCAGTTGCTGGCGGATTTTGTATTGACGGAAAAATATGAATCCAATAGCACAGAAAACGATGAGCAACAGAATAAAGATAAATATCATAGTGCGTTGCCCTAGTTTTTAAGACGCGCAATTTTGCGTAACCAGATAAAGCCTATTAAAGATAATACGCCAGCAGCAGTAAGTAGTTTGGCGCCCAGGGGGTCAGACAGCATGGAATCGAAAAGGTCTGGACGATATGCATTGGTAAGTAGCGCCAATGCAAATGGCAGGGCGGATAATACCCATGCGGATAGTTTTGCTTGTGCGGTCAGCGTACTAACCCTTAGCTCCATACGTTTATGGAATTCCAGTGTTTCAAGAATATGAACCAGTATCGCAGTCATTTGGCCACCTGATTCCCATTTAAGGCGTATTCCGGTTGAAATTAATTTGCATGATGGGGTGTCCCAAAATTCAGCCCAACTTTTCCATGCCGCATTGGGCGACCTGCCGATTTGCATGCCGTTGACCAGCATTTCTACCGATTCGGAAATTGGTGGTGGGGCATTTTTTGAGGCAATCTGTAAAGCCTGCATGGGTGTGCCGCCAGCACCCATTGTCGTAATTAAACCAGTGATTAAAGCCGGCAGCTGTTGATCATGTTTTCTTAAGCGGCGCTGTGCTAAATGACTAAGCAAAAACCACAGCACGCTTGGGAGTGCCAGTACACCTGCAATTGCAGCAGATATATTATTGAAATAGTAATACGCAGCTAGAGCCCCTGATACTGCAGCCAGCACCATCAACATCAGGCCTTTGAACAGGGAGAATTTCAAGCCAGACCGTTTCAGCTTGATATCAAAATTTCTTGTGAGCGCACTTTTTTCGATTAACTGACGAAATGCATCAACTTTCAGCAGATCGGCAGCATCGGCCCACAGGCTTCTTTCTTCTTCGTCCAAGCCAAGGACGCCCTCTAAGAGACGTTCGCGTATTCGATCTTCTCTGGATGTTACAACGTAATCAATTACCAGATAACAAAATAAAACTAATATTAATAATACGATGACGTAAAGCATATGTTTTTTTATGTGGCAAATAGATTGCTGTCTAATTCAATGCCGCGCTCATCTAATATGTTTGCTACGGAGGGCATAATGCCGGTGGCTTTCATCATCATATGATCACCTTCTCGCCTGGTAACGAATATATCCTGGGTCAGGATAACCCCATTATCAATGCCGATGACTTCAGTAATATTCGATACTTTTCTGGCACCGTTAGGGTAACGATTAACGTGCACGATGAGGTTAACAGCGGAGGCAATTTGTTCACGCAGCACGCGTTGAGGCAAATCCAGTTCGGCCATTAACATCATGGTTTCCATCCTGGCCAATGTGTCTCTTGGGCTATTAGAGTGCAGGGTCGCCAATGAGCCGTCGTGGCCCGTATTCATGGCTTGCAGCATATCGAGCGCTTCTGCACCGCGTACCTCACCTACAATAATGCGGTCTGGACGCATCCTTAAGCTGTTTTTAACCAGATCCCTGATTGTAACGCTGCCTTTTCCTTCTGTATTTGCTGGCCTGGCTTCCAAACCTACCACGTGTATCTGGTTCAATTGAAGTTCTGCGGTATCTTCAATCGTGACGATACGTTCTCCATCATCAATATATTGGGAGAGGCAATTCAGCATGGTTGTCTTGCCTGAACCTGTGCCGCCTGAAATAATAATATTAAGTTGTGCTCTGACGGCCAGTTTCAGAAAGTCAGCAGCCTCTTGGGTGAGAGCGCCACCCATTACCAATTCATTTACATCAAGAATATTCCGCATAAAACGGCGAATTGATATGGAAGGACCTTTGAACGCTAATGGCGGGATAACGACATTGACACGACTGCCATCAGCCAGACGTGCATCTGCCATCGGGCTGGATTCATCAACACGCCGACCGACACGTGACAGTATCCTTTCAATCGTCAGCATTAAATGTTCATCATCGTGGAAGTGGATATCTGTCATTTCCAGCAAGCCATGCCGCTCAACAAAAATATTGTGTGGTCCATTCACCAGAATATCCGACACGGTTGAGTCCGTCATAAGTGGCGATAACGGCCCTAATCCCAAGACTTCGTAAAGCAAATCTTCTACTAGTCGACCCCTCTCATGTCGGGATAGCGGCAAAGATTCCTGCTCTAGGGCTGACATGACGTAGTCTTCAACAGCACTTTTAATCTGTTCAAATGTAGCGTTGCTTACAGCCTGCGGGTTCAATAGATCCAACAGACCACGATGCAGTTTATGCCTGATCTGGGTATAGGCCGAGGCAGAAACCCCGGGTAATTCGCTTTGCTGCAATAATCCGGATTGGATTGTGGTTTGATTGAGCGCGACGACGCGCTCAGCCAATAAATTGCGCTCCACCGATTGATCGTGCTCTCGGAGTTCGCCACGGAGTGTTTTTGCAGAAGTATTTTCCATTAATTAATATTTAACCAGTTACGAATTAGCCGAAGTTGACGTTCAATAAAATTTTCGGGTAGGGATGGAGCAGACGCCACGCCGGTTAAATCATCCACCAGATCAGCAATCGCCACAGTGACATCACGGTCCGGAAACATTTGCACTAGTGGTAAGCCACTGTTAGCAGCAATCGTGGAGTGTACATCGTATGGAATAACGTTTTTAATTGGCCAGGCTAAAGTTTCTTCTACCAACTCAGTCGTCACGTTGCCTTTGAACGCGGTGTATTTGTTTAGAATAATTCGAATTCTGTTCTCGCTGTATCCAGCTTTCTTCAACATTTCGAGGTTATGCCGAGCGCTGCGGAGAGAAGGCACTACACCTTCTGTTACCAGTAAAATTTCGTCTGATAGATCCATTAAGGAAAGATTGAGGCTTGATAGCAACGGAAAAGTATCTACAACTATCCAGTCATATGTGCCTTTGGCAACTAACAGAATTTTTGAAAGCTGATCTTCTGAAAAATCCAATCCTAAAGGATTGTCACCACTATGTGCCAGCACATTCAACCCTGATGGTTCGTGTATTGTCATCAGCTCTTTTAGTAATTCGGAGTCAAGGCGCCTATACTCTGCAATAGCATCCCGAAGCCATCTTTGCGGCCTTAAGTTAAGCATGGGTGCAATATTCGGGGCTTCGGTGTTGGCATCGATTAGCGCAACTTTATTTTCACCAAATCTCTGCTGTAACGTGATAGCAAGATTGCACGCGAGCGTCGTTTTTCCTACTCCGCCCTTGCTGGAAAAACACATGAAAACCTTGCCGGTGCGCTCTGGCTGAAGCGCATTGTTACCCATCAGTAACATTTCTGTTTTGTGAATGATCTGATGAATGTCATCTTCCTGAACTGGCTGGGCCAGAATTTCTCGTGCACCAGCCCTGATGGTGCGTGACATGAATTCGGTGCTGAATTTATCTATACTCACTACAACCATGCGGTTAGTGACCGAAGCTAATTGTTCTATGGCTAGAATGCCGGCTTCTACATTTCGCGTCAGATCAATAAAAACAATCTGAGCCTCGAACTGTAATGCCAGCTCCAGGCCCTGACCTATGGATTCAGCTGTCCGCAAGCTGACAATACGATCGGGTAGGCGCAGGCAAATAGCTTGAACTTGCTGCCTGAATGTTTGCTGTGAACTGATAATAAGAATACGCATTATGGGTTTGCTGCTTAAATGATTGGTCTGATAATTATTTTTCTGTTTCTTGCAGAAAAGTCTCTAATTCTTCTTTTAATGAAGATACTTGGTCGTACGGAGCAATTTTTATTGCAGCTTCGTAGGCATGTTTTGCGCGTTTACGCATGGCTGTTTGCGCGAGTATTCTTGCTTCCTGTACTTTCCATTTAAAACTGGCAGGATCAAGCTGCACGGCTAATCTTGCCTCTCTAATAGCTTCATTGATATTGTCCATCCTATACAGCGTCTCGGCTCTTATTCCATGCCATTGCGCTACCTGTGGCTGTGCTTTCGAAAGCTCAGCCAAACTCACTGATGCGGCTTTATATTGTTGAGAAGCGAGTTCGCAATCTGAAATAAGCTTGATGATTTTTAGCCGCCTGATTTCAACGTCTTTTCCTTCCAGCTTTGTGATACTGGATCGCAATTTCTGAATAATGGCTGGGCAATGCTTTCTGGCCTCGATTGGATTTTTTTTAACGGATTTAATAATCGGTTCAAGGTCTTCTGTAGTTTTTTTTGCGGTTGCATTACCCCAGTTGTTTGAAAACGTGACCAAAAGGAAAGTAACAAGTACCGCGATAAACCCTAACGTTAATTTAATTCTGGATATTTTCATCGGAGTGATATATTTATTGGCTAATAAATTAAAAAGCTTATGCCTAGTGCAGCTTAGCTATTGGCGGCGCAGGTTGTAAAATGAATCATCAAAGGGACTGCTTTCCATTTTGTGATGCTTATAAAGATTAATATCTTCAGCGTTTGCATAGTAAATATCTGTAGTTCTGAATTCGTATAAGTTGTTTTCATCAATTATTGAGGAAGTGACTACTAGCTCTAGTTCTGGCGCAGTATCGTTAGTCCACAAATCGGTCAAGACTGCTCCCGTAATAATGGCTTGCTCGAATCCAGTAAAATCAACAGCATCCGCAACTACACGTGTAACAATTACGCCACCAGCGAGAACTGATAATTGAGCCTTTGAGGGCAAAGCTACGCTTCGATTTGCATTGAATTTCAATACTTGAATTTTGTAATCTAACACCGTGCTTTTTTCTTTGGAACGGCTTACCTTCACGCCTTTTTTGACCAAATTAGTAATCATAAAATCGTTAAGTGCCTGGCTAAATGCCGAGCGATTAGACTTTATTGCAATGTAAACAGGTTTATTAGTAATTCCTTTAGCTTGCAGGTTTTTAATTACTTGATTTGACATGTCTTCAGCAACAATCGCCCAATGCTGAGAAGCCTGTAATTGTTTTTGATACGAATGCGGATAATTTTGCGGCACTGGAGCATCTGGATTTTTAATAGAAGCACAGCCAGATACGGCTAAAACTAATGTGGCTAAAAGATTTGCTTTCAAATAATTTTTTAACTTTATATTTTTCATAACGATTGCCAATTTTATTTAACCTTGTGTTGGATCAGTTAAGGGGTAACGAGGTTTTAAAAACAGGGAGCGATTACCTGGCCTTAATTCAAGCAAATTAACGTTTGGGAGCGTTGAATGATTCGTATCGATGAGACTAGGTGAACGATCCGAACTCTTATGCTCGCTGACAGGCAGAAGTTGCGAAGTATTGTCAGGTATGTGGGCATCTGTAACGGGCGTAATGTTTGATTGATGATCTTGCTCAGAGACGTTGTTTTTCTTCTCTGAGTTCAGGTTGCCCGCATTGTCAGCCTGGTGTAATACTTTTTTGGGCAGGCCATTTACAATCAGAGGCAATTTTTGATTTACATCTGACAGTCCATTTTTTTTATTGCCGTTAATCGCTGATGTTTTCTTGTTTTTAATCCTTGATTCCTTTTTTTGGTCTGGCTTTGCAGTCGCGGGTTTTTCTCCTGCAGTAACCCCAAGGTCTTCAGTAAAACTATTGTTACTATCCGATTCGTCATTGATCAATTCTTCGTCTGTTGGTCTCAAGCGACCTGAATTATTAAAGTTCTGTGTAGTATCATTTACCCCGTCAATACGTCTTGCATTCACTACGATGAACAATTCGTTGCGTGACACTTTATTATTTTTCTTTTTGAATAAATTGCCTAACACTGGTATTTGAGAAAAATATGGCACTTCACTTAATTTCTTAGTGTCATCTTCGGTTAATAAGCCGGCTACTGCCCATGTTTCACCGCTGGCGGACTCAGTAAGTGTGCTGACGGTTTTTTGCCTAAACGAAGGAATCGGAGCACCCATTAATGTGAATGCGTTGGTGTAATCAGGCTCAGATATTGACTGATCAAGCACAATTGAAATCTTGCCGTTCTCTAATACTGTTGGCCTGACAATAAGACTCAGGCCATATTGGACGAAAGATACATTGGTCGATACCACAGCGTTTTGGGTGGAGCTGCCTGCGGATATCATTTGCACGGGAATTGGAAGTGAGCCCCCCACTAGAAAACTTGCAGATTCACCGCTTAATGCAGTGATTAATGGTTCTGATAAGGTTGCACCGGCACCTTTTTCTTCAATAAGTTTTAGGAAATTTACTAATCCTAATGTGATGCCTTGTGCAGGATTAGCGTAACTTAATACACCTGCTAGAGTTGATGTTCCTACATTGGTGGATGATGTTCCATTGTTACCAAAATTATTACCAGTTGCGCCAATCCCGGTGCCTAGAGTTTGTGTAACGCCACCCAGCATGCTACCTATGCTGACACCGGTAGTGCTGCCCCCATTTTCAATAATACTTGTGAGCCTCCAGTCCCATCCAAGCTCATCGGTTTTGTTTCTATCTACAGCTACAATTTGCATTTGGATTTCTACTTTGGGCTGGCTTTCAACCTTTATGAGGCTCATGACTTTACCTTGCGCGACCATGACTATATCGCCGCGAGAAATGTTTTGTGCCAAGTTTCCCTTGTTAGGATATAAAGGCTGATTTAGTGAAGCTGCTACACCGCCTCGATTACCGCGATTTGCCCCTTGATTGCCACTTTGCCGACCATTAAGATTTAGTGTTTGCAGTGCTAAATTTTGTCGAACTGGATTTACCTCTTCTGTTTCATCGGTGTTTCCTGCTAGTACGCCCCCTTTGTCGGAAATCACGGAAAAATCCGGTTTGTCGGATGTGCTCATAAAGCGATCAGCTAACGTTAGAATCCTATTCAGAGCGGCTGCGGTTTTTACAGTGCCTTTAAGTACAACAACCTCACCAACTTCGTCGACCGTAACGTTAGGTTCCAGCTGATTTATAAGGGTTTTGAGCTGTGTAGTGTCATTGGCAACCTGTATCACATAAGTAGTATGCTGGTCATCTGCACCGAAAATCGTTAATGAAGTACTACCTGCCATTTGGCCACTAATCATGATCATGTTTGGCTTAAGAGTAGCTACTTGAATGATGTTGGGATCACCGACAGCTAATGTTTCGATATTATTGGTCAGGCGTAGTGGGTATGAGTGACCTTTTATAACTTTGATGTATCGATTGTTATTTTTAGATATTGCTTTTGTTTCCGCTTGTGCATGACCTGCGGAAAATAAGATTAGCAAAATTATTTGAAGAAAAGTATTTGAAACTTTTGATACCATCTGGTGTGCTTTGAGAAATGTTTATAAAATCATCCCAGATAGGTATGCAGAAAACATGCCACTTATAAAGCCTAATTAATTCAATGAACTACGTTAAGTTTTGATGGTCAACTGGCTTTGAAGTGGTTTTTTTTAACCACCGTTTGGTTTATTGAAGCCAAGTAATCGCTGAAACGATAATGCAAGATGAATCGCCACTAATTTTGCAGATACTTTGATAAAGAAAAATCAAAGTAAACGACTGGACTCAATGGTCCGCTTTGTCCCACATAGGCGTCGTTTGTTTTTCAGATCACCTAGTTGGAATATTTCAGATAATTATAAGTGGCTCCTATAAAATAATTCCAAGCGGCCCTTATGACTGGAATAGTAACATCGCCGAAACTTTAAGCAGGCTATCACCTGCATCCAGGTAGATTCATACTTTATAGTTTTATACCCTCACTTAATTGACGTATGCTTACAAAAATTGCAATGGAGGCGATATGAATATCCGGCATATTGGAAGTAATTTTAATGATTTTCTTGTAGAAGAAGATTTATTAGAAAGCGTAACCGTCCTAGCATTAAAACGTGTGATTGTTTGGCAGATAGAACAGGAAATGGCATTGCAGAAAATTACAAAAGCAATGATGGCTAAGAGGATGAATGTGACTCATTCTGTTATAAATGAATTATTGAACGTTAATAACACCAATCTAACCCTGACCACGTTAGTGAGTGCCGCGACTGTTCTTGGTAAATCAATCAGGACAGAGCTGGTTGATGAATCATCTGTAATTTAATGGATTACAACTGCAATGACTATGAATTTTAAAAAGGAAGTTATTACAGTTACTTTCGGATCGGTCTGAATAATTTGTTAGGCCCTACCTTTTGTTTCGCAGGCAATTAGAACTGAAGCAACTTCAAATTACTTTAGTAGGCAAGAAAGTGCCTAGTAAGTATTAGTCGACTCAATAATTCCCATAACTTGTTATCTCCGATAGACTATGAAAATCAATTCAGAAAAACGGCTGAGCAGCGTCTATAAAATTAGTGGTGATTCAGGGTTTACTCAAAGCCAATGTAAAGATTGGCTTCCAAATTGCTCGTAATGTACTTAGCTTAATATTTAGATACACTTGCATCCGTGGATTTATCGAAAAAATGAGCCTTAACAAAAAAAAATTTCAAATCATTGCCGTCAAATTTCTTCTGGTTAGTTTATTTGTTTCTGTTACTTGTGCATCGATGCCTATCTTTGCAGACCAACTAACTGCGAGCAGAACATACGCTCAAAGCATTGATGGCGATAAGCTAATTGAAGCAATCGAAAATAATGATGAAGCCAAAGTTGATGAGCTTCTGAGGAAGAAGATAAGTCCGAATTCGAGAGGATTCAAGAATAAGTATATGAGTCCTTTAAAGCTTGCGGCAAGTAAAAATAACAAGAATATTGTGGATGGCCTGATTAGGTATGGCGCGGACGTCAAAGAAAAAGGAATCATATCTTTTTCATTAGGCAACGTTGCAGTTCTTGAGCTGCTAATTAGAAACGGTGCAGACGTTAACGATAATACCGTGAATTGGCGTTCACCATTACACAATGCAGTAGATTTAGAGATGCTGGATTCTGCTGATTTATTAATTAAAAATGGGGCTGATATTAATGATCAGAACAACATGTTTAAACGTACCCCTTTACAGTACGTATCTGTTTTTGGAAAAGAACAATCAGTAAAGTGGTTATTAGAGCATGGAGCAAATGTGAATATAACTGGCACTGATGGTCAGACAGCATTAACTTTAGGAGCTTCATACAAGGCCAGCGCTAAAACTCTTAAAATGTTAGATGCTAGTGGCGCAAGTTTACCAGACCACAAAGGAATCCAAAAAATCATTCACGGCGCCTGCCGAGCGGGAAATCTTGATTCACTAGAGTTTATAACTTCTAAAGGAGTTAGCCTAGATTTTGATGAATGCTATATTGCGTTAGCTGAAATACCTTCACCAAGTCAGGATATGCTGAGGTGGCTAAGTAGTCGTAGCAAACTTAAGAATATTAAAATTGAGAAAGAGTCTTTACTTCATGTTGCTGTAGAGAACAATAACCTAGAAATGGTGAAATTGCTTATTGCTGCTGGAGAGAATGTGAATCTTGAGAGTGATAGTGGTAGGCCACTTTTAGACTATGCTATATGGCATGGATATGAACCGACAAAGAAAGCAGACTTCCAAGCTATGATTAGGCTTCTAGTAAGTCATGGAGCTGATTTAAATATCAAATATGGCCCTAAGAAAACAACTGCGCTACATGAGCTTGTTAGTAGTATGAGATGTGTTGATACTGAAGGCTCATTGAAAGAGCAATGCAAAACGCTTTCAGAAATGGCTGAATTACTAATCAAATCTGGGGCAGAGGTTAATGCTTTCAATATAAACACTGACACTCCGCTTCATTTCGCTGCGATTCTAAATAGTGTTTCGCTAATTAAATTGTTGGTTGCTCATGGTGCCGATTTAAAATTCACAGACAGAGCTGGGAAAACACCCTTGATGCTCTCAATCGAAAGACAAGTCTGGGATAATGATATAACTCTTAAACTACAAACAATAAAAATGCTTATTTCTCTTGAACTTAAGACTGGAAGCCAACCAAATTGGATAGATCTAAAAGAAATTGCAAATAACGTAACCTCTTCAACCGAAAAGCAGAAAATTTTGATATTGCTTGAACAGTTAGAGAAAAACCCCTTGCGAACCTCTCAAGCTAATTATCCCTAGTGAAATCTAGAGAATTGATACAAATATAGTCCTGTTCTCATTTTTGTTCGAGTTGGTGAGCCAATCAGGACGCTAAAATAGTTTCTTCCCAGTGCCCAGTTTCGCCATCTTGGGCGCACCAAATAAAATAAAGGCTTACAGTTTAACCGCTGTAAGCCTTTTTGTTTACATATCCAATTATGACATTGCCACTAATGCATTAATCAAAGTGTTGCAAAAGATGAGGCCTGATGAAGACTGCAATAAATTAGTCAGTGAAACATTTGAAATATCTAAAAAGGCTTTAGCGGATAAATATGGTTCAGATTTTTTAGCTATCTTAGAAGAGATGGAAAAATTAGGTTTAAAAATGGAAGGTTATATTGGAACTGATCAGTCTCCACCTATGAAACAAGCAATAACAAAAAAAGTTCCAGAATTAGACATTCAAACAGTGAGAATGCTGAATGAGAAGCTCAGCAAGTTTTTAGATAAAGTTTTTTATGACCCTGAATATGATGTTGGGTTACCAGGATAAGAAGTCCCAAGAAAATTAAATCACGTCGCGATGATCAGTAGCGATAGTACCTTCCTAAAAACGATTACGTAAGCCTCATTAGCAAAGCCTTTCCTTGTCATCACCTTTTCCATTAAGTTTAATTAGACTATAACGGTGTCTAGCAAAGAGTGGCTAGTCCATTGTCCGCTTTGGGGATATTGTTGTCTGCTGTTCATCATATCCAAATGACTACATTGAGCGGACTGTAGGCACATATAATCGATTCATAGACTGGTAGGGAATTTGTAACAAAACAACGCAAAATATGCTGACAATATCGTTAAATTTGACTAAATTTTAGGATTGTATGCGCTGTGTGTTATTGATTTATATAACGTTTAAATTTACAAGCCCGCTCTTTGAACAAAGCGTAATTTAACTTTGATTAGCTAGGACTACACATATGAATATTGCTAAAAAATTATTTATTTGTTTAATGTTGTTACTACTGGTCAACTGCAAACCTAAAACGGAAAGTGAACAATCTGAAGAAGTGCTTCATTCACATAAAATTACATCCGAAATGGAGCTAGTGAAAAAATCTGTCCTACCATTTGATCCGAATGTAACATCCCTGCCTAAAAAATATTCAGGACATGACTACTTTGATGTAATTCAGTCACTAGAAAAAATCCCAAAGATAAAAAAAGATGAGTTTGAAACTACCAATGAATACAATAAAAGAAAACAGGCAATTCTATCTAAACCTATATCTTTATTCGGAGAGATTACAACAGATAGCCTTTTAGCGTTTAAATCCACTGAAAGTGAATTCACCGCATCCTACAACGCTGATTTGAAAAATCTCTCTATTAATTGCCAATCACCTACTCTAGTATCTGAAAAAAAATTTATATCTCTCAGTAATAAAGACCTCAGTAATAGTGTTTTTTTTGGCTCTAGCCAAGTAAATCAAGCAACAATGGTTGCTTTTCTGTCTTTTAGCTCAGGTGTATATTTGTTTGATAGCGGTAATTTCTCTATGACCGTTCAGCCAGATGTTGCCAGAAACGTTAAACCGCACCTGCAATGTTTATACATTGGTCGCCCTTCATATCCATTTGTTAGTAAAAAGTATTATTTCGCTAATGGCTTGCAGTCTGAAACTAGCCCTACTTTAATTGATTATCCAAAATTCGGAGATACAACTTGGGCTGCCGAGTGGAAGACAACTATGCATTTTAATCTTGAGCATATTTGGATTTTTGATTCTGAAACTGGAGAAATTCTCTGGAAGTCATCTGCATCAAAACAGTCAGGAGAGCAGATCGTCGAAGCTGCCTGTTCTATGTGTCATACAAATAGCTTAATGAATGCTCCAAAAATCGGTGATAAAGCAGCATGGAAGCCAAGAATTGCTCAAGGTTATGACACACTTGTCAATCACGCAATATTAGGTATGCGATTAATGCCTGCGCGAGGAGGAAATCCAAACCTATCAGATGCAGAAATTGAGGAGGCGGTTGTATATATGTCCAACCAATCTGGTGCAAACTTCAAAGAACCATAACTTGTGCGAATATTCACACTTTACAAAGTTATTATAAGTAAGATGGTAAAGTCTGATTGGCCTTAAAAATGAACTTGAGTTCAAATTGGAAGCATCAATACCCCGCCATTAATGGCCCGACCCACCTGCTCTAACTGGACTACACCGGCTTTAGTAGTTCTTCAAAGTCCTGTGATTAATTAATTTAACTATGGGGAATCTATTCGTATGTTTCTACCAGCCAATAAAAAGCGTAGTCGTCGCCTTTGCAAGAAACTACATATCGGTGAGTTCAAGGAATATGGATTTGAGTACGAGGTCACGCTAAAGAACAAGCTCAAGCAAGACGCCGAGAAAATTCTAATAGATCGTTTTTTAACAGAATTATGAATCGCCCCGACTTTCTAGATGACTCTCAAATTTCCAATAATAGGCCCTGAAAAATCAGAACCTATTATTAGTATAATTATTAAACCTTAATGCGATTAAATAAATTCTCAGCAGCATGCGTGGCACTGATATGCTGCTCATCATTAAGCAGAGGCAGATTCACTCCATCTTCACCAGCCGCATACAGTGGCCCGCCAATATCGTCGTTGTAACTAGAACCGTCTTCATTTATAGCAAAGTAACGATCTTGAGTTAAGTCTTTACCTAATAATTGTGATAAATATACCCAGGTCCAGCAACGAACAAGATTGTTCATTTCGTAGCTTTCTATTAACTCTCGCATTGCTCCAATGTTTCCAGCGTCTGCTGCAACTGTTAGCCAATAGCGACGGTCGTCATATCTACTAAGCCTCCCCGCAATCTCTGCAACTCTCATTGGATCAGTATCTACATCTCGATGATGACCTATGAAAAAGGCATGATCGCCAAATTTTTCAGCCAGATCAAGAAGCGCCAGATCACAGCCAAGTCGTGCAGCCTCACGAAGGTGGAATTGATATTTGCTTTCAGAAGTAAGCTGGCGTTGATATGCTATTGCAAATTCTTTTTCAACTTTCCCAAGCTCGCGACCAGATTGCATTTGTTTATACCAGTAATCATTGCTAATGCCATCTTCATCGCTTTCATCACGATTCTCGTGGTGCAATGCGAGAGCGTAGTGTGCGAGCGGACTTCCTGTTTTTCCCAACGTTTCTAATGCATTCAATACTTCCGGAGAAACTTGATGATATGAGTCTTCATGTTCCCAGTCATACTCATCTAAATAGTCGTTATTTTTTAATTGAACAATTAGATCTGCAAGGGTTAGTGCGCCGATTTGATGTTCTTGAATAATTACAGGTAACTCGGTAGTAAGAATGTTTCTATATCCAAACTCTTCGGTTCGTTTCTGTAAGAGATTCAGGTTAACGGTTTCTATGGTGTTTGGATTCTTACGTTGAATAAGAATCGCATTGCTGGTTAAGGACGCATAGGTATTAAAACCAAAGGCTGCTGCAAGTAGCTCATACACATGAGATCTCTTTACAGGAAAATTGGTAACTTGCTCTAGTCTTTGATGCGCTGAATAGATGATGTTCTTGATAGTCATGATAACTTCCTCTATAAATTATTGATTCTGAGTAGCGCACACGTTTAATAGCCCAGTGTCAATTTATAGGGTGTTTATCATTCATTTAAATCAAGTAATTTGAAGTGCCGATTTTTACTCGTGTGCAAGTATGGCTGGCGCCTGATGTCTATATTAACGTACGAAAATTGTATTTGTCTAGAAAAACTACTAGTTTTATCGTAAGACAATGAATTTAGAGTCTAGAAGTATGCTGATTTCCGAAAATTGGAACGATTATTTTTCACTGAAATGAAACAATTAATTGCCTTTATATGAAGGTAATTTTCAACATTTCAGGAGCTTAAAAATGAACTTAAATCTATCCGATTCAAAACTTTATGAAGTTGCATTAAATTCAAAGAAATTTCAATCCTCAATTATTTCCACAGATTTATTGAACTCATGGCAACGGTCTGAACATAAGCCAGAAGGTTGGGACAAACAAACTGCAATTAATGCGATCCGCAAATATGAAAAGTTTCTTGCCTTAATTGCAAAACACCCTGGCATTCCCCATGCCCCGACTCGTGAGATTGATGAAATTTGGCACTTGCATATGCTATCCCCAAGATCTTACTCAAACGATTGTAATAAACTGTTTGGAGAGATTCTTGATCATGATGGAGGTTTTGGCAAAGAGCCAGAAGAGGAAGACGTTCTCAGGGCTACCTTTAATCACACTGCCATGCTTTGGGAAAAAGAATACGGGGAACCATATGCCTCCGGTAAACATGCCAGTGCTACCAACTGCTGGCATGATTGTGTTGGAAGATGCTGGCATGCTTGTAAAAGCAATATTCAAACCACCTCATAGATAATGTTTGGAGATGGAAATGATCAACATTCATCATATTCACGAGCAAATCGAACAGCTCGGTTTTGCCAAGATTAGATTCGGAAACTATGAGTCTGCACTTGGAGTTGCATCAGCAATGGGGGAGGTAATTCACCGAACAGAGGTAAGGATTAAGCAAAGTGCAGCGACATACCTTACAGGCCCAGATAGTATTCCTCCACATACTGATCACCCGGATGCAAAATTTATTCTGTGGTATTGTCATTTAAATGATGATATTAACGGTGCAAATTTACTCATTGATGGCAGGGGAGTTGTTGAATCAATGACGGTGAATGATCAGCAGGCACTGGCGCAAATAAAGCTAAGATGTCCTGATCGATCTAGTCTAGAACCTAAGGGCTTGCATCCTTTTTGGGATCCAGAATCCAGATCGATATTCTATGCGCCGTGGCTTAAGTGTCTCGAGATAGCTCAATCTGGCCTTGATCTCTTTGAAAATCAACTTTACGCATTTGATAAGTATCGTTATCGGGTTGCACTCAGGTCTGGAGAGGGGTTAGTTATAGATAACCACCGCATGTTGCATTATAGAAATAAATTGGACGCTAATTCATCTCGTTGGCTAACAAGGTTATGGATTAGTGGCAGTAATTATCATTGAATCACTTTCTAATTGGAGAGCCATCAGCAGTAATAAATTACCTATCAAACTAATCCAGATTTAAGCATTTGCAGCGTAATCATCAAGATTAGCGCTTATTGAATATAGCAAACACGCTGGCCAAGGGTCTGTTCCGAAAGTAAGACCTTTGGCCATTAGGCGTTTCTTATTTAATTCCCAAAATTCTTTATAGTTACTTTCACACACTATAATTGACTTAAGTTTGCCATTTTCGTCTATTTGCATAAGTTGACTGAAAAAATGAGAGGCATAAAGCATTAAGATAGGTGGTCCAACTAGATCGTCCTTATCTGATGGTCTTTTCTTTAGCTTCCATATCTGCTTTAGATCACGTAAAGAAAATTTTGTTGATTCATCTCGCCAGCTAATGACAGTGCTGCTTTGTAAATCAAACAACTTGGCAATTTCTATGACTTTAGGTAATTTCTTGGGAGCCTTACGCTCGTTATACCAATAAACCAAAATATAGATGAAGTTTAGTAATCGTAGTGTTGACCTATGGAAAATCCTTAATTTAGCTTGTTTTTCACCCCGAATAAATTTACCTGAGCGCTCCTCAATTTCAATATCCGGTGCTATCCCTGGCATTACCAAGCTAAATAGTGGATAAGCCTGCAATTTTGCAAAATAAGTGGAGCAAAATTCAAGATCCAGTGAAGTAAACAAGTAATAAATCATGAACTCACTTGAGGATCTATAGAAATTGAAGCAATCTTGCCAGGTATTAATATCCTTCAGTCGATGATTTAATTGCTGCAGTGTCTCGCAGTTATCATCCTCGAAAAAAGGCTTAATCCAGTCATAAATTTCTGCATAGAGCTTTTTTATTGCCTCAATATCTTTTGTCACAGATATATAGTTATATCGATTGCTAAAATCATCAATATTATTCGCTATTTCAAGCGAATTTTTAAAGCCTTCGACACGGCCATTTACTGAGAAATAGACCATATCAGAGGAAATCATTCCACTATAAATACCCCCGGACTTTGTTGATGGAATATTTTCGTGAAACTCTTCAGCTTCTTCTCTGCTAAATCCATATTTCTTTATGAGTTTTTGAATAAGTCCATTCTTTAACTCATTCTCCAACTTATTTTGTTGTATCAGGTCTGGTCTGCTTACATGTTGCCAATTCCTTATGGTTCTTTCTGAGATGCCTAAAGTTTCGGCTATAGCAGGAATTAAAGAGCCGCCATTTACCTTTTCAAATAATGAGATATAAGAAGAATTAAACACAGTGAAGTATCGAGTCCGTAAATTATATGTAAATGACTTTAATGTAATTTTTATGTATTGATGGTTAAGAACAAGTCTTGTTGTAAACGACTTTAATATAAATAACCATTTTTGTAATTAATTGATTTTTATAGGTGGGTTGTAAATGACTTTAATGTCAGAGAACAAATAATCTTGAAGATTTAAAGCCGCACACATGCAAATATAATTGTTTACACGAACCTCGATCATTTCAATATTTAGAATGAGATCTATTGAATAAGACTGGGGCTTAAGTTCAACCCATTGAAATAA
>Ga0208758_100099_pt1 | contig 48475 bp, 44 predicted proteins | sample LakWasM116_HOW13_2_FD_183930 | JGI IMG/M metagenome (GOLD analysis project Ga0208758, IMG submission 183930) | Freshwater sediment methanotrophic microbial communities from Lake Washington under simulated oxygen tension - Sediment Metagenome... | ecosystem: Environmental > Aquatic > Freshwater >...
TAGAGGGTCAGATGTAATCTGAATAAATGTCAGATCATAAACATAAAGTCAAAGCAATCAACAATAAAAGGCAAAAATCAAAGGGGTCTAAATCTAAAGGGGCAGACTCCATTAATTAGTGATAGCTATTACACAGAATGATAAGGGGCAGACCACGATTAATTGTAGAGATAAACATGCTGGCCCTAAGAAAACGTGGCTTGGCTCCTATAACTTTCTAATGCCTGATCCCCGCCAGCCGTAATAAAGTACGGAACACAACACCGTTAAAGATGACTTCATTATCGGTACGCATGACTTTAGGCTTGCCAATAGCCAGGACAAATACCCAAGAACTCCCCACGCCCGTTTACTGATGACGGCGGCCAGTTGCAGAATGGGGTGGCTGCCATGGCTCATGATACCCAGCATGTCGTGCAACTGTGCTCGCTGATTGGATTTAAACGTGACCATACACCATAACGTATTTAACTTAAGCGGATAAGACGCCTGATCACGTATATCCGGAGTGATTTTATGGTGCGTTTTAACTAACTATGATTAAGATTGAGTTAACTTGAATAAGTTTAACTGGTAGGCAGTAGCAGATTCGAACTGCTGACCTCTTGGATGTCGACCAAGCGCTCTAACCAACTGAGCTAACCGCCTATTGCTTTTAAAACGCGGTTGCTAGAACCAGCATTTTCAAACAGAACGCGATTTTAGCCTATTGTTGCCCCGCATGCAAACCGACTATCACATATAATATTAATTATGCGAATTTCTACACACAGCACAAATTTCGAAGAACTGGTTGACCACATCGCTGAACATGGTTTTTGTGTCATTAACGACTTTCTGCCAGAAGTCACCGTTGCAGCACTGGCTTATGAAGCGCAAATGCTGAAACAAACAGAAGTCATGCAGGAGGCCGGGATTGGCCGTGAACATTTAAACGTCAATAAAGAAATCCGCGGCGACAGTATTTACTGGCTGAACGAAGAAAACGCTACAGAGGCGCAGCGCAGTTATTTTGAGCAAATGGAGAGCTTGAGGCTTCATTTAAACCGCCACCTGTACTTGGGCTTATTCGGGCTGGAAAGCCACCTGGCTGTTTATCCGAAAGGCGGTTTTTACAAAAAACATCTGGATTGCTTTGCCAGCCATAACCCTCACAAGCCTCAACGCAAAATCAGCTGCATTGTATATTTGAATCAAGGCTGGCACATGCAGGATGGCGGCCAGCTAAAGCTCTACCTGAATGAGACTGATGAGTCCGACAAATATAAATCTATCCTGATCTCTCCGCTGGCTGGCAGAGCCGTCATCTTTTTGTCCGACACTTTCTATCACGAAGTGATGCCGACCTATAAGGAAAGAATCAGCCTGACCGGCTGGTTTTTGTCGCGCCCTCAACAGTAAAGCAAGGTTTCTGAATTGGCGCAGCAGAGTTACTTCAAAGCAGAAATTACTGCTGCTCCGAGTAAAGCCTTTGGTATAGACTGCGGCTGGCATAGCCGTCTGCCGGCAATTGGTTTGCCAGCTGGTATTTACGAATGGCCTCCTGCGTCATCAGGCCTGGCAGGCCATCCGGCTCACCGGCATCAAAACCGCGCGTGTTGAGTATCGCCTGCAGATCCAGCATTTCCTGAAAACTAAGCGCGCCTTTCTCAGCGAGTTTTCCACCTACGATTCGTGACTCATGCCGCAGCTGTTCTGCCAGTTGCGCCACTGAGAGCGCATAGTTCACCGAACGGTTCCAGTCCATAATGACATCAAAATTATCAAACACCATAAATGCAGGACCACGATACCCCTGTGGCAATAAGATTGCTGCCGGCCCTTTAACCTGCAAACCCAAAGCATCCAGTTTTACCGTGCTGACTGAAATATTTTCCGGTTCTTGCTGCGCTGCTCTGTCAGTTGCATACCCTACCGGTTTTTTAATTTTTTCCAGACGTGATTTAACTTTTCTGCTGTAAGCATTTTTCGTACGGGTATCTTTCGCTGAAACCGCTCTTGAAGCAAAACCCGGCGCCCCCACATCCACATGCAAGGCTCGCACACCGAGCCGTGACCATTCCTCCACCGGTTTCCTGACTGACAATTGCGCGCTCTTCCAGTCAAAATCAGCCGGCAACTGAACTTCCAGCATCGCCGGCTCATCACTTCGCCAGCCTACCTGCGACAAGTAATTGGCTGCCGATGCAAAGGCATCCGGCAATGAGTCCACAACATCGATCAGATTGTCATTATCACCATCTACGGCATACATCATAAAAGTAGTCGGCATAAACTGCATATTGCCAAAAGCACCTGCCCATGAGCCCGTCAAGGCATCAGATTCAACATGCCCAATGTCGATCATGCGCATTGCATCCAGCAGCTGGCCACGAAAGAACTCAGTGCGCCGCCCGTCGTAAGCCAGGGTCGCCAGTGATGACAGCACATCAATTTTGCCCTGATTTCGGCCATACTGCGTTTCCATTCCCCAAAATGCCGCCAGCGTATATTTCGATACACCGTACTGAGCTTCAATCCGGTTAAACACCGCTTCATGCTCCAGCAGTAACTGCCGCCCTCTTTGCACTTTGGCAGCATCCACGCGTTTCTGGTAATAATCAAGAAACGGGTTGATAAACTCTGGCTGCGAGCGATCCATAGCAATCACATCCGGAAGGAATTCAATTCGGCGAACTGCATTATTGGCGGTTTCATCAGAAATGCCGGAAACCCTGGCTTCTATGCGTAAATCTTCGAGAAAACCGGAAAAATCATCCTGTGCACACGAGGCGCAGGATGCCAGTGTCAAGGTTAGTACTGATACAACCTGAGATAATCGACGGGTCATGTGTTTCATAAAATATCAGCTTGGAATTAATGGCAGCAATGTACGGTATCCTGCTTCATAATCAGGATACTGCAACTTGAACCCCGTTGCCAGCATATTGCCGTTGCTCAGTCGTTTGCCCCCGCTCGCACACAATTGCTCCGGCTGACCCGTTTGCAGCTGCGCTGCAAGCCAGCTCAAAACCTCGTACTGCGGAACCGGTTTGCAATCTGTCACGAGATAGCAGCTCTGCACTGAATGGCCTGCCAAAACCCGCATAACCAGAAATACAATGAATGCCGCCGCGTCATCCCTGTGTATACGATTACTCCATGTATTCTGTTTGGGCCAATTATCAGGCGATTTCGCGAGGTTCAGCATGCGCAGCCTACCAGGCCCGTATATGCCGGATAACCGCAGCACAGTGGTACCGCAAGATAAGGTTTGCAGCAAGTGTTCAGCCTCGAGCAGACGCTTACCGCCAAAATCTGCCGGCAGCGCCGGTATGGTTTCATCCAGCAATGCCGGCGTGTCCTGGCCATACACCCGAGTGCTGGAAACAAAAAACACATGCCTTAAACGACAGTTATTCGTCTGCGTTGCCAGTACGTTACGCAGGCCATCCACATAAGCGGATTTATATTCGGCATCGGTCTGCCCACTGGCTGCTACGCAATAGACAATGATGTCGGGCTGAGCTGTTTCCAGCCCAAGCAGGGTTGAAGGCTGCGTCACGTCTGCCACAATCATCTCTATGCTGTCGTTTGCAGGCTCACCCAGGGCAACTGAAGTACTGCGTCTGAGCCCGGTGACCCTGATGCCAGACTGCACAAGCAACCTCGCGGTTTCGGCACCAAGGTCGCCAAAACCGACAATCAACACTTTTGTAAACACGTTATCTGCCATGCGGCTGCCGATATTGCTCCGCCATAAACAACGCGACTATCGTTTTGCTATCGGTAATCTCTCCACGCTGTATCATGGCCAGGCAATCTTCCATCTTCAGATCAAATACTTCCAGCATCTCATCATCATCGCGCTGATGTTCGCCCGCAGTAAGATTTTCTGCAAGGTAAATATGTATCACTTCGTTGGAATAACCGATACAGGGATGCTGTATACCAAGCTTGACCCAATGCTGTGCTGTATAGCCGGTTTCTTCCAGTAATTCGCGCTGCCCGGTTTTTAAAACATCTTCATCAGGGTCAATCTTTCCGGCTGGCAATTCGATGAATACCTGATGCAGTGGATACCTGAACTGCCGCTCCAGTACAACATTACCATTAGGCAGCAGAGGCACAATTACAACCGCACCGGGATGCATTACATATTCTCGATAACTGATATTGCCGTCAGGTAAACGCACGCTGTCGCGTTTGACCATAAGCATGTCACCTTGAGCCATGGTTTCAGAATCTATACAGTGCTCGGTTAGATCCATCAAAAGTCCTAAATCAATATTTTAAAGTGACGCAACACTAAAAGTGTCACATTGCTTGATATCGCCCGAGCTTAACCCCAAATTAAACCAGCGCATACGCTGCTGCGAAGTACCATGCGTAAAACTATCCGGAACCGCATACCCTTGTGCCTGCTTCTGCAATGCATCATCACCAATTGCGGCAGCGGCAGTCATCGCCTCTTCAACATCCCCTTGCTCCAGGATACGATTGGTACCATCAGCATGATTTGCCCAGATACCTGCATAGCAATCTGCCTGCAGCTCCAATCGCACAGAATACTGATTTGCCTGTGCTTCAGATCGGGCATTTTGCTTTGCCTGCTGCACTTTATCTGAAGTCCCCATCAGGTTTTGTATATGGTGCCCGACTTCATGTGCAATCACGTATGCCTGTGCAAAATCACCGGGCGCCTTGAAACGCGTTTTCATTTCCTGATAGAAACTCAGGTCAATATAAACTTTCCGGTCGGCAGGGCAATAAAACGGCCCCATCGCAGCCTGACCAGAACCGCAGGCAGTAGACGTTTGATCACTGAACAAAACCAGCTTAGGTGCCGGATATTCATGCCCTGCATTTTGAAATATTGCGCCCCATGTATCCTCAGTGCTTGCCAGCACTTTGGCGACAAATATTGCCATCGGGTCATCGGGCGGGATAGACTTCGCTGCTACCGGCGCCTGCTGTTGTAAGCCTTGGGAAACATTCAACACAGTAGAGGGATCAACACCAAAGTACATTGCCACCAGCACAAGTGCAATTGTACCGAGGCCTATTCCTTTACCACCGATTGGCAGGCCTCCCCCACCGCGTCTGTCTTCGACATTACTGCTTTCACGTTCATCATCCAAGCGCATATAAAGCCCCGTAACAATATGAAATTTTAGAATCCGGTCTTAGCCAGACTGATAGACATTCTTGAATAAAAGATAGAAATATGCAAACAACTTAACTGTTGCTTAATTGCAGAAGCTGTAGCAGAGGTATTGAACCGTGGTGATTAATGATATTTAGCAAAAAATATCAAAAATACAAGTATCTCTAAATCGTTCTTTTCCACAGCACTTTGTAAACAAAGCCAGGAAAAGCAAACACGAGGAACAGACAGGCAGTGACTGCATAAAACTCCCAGGCCTGAGGTGCAACCTGGCCTAAAGTTGCATACTCGGCATAGCGGATAAAGGCACCTGTCATAAAATACAGTATGCTGAGCTCAAGCAGGCACCAGGCGACATTCTTACTAAAACCCGGCTTTGCAGAGCGATTCAGCGGAATGACATAAAACAGCTTATCCGAAAACCAGGGTAAATTGGCAGCAAAGAATATCAGCCCTAATATGGCCCAGTTAGTCATGCACAGTCCTTAACTTAAACTTCTGACAATAGCATAACCGCACAAACTCATCAGTCCTTGCGGCATCAGGCCAATGAACAGCAGCGCAAAAGCATTTACGCTTAATGCTGCCCGCATGTCTGCAGGCACTTGAATCGGGTGATGGTCTAGTGGCTCATCAAAGTACATGAGCTTGATCACGCGCAGATAGTAGAACGCACCGATGACAGCCATTAACACTGCAAACACAACCAGCCACAGGAATCCGGCTTGCAAGGCAGCTTGCAATACTGCGAATTTGGCATAAAAACCCAATGTAGGTGGCACACCGGCCATGCTGAACATCACAATCAGCATCAGGAAAGCTGTCCAGGGGCTGCGCTGATTCAAACCTTTAAGGTCATCGAGCTTGTCGGCTTCAAAACCCTTGCGTGACAGTAACAAGATAATGCCAAAGCCGGCCAGCGTCATCAGCACATAACTTGCAATGTAAAACAGCGCGGATGCAAAACCATTAATACTTGCACTCATCAGGCCGAACAGCACAAAGCCGATATGCGAAATGGTAGAGTACGCCAGCATGCGTTTCAGGTTGGTTTGTGCAATTGCAGTCACGTTACCGATAATGATAGAAAGCACTGCCATTACCAGCAGCATTTGCTGCCAGTCAACCGCCATTGTCTGCAGACCCTGCGCCAGTAGCCTGATGACAAATGCAAATGCAGCTAGTTTTGGCACAGAACTAATCAGCATGGTAATTGCGGTTGGCGAACCTTCATACACGTCAGGCACCCACATCTGGAACGGCACGGCGCCCAGCTTGAACGCAAGGCCAGCCACAATAAACACCAGCCCCAGAATCAATACTGAATGTGTTTTTTCCGTTGACATCAACGCATTATTGATGTCGGCAAGGTTAAGGCTGCCGGTCATGCCATAAATCATGCTCATGCCGTACAGCAGCATGCCTGATGCAAGGGCACCCAGCACAAAGTATTTCATGGCAGCTTCAGTTGCACGGGCATTGTCCCTATCCATTGCCACCAGTGCATACAGGCTTAATGACAGCAGCTCTAAACCGACGTACAGCGTAAGCATGTTCTGGCCAGACACCATAATCATCATGCCGACGACAGAGAACAGGGTCAAGGCATAAAACTCGCCGCGGAACATATCTCGCTGTTGAAGGTACTGTCTGGTATATACAAAAATAAGCGATGTACCCAGATAGATCATGAGTTTCAACACATCAGACATTGCATCATCAACGAATGTACCGGTGAATGCGTAGCCGGCACCAGGCGAATGGGTTGTAAACGTAATATAGGCTGCTAGCAGCAATGCAAACTGTGACAGACCATAAATAGCGATGCGGTTAGATTGTTTTAAGAACAGATCTGCGATTAAAACAAGCATCGCCATACCCAAAAGAACCATTTCAGGTAAGGCGGTTATAAGATCGTAACGAATATTTTCCATGAATTAAAAGCCTGCCGGCAACTTGCTATGAGATAAGTGTGAAAGAAGTTGGTTAACTGTAGCGTTTGTTACATTGGTTAAAGGCTCCGGATAGATACCCAATGCCAATACCAGGATTGCCAGAATCGCCAGAATTAAAAACTCACGTTTATTTAAATCCTTAAGTGCAGCTACATTTTCATTGGCAACTTCGCCATAGAACACGCGCTTAACCATCCACAAGGTATAAGCTGCACCGAAAATCAATGTAAATGAAGCCAGGAATGCGTACCAGAAATTCACCTGGATAGATCCCAATATCACCATAAACTCACCGACAAAACCTGAAGTGCCCGGCAAACCACTGTTTGCCATCGCAAATAGCACTGCAAACGCGGCGAATGTCGGCATTGTGTTGGCAACACCGCCGTAGGCTTCGATCTGGCGGCTATGCACGCGATCATATAATACCCCTACACTCAGGAACATCGCTGATGAAATGAAGCCGTGTGAAATCATCTGTACGATCGCACCTTCAAGACCCAGGTTATTGAAAATAAAGAAACCTAATGTGACAAAACCCATGTGTGAAATCGATGAATAGGCAATCAGCTTTTTCATGTCTTTCTGTACCAGCGCTACCAATGCAATGTAAACGATGGCAATGAGTGACAGTGCAATCATGAAACCTGATAAATAATGTGAGGCATCCGGTGCAATCGGCATCGCAAAACGCAAGAAGCTGTAACCGCCCAGCTTCAGGGCAATGGCAGCCAGCACCACTGAACCGCCGGTAGGCGCTTCAACGTGTGCATCCGGCAACCACGTATGCACAGGCCACATCGGAATCTTCACTGCAAATGCAGCAAAGAATGCAAGAAATACCAGTATCTGTACATTGAGCGACATTGGCATCTGATAGTAATCAGTAATCGCGAAACTGCCGGTCTGGTGATACATATAGATGAATGCCACCAGCATCAGCAATGAGCCAAGCAAGGTATACAGGAAAAACTTGACCGTAGCATAGACACGGTTCGGACCGCCCCAGATACCAATAATCAAGAACATCGGGATCAGCATAGCTTCCCAGAACACATAGTAGAAAATCGCGTCCAGGGCACTGAACACGCCAATCATAAGACCGCTCATGATCAGGAATGAAGCCATGTACTGTGCAACACGTTTCTCAATCACTTCCCAGGCTGACAGCACCACAATCACTGTAGTGAAACTGGTCAGCAGAATCAAAGGCACCGCTAGGCCGTCTGCACCCAAATGGTAATTGATATTGAATGATGCGATCCACAGGAAGCGTTCCTGGAACTGGAAGCCGCCTTCTGCAAAATTAAAATGCGTATAAAGCGGAATCGTTACCAGAAAGCTGGCAATACTGCCGGCTAGTGCCAGCCACCTGGTTAAACACGGTTTATTGTCATTGGCTGTAAACAGCACAGCTACGCCAAAAGCGATAGGCAGCCAGATTGAGAAACTTAAGATATGTTGCAAAAAGTATTCAAGCATTTTTTACACTTTAGAGAAAAACGTGAGCATTAAAAATACGCCGATAATCATGGCGAATGCATAGTGGTAAATCAAACCGGTTTGCAGTTTACGCACAACGGTAGATAACTTGCCGATTAAATTGGCTGTACCGTTAACCATCGCACCATCGATCACCTTGACATCGCCGATTTGCCACAGTTTATTGCCGATAAAACGTGAGCCTGCTGCAAAGACCCGGTCATTAAAGCTGTCAAAGCCGTATTTGTTTTCAAGTACTGTATTGATCAAAGCAAAGCGCTTCTGAATCGCAGCCGGGATATCTGGACGCTTCATGTAGAAGAACCATGCCACAAAAACGCCGGAAGCTGCCAATGCAAACGGCAATGTCATAAAACCGTGAATCGCCATGCCTGCAGCCGAGTGGAATATATGATGCCAATGGTGCGTCAACTCATGCATGGCAGGATGTGCTTCAGCATTTACAAAAATCACGCCTTTAAAGAAGTCACCATACAGCATAGGCTCAATGGCAACATAACCGATCAGTAATGAAGGTATCGCCAGCAGAATCAGCGGTAATTTAACCACCCAGCCCGGCTCGTGCGGATCGTCAGTTGGGCTTAAACCATGGTGGTGGTCATGATCGTCATGCGCATCATTATGATGAGCGTCATGCTTCACTTCACGCCACTTCTCCTTGCCGTGAAACACGAGGAAATACATGCGGAAGCTATAAAACGCTGTCACAAACACCCCTGCCAGTACTGCAAAGTAGGCAAAACCGCTACCTGGAATGGTAGAAAATTTAGCCGCTTCAATAATACTGTCTTTAGAGTAAAAACCGGCGAAGAATGGCGTGCCGATCAGTGCTAATGAGCCAATCAGAGAAGTGATCCAGGTCACAGGCATATATTTTTTCAGGTTGCCCATATTGCGGATATCCTGATCGTGATGCATACCCATAATCACTGCGCCGGCACCCAGAAACAGCAGCGCCTTGAAGAACGCATGCGTCATCAGGTGAAAAATCGCGACTGAATATGCGGACGCTCCCAGTGCAACCGTCATATAACCTAATTGAGATAAGGTTGAATAAGCGACTACACGCTTGATGTCATTCTGGATGACACCGAGGAAACCCATAAACAATGCGGTAATGCTGCCGATTATCAGCACAAATGACAGTGCAGTGGTTGACAGTTCAAACAACGGCGACATACGTGCCACCATGAAGATACCGGCTGTCACCATCGTAGCGGCATGGATCAAGGCAGAAATCGGGGTTGGGCCTTCCATTGAGTCAGGCAGCCATACATGCAAAGGTACTTGTGCTGATTTACCCATCGCACCGATAAACAGCAGGATGCAGGTCACGGTCATTAATGACCATGAAGCATCACCGATCAGGTTAATCTTGATGTCAGCCATCTGCGGCGCCACTGAGAATACAGCCGCGTAATCCAGGCTGCCGAAATAAAACAGCACCAGGCCGATACCAAGCAGGAAACCAAAGTCACCGACACGGTTAACCAGAAATGCTTTGAGGTTCGCATAAATTGCCGTCGGGCGCGTATACCAGAAACCGATCAGGAGGTATGACACCAGGCCTACAGCTTCCCAGCCGAAGAACAATTGCATGAAGTTGTTGCTCATGACCAGCATCAGCATTGAGAACGTAAACAATGAAATGTAGCTGAAGAAGCGCGCGTAGCCTTTGTCTTCATGCATATAGCCTATGGTGTAGATGTGCACCATTAAAGATACAAACGTGACCACCACCATCATCATCGCTGACAGGCGATCGATCAGGAAGCCGATTTCAAATGAGAAGTTACCGCTTTTAAGCCATGAGTAAACGGTTTCGTTATATGGCTGGCTGACCAATGCATCTTTCAGTACATAGACGGAAAGCACAAAGGAAACTGCCACGCCGGCAATCGTCACGATATGCGCGGCGACGCGAGGCAACTGCTTGCCAAACAAGCCGACAATGGCCGCCGCCAGCAGTGGTAGTAGAGGAATTGCGAGATAAATTTGTTGCATGGTCATGCTAAACACTTAGCCTTTCAAGCTATCTAGCCTTTTAATGAATTAAGATCGTCAACATTGATCGTGCGCAAGTTTCTGAACAGCACCACCAAAATCGCCAAACCGATAGCAGACTCAGCGGCCGCTACAGTTAAAATGAAAAACACAAAGACCTGACCTGCAATATCATTCAGGTAATGAGAGAAAGCAACGAAATTCAGGTTAACGGCAAGCAGCATCAGCTCAATTGCCATTAACAGGATAATCACGTTCTTACGGTTAAGGAAAATACCGATCACGCTGATTGCAAACAATAGCGAACCCAACACCAGGTAATGTGATAACCCAACCATTATTTAGCCTCCCCGGCACTCTCTGTTGCCGCTGTTTCTGTCACTTCAGCCTGCATTTTTACAATACGCATGCGATCTGCCTTTTTCACCAGTACCTGTTTGGCAGGATCCATGGACTTGCTGTCTTTACGGTCGCGTAGCGTCAGTGCAATAGCCGCAATGATAGCAACCAGCAGTACGACAGAAGCCAATTCAAATGGCAGCAGGTAATCCGTGTAAAGTACTCTGCCAAGCTCGGCAGTATTACTGTAATCAGCTGGATGAGGAACCGGCGCAGCCACTTTATCAACACCGAAGTTACGCACACCTACGATCATCACCATTTCAACAGCCATCAGGCCACCTACAGGCAATGCCACCGGCAGTGCGCTCCAGAACCCTTCACGCAGCCTGTCCAGATTAATGTCCAGCATCATCACGACGAACAGGAACAGCACCATCACAGCCCCCACATATACCAGCACCAGCACAATAGCGAGGAACTCAGCCTGCAGCAGCAGCCAGATACCGGCTGCAGTAAAGAATGCCAGAACGAGATACAGTGCGGCATACACAGGGTTGCGAGTCGTAATGACACGCAAGCCAGCATATAGCAATATAACAGCCAGTGTATAAAACACTATATCTTGAAAATATAAGCCAAAAAATGTCATTTAAACTCCGTGGAAAATGAAAAATGAAAAGTGAAATTTTGCACAGATTGGCATTTCACATTTCTCTTTTTACTTTTCACTGCCTTTCTATCTAAAGTTTTTATCTTGTGCACGGTCAGCTGCGATCTGCTTTTCATGCTTGTCACCGACTGCCAGCAGCATCTCCTTGGTGTAGATCAGATCACCGCGCTGCTCGCCATGGTAATCGAACACACGGGTCTCGACGATAGAATCTACCGGACAGGATTCTTCACACATGCCGCAGAAAATACATTTGGTTAAATCAATGTCATAGCGCGTGGTACGGCGTGTATTATCTTCACGCTGCTCAGATTCAATCGTAATCGCCATTGCCGGGCAAACAGCCTCACACAGTTTACATGCGATACAGCGCTCTTCACCGTTAGGGTATCGACGCAGCGCATGCAAACCGCGGAAACGATTTGACTGCGGCGTATTTTCTTCCGGATACTGCACTGTGATTTTAGGTGCGAAAAAGTAGCGTCCTGTGAGCGCCATGCCTTTCAGCAGTTCCCACAGCATCAAGCTGCCTAGTGTCTGTTTAATTGATTTAATCATGTTTTTAATCATCAAAGCCTAATCGTTACGCCTGCCTCGCGAAGCCTAGTGGAACAGGTGTGCCCAAGGAGTTTGCATCATACCGCCCACAAATACGATCCAAACAATCGTAATAGGAATAAATACTTTCCAGCCCAAACGCATGATCTGGTCATAGCGGTAGCGCGGAAATGTAGCCCTGAACCACAGGAACAGGAATAGCAGGAAACCTACTTTTGCCAGCAGCCATAAGAAGCTGTCCGGAATGAATGACACCGGTGACAGCCAGCCACCCAGGAACATCAGCGCTGCCAGCATGGAAACCAGGATCATATTGGCATATTCAGCCAGGAAGAACACTGCAAATGCCATGCCTGAATACTCAACGTGGAAACCCGCAACGATCTCAGACTCGCCCTCTGCAACGTCAAACGGAGCACGGTTGGTCTCAGCTACCGCGCTGATGAAGTACACAACAAACAGCGGGAATAAAGGCAGGAAATACCAATGCAGCAATCCACCGGACTGACCCATGACAATTTTGCCGAGATTCAGACTGTTTGCGCACATCAGCACGCCAACCAGTGCAAACCCCATGGCGATTTCATACGAAACAATCTGTGCAGCCGAGCGCATTGCGCCCAGAAACGCATACTTGGAGTTAGATGCCCAGCCCGCAATAATCACGCCGTAAACAGCAACAGAAGTCATCGCCAGAATATACAGCAAGCCTGCATCAATATCAGCAAGCACCATATTCATATCAAACGGCACTACTGCCCATGCTGCAAAAGCCGGGGCAATCGCCAGTACCGGCCCCAGCAGGAACAAGCCTTTATTGGCTGCCGTAGGCAATACCACTTCTTTAAACAGCAGTTTGATACCGTCAGCCAGCGGCTGTAGCAGGCCAAAGTAACCAACACGGTTAGGGCCGATGCGTACCTGCATATAACCGATGACTTTACGCTCAGCCAGAGTCAGGTAAGCCACGGCACCCATCAGCGGCGCAACGATCGCTACGATTTTAATCAAAGTCCAGCCTGTGAGTTCCACACCAGGCCAGTAACTACCGAATAGATTTGCCAACCATTCCATTAGGCACGCTCTTCTGTCAATGTTGTTTTATCTGCTTGTGCTTGTGATGACGGCAGTTTCTCAACTGTAATATCACCCATCAGATCACCCAGGCCAATCGTTTCTTCATGCGCGGCAGCGACGCGTACGCACCCCATCGCGACATGGTTATCCAGACGTACAGTAAGCACTGCACTGCCTTTATCCTGCTTCACAAGTACCTTTTCACCCTCAGTCAGGCCTAGTGCTGCCAGTTGTTGGGCACACATGCGGGCCATAGGCTTGATGTTGTATTTGGTTTTCTGCAATGGTGCAGAACGGCGCACAATCGGGTCAGATTCATATTGCGGCACTTCGCCGATACGCTGCAAACCGTCATTTTTAATATTGACCTGAATTTCCACCAGTTCTTTCAGGTTGTTGTTCAGGCTGCGCCATACCACCGATGAAGGTTTCTCGCCTGCAAATATGGCGTCTTTGACCTGCTCGCTTGATTCATAGTCAAAACCTTGCAAACCTAGCGTATTTGCCAGTACACGCAACACTTTCCACGCAGGACGGCATTCGCCAAGCGGCCTGACCGCAGCAGCAAAACTCTGCACACGGCCTTCCATGCTCATGAAAGTGCCTGATGTTTCTGTAAACGGAGCAATCGGCAGCAAAATATCCGCATGTTCTAACGCTTCTGATTTATACGCTGTCAGCGCAATCACGCACTCGGCTTTTTCGATTGCCGCTTTGGCCAATGCCGCATGCTGGCAATCCAGCTCAGGTTCAACATTCAGCAGCAAATAAGCCTTGCGTGGCACTTCCAGCATGGCACGTGCGTGCATACCGGTGCTTGATGGCATGACGCCCATCAGATGCATGCCGGTACTGTTTGCAGCTGCCGGCAGGATACCGCCTTTAGCACCAGAAATACCGCCAATCGCTTCCATCATGCTGTACATTTCAGTAAAGCGTGGATCACTCAATGCCATATTGCCAATGAATAACCCCACTCTTGGCGCGATCAGGTCATAATCTTTACCATGACCAGCCAGACTCTCGGCTATCGCCTGCGTATTCGGGCGAACCTTGATATCTTCCAGCAATGCAGTCAGTGATGGTGGCAGGCACAGTGACAGGCGCTGCAAGCCAGACATTGCTTTCAGAATCTGACCCAGCACATTTACCATATCATTCGGGCGCACAATCACCTTATGTGCAACATCCATCAGCGGATCATTATCCAGCGGACTTACAATCGATAGCTCTGCACCATTCGCAACCGCTTTACGGAAACGCTGTGCCAGTAGCGGATGCTCATTACGCAGGTTTGAACCAATCACGAGTATGCGGTCCAGGTCTTCAATCTCTTGAATATTGCAGCCCATCCAAGGCGTACCCTGACGCTTGCCATCCAGCCTGAAATCAGTCTGGCGCAAGCGATAATCTACGTTGCCGCAATCCAAGCCATTGGCAAGTTTCTTAACCAGATAACCTTCTTCCATGGTGCTGTTCGGCGAAACCAGAACGCCCAACGCTTCACTGCCATACTCATTGGTAATATCTTTTAACTGGCCGGCCGCGAATTCCAGAGCGGTTTTCCAGTCTGTTTCAACCCATGCACCATTGTGCTTGATCATCGGCACTTTCAGGCGATCAGGGCTATTCAAGCCCTCGTATGAGAAACGATCACGGTCTGATAGCCAGCATTCGTTGATGCTCTCTTTTTCACGCGGAACCACACGCATGACTTTGTTATCTTTAACCTGTACTTCAATATGCGAACCGAGGCCGTCATGCGGCGCAATGCTTGGGCGACGGGTCAGTTCCCAGCTGCGGGCAGAGTATCTGAATGGCTTGCTGGTCAATGCGCCGACCGGGCACAAATCAATGATATTGCCTGACAGTTCTGAATTAACGCTTTTATCGACATAAGCGGTGATTTCCGCATGCTCGCCGCGACCAACCATGCCCAGCTCCTGCATGCCGCCGACTTCCTTAAGGAAGCGCACACAACGCGTACATTGAATACAGCGTGTCATATCGGTGCTCACCAAAGGACCGATATTCTTATTGAACACGACACGCTTTTCTTCGGTATAACGTGAACCGCTGGCGCCGTAAGCTACCGCAACATCCTGCAGATCGCATTCGCCGCCCTGGTCACAGATCGGGCAATCCAAAGGATGATTGATTAACAGGAACTCCATCACGCTCTGCTGTGCTTCAATTGCAGCTTTAGAACGCGTAAATATCTTCATGCCATCAGCCACTGGCGTTGCACAGGCTGGCAAAGGCTTGTTGAATTTCTCCACCTGCACCAGACACATGCGGCAGTTAGCGGCTACAGAAAGTTTCGGGTGGTAGCAGAAACGCGGAATCGCAACACCGATTTTATCGGCAGCATCAATAATCGTGCTGCCGTGTTCGACTTCTACTGCTTTGCCATCTATTTCAATATTCAACATTATTGATGTTCCACCATACTCTTGCCATGTTGAATATAATATTCAAACTCTGGCCTAAAATGTTTGATAAAGCTTAAAACCGGTGTGGCTGCCGCCTCACCCAAGGCACATATCGTGCGGCCCGAAATATTATTGCTGACATCGGTCAAGAGATCGAGATCTTCCATACGACCTTTGCCGTTGACGATGCGATCCAGTACGCGATAAACCCAGCCAGTACCTTCACGGCACGGCGTACATTGACCGCAGCTTTCTTCATAGAAGAAATAAGACAGGCGGTGCAAGGTTTTCACCATACACGTAGTGTCATCCATGACAATCATGGAACCGGCACCGATACTGGACCTGGCCTTGCTTAAACCATCATAATCCATGGTTGTTTCAAGCATCACTGATGCAGGAATCACTGCTGTAGATGGGCCGCCCGGAATGACGGCCTTCAATTTACGGCCTTTCCATACACCGCCAGTCATTGCCAGCAATTCAGTAAATGGTGTCCCCATTTTCACTTCATAATTACCCGGCTTTTCTATATGGCCGGAAATTGAGAACAGTTTAGTACCGCCAGAATTTGCAACGCCTAAATCTGCAAAGGCCTGACCGCCATGCTGCATAATCCAAGGAATACTGGTGTAACTTTCAGTATTGTTTACATTAGTCGGCTTACCGAAAACACCGTAACTAGCCGGGAATGGCGGCTTAAAACGTGGCTGGCCTTTTTTGCCTTCGATGGATTCAATCAATGCGGTTTCTTCACCGCAAATATATGCGCCGTAGCCATGCACTGCATACAGGTCAAAACTGAAATTGGTGCCGAATAGATTTTCACCCAGATATCCGGCAGCCTTAGCTTCATGCAAGGCCGCCTCAAAAGTCTCGTAATCCTGCCAGATTTCACCATGAATGTAGTTGTAACCCACGCGGGCACCCAGGGTGTAAGCGGCAATCGCCATGCCTTCGATCAACTGGTGCGGGTTATAACGGATAATATCGCGGTCTTTAAACGTACCGGGTTCACCTTCATCGGTATTGCAGACCAGGTATTTCACACCATCGAAATAGCGCGGCATGAAGCTCCACTTAAGGCCGGTAGGAAAGCCTGCACCACCACGGCCGCGTAACCCGGAATTTTTAACTTCAGTGATAATATCTGTCGCTTTTACCTTTTCAGTAACGATGCGCTTCAGAGCGGCATAACCGCCAAGCTTCAGGTAAGTTTCCAGAGAAGCCGGATTTTTTTCTGTCAGGGTACGCAGGGTGACCAGTGTCTGGCCGCTCAGGTCTGTCATTACAACTGGTTTTGCAGAGGCAACCATTATTTCAGCTCCTCTAAAATTGCATCGACTTTTTCTGTCGTCAAAAATTCATGCATCTGCGTATTGTTCACGTGCATCAATGGTGCGCCACCGCAGCAACCCATGCACTCACCTTCTTTAAGACAAAACTTTCCATCCGGCGTCACTTCATTAAACCCAACGCCCAGCTTGTGTTGCAGATGGTTCACGATTTCATCCGAACCGCGCAGCATGCATGAAATATTCGTGCATACAGTCACCTTATACTTACCGACAGGGCTTAAATCGTACATATTATAAAAAGTGGCTACTTCCATCGCTGCAATTTCAGGCATCCCTAAATGTTGCGCAACTTCCGTGATACTTTCTTTTGACAGCCACCCACGCTCGGCCTGCACGATACGCAATGCGCTCATTACCGCAGCCTGGCGCTGGTCAGCCGGATATTTAGTCAGCTCGTAATCAATTTTTTTAATAGCTTCTGGACTTAACATACTTATATATTCCTACTCCGATGTGCGAGTATTTCGCACTCAGCCGAGGCGTGAGTGCTTGAGCCACCGGAATGTACTGAAGTACATGAGGATGGCGAAAATGCGGACAACAATGGATGAGCGTGAAAGACGATACTCATCGGTCAATCTCGCCGAATACGATATCCTGCGTACCTATGATTGCCACCAAGTCGGCAATCATATGGCCTTGAACCATTTCATCCAGAGCCGCGAGATGCGGGAAGCCTGGTGCACGGATTTTTAGTCGGTAAGGCTTATTCGCACCATCAGAAACCATATAAATACCGAATTCGCCTTTCGGATGCTCTACTGCTGCATACGCCTCGCCGGCAGGCACATGAAAGCCCTCGGTAAACAGTTTGAAATGGTGAATCAAATCTTCCATGTTGGTTTTCATACCTTCACGGTCAGGCGGCGCCACTTTATTATCCGAAGTAATCACCGGCCCCGGATTCTTGCGCAGCCAATCGACGCACTGCTTGATGATGCGGTTGGACTGTCTGAATTCCTCAACGCGAATCAGATAACGATCATAACAATCACCATTCACGCCGACTGGAATATCAAAATCCAGGTCAGCATAGACTTCGTAAGGTTGTTTTTTACGCAGATCCCACTCGATACCGGATCCGCGCAGCATTGGCCCGGTCATCCCCAGTGCCAGCGCACGTTCGGGTGTAACCACACCGATACCGACAGTACGCTGTTTCCAGATACGGTTATCTGTCAGCAGCGTTTCATACTCATCCACATAGGCTGGGAAACGGTTAGTGAAATCCTCAATAAAATCCAGTAATGAACCCTGACGGTTTTCATTCTGCGCTTTTACAGTTTTAGCATTACGGAACGGTGACACCTCGTACTGTGGCATCACGTCAGGCAAATCACGGTAAACGCCACCAGGACGATAGTAAGCAGCATGCATACGTGCGCCCGAAACGGCCTCATATACATCAAACAGGTCTTCACGTTCGCGGAATGCGTACAGGAAGACTGTCATCGCGCCCACGTCCAGAGCATGTGCACCCAACCACAGCAGGTGATTCAGAACACGCGTAATCTCATCGAACATGACGCGGATGTATTGCGCACGGATCGGCACTTCCAACCCCAGCATCTTTTCAATCGCCATGACGTAGGCATGCTCATTCGACATCATGGATACATAGTCCAGCCTGTCCATGTACGGCACGCTTTGTAAGTAGGTACGATTTTCAGCCAGCTTTTCAGTACCGCGGTGCAGCAAGCCGATATGCGGGTCGGCGCGCTGAATCACTTCACCATCCAGCTCCAGCACCAGGCGCAACACACCGTGCGCAGCCGGGTGCTGCGGGCCGAAGTTCATTGTATAGTTTCTAATTTCAGCCACGATGCGCTCCTTCATTACGGATTACGCGTGGCACATTGTTACGCAATTCAATTGAAACAGGCTGATAAATCACACGCTGCTGTTCTGGGTCATAACGCATTTCAACGTTACCTATCATAGGGAAATCTTTACGGAATGGGTGACCCACAAAACCATAGTCTGTGAGCAGACGGCGCAGGTCAGGATGGTTTTCAAACATGATGCCATAGAGGTCGAACGCTTCACGCTCAAACCAGTTAGCCACAGGCCACAAATCCACTAAAGTTGGCAAAATCGGGAAGTCTTCATCTGTAGCATATACGCGCAAACGCAAACGCTGATTCAGACTCACAGAAAGAAAATGATTCACGACCGCATAACGCAAACCATCGTAACTGCCGTCGCCATACTCTTGATAATCCACACCGCACAAATCAATCAACTGCTCAAATTTCAAAGTAGCATCATCACGCAGCAGCTGACAGACTTCCAGATAATCCGACGACTTACATTCAATAGTGACTTCACCCAGCGCAACAACCTGCCTGGTGATCTTTTCACCCAGCACAGCTTTCAAACTGGCCGACAACTGATCTAATTTAGCTGACATATTCTCTTGATTTCGTATCTAAATACTAGCGGGCAATGGTGTTGGTACGTTTAATTTTGTTCTGCAGCTGAATAATGCCATACAGGAGCGCCTCTGCTGTTGGCGGACACCCCGGCACATAAACATCAACAGGAACAATCCGGTCACAGCCACGCACTACAGCATAAGAGTAATGGTAATAACCGCCGCCGTTTGCACATGACCCCATGGAAATCACCCAACGCGGCTCAGCCATCTGGTCGTACACCTTTCGCAGCGCCGGCGCCATTTTATTGACCAAAGTACCGGCCACAATCATCACGTCAGACTGCCGCGGACTTGGGCGAAACACAATGCCAAAACGGTCAAGGTCATAACGCGACGCACCTGCGTGCATCATTTCAACCGCACAACAGGCAAGGCCAAAAGTCATCGGCCATAACGAACCGGTACGCGTATAGTTGATCACCGTATCCAGCGTAGTGGTGACAAAGCCTTTTTCTAAAATACCTTCAATACTCATACGAATAATTTCGTTTCAAAATCAAAAAGGACAAGGAAGTGAAGCGCAGCCAGTGCAAACTGGTTCAGCAAACTGAAACCACAGGTTTTGATTCTCTCCACCTGATTTAAAGGCAGGAATCAATCCCACTCCAGCGCACCCTTCATCCACTCATAGATGAAGCCAATTACAAGCACACCCAAAAATATCATCATCGCAACAAACCCAAACAAGCCGATTTCCTGCAACACTACAGCCCATGGGAATAAAAACGCAATTTCCAGATCAAAAAGGATAAACAGAATAGCTACCAGATAGTAACGCACGTCAAACTTCATACGCGCATCTTCGAATGCCTCAAAACCGCACTCATAAGGGGAATTTTTTTGAGAATCAGGCTTGCTCGGAGAGACCAGCCTCGACAGAACCAACGGGCCGACACCCACACCCAGACCCACAAGAATGAACAACAATATCGGGTAATAATTTTCTAGCACCGGAAAGCCCCAGACTGAATCACACTAATGCAATAAATAAATTTACAAATACGGAAAAACATCATTTTCACTTAGCTTTATCACACTTTCATGACAAAGACTCTTCATAAACAACTCAACCACCATACTGCCAGCACATACCGACAACATTATTAACATTTGGTGCCGACGGAGAGACTCGAACTCTCACGACTTTCGTCACTACCCCCTCAAGATAGCGTGTCTACCAATTCCACCACGACGGCATTTTTTTGGACGAACGCCCAATACTTCAATTACTTAGGAACAACCTCAGCTGCAGGCGCTTCCGGCTTGACGGCAGGCGCTGCTTTTTCCGCACCACCTACCTGAGCCGCATGCGACTTCACCACACTCACGTGGCCAGCCTTGTTACTTGCCATATAAGCAAGAGCAAGACTTGTAGTAAAAAACACCACAACAAAACCAGCGGTTGCGCGACTCATAAAATTAGAAGAACCGGAAACACCGAACAAGCTTCCAGATGCTCCACTACCGAATGACGCGCCCATATCAGCACCCTTACCATGCTGCAACAGCACCAAGCCAATCACACCAATAGCAGCCAATACATGAATCACTAAAACCAATTTTTCCATTTTCAACCTTTAACGCCAGCCAGCCCAATCAGGCCTCCTGAGACACAAATCAGTTTGCTGCGCGGCATATTCCTTCAAATTCTTCAGCGGTCAACGAGCCTCTGCCAATCAAACCGCCATCAATATCCTGCATAACGAATAATTGTACCGCATTTTGCGAATTTACGCTGCCCCCATAAAGGATTTTCAAGCTATTTGCAGCATCTTTATCATGGGCGGCGATTCTTCCACGGATAAATTCATGCATATGCTGCGCCTGCTCCGGAGTCGCAGCCAAACCCGAGCCTATCGCCCATATGGGTTCATACGCAATCACAGCTCCGGCAAACATCGATGCGCCATACATGCTGATAATAGTATCAATTTGTTTGGCCACCACCATCTCCATCACGCCAGCCTCACGCTCAATCAGCGTCTCCCCCACACACAGAACCGGCGTAAGCCCATGTGATTTGGCCTGCATGAATTTTGTGGCAATATTTTCATCAGATTCACAATAAGCTGTCGCCCGCTCAGAGTGCCCTACAATTACATAAGTCGCACCAAAATCTTGCAGCATCGCAACACTGACCTCACCGGTGTAAGCCCCCACTAAATCCTTACTTAGATTCTGCGCACCCCATGCAATAGAGGTGCCTTCCAGCAAAGACTGCGCCTGCGCGAGATATGGATAAGGAACACAGACAACTGCATCAACATTTTCCAATGGCTTCAACCGTTGAATATATCCTTCCAACAATTGCTGATTTATAGCTAAGCTGCCATGCATTTTCCAATTGGCAACCACTAGTTTTCGATGCATGCTATCCTTAATTTTCTTAAATTCTGAAGTACTGTTACAGTCAAAATCCTGATGGTCTTAATGGGCAGGCAACACCTCAACATTAGCCTTACTATGATTTTGTGTAATTGTAGCGCAAGTTGCCAAATTGGCTAATCAGAGATTCACATTTGCAGCGTTTTTGCCGCACGCGAACGCACCCTTTATATAAAACCATATATAATTCAAGGCTATCATTATGAATATGCGCAGAAGCCAAAACGTGAAAAGACTCTACATCGCTGCCGCACTGGCCGCACTGCTATCACCACCGACCTCTCACGCCGATGAAACCATGGCGAACAGTACTTACACATATATCAAAGACAGCTTATCCCAAACCTGGGCAGCTGATGATTACGAATTATTTATTCCGGTTAACGTCTGGCATAACCGCAATTACTACAGCTCAGAAAAAATTGACAGCTATAACGAACAGCCATGGGGCTTGGGTATAGGAAAATACAGGTACGACAGCGACGGGGACTGGCATAGTCTTTATATCATGGCATTTTCTGACTCACACAGCGATACAGAGCCAGTGGCAGGCTATGCATTCCAGAAAATGTGGCGACCCAATGATGAATTCCGGCTTGGTGCCGGCTATACGGCAGGCCTTACATTACGCAAAGACTTCAATTATTTACCGCTACCGGTGCTCGCACCAGTTGCTTCGATTGAATACAAGCAACTGGCGTTGCAATCCACTTATATTTTTGGTGGCCAGGGCAATGGCAATATCCTGTTTACATGGCTACGCTGGCAACTGAAGTGAAGATACCGGCAGTGCATTAATCATGACTGCTTAACCGATTAACCACATGACGCACCTCACGCAGCACTTCGGAGGCGGTCACGCCCCTGGGGCCAATGCCTTTAGCCACTAAGTTGTCGGCGGCCAATCCATGTGCAAAAACACCCAGTTTGGCAGCATCCAATGGCGCAACACCCTGTGCAATCAGGCTGGCAATGAGGCCGGTCAGTACATCGCCGGTGCCGCCACTCGCGAGCGCCGGATTCCCCGTACCATTCACGAAATAAGTACCATCATGATGCGCACAGATACTGCCTGCGCCTTTGAGCACACAAGACACATTAAAAGCGGCCGCCAGGCTTAATGCAGCGTCAACGCGGTTGTTCAGTACAAATTCAGTCCCAGAGCCCAACAATCGAGCCGCTTCTCCCACATGCGGCGTGATGACAGTTTGCGCACGCCTGCTTTTAAGCAGCTTGGCCAGATGTGCATGTTCCGCGATCAGATTAAGCGCATCTGCATCAAGCACCATAGGCATATCCTGCCCGGCCGGCTCGGTCAGCCACAATATGAGTAACTCAATTGCAGCGACAGACCGCCCGAGGCCCGGCCCTATCGCCACACAATCCAACTGCTTCAGATGCGCCAATGCCGCAGGTGTGCGCACCATGATTTCCGGCTGGTTCACATCTACGGCCGGTGCATTTTTACTTAACATTGCCGCATAAACGCGGCCAGCACCACTCAACAAGGCAGCACGGGCAGCCAGCAGTACAGCGCCAAGCATGCTGTCATCGCCACCGATAATCGCAACACTGCCGCAGGAACCTTTATGCGCATCGCGATGGCGGGGCGGCAACGCATGATAAAACATGCTTTCTACCAACAAGTGCTGATCAGCCTGACGATTATCCATCATAGCGCTCCCGATACTGTTATTGACTATACACTGACAAACCTCAGATTCAGCTGCACCTTTTGCGCTCCGTTATAGCTGTTGGTTTGCAGCTGGTATGCGGCCTGAATTCGATTACCGGGCAAGTCAGTCCGGTTAAAATAAATCGCGTCGATTTCCATTCCGGGGCGATACGAAGCTGATGAACCGGATACCGGCTTCAACGTCAGCTTCAAGTGCTTCTCGGCGAGCACCCGCTGTGCCAGCACCTCAAACTCATCAAAAAACATAGGCGGCGCGAAACCCTGCCCCCATACCTGGCTCTCTAATAGCTGCGCCGTCTGGAATGTCATGTCTTGTGAAGCCAAACCTCCATCCACTTCCAGCACCGATTCAAGGTCAGCTTCTGAAATCAAGCTTCTAACCACAGCCTCGAAACCATGCTTGAACAATTCAAAGTCATCGCTTTTTATCGTTAGCCCGGCAGCCATGGCATGACCACCGAACTTCAGGATCAGATCCGGCTGATGTTTGCTTAACAGGTCAAGCGCATCACGCAGATGCAAGCCCGGAATCGAACGCCCCGAACCCTTGATCAAACCGCCACCCGCATCTGCAAACGCAATCACCGGCCGGTGATGCCGCTCTTTAATACGCGACGCCAGAATACCGATGACCCCCTGATGCCAGTCCGGCTGAAACATACTGATAGAATATTGATTCTCCATCTCAATGTCATCCAATGCAATATTGGCACCATCCTGCATATCTGCTTCTATACTGCGCCGTTGCAGGTTCAAAGTATGAAGCTGTTGTGCGATTTGTGCAGCCTCGGCTTCCGAGTCGGCCAGCAGGCACTGTATTCCCAGCGTCATGTCATCCAGACGCCCCGCTGCATTCAAGCGCGGCCCCACATAAAAACCCAAATCCTGGGCGGTAGTTTTTGCAGGTTCACGACCGGCGATTCTCAACAAAGCCGTAATACCATAGCGACAGGCTCCCGCACGGATTCTGCGCAAGCCCTGCTCTACCAGTATACGGTTATTTTCATCCAGCTTCACCAGATCTGCCACCGTACCCAAAGCGACCAGATCCAGCAGCTCCGTGAGATTCGGCTCTGGCTGCTGCGCATAAAGGCCGCGCTCACGGAACTCAGCACGCAAAGCAAGCAAGCCATAAAACATGACGCCCACACCCGCAAGATTCTTGCTGGCAAAGCTGCAACCATGCTGGTTCGGATTAATGATGCAAGCTGCCTGCGGCGTTTCCTGCCCCGGCAGATGGTGGTCGGTAATCAGCACCTGCATGCCAAGTGCGTTGGCAGCCGCCACACCATCAACACTGGCAATACCGTTATCTACAGTAATAATCACATCCGGTTTCTGTGCGGCTGCGAGCGCTACGATCTCTGGTGTTAACCCATACCCGTATTCAAAACGGTTCGGTACCAGAAAGCCTGCATCGGCACCAAAGGCACGCAACCCCTTCACGGCAACTGCGGTCGCAGTAGCCCCATCAGCATCGTAATCACCAATCACCAGCAGTTTCTTACCTGCCTGAATCGCATCTGCCAGCAATCCGGCCATCCTCTGATTATTCGTAAGGGTATGCGGAGGCAGCAGGCTGCTTAAATTAACAGAAACCTGTGCAATATCTGCCACTCCACGCGCAGCAAAAAGACGCGACATCAATGGCGTCAGGCCGGCGTTCTGTAAATAATCGGCTGCGGTTTGCGATATGGGGCGCTGTTTGATCACTGTCATTTTAAATAAGTACCGATAGGTTTGCTTTTACGCCAGAATTTACAGGTATCGATTGGCCGGGCTGTAGCCACCAGCGTTTTCTCATAGCAGCCCAGGTTTAATGTCAGCTGTGTGATTTTTCTGGCGCTTAGCACATCGTACAGCACGCCAAAGTTTACATCATCAGACAAATGCTGACCCGGCAGTTCCAGCCGCGCATGCCGGCAAGCGCCCATATGCCGCAATAGCTCTGCCAGCAGCGTATCAGAAGCCTGCATAGCCAGACCGGACCATTGCGCCAGACCATGGTAAAGCGGGCTGCTTGCAACAAACTGATCGATATCATTTTCAGGCGGCAGGGGTTGCGGCATCACGCCGCCGCCTGAAAACCATACACTATTAATTGCAGCCTGATGTCCGGATTCACGCTGAATATTGACCGGGTGATCATGCAGCAGCATTTGAATTTCATTCAGGTACGAAAGCCAGACTGAGGCATCAGCACCTTGCGGCATGAACTGGTAGATATTTCTATCCAATGCCGCACTGGGTAATGTAGTTTGTATTTCAGGAATTTTATTTAAGCGCAGATACCACGCGCCGGATCGCCCGATAAAGAACATCATGCCATCCTGGCTAAAATGCCGGTTCAAAGCGGCAATGACCATTTCAGCATGATCATGCGTCACAAGCAATGGAACAGGCTCACTCAAGCTAAAGCTATCGCGCTGTAACAGCAAGTGCACGGGATCTGCCCGCAGCCAGTAGGCATCCCCTGCAATCAAGCCATCCGCTTGTGCTGCAATCGGCGCGATCGGATAATCCGGCCTGGCTGCCAGACCATGCTGAATACAAACCACTGCCTCCAGCGGCAAATCCAGCAGCCTGACGTTTGCCTTTGATAGCAAACGCGCCAAAGCACTATCACCAGTCAGGGCGAGCAGGTTATTGCTCAGGGCGCAATCTACGGTAAGTTTCACGGGGCTCATTTGCATCAATTCTATTACCCGCAATTTTACTTGTAACTGGCAATAGCAGGGATAAATCTCGTCAAAAAACGATAAAAAACCCGGCAGCCTTTTAACGCTGCCGGGTTTATCTGTAAAAATAAAACCTACATGCCAACCATGCTAGTAATAACGGCGCTCATCACGGTATTCGCGGTCATCCCAGTCACGATATTTACCGTGGCTTTTACGCTTGCCTGGCTTTTCATAATAAGCCGGCTCAAAATAACTCACTTGTGACACTACCCGGCTATTTGGCGCAACCGCTACATTCACATCGATATAGCGTCCCGGATGCTCCGCAGTCACTGTATTGTAGGTTCTGCCGTTATATTCATAAGTCACGAAGTAACCGGAAGTCACTGTCTGCCAGTTATCGACCTGATAGCATGACTGCACCGGTACCGAACGTGTCGTAACAACATTGTTTCGATTATTCGCAATCCGGTCACCTGCGATTGCGCCTACACCGGCGCCAACCGCGGCGGCAGCCACACGACCGCTGCCGCGGCCGACAGTGCTGCCTAACAGGCCGCCTGCAACACCGCCGATTACGGCACCCGCAATCGAACGGTCGTTATCACGACTGTAACTCTGCTGCTGATATTCTGTGCGGCACTCCTCACGCGGCACATTCACACGCTCAGTTTGCGGCGTGACTGAAAGTACGCGGGCAGTGTCCATATATTGGTCATCTGCCAGTGCCGGGGTTGCAAATGCAGCTGCCACACAAGCTGGCGCCAGCATAGAAGCTCGCAAAACATTTACAACGTTCAACTCAAAATTACGCATTTAACTTCTCCTTTATTGCCTGTTTTTATCAAGCTACTTGCACATCTAAAATTAAACCTGATTATCCGGTTTCTGCATCTCTGGTGAATCATGCAGATAGCCGTTCAACGAGGGTTAACTGAATCTGGCTTACAGAAGAGTTGTTAATATTTGTAACTCATGATTTTCATGAACCTTCATCAATCTCATCGCCTTCCACTATCAGATCCGGAATGTGATTGAATGCAATGCGCATCGGCGCATCTTTCAGGGCTTCGTGTGCACCGCCAAAATAGATCGTATTTTTACCGAACTTAAGGTTTAAGGTATCAATTGCCCTGTTCAGTTTTTGTACGTTTTCCAACGGGGTAATCTGAAACAAATCGCGAGCGGCTTCGTCTGCCGTGACTAATCCAGAAAAAGATACGCCTACCGCATAAGGTTCATGGCTGGTTTCAGGGTAATGCTGTAAAAACTGTTCAAGCGCATTGATCAGTTGCAACGTGTTATCAGTCGGTGAAACCGCACTTTCCATCACCCAGCTCGGCATGTTGCGAAACTTGATTTTGACACTGATACGCGAGGCTAATAAATCATAGCTGCGCATTCGCATGCAGGCTTTCTGCAGCAGGCGGTGTAGCACCGCCCTGACACCTGCCTCATTACGCTGTTCAGGTGGCATCACATGGGAATGCCCGAGGCTGCTGCGCGCATTCTTGACGTAATGCGGTTCTATTCCGCGCAGCTTGTCATACATGCGCTCGCCTTCAACACTGCCCCACGCGGTCTGCAACTGCTGGCGGTTTGCTGCGTACAACTGCTCAACGGTTGTGATCTTATAACGGTTCAGCCGCGCTTCCATCTGCTTGCCGATACCATTTAAATCACGCAGTTTCAGCCCGAGCAAACGCTGAGGTAATTCATGTGGCTCAATCAGCACACAGCCATCCGGCTTCTGCATATTAGAAGCTACTTTTGCCAGAAAGGTATTCGGGGCAATGCCAATCGAACATTGAATATAATCCCCCGCTTGACCGGCGATTGCCTGCTTGATTTTTGCGGCCAGTTTCAGCGCATTCTCCGGCAACTGCTGGCTGCCGGTCAGCTTGCACACCATTTCATCGATTGAAAGCACCTTCTCTACGTGTGCGCAACTTTCCACCACCTCAACCAGTTTATGGTGATATTGCACGTAAACCGGCGGACGTGCTTCTACAAAGATGATACCCGGGCACATTTTACGTGCATCGCTGACGATGGTTCCGGTTTTAACGCCGAATGCTTTTGCCTCGTAACTTGCGGCAATGCAGCAGGTGGTTTCTGCCATGACGGCAAGCACGCCAATCGGCTTTCCGCGCAGCTCCGGTACCAATTGCTGCTCCACAGAAGCAAAATAGGAGTTAAAGTCGACATAAAGTGCATTTAATTTCATACTTAAATTGTAATCTTTGATGAATTAAACTGACTAAGGTAAAACGATTAAATATTGTTAGACTAAAAATCAAGGCAGAGGAAAAAATGAGTAACGAGCAAATTGCAGTATTCGCAGGCGGTTGTTTTTGGTGTACCGAACCGGTTTTCAGCCAACTGAAAGGCGTCAGCAAAGTAGTGTCCGGCTATATCGGCGGCCACACTGCCAACCCGACTTACAAACTTATCTGCAATGGCGACACCGGTCATGCCGAGGCCATTCAGATCACATTTGACGCCTCTGTCATAGCGTTTGAAACGCTGCTGGAAATATTTTTTGTCTCACACGACCCCACCACATTAAACCGCCAGGGCAATGACGTCGGCACGCAATACCGCTCAGCGGTGTTTTGCCAGAATGAAGAGCAAAAAACAGCGGTCATTGCCATGATACAGCAGTTGAATGCCGAAAAAATCTGGCCGAACCCTGTACTCACACAGGTTAACGATGCCGAAACATTCTACCCGGCGGAGGATTATCATCAATATTACTTTGCTAATAATCCGTTCCAGCCGTACTGCATGGCGGTAGCCGCACCCAAAGCTGCAAAAATTAGAGCTAAATATGCGCAATTAATCAAATAAGCATACGCGATTAATTAAAATTCAACCTTTTAGCAACACTCACAAACAACCTATGTTGTCACTTGCAATTAAAATGGGATAAAATCCCATTTTAATTGCAATACTTTGTACAATCTCCTTAAATATTTGATATGATTAACTCGGTATAACATTGATAGATTCAGTCAGTCATACTGTATTCAAGCCACAACTCAGCAATAGAGCGTACCAATAAAATTCAGCTATAGCTTTACCCGGGTAAAAAACACTATGGCAAAAATTGCAATCTTTAACCAAAAAGGCGGGGTCGGCAAAACCACCAGCGTACTCAACATCGCAGGCGCCTTGTATCGCAGAAACAACCCTGCCTTGATGATTGACATGGATCCACAGGGACATCTCAGCCAGATCCACCCCTCCTCCATTAACGATGCCGGTAAAAGTCTTTTCAGTTACTATCAGGACAATAAACCTTTAAGCGAACTCATCATTGACTGGCAGAATCTTGGCACACTGATACCCGCACACCGCCAGCTGGCGAAAGTAGACTCGATCTTCGGCAAAGGCCCTACTGTCATTAACAAGTTTGGTTCGGGACTCACAACTCTGGAAACGCAACACGCGTTGAGCAATGTACTGATAGATTGCTGTCCGTATATGGGCGTACTCTCATTAAGTGCACTCTTCACGGCTGATCTGGTGATTGTACCGATTGCATCCGATTTTCTTTCACTGCAAGGGGCAATCAAGGTTGAAAAAACATTTGCCTCCATTGAGCCCTTTTTGAAAAGGCCAGTAAACCGACGCTACCTGATCACCAGATTTGATCGCAGGCGCAATATGTCATTCAATGTGCACCAGCAGGCAATTGAAGCCTTTGGCGACAATGTCCTGGATACTTTAATATCTGAAAATGTCGCTACGGCAGAAAGCCCGAACCACAAGCAGGATATCTTCAGTTTTAATGCACAGAGCGTTGGTGCTCTTAATTACATGGCGTTACTGGATGAGTTGATTGCCGGAAATCTGCTGAATAGCGCCAGCCTGGCCGGCACTGAAAATGCATCTCCAAAGCAGAAAATCGATTAACGATCCAACCTTAATCTTTAGAGATGATATCCATAATATCTTCACAGCTAAAATGGCCACTGTGTTCAACCGGGGCGATGCCGGAATCAATCACCTCGCAATTTCTGTACATCTGCTCCAGCTTTTGCCTTGCTTCTTCTTCTGTGCGACCATAAATCTGCAGGTTACTCACAATGACGCCATTTCGGCTACGAATCTGATAGATATATTTAACCGGCTTTTCTAATTGATCCATTGCATACTCCCCATTAACCGTTTTAACCAGTTGATACCATAGCTGCCATGAATCAAGTATGGCTACCCAGTAGTTGCCTGCGCCAGAAAATCATCAGCATGAACAGCGCAATACCGCCCATGACCGCCATAGCCCACCAGAAGCCGTTAGGCTCTGCAATCCAGGGCATAGAATGAAAATTCATACCAAAAATACCGGCAATCAAAGTGGCTGGCATGAACAGCATGGCAACCACAGTCAGCGCACGCACTTCAAGGTTAACACGGTTACTGACGCTAGTCATGTAGATGTCCATGAGCCCGCCCAGGCTATCGCGGATAGATTCCAAAGATTCAATAAAATTGACCGTATGGTCATAGACATCACGCAGGTATGGAATGGTGGCTGCCTTGAAAAAACCGGTTTCATTACGGGTAAGGTGGTTAATCACTTCACGCAGAGGCCACACCACACGCCGCAACTCGATACTGGCGCGTTTTAACTGGTGAATACTGTGCAGCTGGGTAATATTCGGCTTGGCAAGCAAGGCGTCTTCCAGCGCCTCGCTGTCATCACCCATCTCTTCCAGCACATTAAAATACTTATCCACGATGCTATCCAGCAGTGAATAAGCCAGGTAGTCAACGCCCAGCGTGCGCATTGGCGAGTGCTCTGCACGCAGACGCTCTCGCACCGGGGCAAATGCGCCGGTTGATCGCTCTTGAAAAGTCAGCAGAAAATGATGCCCCAGGACCATGCTGATCTGCTCGGAACTGACGGATAAGGTTTCTTTTTCGTAATAGAAATGTCGCGTTTCCAGAAATAGATACTTGCTGTATTCATCCAGCTTGGGACGTTGCTCCGTATTCAGAATGTCTTCCAGCACCAGCGGATGCAGCCCGAATGCCAGACCAATCTGTTTAATCAAATCAGCATCATGGATTCCATGCACATTCAGCCAGAGCTTGTTCGCATCCTCCAGATTCAGCGCAGCAAGATCATCAATATCAATCACCTTTTCCTGCAAGCCAAAGGCATCATAACGCATCAGCGTAAGTTGCGGATGCGCCAGCTTGGTAACATCCTCATCCCCCGGCCCCACATAAACAAGAGAGCCTGGCGGCAGACCGCTTTTTTTAGCATGATGCTTTCTGCGACTATGTAAACGTGGCTTTCTCATGAAGGTATTCCTGCAACGAAACAGTTACCGTAACAAACTTTAACCGGAATGACCAGCCTGATGCATTTCACCCGCAGCAAAGAAACTGCCTCCCGCCACATGATGGATGGTGCGCAAATGATCATACCCCTCAAAGTGCCAGCGTCCGTCTGAGAATACACGCTCATCGGCATAAGCTGCCAGCACTTCAGCAATGAATAAATCATAAGTATTCTGGTTATGTGGTTCAGGGATGACTTTACATTCCAACCATGCCACACAGCCTTTGAGCAACGGCGCAGCTATCTTTTTTGCGGAAAAAGTTTCCAAACCATACTCCGCAAATTTATCCGTATTTTTCAGGTCACGGCCAGAACTGCTGCCTACCTTCTGCACTGTATCAATCTGCGCCACGCACGGCACATTAATCGCAAATGTGCCGGAAGCTTCAATCAATTCACGCGTATAGGTGTTTTTGTCGATCACAACAATAATCTTGGGCGGATCAAAATCCAGCGGCACATTCCATGCAGCTGCCATGATGTTTTGCTTGCCCGCATGACGAGAGGTCACGAGAATAGTCGGGCCGTGATTGAGTAAGCGATAAGCTTTTGCTAAATCGACACTCACCATCGTTATTTCTGCCAGGCATCCCGCAGCGTCACCGTACGGTTAAACACTGGTTTACCTGCCACACTGTCTTTACTATCCGCCACAAAGTAACCGTGACGCTCAAACTGGAAGCTGTCTTCCGCTTTTGCGTCCTGGAGGCTTTGCTCAAGCTGTGCCGTAATCACTTGTACAGAGCTTTGGTTGATGTCATCAAGAAAGTCGCGGTCACCTTCACCTGGGTGGGCTTCTTTAAACAATCGGTCATACAGGCGCACTTCGCACTCGTAAGCATGTGCAGCAGATACCCAGTGGATATTGCCTTTTACTTTTACGCTATCTGAGCCCGGCGTACCGGATTTGGTATCCGACAGGTATTCGCAATGTACTGTAGTCACATTGCCATTTGCGTCTTTTTCGCAACCGGTGCATTTCACCACGTAGCCGTAGCGCAGACGTACCATGCCGCCTGGCGTAAGCCTGAAAAAGCCTTTGCTTGGCTCTTCCATAAAGTCTTCACGCTCGATCCACAGTTCTTTTGACAGCTGCACGGTACGTTTACCCAACTCCGGTTTCAATGGGTGGTTAGGCGCGAAGCAATCTTCACTCCGGCCTTCCTGGTAGTTATCAATCACGAGTTTGATCGGGTCGAGCACGGCAATGCGGCGTTCTGCATCTACATTAAGCACTTCGCGCATGCAGTCTTCAAGTATCGTGTATTCGATCCATGAGTCTGCCTTGCTCACGCCTATGCGGTCGGTAAACAATCTAAAGCCAGCCGCAGTGTAGCCTCGGCGACGCGCACCCGCGAGCGTTGGCAGGCGCGGGTCATCCCAGCCTGATACGTGTTTTTCTTCCACCAGTTGAATCAGCTTGCGTTTTGAGAGCACAACATAAGTCAGGTTCAATCGCGCAAATTCATATTGCTTCGGTAACGGATGTGCCAATAAACCGGCATCAGCCAAACGTTCCAGCAACCAGTCGTAGAATGGGCGCTGGTCTTCAAACTCCAGTGTGCAGATTGAGTGTGTGACGCGTTCCAGTGCGTCTTCAACCGGGTGTGCAAAAGTGTACATCGGGTAAATGCACCATTTGTCACCGGTGTTATGGTGATGCGCACGGCGCACGCGGTAAATCGCAGGGTCGCGCATGTTGATGTTCGGTGATGCCATATCGATTTTAGCGCGCAGCACCATGCTGCCATCGGCATGTTTACCATCGCGCATTTCGCGGAAGCGCGCCAGGTTCTCAAGCGCACTGCGATTACGGAACGGTGAATCTTTGCCGGGCTCGGTCAGCGTACCGCGGTTAATGCGCATTTCATCCGCGCTTTGCTCATCTACATAGGCAAAACCGTTTTCAACCAGGCTTTCAGCCGCGCGATACATGAAATCAAAATAGTTGCTGGCAAAATACAGGTTAGACTCGCTGCCATTTGGACCATGATTCTCCCAGCCAAAACCAAGCCACTTAACACCATCTGAAATGCTATCTACATATTCCTGGCTTTCTTTTTCCGGGTTGGTGTCATCAAAACGCATATGGCATATACCGCCAAAGTCACGCGCCAGGCCAAAGTTCAGAAAGATGGATTTAGCATGACCGATGTGCAGATAACCATTAGGCTCGGGCGGAAAACGTGTGCGGATCTTGGCAAAATCCACCTCGCCGGTTTCATGATGCTGTGCATCGCCCGGACTACCTGCCCATTTTTTTGAGGCGTATTTATTTTGGCCCAAATCTTTTTCAATAATGGCACGAATAAAGTTAGATGCTGGCGCTGGTGCGCTGTTTGGATTTTTTTCAGATGACATGGCAACAGATTTTATTTAAGTTGCTGTTATTTTACACCAGCTTGCACTGTTGTATGGGCACCTCTGGAAATTGATTACATGGAGCCCAATGCGCCTATGTTAAAATCGTTGCCGTTATGAACGCCCTCACCTTTCCTATTTTAAGACTTCTGGCAGACGGAAAATTTCACTCCGGTGAAGCAATCGCGCGCCATTTCAATGTGAGCCGCGCAACTGTATGGAATGCACTGCAAGATGCAGGGCAGCTAGGCGTTGAAATATTTTCTATACCGGGGCGCGGCTACAAACTACCGCAGCCTCTAATTCTGCTTGATGAACAAACCATATCAGGCGCACTTGGCGTATATGGCACAACACTACACATAGAAGTGCAGGATCACTTAACTTCTACCAACAGCTACCTGATGAAGAATATCAGCACTATCAGGCATGCTACCTGTGTTGCAGCCAACCTGCAGACTAATGGTCGCGGCAGGCGAGGCCGTAGTTGGCATGCAGGGTTAGGCGCAAGTTTAACTTTTTCGCTGCTGTGGCGCTTTCAATGCGGAGCATCAGCATTATCAGGCCTGAGCCTGGCTGTAGGCATAGCGCTGATGCGCAGCTTGCATGCGCTTGGCATGACCGGCACCCAACTTAAATGGCCGAATGATATACTGATCAACCGTGAAAAACTGGCAGGCATACTGATTGAACTGCAAGGTGACATGGAAGGCCCAAGTACCGCAGTGATCGGTATGGGCATCAACCTGAAGCTGCCGGACAAGCTGAAGCAGCAAATAGACCAGCCGGTGACAGACCTTGCAAGCGTATTTAATGGCGAACTTAACCCTAACCATTTACTGGCTGCATTGCTGAAACACCTGGCCGATGTATTGACCACATTCGAACAAGGCGGCTTTGCAGCATTACGTGACGAATGGACGCAACATCATGCATATCATGAACAAAATGTACGCCTGCTAATGCCGGATGGTCGTGAAATACACGGCGTGGTAAAGGGAATTACCGAAGACGGCAGCTTGCTGGTAACGACAGCAGAAGGTGTGCAGCGTTTTATATCCGGTGAAATCAGTCTGCGCGGCTCCTGAACCCCGTGCAGATTTAATTCGATAGTGTAGAAAAACACGCATCAGGCATGACGCAAAATACTTGGTGGTAGAATGCAGTTATTAATAGATTAATGCTGCAAATCGCTGCATACTTTAAACACTAAACTCTTGATTTTTAGCCATTTCACCGGTCTGCACAAGCGCCGGGAATATGACAAACTTTTACAATTCTTGAATCGGTAGCCTCTGAACAATATGCTTTTAACCATTGACGCCGGGAATACCAGAACCAAGTGGGCGATATTTGACCGTCATGGTGAAATCACCCAGCATGGCGTATGCATGAATGATCAGTTACCCAGCATTGATCTCAGCCCGGAATCGCTAGGTTATGAACGCGTTATTATTTCCAACGTTGCCGGCAAAACGCACGCTTTAAAGTTTGAGCATTTATTAGCAGCGCATCATCTGCCAGTGATATGGGTAAAAGCCAGCAACGAAGCGTGCGATGTCATCAACAGGTACGCCAAGCCTGAAACACTGGGCACAGATCGCTGGGCTTCACTGATTGCTGCTTGGCACAAGAAGCACGCAGCCTGCGTAGTGGTAAATATCGGGACAGCAGTTACTATAGACGCACTGCATGGCGCATCGGGAAGCAGCCGGCAAGGCGAATTTCTTGGCGGCATGATACTCCCCGGAGTTAACTTGATGCAGACTAGCCTTAACCTTGGCACGGCACAACTACCGGCTAACAATACAGTGCGGGAATTCAGCGAAAACACGCCTGTTAATATTTTTGCAAAATCAACAGCGCAAGCCATTGATGCCGGGGCATTGAATGCAATCACCGGCGCAATCGCACGCATGGCCGCTGCATTAGAAACAAGATGTGGGCAAACGCCTTTTATCATCCTGAGTGGCGGAGATGCCCATATCATTCAAAGTTATCTTACTGATGCAGTGACAAACCCGACTGTAATCGTTGACAACCTGGTTCTAAAAGGCTTGTATTTGCTGGATTGTTTTAACCAATCCGAATTGCCGCCTCAATAACGCCTAGAATTCCCCGCTCAACTGCACCCAGAACCTCGGTGTTTTTTCCTCAGAGGCAGGCTCGGACTGCGGTATACCGCCTTGTGTACGCCATGCCAGGTAACTATTAAGCTGCAAGCGGTTAAACAATAATGCATTGACACCAATACCGGCACCAGCAATAGTGCGAGTATTGGCCCCAGCGGCAAAATCGTTGTGATTGATGCACACATGCCCGTAATCATAGAACAACACGCCTTGCAGCTGCGGAATAAAGCGATGACGCAATTCCAGGCTGAGCAGGTTGCCTTCATCGCCATTGGCCTCGCCCTGCGGATAAGCACGCACACCGAATGGGCCGCCCAGACTGTATTTGTCAGACGAATTCAGGTTATCACCTGCCCACTGCCCTGAGAGAGAAGCTGCAAGCGTGTTGCTGTCAGTCAGTCGCTGCAAGCGGCTCAGCATGTAATAAGCTTTTGTGAATCCGCCGTTGCTACGCGCGGTTATGTCATCCGCGGCACGAGATACTGCATCCATTTCCAATTCACCGGCAACCAGTGAAACATCAAATGAGTTTTGTCCGGCACCATTCAATTTATCCAGAAAATTACCCGCTAGGCCGAGGTTAATTGACTGCACCTGTTTTTCTGTTTTGAGCAGACTGTTCGCACGATCATCCAGCGATTTATTCTCGCAGGTCAACGAACCGACCAGCGAACCGGTCTGGCTCAGTAAAAATGGATATGTTGCAAACAGGCTGCCGCTGCTTGCAACGCCCCGCGTACCGAGCGCTGCAAACTCATGGCCCAATTCATACTCGACATAAGAATATGCAGCGCCTACACGCAAACCATCACTACCCACAGGCAATTGGTATGATAACCTGCCATAGGCCATGTGATCGTTGCTGGCGACAACACGAACCGAGAACAGGTCACCAATCTTCAGCGGGCTCAGGATAAACAGTACGCCGTTTGGGTTGCTGATAAAGAGTTGCCCGTTGGCATTGATATTGCCGAAAATGTCACTGGGATTTTGGCCAAGCACACGAATCAGCGCAATGTCTGTAGCCAGGTTTTGCCTCAGGGTAAAAGTTTAACCAGCCGCAACGCCAAAACCCTGTGCGTTAATCGCCAGACGTGCTGAATCCTGTATCACCAGATTAGGGTTAACGATAGTGCCCTGCCCACCCACGATAACGCCACCATCCAGCCCAGCCCAGGCAAAGCACGGGGCTACGGCCAGTGCAGCCAGCACCAGCTTGCGCCGCGTTGCAGACTTACCGCGGCCTTTGGCCGTTTCAGCAACAGCGATCCAGGCATTCTGCACCCGGCTCCAGACCAAACGATAAACGTGATTGAGTGTTGCGCTATTTTTCATGGTTCATACTCTCTATTAAATCTAGCCAAATTAACTCTGTAAGAACACACAGCCTGTTTTTAATATTAGTTTTTTATTTTTTCAATCCCTGCTTTTACGCAGCTTTTAAACAAAACAAAAAATGAGCATGCACTTAAAAGTAACTATTTCTTTACAGCTTTTACACATGCAATATTTGTACTTAGTTTCCATTAAACCCTGCACTGGACTTAACTTACAAAGCATTTCCGGCAGAATTTGTACATTTTTACCCGCTTAATATATGGGATAACTTCCCATATATTAAGTTCAGTATTGCACCGTAAAAACCACATGTCAATCACTTTTGTCAACTATCAGATATGATAGGTGATATACCATTATATCTAATGTGGTTATATATACCAATTTTTATTTTATGGTTATTATGGATTGATGATATTGACGGCTTGGTAGACACCCAACCTTGTTTGCTGGACAATACTGCGTAAGGTAACCCTGTATTCAGCTTAAACAATTTGAAATTAATACAGCGATGTGTGTATTTTGAATATAGATAGATTTAGCCTGATTACCATTTAATAAAAAATATAAAGTGACGCGCAATGAAACGTTTTTTTTGGTTATTAATACTCATTAACCTTGGTTTGCTGGCCTACTTCAATATCGGCTATATATTGCCCGGAAAACCTGAAATCAAACTGACAGAGATTAGCCCGGATAAAATTCAGCTACTCTCTCAGGCCGAAATAGACGCCCTACCCAAAAAACAAGCCGCAATACCACTAATCAGTTCACCTTCACTTGAAGCACAAACAAAAACCGCATGTTATGAATGGGGAATGTTCTCTGACATCACCCTTGCAAAAGCACAAAAAGCATTAGCTAAAATAGCAATTCAAGCCACCGAAAAAGAAGAAAACTCGGATCAACCGAAAAGATACTGGGTTTACAGGCCCCCAACAAAAACAACAGCCGAAGCACAGAAAATAGCTGCCGAGCTAAAAGAACTTGGCATTGAAGATACTTTTGTTGTACAAGAGGATAAATGGAAAAACGCCATTTCATTCGGTATTTTTGGAGATGAACAGCTGGCTAACAAGTTAGTACTGGAACTCAAGGCAAAAGGTGTCAAAAATGTTGAAAAAACCTTACGCACCAACGGCAAAGGCCACCACAGCCTGATATTCAGCACGCTGAATCAAAATGAAATCACTGAGCTGAATAAGCTAAAACCGGATTTTCCGACAGCTGAATTAAAAGAAGTGAATTGCAACTAATTATTAAGGCACGCTTTCAATTGCAATCAATCACATCGCTTTAGAAGCATGAGCAATAAAACATTAGCACTTGTCGATTGGTTATAATTATCTCATCTACCACAATCAATACCCCCTGCCATTACTATAACAACTCATTGACATAAAGCTACAAACAAGTAACAATATTCATTGTAAATGTGAAATTTTCCCATTAAATTTTCCAAAAAAAGTAAGTTCTACATTAAATAATAATGAACCAAGTATCGGTTTTTACACATTATAAAGATATGCATTACATGGAAATTCTGATTGGGTAATCAAAGTACTGAAGTTTGGCGGTGCAGAACGAGCGGAGTTACTTGAACACTACGTCAATCAACTTGCTACAGACGCTAGCCTTAAAGTACCTGCTGTTAAAAGCTTAGGTGATGGTCGTATATTACAGCCTTTTGTAGAAGGAACCCCTAAAGCCAATGCATTATGGGGAGAAGGTGTAGCTGCAGCACAAGAGCTAGCGAAGAAACTAACAAATACAGCAAAACAATTGCTGGGAGTTAAGGAGGGTGAGTTATTTATTGATCACCCAACACTTAAAATTGGTATTGATCCTAGCTATGCAAACTTTCATTTTAGCGAACATGGTACATACAACGGATGGATTGATCCCTTATTTCATCTCGAAGAACATACCCCTAGACGTTAGTACAAAAAATTCTTGGATAAAACACACATAAACAAATGCTTATAAGTTTTAAATCACAACAAAACCTACAAGAGCAACTTAGCCAGATTCAATACATTATTCGGATCAAAGGTAAACTCTAAAGACTATATTAATTGTATCGTCGTTGCATCTCTTGGCCGTTTTGCCATACCTAAGCCATACTCGCCAGGCAATATAACTGCAATAAAAGCGCCATGCAAACACGCTTCATTTCATCTGCATGATCCGAGTAGATTCACATGAATGTTGCCATTACCCGTAAGGGGTTTAAGGCACAAGATAAAGTTCCACGCCATACCATATTTAACGGCATCTAGGCTAGCAGCACTAGGGCTGTATTGCCACCGATACTACAATACGCTGCGCTGGATTGTTCAGGCGGCCAAAAAAGAACCGGCCTGAGACATCCTGCAATTCCTGATTTAGCACGCCCGGCTCGACAATCGCTATATGGTTATCCGGGGCAATACTGATAATACTATTCATAGCTCCAGTGACAGCGCAACACCAGCTTCCGGCACGCTGCCGCCTGTCATGTACATTACTAAGCTGAAGGCAGCTTGTACCTCTTCAATATTGAACGAAAACACCATTGCAGTCGGCACATGATAACTACGGGAGTTGTGATAAGCATGGGCATAACAATCAACAGGATCAGTTAGATCCTGTCTATCGAGATAAGCCTTACAAGTGATACGATATACTCAGGAGTTGTCACACTATGCTCTTAGCGCTTCTTGATGTAGAGATCAGTAATCGTGCCCTCTTTCATCTCGGCTGCAAAGCACACGGTTTCAGATAATGTCGGGTGCGCGTGGATTGTCAAACCCAAATCATGAGCATCTGCGCCCATTTCAATGGCCAGCACGGCCTCTGCCAATAGCTCGCCAGCATTTACACCGACAATACCAGCGCCAATCACGCGATGGGTTTCTTTGTCGAATATCAATTTAGTCGTGCCTTCGGTGCGTGCAATAGAAAGTGCACGGCCGCTGGCTGCCCACGGAAAGCTGGCTTTTTCAATCGCGATGCCTTTAGATTTGGCTTCTGTCTCGGTGACACCCACCCATGCCACTTCCGGATCGGTGTAAGCCACTGACGGAATCACCGATGCGACGAATTCAACTTTCTCACCGGCGATGACTTCGGCCGCAACTTTCGCTTCATGTGTGGCTTTATGCGCGAGCATCGGCTGCCCGACAATATCGCCGATTGCAAAAATATGCGGCACATTTGTACGCATTTGTTTATCTACGGCAATAAAGCCGTAATCATCAACCGCGACACCGGCATTCTCTGCGCCGATATTTTTACCGTTTGGACGGCGGCCGATAGAAACCAGTACACGGTCATAAACTTCTACATTTTTAGGTGCGTCTGCGTTACCGTTAACGCCTTCAAAAGTCACATGAATACCATCTTTTTTAGGTTCCATGCTGGCAACTTTTGTATTGAGCATAATCGCTTCAAAACGTTTTTCCATGCGTTTTTGCAGTGGGCGCACCAAATCACGGTCACAACCTTGAATCAGGCCATCAGTGAACTCAACCACACTCACTTTCGTGCCTAGCGCATCATAAACTGTACCCATTTCCAGACCGATAATACCGCCGCCGATGACCAGCATACGCTTAGGTACATCCGCCAATGCCAACGCGCCGGTAGAATCCATAATGCGTTCATCAGCAGCCACACCCGGAAATTTGGTCGCCTGTGAGCCTGCTGCGATAATTGCATTTTCAAAACCTACAGTGGTCACTTTGCCATCTGCAGCAGTAACCGCAATTTGGTTAGCGCTGGTAAATTTACCTACACCCTGCACCACGGTAACGTTGCGCTGTTTTGCCATTGCAGCCAAACCACCAGTGAGCTTGCCAACCACTTCATTCGCTTTCCAGTTGCGTAGTTGATCCAGATCTACGCTAGGCTTGCCAAAACTTACGCCGTGATGGCTAGTCTCTTCTGCCTCAGTTATCACTTTCGCTGTATGCAATAACGCTTTTGATGGAATGCAGCCGACGTTCAGGCACACTCCACCCAAGGTTGAATAACGCTCAATCAGCACCACCTGCTTGCCCAGATCTGCAGCACGGAATGCGGCGGTATAACCGCCAGGACCACTGCCTAATACAACCACCTGAGTTTGCAGGTCTGAGGGACCAGAGGCCAGGGGCTGGGAGCTAATCTCAGCAGGTTTGGCACCTTCTGTTGCTACTACTGCAATATTAGCTTGCACCACTGCTTTTTGCAGCTCCTGCATCCCCGCCCCTAGCTCCTCGTTTTCTTCAACTAATAAAATCAGTGTGTCTTTGGCGATCTTGTCGCCAACCTTGACTTTAACTTCTTTTACCGTACCGGCATGAGAGGATGGAATATCCATAGACGCTTTATCAGACTCAACCGTAATCAGGGAATCTTCCTTGGCGATTACATCGCCTGCCTTTACCAACACTTCAATCACATCAACACTATCAAAGTTGCCGATATCAGGTACCAAAACTTCAACTAAATTACTCATGCCTACCCCTTGCTTTAAACTTCGGTTATTTGCTGCAATTTTATCATCAAACGATTGCTTTCAATGACATTGCTGCTGTAAACGCATCACTAAATGCATTAAATAAAATTGTAAAATCACCTGCTTACGTCAAATAAAAAGGGTGCGAAAATCGCACCCTTTTTGCTGTCATTGAAAACTACAGCAATAGCCGGCGCACATCGCTCAGCATCATACGCATATGGCTGGTAAAACGCGCGCCATCAGCGCCATCAATCACACGATGGTCATACGAAAGTGACATCGGCAAGATCAGGCGCGGTTCAAACGTTTTGCTTTTTGCATCATATACTGGCTGCATGGATGAACGTGATACGCCTAAAATCGCTACTTCAGGGCAGTTGATGATTGGCGTAAACATGGTGCCGCCGATACCGCCAAGGCTTGAAATGGTGAAACAGCCGCCCTGCATCTCTTCAACCTTCAATTTGCGTTCGCGTGCTTTGGCGGAAAGCTCGCCAAGATCACGCGCAATATCCAGCACATCTTTCTGGTGCACATCACGCACCACCGGCACGACCAAGCCATCAGGCGTATCGCAGGCAAAACCGATATTGAAGTAATTTTTCAATATCAGGCTATCGCCATCCGGTGACAATGAGGCATTAAAATTGGGGTACGCTTTAAGCGCATTCACAGAAGCCTTAATCAGGAAAGCCAGCATCGTGAGCTTGACACCGCGCTTCTCAGCATCTCCCTGCATAGACTTGCGGAAATCTTCAAGATCCGTGATGTCAGCATCATCAAACTGGGTTACATGCGGTGCAGTGACCCAATTGCGATGTAAATTAGCACCTGACAGTTTTTTGATGCGTGACAAAGGTTTGGTATCAATCGCGCCAAACTGACTGAAATCAATTACCGGCATTGGCAACGCAGCCAAGCTGCTGACACCTGCCCCCATGTTCTCGGTGCGTGGTTTAGCCAGCTCACCTTTTACATAACTTTGCACATCACTTTGCAGGATACGGTTTTTAGGGCCAGTACCTTTCACCAGTGCCAGATTCACACCCAGTTCACGTGCAAACTTGCGTATAGAAGGGCTGGCATGAGAAAGTTTACCCGGTGCAACAACCACGCTCTCGCCAACCGGCGCTGGCTGATGAGCCGGCGCGATTGGTTTAGGTGGTTCCGGAGCAGGCCTGGTTGGTTCAGGGATAACTGCTTTAGGTGCCTCTGCTACAGGCGCAGCCTTTGCTGCCGACACGACTGCCGCAGGCGTTGCCACAGCATCGCTGACATCCATGGTCATAATCAAAGTGCCTTGTGCCGCTTTGTCGCCCACTTTAATCTTAACTTCTTTCACCACACCTGCAAACGGCGCTGGAATATCCATAGAAGCTTTATCAGACTCGACCGTCATCAATGAGTCATCTTTGGCAATCGTATCGCCTGCTTTTATTAATACTTCAATGACATCCACGCTATCGAAGTTACCGATATCAGGGACGAATATGTCTTGAACTGCCATCTGTGTGTATCCTTAAACTGTCGTTGGGTTTGGCTTATTGGAATCTAAGCTGTATTTTTTAACCGCTTCTGCCACTTTGGCAGCAGGCAATTTTCCGTCATCGCTCAAAGCTTTAAGTGCGGCAACCACAACATAGTATTTATTCACCTCAAAGAAGTCACGTAACGCTTCACGGCTGTCTGAACGACCGAAGCCATCTGTACCAAGCGCTACAAATCGATTAGGTACAAAGCGCTGAATCTGCTCTGCAAAGCTCTTCATATAATCTGTAGAAGCAATAACAGGCCCTTTGGCATCCTTCAGGCACTCTGCAACATAACTGATTCTTTGCGGTTTTTCCGGATTCAACATGTTCCAGCGATCGCAGTCCAGGCCTTCACGACGTAACTCGGTGAAACTTGGCGCACTCCATACATCGGCAGCAATACCCCAGTCTTTTTCGAGCAACTCAGCGGCAGCAATGACTTCACGCAGAATTACACCGCTACCCATCAACTGAACACGCTCACCTTTAGCTTTGGATTTGCTAAAGCTGTACAAACCTTTAAGGATACCTTCTTCAGAACCTTTTGGCATTTCCGGATGACTGTAGTTTTCATTCATCAAAGTGATGTAGTAATACACATCTTCCTGGTTCTGCACCATACGGCGCAAACCATCCTGAATAATCACCGCCAACTCATACGCAAAGGTCGGGTCATAAGATACACAGTTAGGAATCGTTGCGGACATCAGGTGGCTATGGCCATCTTCATGCTGCAAGCCTTCACCGTTCAAGGTAGTACGGCCTGCCGTAGCACCCAACAGGAATCCGCGCGCACGCGAGTCACCAGCCAACCAAGCCAAGTCACCGATACGCTGGAAACCGAACATGGAATAGTAAATATAAAACGGTATCATCTGCTTGCCGGTAACCGAGTAGGATGTCGCCGCTGCCAGCCAGCTGGAGAAAGCGCCTGCCTCGTTAATCCCCTCTTCCAGAATCTGGCCATCTTTGGATTCTTTATAGAACATCACTTGATCAGAATCCTGTGGCTCATAAAGCTGACCCTGGCTTGCATAAATGCCAAGCTGACGGAACATGCCTTCCATACCGAAAGTGCGCGCTTCATCCGGCACGATAGGCACTACGAATTTACCCAGTTCTTTATCACGCACCAGCGTGGAGAGGATACGCACAAACGCCATGGTAGTAGAAATCTCGCGTTCACCGGTAGCACCCAGCATGTTCTCAAAAGCGGATAACTGCGGAACTTTGAGTTCATTACCTTTACGACGGCGCTGTGGTACAAAACCACCCATCGCAGCACGGCGCTCGGCCATGTACTTCATTTCCGGCGAATCTTCAGCCGGCTTGTAGAAGCTCAGGCTCTCAACTTGAGCATCAGTCAACGGCAGGTCAAAACGATCACGGAATTTTTTCAGTGACTCGATATCCATGCTCTTTTGCTGATGGGTTGTGTTCTGGCCTTCGCCTGCTTCGCCCATGCCATAACCCTTAACGGTCTTGGCAAGAATCACCGTTGGCTGACCTTTATGATTCACCGCCGCATTGTAAGCAGCAAACACTTTATGCGGGTCATGACCGCCACGGTTCAAGCGCCAGATATCCTGATCGCTCATTGCCGCTACCATCGCTTTCAATTCGGGATATTTGCCAAAGAAGTGCTCGCGCGTGTAAGCGCCGCCTTTTTGCTTGAAATTCTGGTATTCACCATCAACGCACTCTTCCATACGCTTTTTGAGCAGGCCATCTTTATCCATCGCCAGCAAAGGATCCCAGTAAGAACCCCAGATCACTTTCAGCACATTCCAGCCGGAACCCCTGAAATCTGATTCCAATTCCTGAATAATCTTGCCATTGCCTCGCACAGGGCCATCCAGACGCTGCAGGTTACAGTTAATTACAAATATCAGGTTATCCAGTTTTTCACGCACTGCCAGTGAAATAGCGCCCAATGACTCAGGCTCATCCATCTCGCCATCACCGCAGAATACCCAGACCTTACGGTCACTGGTATCGGCAATGCCACGGTCATGCAGGTATTTCAGGAAGCGCGCCTGATAAATACCGGCTAATGGGCCCAAGCCCATAGAAACGGTCGGAAACTGCCAGAAATCTGGCATCAGCCATGGATGCGGATAGCTAGGCAGACCATTGCCACCGGTTTCCTGGCGGAAATTGTCCATTTGCTCTTCAGTAATGCGGCCTTCCAAAAATGCGCGCGCATAAACACCCGGTGACGAATGCCCCTGAAAATAAACGCAGTCGCCTCCAAAGTTTTCGTTTGGTGCACGGAAAAAATAGTTAAAGCCGGTGTCATAAAGCGTTGCAGCAGATTGAAAGCTGGCAATATGACCGCCTACGCCCGGTGATTTTTCGTTGGCGCGCAACACCGTCATAATCGCATTCCAGCGGACCAGCGCACGGACACGGCGTTCCATTTCAGGATCGCCCGGCAACTTATCCTGTAGATGCGTAGGAATGGTGTTTAAATATGCAGTGGTTGCGTTATAAGGCAGGTTAGCACCTGTACGGCGAGCCTTATCGATCATAGACTCTATCAAAAAGTGCGCGCGCTCGGGGCCTTCGTTTTCAATGACGGCCATTAATGCATCAAGCCACTCTTGCGTTTCTTGACTATCAATATCTGGACTGTTCAAATTTGTGTTCAATGACATTCAGTTAGGACTCCGTGTTGCGGTATTTGTGGAATAAATTTAGCCGTCATGCCTCTACCTGGATGGGTATAATTACCAATAGACTAAAAGTAACAAAATCAAATACTGCGTGTCTGAATACACCGCACCATACAGGCGCGATGTAAGTAAATTTTTTTATAAAACCGTAGTGTGTCTTTTTTAGGGGTTTTGGTCAAGTTTACTCGTGTTTTCAAACCAGCCAATACGCGCCAGATAACGTCCATTCTACATTGATAACAGGATTTAAAATGTCAATTAAATTAACTCAAAATGCCACTAACGCCACCGAAAGTTCACTTAAAATCTATCAACATGTGATTTTAGTGCTTCCGGAAAATGAAGATAAAAACCTGCCATTTTCGCAGGTGCTTTTTACAAAGTTAAATCGGATTAAGAAAGAATATAAAGACCTGGTTAAATCACCTGTCACTGCAGATTTACCGAATGGCGGCCTCGCAAGCTTTATAATTTTGAATGAGAATCTGACGCCATTCCAGCGTCACACACTACTGCGGAAAGCAATAAAACAGATTATTGAAGAGCAGCCGGAAAAAGTAGCATTGTGCATTTACGGTCACGAAACTACACGCAACACCAATGCCTGCGCAGCCTATTATGTACTGACTGTGAATGCAGCCTGCCTGACAAACCGTAAAAAAGACCATCAAAAAAGCAACCTCAAGCAGATTGATCTGTTCGGGTATCAGGCAGATCATGCGTATAGCTTTGTTAGCGCACGTGTAACAGGCAACACTCTTTGCAGACAATTAACAATTACCCCGCCGAATGATTTAACACCCTCAAGCTACAGAGAGAAAATCAGCGCGCTTGCAGATACGTTTGGCTGGCAGCATAACGAATACGACATGCAGAAGCTAAAGGAAATCGGTGCAGGTGCATTTGTTGCAGTAGGGCAAGGTTCAGACCCGCAAGACGCAGCAATTGTACATCTCACCTATCAGCCTACACTGACAAAGAAGCACATAGCAATCATCGGTAAAGGTATTTGTTTTGATACGGGCGGCCATAATTTAAAGCCGGCAAAATACATGCTTGGCATGCATGAGGATATGAACGGCTCAGCAGTCGCTCTGGGGATACTGCTTGCAGCCAGCAAAATGGAATTGCCTGTCAAAATTGACTGCTGGCTGGCGATTGCACAAAACCACATCAGCCCTGCCGCCTATAAACAAAACGACGTCGTGACTGCATTAAACGGCATGACAATTGAAATCGTGCATACAGATGCCGAAGGCCGCATGGTCTTAGCCGATACATTAACACTGGCATCCCGTCAGAAACCTGATTATATGATCGACTTTGCTACATTAACGGGCAGCATGATAACAGCGTTGGGCGATCGCCTAAGCGGTGTTATTTCTAACTGTCCTGCACTTGCATGTAAAGCTATTGCTGCCGGCAATCTTGCAGGCGAGAGAGTCGTGGCGTTTCCATACGCAGAAGACTTTGACAGTGATTTAGACAGCGATGTTGCAGATATAAAGCAATGCACCCTGGAAGGTGGCGGCGATCATATTCATGCAGCAAGATTTTTAGGAAAATTCATTGAAAATGACATTCCCTGGCTACACACCGATCTCTCATCAGCCAACCGCAAAGGCGGCCTTGGAGCGATTGAAGCTGACACAAATGGCTTTGGCGTAGGTTTTGGTATCGAAATGCTGAAAATGCTGATTGAAGATTAATTAAGGAACGCCAATTGTTAACTTATTACATAGATGAACCACTATCGGCTATTGAACAGAAAATGGTGATTGAGCAGATCAATAAAATCAGCCTCAATACTGTAGAGCAGCTCATGCTTAAACAGATTACTGATCAAATTCCAACAAATGATTGCGAGCTATCACATGCGGAAATTATTAAAGTATTTGAAGATATGCTTATCAAGCTAGGAACACCTGCTGGAACACAATGCACTTTCATACTGCCCAAAGGCGGACTATCCTGGGGCATGCTGCTGCAAATTGCATTTAAAAATGTCAGCAAATTTTACCCATTCGTCGTGCAGCCATGGGAAATGAGCATAGACAAAAAATATAAACGTAGAGAACGTATTTTAGTCACTGACATCAACAGCGCAATGCCTGCTTAATAGAGCTCTTCACTACTCCACGCTTTCAATACGCTCTTATAGACGCAAGCCCGCATTCATGCGGGCTTTTTACTGTCATTACGATCCATGATGGCAGCGCTTAAAGTAGGTATAACCCGCCTAAGCCATCATAGGATAGCAGGGAGCTAAGAACAGCAGCGTGAAGAATATAGAGGGAGTACAAATAGAAACACCCCGTCATTTTCATGAGGGGGTGTTTGGGTATAAATAGCTTGGC
>Ga0208758_100101_pt1 | contig 45545 bp, 40 predicted proteins | sample LakWasM116_HOW13_2_FD_183930 | JGI IMG/M metagenome (GOLD analysis project Ga0208758, IMG submission 183930) | Freshwater sediment methanotrophic microbial communities from Lake Washington under simulated oxygen tension - Sediment Metagenome... | ecosystem: Environmental > Aquatic > Freshwater >...
AAGCACGGTAAACCCGGGCTGAAACTCCAGGTCAAGTTTGCTGACAATCACAAAATCACGGATAGACAGGCTTTGCAGCATCACCCTACCCCCAATTCAGTTTGTTGCGCAGCATGTCGAAATAACAGTAATCGCTGGGATGGAGCAGAAAGATATTGCGCTCGGAGCGCTGCACGATGATCTTATCGCCAACCTCCAGCGTTTCCTGGGACTGGCCATCCATGCTCAGCTGCGCCTCATTGAACTGCACCAGGGTCACTTCTATCCGACTGTTGCTGTTCACCGCTATCGGCCGGTTACTGAGCGTGTGCGGACAGATCGGCACCAGGGAGATCGCTTCCAGGTTAGGGTGCAGAATAGGGCCGCCGGCGGATAAGGCATAGGCTGTCGTTCCCGTCGGGGTGCTTAAAATGAGCCCGTCACTGCGCTGCTTGTAAACAAACTGGCCATCGATTTCAACTTCCAGTTCGATCAGGCGCAGGCCGCTTTTAATGACCACATCATTTAATGCGTAGCTGCTGTGTATGACCTGGTTCTGCCGCACCACCTGCGTGGAAAGCAGCATACGCGGCTCCCTGATGTAGTTGCCGGCAACGATACGGTCGATTTCAGCCAGCATGTCTTCGGCACGCAAATCCGTCAGAAAACCAAAGCGCCCGCGATTGACGCCTATCAGCGGCACGTCGTCTTCAATCAGGCTGCGCGCGACAGTAAGCATGGTGCCGTCACCGCCCATGACAATCGCGAGATCAGCCGTTTTGCCAATCTCCTGTATCGAGAGTGTTTTATATTGGGAAAGCTGTGTGTGCTGAGCCGTATTTTCCTCAACCCACACTTCTATGTTTTTAGCCGCCAGATATTGCGCCAAATCCGACAAATCATTCTGCATTAACTGCAGAGCCGATTTGTTCATGTATTTGCCAATAAGCGCTATTTTTTTGAATTTAGTATGCACGGATGAATTAAAACATAGTCCGCAAATCTTGGCAAAGCGAGTTTGAGCCTTATGTTTGCAAAAGCCGCCACAGTGCATGATGTAACGCGGCAATCAATCGGATGCAACTCGGTTTTATGCAAAAAAACCAACGAAACACCCTGGCTGGCACAGGATCTGTGCAGGTTTTTTCAAAAACAGACTCTTGCTGTAAACACGATATGGCATTGCCTATTCGCCGGAACTAACCGATAATTTGCGCGTGAAGGCTAACTATGGATAAACGCGCGCAGATTTTACTTAAAACCCTGGTTGAACATTACATCAGTGATGGTCAGCCTATCGGTTCCCGCACGCTATTGCAGCACTCGGGGCTTGATGTCAGCCCTGCGACTATCCGCAACGTCATGAGCGACCTTGAGCGCATCGGTTTCATTGCCAGCCCACATACATCGGCCGGGCGCATCCCGACACAAAAAGGCTACCGCTTCTTTGTAGACTCACTGCTCACGATAAAGCCGCTGCAATCCCAGGAAATCCAGCTTATAAAACATGAGCTTTCCTCACCCGACCCACAGGAACTCATCAACAGCGCGGCCGACATGCTCTCCCAGCTTTCCCAGTTTGCCGGGGTGGTCATGATTCCGAAACGGCAGACCACGACTTTCAAACACCTGGAATTCCTGCCCCTGAGTGAAAAGCGTATCCTGGTGATCATCGTAACGACCGACGGCAACGTTCAGAACCGCATCATCATGGCTGATAAACCGTATAGCGCTTCTGACCTCATACAGGCCACCAATTATTTCAACCATCATTTTGCCGGATGCACTTTCGACGAAGCTCACCAGAAACTGCACGAAGAGCTGCTCAAAATGCAATCCGATATCAACCGCCTGATGGCTGCGGCACTTGAAATGAGCGACAAGGTCAACAGCGCCGGAAAAGAAAATGTTGTGATCGCAGGCGAACGCAACCTGCTGCAGGCGGATGATTTATCTTCAAATGTTGCAAGTCTGCGCAAACTTTTTGAGCTGTTCGAGCGTCGTACTCAACTGATGCAGTTACTGGACAGCAGCAAACAGGCTGCCGGCATACAGATATTCATCGGCGGCGAAAGCCACTACCTGCCGCTGGATGAGTGCAGCATGGTCACCGCCCCTTACGAAGCGGACGGACAGGTCGTAGGCACACTAGGCGTAATCGGACCGACACGCATGGCCTATGAACGCGTGATCCCGATCGTGGATATCACCGCCAAACTGCTGTCAAACGCATTATCGACCAATTAATTTACCGGAAACCAAACCCGCAGTTATGGCTTATTACAACCCTGAACCTAAGTACGAACACGGCAATCAACTGAAAGTCGGCATCCTGCTCGCCAACCTGGGTACGCCGGATGCGCCGACTGCCAGGGCATTGCGCCCTTACCTGCGCCAGTTCCTGAGCGACCGCCGCATTGTGGAAATCCCGCGCATGGTCTGGTGGCTGATCCTGAACTGCATTATTTTAGTGGTCAGGCCAAAGAAGTCTGCCGAAAAATATGCCAGCATATGGACAAAAGAAGGCTCCCCGCTACTGGTGCATGCACAGAAACAGGCAACACTGCTGCGCGGCTTTCTCAGCCAGAAAATAAAATCACCGTTCGCAGTAGAGTTGGGCATGAGCTACGGCAATCCATCCATGGCGTCTGCGATTGAAAAACTGAAAGCCCAGCATTGCGACCGTATCCTGTTATTTCCGCTTTATCCGCAATATGCGGCATCCAGCACGGCGAGTGCTTTGGATGCCGCCTGGCGCGCACTGCTTAAAACACGCAACATGCCCGCGATTCGCACCATCAGGCATTATCACGACCACCCGGCCTACATTGCAGCACTGGAACAGAGCGTACGTGAACACTGGCGTATTAACGGCGGAAAACCCGGCAAACTGGTCATGAGCTTTCATGGCGTACCCAAAGCCCACCTGCTGAATGGCGACCCTTACCATTGCGAGTGCCATAAAACAGCGCGCCTGCTGGCAGAAGCGCTGGAACTCAAGAAAGATGAATATATCGTCGCGTTCCAGTCACGTTTCGGCAAACAGGAATGGCTGAAACCCTATCTGGCCGGCACGCTGGAAGAGCTCGGAACAGCAAAGACAGAACGCATTGATGTGATCTGCCCCGGCTTCTCCAGCGACTGCCTGGAAACGCTGGAAGAGATCGCGATCGAAGGCAGACACATATTCCAGGGCAATGGCGGCGGTGCGTATCACTATATCCCGGCGCTGAACGAAAATGATGCATGGATTCATGCCATGACAGCCATCGCGCTCGAAAACCTGCAAGGCTGGGTGGATACGGAATGGGATGGCGCACAGGCAAGGAAAGACGCAGAAATGACAAAATTAAGGGCACAGAGTTTAGGTGCCAGCCAATAAAGGTTATACTTTCATACTTATTCCACAACAAGTTTCAATGCCGATAGGTATGATTGACCTGTCGGCATGAAACAATGTTTTTAGGCTGCATTAAATGATAGTGATTACCGGCGGCGCAGGCATGATAGGCTCTATCATCGCCTGGCATCTCAACACCAGGCTCAACCGTGACGATATCGTGATCGTTGACCGCATTACGCACGAAGAGCAATGGCAGAACCTTGCTCACCGTCATTACGCGCACTACCTGGACAAAGACCAACTGATGGACTGGCTGCAAGGGCGTAACGATATTGAAGCCATCATCCATATGGGCGCAATCAGCGCAACCACTGAACGTGACTTCAACAAACTGGTCACAACCAACATCCAGTATTCACAGAACCTGTGGAGCTGGTGCGCTGACAACAAAGTACCGTTTTTCTATGCCAGCTCGGCCGCCACATACGGCGACGGCAGCCAGGGTTATGACGATGCCAGCATCGACAACCTGCGCCCGCTCAATGGGTACGGTTACTCAAAACACTTTTTTGACCAGTGGGCGCTGCGCCAGGTGCGCAACAACCTGCCTGTGCCGCCAAGCTGGGCGGGCTTCAAATTTTTCAATGTTTACGGTCCGAATGAATATCATAAAGAGCGCATGGCAAGTGTGGCGTTCCATACCTTCAGGCAGTTCAGCGAGACCGGCACCATGAAACTGTTCAAAGGCACCAGGGCCGGGGTCGAAGACGGCATGCAGATGCGTGATTTCGTTTATGTAAAAGATGCGGCATCCGTGGTCAGTTTCTTTCTCGAATCAGCGTCCGGCAATAAACCGGCACCGAACGGCATCTACAACATCGGTACCGGCAAAGCCCGCAGCTTCAAGGACCTGGCAACCGCAGTCATGACCGGCATGGCGCGTGAACCGCATATTACGTTCATTGATATGCCGCAGGACCTGCAAGGCAAGTACCAGTACTTTACAGAAGCCACCATGAGCAAGCTCGCGAGCATCGGCTACCGGCAGCCATTCCACAGCCTGGAAGACGGCGTGCGTGACTATGTGCAAAACTACCTGATCAAAGAGGATAAATACTGCTGATGAAATATGTTGAATATTTAAAAGGCGAACACAGCGCGCACATGGCGATGTTCAATGCGCTGGAACCTTTATTCCCGCTAATTAGTGATGTTGGCATTGCCATGCAGGACACGATCAGGAACGGCGGCAAGATTCTGCTCATGGGCAACGGCGGCAGTGCCGCTGACAGCCAGCATATCGCGGCCGAGATTGTCGGCCGCTTTAAAAAAGAACGCAAAGGCCTGCCGGCCATCGCGCTTACTACAGACACGTCGATTCTGACTTCGGTAGGCAACGACTACGGCTACGACTATATTTTTGCGCGCCAGGTCGAAGCCCTGTGCCGTCCGGAAGACATGGTCATCGGCATTACCACCAGCGGCAATAGCGCAAACGTCGTGCGCGCGATCGAGGCCGCCAGGGACATAGGCGCAACCACAGTGGGCCTGACCGGCGGCACCGGCGGCAAACTCAGCGCACTGTGCAATTACAACATCGTCGTGCCTTCCGGCGTGACCGCGCGTATTCAGGAAGCACATATCTTTATCGGGCATTCGCTTTGTGAAATCTTAGAATCCTGATCATCTATGCAACATCAACTACTCGACACCACCAAACATTTCGGCAATCTTGAACAGCATGTACTGGTCATCGGTGACGTCATGCTGGATCGCTACCTGATCGGCGACGTCAGCCGCATTTCGCCTGAAGCACCCGTGCCGGTCGTATTGCTGAAAACGCAGCATGACCGAGCCGGCGGCGCAGCAAACGTGGCCGCCAACCTCGCGCTTTTAGGCATCAAGACGCATATCGTAGGCTGCGTGGGCGATGATGGCGAAGCCACCATACTGATTGACCTGATCGCAAAAACCGGGATTGACCACCAGGGCATGATGCACTCGCAGCAACGGCCGACCATTGCAAAAACCCGTATTTTAAGCGGCCATCAGCAAATGATGCGGCTGGATCAGGAAAGCAGTGCAAGCTTTACCGCCGCTGAAAATACACAATTACTCGAAATAATCCGGCAGCAGCTGGCACTGAAGCCGGCGATCGTGGTCCTGTCGGATTACGCAAAAGGCTTGCTCGGCCATGACGTATGCCGCCAGGTCATTTCACAGTGCAATGCGCTGCGGATTCCAGTACTGGTTGACCCGAAAGGGCATGATTACAGCAAGTACAGTCACGCCACTGCGCTCACACCCAATAAGAAAGAGGCCGCAGAAGCCTGTGCCACCACCATCCATGATCCGGACCTGATTGATAAGGCCGCGGCGCTTAAGGACCAGCTCGACCTGCAGTTCTTTGTGGTCACCCGCGGTGATGAAGGCATCTCGCTGATAGACCGGCATGTACATCTGCTGCCGGCGACCGCCAAACAGGTATTCGATGTGTCCGGTGCCGGCGACACCGTCATTGCCACCCTTGCCGCCGGCCTGATGCATGGCCTGAGCCCGCTGGAAAGCCTGCAACTCGCCAATGTGGCCGCCGGCGTAGTGGTTGGCAAAGTCGGCACTGTGCCGATTACGCGAGACGATCTGATCGAAGCCTTGACCAGTGAGCAGTCTTCGGAGCAGGCACACAAGGTGTGCGACCTGCCCCAGCTCCAGCAAAAGGTAGCCGCCTGGCGAAAAAACAAGCAAAGGATCGTGTTCACCAACGGCTGTTTTGACCTGCTGCACGCAGGCCATGTCACCTATCTGGAAGCGGCAAGAAAACGCGGCGACCGCCTGATTCTGGGCTTGAACACGGATCGCTCGGTCAGTGCGCTGAAGGGCCCGACCCGACCCGTCGTCAACGAAAACGACCGCGCCCGCGTCATCGCCGCGCTTGAATCCGTAGATGCCGTTATCCTGTTTGATGAAGACACCCCATTGAACCTGATCAATGCACTAAAACCGGATGTGATCGCCAAAGGTAGCGATTACACGGCAGACCAGGTGGTGGGCGGCCGCGAAGTGGAATCCTGGGGCGGTGAAATTGCGCTGATCGACCTCGTTGCCGGACGCAGCACCAGCAACATCATCAAGAAAATGAACGGTTAAATTAGCTAACGCGCATGCCGGCTAAAAAAATCCTGATTATCGGTCCTTCCTGGGTGGGCGACATGGTACTGGCGCACAGCCTGTTTCAATCGCTGAAAGCACAGCACCCGGACACCGTGATTGATGTTGCCGCACCGGCATGGACGCTGCCGCTACTGGCGCGCATGCCCGAAGTCAGCCAGGCGATTGCATTGCCCTTCAAACATGGCCAGCTGGCGCTGCTCGATCGCATCAGGTTTGGTCGCAGCCTGAGAACCAGTGGCTATACACAAACGATACTGCTCGTTAATTCACTGAAATCCGCCATCCTGCCATTCGCTGCAGGCATAGCCCGGCGCACCGGCTTCCTGGGTGAATGCCGCCGTGGTTTGCTGAATGATATCCGTCCGCTGGACAAATCCAGGCTGCCACGCACGGTTGATCGGTTTGTCGCGCTGGGCATGGATCACCACACGCAGGCATTGCCGCAGATTGCCAACCCGAAACTGGTCGCCGACCACGCTAATGCACTGCGCGTTCTGGAAAAACACGGCATGACACAGCCTGCACAGAAAGTACTTGGCTTATGCCCGGGGGCAGAATATGGCGAAGCCAAACGCTGGCCTGCCGAGTATTACGCAGAAGTGGCAAACAAGGCGCTCAATCATGGCTGGCAGGTCTGGCTGTTCGGTTCAGACAAAGACATTCCCGTCACCGCAACGATCAATGATCTAGTGCGCGGCCGCTGCCAGGATTGGGGCGGCAAGACCAATCTCGGTGAAGCCATCGATCTGATGTCGCTGTGCGATACGGTCATCAGTAACGATTCCGGCCTGATGCATGTGGCGGCGGCACTCGATAAAAAGCTGATTGCCATATACGGATCCTCAGACCCTCACCATACGCCACCCATGCATCCGGCTGCAGTCGTGGAATACCTGGGCCTCAATTGCAGCCCCTGCTTCAAGCGCGAGTGCCCGTTAGGCCACCTGAACTGCCTGAAGCAGATCACGCCTGCCGCAGTCTCATCCCACCTGAATATTGGATAGCAGGACACAGCCCCATATATGCAATCTTTCATGAATACAATCGAAAACAGCCCGGTCAGTAGACTGCACACCATGATTGTCGTGCTGGCGATGCTGCTGGCTGCGCAAATACAATACATCCAGCACGGCTGGATCAACCCGGATAGCGTACTGTATTTCGAATCTGCACGGCTTATTGCGGCGGGGCAATGGAAAGAGGCGCTGCAAGTATGGAACTGGCCGCTATACCCCGCATTGATCGCAGCTGTCCATAAAGTCAGCGGGCTAGGCATACAGGTCTCTGCGCAATGGCTGAATGTACTGTTTTTCGGGATAAGCGCATTCAGCTTTACCCAGATCATACGTCTGGCCGGCGGCAGGCAGCTCACAATGCTGGCAGGTGCGCTGATATTATTCAGCTCGCAATATATTGTCGGCGATGTGCTGGAAATGCTGATGCGCGATGAAGGCTTCTGGGCCTTTTACCTGACGGGGCTGGTATTTTTCATACGCTTTTATCAGCACTTGCGCCTGCGCGATGCCATGCTGTGGCAGCTATGTGCGATTATCGCCACGCTCTTCAGGATAGAGGCAATTACCTACCTGATCCTGTTGCCTGCATTGTTCCTGTTCAGCCACAGCTTCACCGTTAAAGAGCGTATCCGCTATTTTCTTACCGGACACGCGCTTAACATCTTGCTTGCACTAGCCCTGATCCTGGCTATCGCATTGCATGGCGAGCTGTCAATCAAGAGTTTTGGCCGTTTGCAGGAAGTATTTACGCTGAACCTCTACGATGAACTGACACATAAGTTTTTTACTAAAGCGGCCATCATGTCGGATGAAGTGCTGGGTAAATACCTGAGTGAATTTGCCGTTCAGGGTCTATTGCTCACATTCCTGTATGTGATCGCCGCAAAAACCATCTCCGCTGCAGGTTTCATTAACTTGATCATGGCGCTGTTCACGGTTAAAAACAGAAATACCCTGCTCGAATCAAGAGCTTACTCCGCGCTCTGCTATGCAGCACTGATCAGCCTGGCCAATATGGCATTGATCGTTACAAAGGTTTTTGTTTTATCAAGCCGGTATGCTGTCGGGCTTGCCTTCATCCTGATGGTATTCGCTTCATTCCAGTTCTCCAGCCTCATCAAGCACCATGACCCGGCGAAAACATCCAGGTTCAAATGGCTGGCGATGGTGCTGGTTGCATTAATGCTGCTGGGTTTGATCAAGAATGTTCTCCCAAAACCGGAAGGCTATAACTACATGCAGGAAGCTGCTGCCTGGGTTAAGGCCAACAACACGGGAAACAGGCCGGTATTTTCCGACGAATCACGCATTCGATACTACATGGGGACTGCCTTTGTCCGCAGCAATGGCATGAGCTGGAAAACGGTTAAGCGTGAAATGGATAGCAATAACATCCAGAATTACGAGTTCCTGCTGATCAGCCACTCGGTAAAGCATCCGGAGCGTGAAAAAGTGATTGCTGACAGGCTTCCGCAGTTTAAAGAAGTAAAACGCTTTAATGGAATCAAGTCTAAAAAATCAATCGTGATATACCGCAAAACTGCTGATAGCAAGGCCGCTAAGTGAAAAGGTCGCTAAGTGAAAATGCCGCTGACGCCTGGCAAGCGGCCACCATCTATGACTGGACTGTGATCCCTATTTTTGCAGCAAAATCCTTAGCACGCTGTTCCCAGGTATATAGCGCATAAAATTTCTTCTGGCCTGCCGCCGCAATTTTCATTCTTTCTTCTTCATGGCCCAGGTAGTACTCTATTTTCTCTTTCAACTCACTGGCCGATGAATAAGTCTCGATTTCCTTGCCGATTTCAAATAGCCCGGCAACCTCCTCATAATGATCGGTAAGCAGGAAACCGCCAGCAGCAAGCACTTCGAACACCCTTAGGTTCAACCCGGTTTCTACGGAATAGAAATTGCTGTTCGTGATATTCAAAATGATTTTGGACTGCAGCATCAGATCCGTCAGGTCATCGTCCCATACCGTCCTGTTGACGATCCGCCCCTGCAATTCCGGTGAAATCACAGGGGAATTCTTATGCCAGCGATTGCCGTATATGGTAACTTTATCTTTTATATGCTCAAGCAGGAAGATACGCCTAAAACTGGCCTTGCCCACAAACAGGACATCAATAGGCTGGGTTATAGTTTGGATATGCGTCCTTGCAACCGGGTTGCTGCCGTAAGGGAAATAAGTTGCAGGCAGGTTTCTTGTTTTTGTAAAGAAATCCGTGGCTACTTTTGAAAACGAAAATATCCCGTCATAGATCACCAGTTCATTTTCGATAAAATAAACAAACGCATTCTGGTCCGGAAAAAGGTTGCAGCTATCGGTGTCGTAAAGATATATCTTGCAGTTTAAAGCACGGGCATAGCTTTGCAGCACCTGCGGTTTGATGAATCTATAGGCATACCGGAACACCAGGATATGGTTAGGTGAACTGGCCATGATGACTTGTCTGACAGCGTTCGCATCAGTCCTGGCGAGTTTTGCGAAATTAATGGCGTTGCGCCGTGAAAATATGCTTTTTAATTTACCGATAAACTTCGATACAAAGTAAAGCCTCCTTCTAGGCAGTGACTCCAGGTCACAATACTCCGCATCAATCTGCGCCTGCAGGCAGCCCCGGTAAAAATCCTGTGCCAGTGCCAGTTCAGACAAGCCATCAAGAATCAACAGTTTTTTATTATTCATATCCATTAACAAGCCAATATTTCCAGCATAACTTCGGGAACCTTCCATAAATAGCCTGCATTAAACCTGACGCCTGGCGCTTTATGCATATCGTGATGTCTCTATGCCCTTATTTCTTCAATCCCGTGCTCTGACAGGGAAAATGCGTCGATGCTATCGCATGCTGTTACGCCGGCGCCCGCAGCATTCAGCCTATTCGCCCAGACAGTTTTCCACACAGCGAAATGAAAGTATGGGAAAACCCTGTCGCCATCTATATCGTTAGCTAAAACCCCTTTACGCCAAAACCACCTGACAGGAAAATTTTTCGTGCCATCAATCCATTCCAGTTTTGCGTTTGGCGTTGTGTAGGCTTCTGCGAACTCAGCCTTTCTCAGCCATGGATCTACCAAGCCTGCCGCAAAACGGACGATGGCAGGCGAATTCTTATGGCGCAGAAATAACTTGCTGAACGCTTTTTCATCAAAAGCAACATGCTTGGGGTTTGAGATCAGGAACCTCCAGTTCTTCACTCGCTGATATGCCGTACGCATCTGCTCTGTATTCCTGAGCAGGCATAGATGCCCGGACACGCGGCGCGCGTGGGTCGACAACAGATCATTGCGGTTAAGCCGGCTCTGGTTAAAATAAGCCCTGAGATCGCCATAGACCAGGTCAATATCCCCGAACCCCCAAAAATCGAATCCCTGCAGTGCATCCGCATGTATATAGCCAAGCAGCGGTTTGATATCGCAGAGTTTATACGGGTTCTCAGGATAAAACTGTATGCCCAGCCGCTGTGAAACTAAAGCGCAATAATCGCGGTAAGCAGTTTCGACAACACGTACATTCGACGGTAAATTTTCCGGCGTCCCGCAATCCGTATAAAAGATCCAGTTTACAGTGTTATTGAAACGGCAGGTTTCCAGGTAATAAGGCATCCATACCGGCCATTTACCAAAATACGGAATCACAATACAGATACTATTCATGCAGCTTGCGCCCTAACCTTCATCATATTGATTGATTATTTAACAGCCGGCGAACAAATGGCAAGTCCCAGAAGCGGCTCCGAACCGCCTCATCTGAAAAGCGTTCTTGCAGTTGCTGCAATATCTGCGCGGCATTGACATTTTCCCTGTTGCGATATTCGGCGAGCATGCAGGCAGCCAGCGCTTGATCATCACCGAAGGGAAACAATGTACCGACCCCGCGCACGACTTCCGCACCGCCCCCGCAATCACTGCAAACCAGGGGCAAAGCCGCGGCCATTGCCTCCAGCAGCACCATGCCAAACGGCTCATGATCCGATGTCAGCGCAAAAACATCAAAGGCCTTAAAATACTTTCTGCCATCAGCAACATTCCCTGTGAACACGACAGATTGTGCAATGCCCAGGTCAAGCGCCAGCTGTTTCAGGTCTTTCTCCAGCGGGCCTTTTCCCATGATGACAAGCAAACTGTCAGACGGCAAGCTGCCCAAGGCATTTTTAAAACCGCGCAATAAAGTTGCCTGGTCTTTATCGTGATGCAGCCTGCCTACATTGCCGATAATCCAGCTGTCTGGCGGCAAGCCCAGAAATTCCCTGGCCGCCTGCCTGGACAGGAATTGTGACTGCACTGCCGCAACATCGATGCGGTTATATAAAGTTTCAATCTGGCGATGGGGCCACTTGGGCAGGCTTGCTCGCATCTCATCGCGCACGGAATCCGACACCCCCAGCAGGAGCAGGCGGCTACGGAACAGGTTGACCAGGAAACGCCGCGTGAATCTGCCAAAATCGTCATAATTATGATGGATGCTGATCACGGGCAGCTGGCTGGCAAGTAAGGCGACATAAGTGGGTTTGGAGCGATGGGCGATGCAGAACTTGAACGTGCCGCATGCCAGGATTTCCCTGATCTGGGCAATCGCTTTCAGTTTCAGCCCACGCACCTGGCTGCTTTTATAGCCCAGAAAAATCACTTCATCAGAACACGTAGCCCGTGCGACTTCTTCACTCGGCTCACCGGTCAGGTAAACCGTCACCACTTTGAAGCCCGTGCCGGAAAAAAGCGTTGAATATTGCCGTGCGCAATCAAGAAAAGGCGGATAGTAACAATGGCAGATCTGTAATACTTGCAAAAATTGTCCCCTTTAACTTAGCGCTGCTTTACTTGTCAAAACAAACGGCAGCCGTGCGTTCATACCTGACTTTAGACTCACATGCGCCTGCCAGCATACTGCCTATGCGCTTCAGTGCTTAATGACTCCGTTGGGCGTATCCGCTTACCCAAGCCATCAGTCATACTAATTCCTGTAAGCTTCCAACTACCGTAATTTTATTGGCCTGGCAGAAGTCCTGCCAGTCTGCGACTTCAGTCCAGTCGCTCAAGAAAACAAAATCTAGGCCGGCGCGTGTTGCCGCCTCGAAATCATATTTGCTGTCACCAATGAACAAAGCCGGTAACTGCAGGTTGCCATTCGCTTTTTCACGCGCCAGCACCAGGTCTTTAGTATCCGGCCCGCCAAAAATACCGGCATCAAATAAATGCGCCAGATTGCGCCTGGCAAAAATCGTGCGCAATTCCCGCTGATCGCCACCTGACAGCAGCATCCATTGACTGTATTGACTTGCCTCTCTCAAAGCCTGCAAGCCCGGTGACACTTCACAATCCATCAGCGTCTTATCCAGAATCTCGTCAAAGGTGTGCATATATTGCTGCATCACTTCATCCGTGACTTCCTGTTTGAGTATTTCCCTGAGGTAATACTCAATCTTACCGTTGCGGGGAAAACTGCCTTTCTGTACATGGTGATCCACCAAAGCCTGCGCCTGCGCATCGGTTGCACCATTGCGCTTGGCAACTTCAAAATAAGCATTGACCTTGGTTTTGTTGCTGTTTAATACAACGCCATCACAATCCAGCACCAAAGTTTTATATTGTGTTAAATCTATACGCAAAATCAGCCCTATAATAAAAAAGGCTTGCCGTCACCTGCAAGCCTTGATTCTTCTTTAGCAAGTCGCCTTATTTTGCTGCAGTAATAGCACTCGCCTCTTTAGCCAGCTTGGTGATATGTGCCCAATCCTTGCGTGCAACAGCGTCAGCCGGTGTCAGCCAGGTGCCGCCGCAAACTACCACGTTAGGCAATGCCAGGAACTGCGGTGCGCTTTCGACTGTAACACCGCCGGTAGGGCAGAATTTCACATCAGCAAACGGGCCGGCAAAGCCTTTCAGCAGGTTAATGCCGCCTACAGCCACAGCCGGGAACAGTTTCAGGAAGTAGTAATCATCAGCATTCGCCATCATGATCTCAGAACCGGTTGAAACGCCTGGCAATAACGGCAAACCGATCTGACGCGCAAACTGACCCAGTTCGCTGGTATAACCTGGGCTCACTGCAAATTTGCAGCCTACATCTTTAGAAGCTTGTGCATCTTTCAGGCTACGCACAGTGCCTGAGCCTAAAATCGCATCCGGAACACGCTTGGCAATTTCTTCCATACCGGCCAATGCGCATGAAGTACGCAATGTCACTTCCAACACTTTAATACCGCCTTCAAGCAAGGCCTCAGCCATCGGTACGGCATCTTCTACTTTGTTGATCACAATGACTGGAATTACCGGGCCGTGGTTGGCCAAATCTAATGTACTCATATTTTTACCTATTTAATAAAAAATTCTATGTCTTGATTTCATGTGGCGGGTCAGAGGTCAGCTCTAAAATCCCCCTCAATCCCCCTTTTACAAAGGGGGAGGTATTACGGATTAAACTTTGGTTTGAAAAGTTTACAGCAGGCGCTTCAAAATTAATTCAGGCAAGGCACTTGAGCGCAGACAGTACGGATAGTACGGCAAGCGAAAGTAACACGGCATCAATTTAATTTCAAAACATCCTACAAAAAAACTTTGATAATCAAACAAGAACAAGGCGTGTGAGCGCAGACAGTACAGCTAGTACGGCAAGCAAACACAACGCAGTTATCGTTTGATTTGCAAAGTTTACAACCAAGTAACGGCGCCTTCTTCGGCAGATAATACATTTTTCCGCATACCGCCAAACAGCTCGCGGCCCATGCCGTGAGAATTATTCTGGCGCTTGCTGTCAGAAAGTTCTGCCACTTCACGCTCTGCCCATTCATCTTCATCTACCAGCACGTTCACCATGCCGACAGTCGCATTGAGGCGGATAATATCGCCATCGCGGATCTTAGCAATCGGACCGCCGGCTGAGGCTTCCGGCGTCAAATGAATCGCGGCCGGAATCTTGCCTGATGCACCGCTCATGCGGCCATCCGTCACGATCGCCACCTTGAAGCCTTTGTTCTGCAGCACAGCCATCGGCGGTGTCAGTTTATGCAGCTCGGGCATGCCATTGGCTTTAGGACCCTGGAAGCGCACAACGGCCACAAAGTCTTTTTCCAGCTCACCGCGGTCAAATGCGGCCAGCAGTTCTTCCTGCGCATCGAATACGATCGCCGGTGCTTCAATAATATGACGGTCTTCCGGCACGGCTGAGATCTTGATCACGCTGCGGCCAAGGTTGCCCTTGAGCAGGCGCAGGCCGCCAGATTCATTGAACGGGAACTGTGCCGTACGCACGATCGTTTCATCGCTGCTTTCTTTCGGCAGGTCTTTCCATACCACCTGGTTGTTTTCCTTGACCGGCAATTTACCGTATTCACGCAAGCCGCCGTGTGCAACAGTCAGCACATCCGGGAACATGTAGCCGGCTTCGATCAGCTCACGGATCACGAATGCCGGGCCGCCTGCAGACTGGAACTCATTCACATCAGCTTTGCCGTTAGGATAAACACTCGCCAGCAATGGCGTGGTCTTAGCCAGGTGGTAGAAGTCGGTCCAGTCGATGATGATGCCCGCTGCGCGTGCAATCGCAACCCAGTGGATCAAATGATTGGTTGAGCCGCCGGTAGCCAGCAATGCCACCATTGCATTCACGATCACATACTCATCCACCATGCGGCCGATCGGTGTGAAGTTCCTGCTTTTCACATTCGCCAGCACCATTTTCACCGCTTCACGCGTGAGCAGTTCACGCAGGCCGTCATGCGGATGTACGAAAGCTGCGCCCGGCACATGCAAGCCCATCGCTTCCATCAGCATCTGGTTACTGTTGGCAGTGCCGTAAAAAGTACAGGTGCCGGCACCGTGGTAAGCGGCAGACTCTGAGTCCAGCAGTTCCTGGCGGCCGACTTTACCCTGCGCATATTGTTCACGCACTTTTGATTTGGTCGTGTTGTCGATACCTGTGCTCATCGGGCCGGATGGCACGAATACGCATGGCAGGTGACCGAACTTCAATGCGCCGATCAGCAAGCCCGGTACGATCTTGTCGCATACGCCCAATAGCAGCGCAGCATCAAACACATCATGGGACAAGCCGATTGCAGTACCCATGGCAATGGTATCGCGGCTGAACAATGACAGTTCCATGCCAGGTTCACCTTGCGTGATGCCGTCACACATTGCAGGCACACCACCGGCAACCTGTACGGTAGCGCCATGCTTGTGGGCTTCATCACGGATAATGTCAGGGTAGTTCACATAAGGCTGGTGGGCTGAAAGCATATCGTTGTATGCGGTGATGATCCCGATATTAGGCGCCTTCTCCACCACGACACGCAGTTTATCGTTAGCCGGCATTGCAGCAAACGCATGGGCTACATTGGCACAGCCGAGGCGGTCTGCACCGCGGGGGCGATTCACGATATCATCGATACGCTGCAAATAAGCCGTTCGCGTCGGGCGACTTTTCTCTATGATACGTTCAGTAACTTCTATATGGGATTGTTTCATAATTAGATACTCTTATTCAGATAACTGACTCAATAGCGGAACTAGGCAAGTTGACATTACACAATGGCTGTCACGCAATGTTTGTTACATAGTCAAGAAAAAACATTATCCCCGATTATCGCTAAAGTCGGCCTTACCGTCAAACAAAAGCCGCTTTTAAAGCGGCTTTTGTTTAATAAAAACAAGCAGGAAATCGACCTGAATCAAGCCATTGCCTGATTTATTTTTTAGTCACCAGCACGTCTTCCATCATCAGGTATTCCAGGTCGCAGCCGTAGAACATATCGAGCGCGTCCTTGGGTGAACAGATCATCGGCTCCCCCCTTCTGTTCAATGATGTATTCAACACCACAGGCACGCCGCGCAGCTGTTCCAGATGCTCGATCAGTTCGTAATAACGCGGGTTGGTTTCACGCGTGACCACTTGCGCACGCGCAGTGCCATCCTCATGCACCACTTCAGGAATGCGTGATTTCCAGTGCTCGGCCACATCAAACGTGAACGTCATGTATGGTGCCGGATGCTCGGTCTGCAGGATATCCACTGCCGCACGGTCCAGCATGCTCGGGCAGAACGGGCGCCAGCGCTCACGGTACTTGATCTGCGCATTGATGCGGTCTGCCACGCCCGGATAACTCGGATCGCCCAGGATGCTGCGGCAGCCCAAGGCGCGCGGCCCGAATTCCATACGCCCTTGCAGCCAGGCCAGCGGGTTACCGCTCGCCAGTAATTCTGCACCTTTCTGCGCTGCGTTTTCCACACGCGTAAATATCGGTTTGGACGGATGCGCCTCACAGGCGGCGATACATTCTTCAGTGGTGAATGCCGGCCCCAGGTAGGCATGCTCCATTTTTTGGATCGTGTCGCCCGCCAGGTGCGCGGCATAAGTCGCTGCGCCAAGCGAGGTACCGTTATCGCCTGAAGCCGGCTGCACGAACAGCTCTTTCACATGCGGCATGGCAATGATGCGCTGGTTCAGCTTCACGTTCAGCGCAACGCCGCCAGCCATGGCAATACGGCCGGTCTCCTTGATGATGTCGCCCAGGTAATAGTCGATCATCTTCAGTGCGACATCTTCCAGCAACTGCTGTACGGATGCTGCATAGTGGATATAAGGGTTGTCGATCTCATCGCCATGGCGCTTGGGTCCCAGCCACTCGATCAGCTCCGGCGTGAAATAATAGCCTTTGCCGTTTTCCTTATAACGGCGCAAACCGACTACGTTGACCAGTTTGGTATTAATACGCAGATCACCGTCTTCGAAAGTGACCAGCCTTGATAAGTCATACTTGCTGGCATCGCCATAGGGCGCCATGCCCATCACCTTGAATTCGCCATCCAGCATCTCGAAACCAAGATACTCGGTGATGGCGCCATACATGCCGCCTAATGAGTCCGGATCATAAAACTCTTTGATTTTATGAATCTTGCCGTTTTCGCCGTAGCCGAAGAACGTGGTTGCGTATTCACCCTTGCCGTCAATGCCGACAATCGCGGTTTTTTCCTTGAAACCACTCAGATGGTAAGCGCTGGATGCATGCGCAAGGTGATGCTCGACCGGCACGAATTCCGCTTTGCTCAAGCCCAGGTCAGCCATCAGTTTCAATGATTTATCACGGTTGCGGCGGAAGCGGCGGTTACCGTTGAATATCGCATCCAGGGCACGATCCGGTGCGTACCAGTGGCGTTTGGCATAATGCCAGCGCGCATTGCTGCTGAGCGGGATTTCGGCGTACGGAAACGCAACGATATCGACATCCTCGGGCTTGACACCGGCCTGCCGCATACAGAACCTGGCTGCCTCGTAAGGAAACTGGTTCTTGGCGTGCTTGTCTCGGATAAAGCGCTCTTCCTCGGCCGCCGCAATGATTTTGCCATCGACCAGGATTGCGGCCGAAGCATCATGGCCTAACGCGCCAGATAAACCTAAAACTATCATGCTAATACTCTCAGAAAATTCATTTTTCGTTATTTTACTTTAGTTTAGGCAATACCTGCTCGAATTAAGATAGCATCGCCCCGATATAGCCCCTGGGATGCATATTCAAGCTGCAATGCCTGCTTCAGCAAGGCTGTGATTGCCGCGTCATGCTCCCAGTTCTTCATTAAGCGTTTCAGGTCTTTAATATGCCTGCGCTTGAACAAACAATCAAAAATGCGCGGCAAGCGGTATGACTGCATGCCATCCAGGTCTATCAGCACCGGTGACAGGTCAACGATCTTGATATTGGTCGCCTTGCAATCCCCATGCGAAAATTTAAGCAGGTATAACCTGTAAAACAAGGTGGCAAGATTACGCGCAACCGTTTTCCTGTCGTCCGGCGATGAAGATTGTGCAAAGAACTGCAGCGCGTCCGGTGCCTCCAGGTATTCGCTCACATAGTAAGCGCGGCGGCGCAGCAGCCCCAACCGTTCTTCCATCAACGCCAGTGGTTCAGGTGTAGCGATTCTGGAAATGAGCAGCCTGTGCGCATTTGCCCATGACGCGGCGGCACGGCTGGGACGAAACGCCCGGTTCAATCCATGCCAGAAATCCTTGATGTTATAGCGTTTGACCACGACCTGCCGGTCAGCGATTGCAGCCTTGGCAATAGTGCAGGTATTACCGTTTTTAAGATTAACTTTGGGTTCGGCAAGTGCAGCATCCAGCAAGCCAAGCGAAGCCGGAGCCAAGCCAAAACCCCGGGCAACCGCCAGAAAATAGTTAAAGCGCCGCGTTACCTGCACATCGGTACAAGTCCTGAATACTTTTTTGTCAGCATAGGCGCTGGCCATCCGGCTGCGGATCCGCTGCGTCAATACGCGCAGCAACGCCAGGTCAGCCGGTTTGCAGTCAACATTCAACTGCCGGCAGTAACCGGCATAAAGCTCCGGGATCCATTGATCATCCAAAACATCCATCTTGGAAAAAAGCGTTGCCAGGTTACGCAGCCTCTGGCGCTGCTGAAACAGTACGCGTAAACGGCGGATACCGTCACCATCCAGCGTATAAACGACCTCGCCCTGCACCAGGAAATTCTTGAAATAAAGATCGGTCTGGATGAGCCCGGCCTGATGGTGCCGCGCCAGTGTCTGCACCAGCCTCTGCGCCAGCGTGAAACGCGCCCTGGCATCATAACCGAGCCAGGCCTGCTCTGCGTTACTGGCCTGCCCGATTGCCAGAAAAACCAGAATCTGCGCCTGCGCATCCGGCACGCCTCCCTGAAACAATAACGGCGGTGTCTCGATGCCGGCCGCCGCCAGGCGCTGCACCCCAGCCAGGTCACGGCCCGCATAGTGGGCATGGTTTTTACCCGTAAACAGCTTGGCATAAACATCCTGCCCTTGCCAGCGGGCCCGGTAGACATAGCGCCTGCCGGGCACTGCACGTACCAGGGCCAGCTCTGTCAGGTCAGAGCCATCGTCAAGCCCCAGCCGCTCAAGCGCTGCGCCAGACACGGAGTTGTTTTGAGAATGCGGATCAGGTTCTGTTGTCATCGATGGTTCAAATAGCACGGTCATTGATAGGTTATTTTGCCTTTGGCAGCACTTTGAGCGATTTCGGGTCATTCGGATTGCCAACCAGCAGCGGCAATGCTTCAAACCTGAGGTTGATCAAGCTCTTATGCGGCTCATAATCGGTAAACTGCAGCCCTGCCAGATCAGCCCAGGTATGGATAAAATGCGAAGTGCTGTAAGGGCGTTCCAGCACATCATTACTGATTTCAGGCATTTTTGCACGCCAGTCCGGCGTCATCCACAGCAAAAACGGAACAGCATACATAGGCAGGGTCGGGCTTGACTCGTTACGCCCAAGCACATTGTATCCGGGCGCCTCGTAGACATCTTCCCCGTGATCGGAAAAATAAACCAGGAAGCCATGCTGCCGGCTTGCCTTGTATGCCTTGATAATATTCGAGACTACGAAATCATTATACAGAACAGCATTGTCGTATGCGTTGATCACCTCAACCTTGTGCTTGTCCAGCCCCGGAGCCAGGTTTGCATTGTCCTTGAAATGGATGTACGCATCCGGATACCGGTATTTATATTTCATATGCGTACCGAGCAGATGCAGCACGATCAGCTTGCGCGGCGCCGGATCCTGCAACGCCTCGGCAAACGGCGCCAGCACATTGCCATCATACTGGCGCGAGTTCTGCAGGCGTGTATGGTTCAGGTACACCTGCTTATCGGTGTATTTGGAAAACGTCGTCAGCATGGTGTTGCGCTTGGTCATCGTCTGCTGGTTGGTGATCCAGAAAGATTTATAACCGGCCTGCCTCATCATGTTCATGATGGATGGCTTGGTCAGGTATAAATCCGGATGCTGCTGGTCGGCAAAAGTAAGCACCTGCTGGAGCGCTTCTATCGTATATGGCCTGGGCCCGACCACCTGTTTGAACACCAGCAGCTCATCTTTCATGGCATCAAGCTGCGGCGTAGTTTTACGCGGATAGCCATACAGGCTCATATGCTGGCGATTGGTAGACTCGCCGATCACCAATACCAAAGTAGCGGGCAGGCCTGCGTTCTTATCCTGCAGATTCTGCAACGGCGGGATCTGCGCATTGCCCCGCAGCAGCGCTTCCATACTCGCAAGCTGCTCCCGATACTGCACATAACCGATCACCAATTGCCACGGCACGGCAGGCTCAAACCTTAACTGCAATTTTTCAACCACCTGGTCTGCATGGTTGTGGTCAATGAACTTGTATTTGAGAAGCGGGTAAACAAGCAGACCAGCCAGGATAAGCCCGCTCAGCAGCCACGCTTTTCCGGGCGGCATCACAAATGGCTTCACATTGCGCCACAGCAGCCATGCAACCAGCGTGTGTGCCAGGAATACCGGGATCATCCACCAGACAAAATACTGGGCAATAAACTCCTGGCTTTCTGCCGGATTGGATTCAAAAATCGTAAAAATAACGCTTTGGGAGAACTCCTGGCCATAGATACAGAAATAGGCAATGCTCACCAGCGAAGTAAGCCAGAGCAGCACGCCGACTGCCGCAATGATGGCCCTGGAAAAGCGCGGCAGCAAAAATACCGGCACGAACCACAAGACACTCATGACAATCGCCTGCCGCAGGCCGACAAAAACCGTATTATCGGTGACATACAGGATCAGCTGCGGCAGAACCGAGAAATATGCAAAGAACAGATACAGGCTGAAAATAGCTTTCCAGCCCGTAGCGGAAGCCGGGCTAGAAAATGATTGCTTGACGGTAGACATTGCTTTGCTTTTCCACTTCTTAAGTTTTCGTGCTATTTGCGCTGCGAACGCTTGATCAGCCTGCGGCAAAACCATTTGCCCAGCATGCCCAGCCGCTTGGTGCGGCAGTACTGCATGAACAGGTAAAGGCGATCCGTGCGTCTCCAATGTGCGGCATGGCGATTAAGTGCCGCCAGGTCATAATAGGCGCGATACCAGAAAAACGGGCTGAAACGCGCTTTTTCCAGGTCGATCAGTGCTACCTGGGCATGGTTTCCGGCATCTTTCACAAAAATGTGTTTAGGGTACAACGCCCGATGGGCTAAACCAAGCGCATGAAAGTCACGGATCGATGATGCAATCACCTTGAACAACTGCTGCTTCTGCCTGCGCGTAAAGGCTTTCTGTGCGAGCAAAGGCTCAGCAAGGCTTTCCAGAGACCGGTAACCGCCCAGCTCCTCAGTCACCAGGATTGCACAGGCTTTGCCATCCACAAGCTGCTCAGCATAAAAAACCACTTGCGGCGCGGCGATTCCCTTGCGCTGCAAATACTGCAAGCGCTTATATTCCCGCCTGAAAGTGGGTTCGCCAGCCAGTGGATGCAGCAATGTCGACCGGCCATGATTCTGCTGCTTTTTCACGAACAGGCTTAAAAAACCGCCACCCGGCAACTCCAGCTGCAAACGCCCGACGCCGCTCCAGCCGCCGCGGCTTTCATTTGGCGCTTCAAACCATTCTATCGGATGCCCCCATACCTGCTCAAAAGTATGCAACCCGCACGCCTCCAAAGCCTGTGCATGTTTTGCAGAGATATAAGTAAGCAAATCCCACTCCATGATTGTCGTTTTTATCATCAACATTTTATCAGGCTTTAATTATTTAATTTGCACAATCATAAATTCACAAACTTCATCATCAACTATTGGCCGTTACGATATAAAATGCCGGACATAACTTATGCTGAAACTCTTGTCCAAAATCCTGTCCCGTCTGCCGTTGCCCGCAATCCACCGCATAGGAAACATGCTGGGATGGCTGCTGCACCTGCTTACGCCATCCATCGCCCGCATACGGCGCGCAAACCTCCGCCAGAGCGGCTTATGCAGAAACGAAGCTGAATTTGAGCAGGTGATTAAAGAAAACATCCAGGAATCAGGCAAGGCTATCCTGGAAACACTCGCCATCTGGGGATGGCCGGAGCAGGAAGCAGTAGGCAAAGTGCAATCCGCCACAAACTGGCATCTGATTGATGAAGCGCTTGCACGCGGCAAAGGGCTGATCTTCCTGACGCCGCACCTGGGCTGCTTCGAAATCACTTCCATTTACTACGGGCACTTCCACCCGATCACGGTATTGTTCCGCCCGCCAAAGAAATCCTGGATCGCACCGCTCATTGACAGCGGCCGCAGCAAAGGCAAGGTCAGACTTGCACCGGCCAACACCTCAGGCGTGCGCCAGCTCATGCAGGCGCTTAAAAACAACGAGGCCATCGGTATCCTGCCCGACCAGAAACCCGCTGCCGGGGAGGGAGAGTGGGCGCCATTTTTCGGCAAAGCGGCCTACACCATGTCGCTGGCCAGCAAACTCGCCGAAAAAACCGGCGCCACCGTCATCATGGCATTCGGCGAACGGCTCGCACACGGCCAGGGCTTCCGCATACACTGCTCCAAACTGGAAGAACACGCGATTGCAACGCCCGCCCTGCTGAACCAGGCCATTGAACAGCAGATCAGGCAATGCCCGTCACAGTACTACTGGGGCTACCACCGCTATAAAGTCAGCCGCAAGGCAAAACCGCCCCCCTCTGCTACCGGATAAGCGACTTTTCTTTCGCCAACCGATCCTGGAACTTTGCGCTATTGAATTTGGCATAAAGCTTTTGCGCGCGGGTTTCAACCTGTTGCCAGAAACTGGCATCCTGCTTGCGGTAGTGTCGCTTGAAACGCAAATAATCACGCGGCGTCAGGCCGATATCCATACTTGAAAAATACAAGGCGGCAATATCCTTGACATTGGCGCTGAACGAAGGCACGGCATGTATCAGCACACGGTGCAGGTCTATCAGGTAAAGCCTGATGGCAGGCAGCGCGGTATTATCAAGACAAAAGTGGCAGATGTAGAAATCACGGTGGTTTACGCCATTCTCATGCAGTTGCTTTGCGATTGCGGCAACCTGCATGATCAGCCGGCGTTTGAATCCGGCATCAGGCGGCGTTACTTTCCAGCCCGCGCACAGATCTTCCAGCGAAGTAATATCCCCCAGATCCCGTGTCAGCACAAATGACTGCAGATGTGCGGGGTTGCTGCCCCGCTGCCCGTACGCGACCAGCGGCGTGGTGGCAATGCCCAGCGTATCCAGTTTCTCTATGGCCTGCACTTCGGTCAAGGCGCCCAGGATCGGCTTCTTGAAAGACAGCAGGTTTTTAAAAATCTCTCCCCAGCCCACGCCGAAATGCTGCTTCAGGAAATAACTGTTACCAGCCAGCTGCACCTGTATGGTCTTGCGGCCTTTGACGTCGCGAAACGCTTTACCCTGCAACCGCATCAGCGCATCGAACGTATCACCGCCGCCAAGCGATCGTTTAATCGCATCTGGCACTACCAGCGCTTTTTCACAGATCATGATTGCTGTTTTCTTTGTGCCAGGTTAATCAGGATATTGGCTTCGGCACTGCCGTCGTTAGCCTGCATCACTGCCTGCACATACTGCAGGCCATTCGCCGACCACTGCGTCTTCTGCCCAGACTGCCGCATGGTCAGGAACTGCTCGTTGAACCGGTGCTGGTCAAACGGCAATTCGCTCACGATACCCGCATCGGCATCCGCCACATGGTGCGCATAACCGCAGCTCGCGGTCACCAGGACAGGCGCGCCGCAAGCCATCGCTTCCAGAATCACCAGGCCGGTATTTTCGCGGTAAGCGGGGTGCACGCAAACATCGGCACCTTGCATGAGCTGCGGAATGTCCGGCCGCCCTTTTGAAATGACCACGTTCTTTTCCAAGCCTAATTTTTTAGCCATCCGGCTGAAATTCTTTGGATTGTCCTGCCCTACTGCTACCAGCCTTGTATTTGCCCGCAGGTTCTCCGGCAGTGCCGCCACAGCCAGAATGGCGCGATCCAGCCCCTTCATTGCAAACCCCGAACCCGTCAGCAAAAAGACAAAATCATTTTCGGCAAAGCCAAAGGCATGACGCAGATGCGTGCGCATCGCCTGCTTATCATGCAGCACAAAACGCTCAGGTGACAAAAACGGCGGAATGTAATGGAAACGCTCGCTTTGGGTGCCGTACCATTTCTGGAAATGCGCTTTCTCGGTCAGGGAAACAGCCAGTATCTCGGTTTTACTGTCATGTGAAAAAATGGCTTTTTCACAGGCCGCAAACCACTTGGATCTTGGTAACAAGCGATACAGAAAACTGCGTTGATTGTGTGCACGCTCGATAAAACACGGGTCTGCTGCAAAGTGCGCATCCAGTCCTGCCATACGGTTATAACCGAATACGTAATCGAAATGCCCGCCGTTTATCTGTGCAAACACGGTATCAATGAATTTCTGGTAACGCCAGTAATTGAACAGGCCGGTTTGCGGCAAAACATGCACCTTGATGCCCGGCGTAGAATCACCATCCCAAGACATGGTAAATATCTCTACCTGATGGCCGCGCTTAAGCAGCTCATTTGCCGTGCGCAGCATATCGCGCTGCATGCCGCCATAAGGGAAATACTTGAAGATAATGAATGCGAATTTCAATCTGGATGCTAACTAGCCAAAAAAAGTCAAAGGGGTACCTATAAATACAGAGTTTGGGATGGAGTACTACCCGTACACCCGTAAAGGGCGTCCCCGCCAAGCCAACCTGCTAAAGCAGGAAACTTGGCGTGAAAGGGCATGTCCGTAGAATATATGCGCTGAAGCGCATTATTCATACGCCAAAGGCGCACGGAACGCAATAGCCGAGTAGTATATTAAATACAGCGAGGTTATGAGTACCGCGCAACGCAGTAATACGCCCAAAAAATGAATTTATAGAAGTCCCTTTAATTGTATGCGAAAATGCGGGCTATGTTGCAAATATTGCTTGTTAAAACATCGTCCATGGGTGACGTCATCCATAATCTCCCAGTGATTGCCGACGTTCTCGCCCACTATCCGGAGGCGCAGTTTGACTGGATGGTAGAAGAAAGTTTTTCCGAAATCCCCAGGCTGCACCCCGCGGTACGAAACATCATTCCTGTCGCTGTCAGGCGCTGGCGCAAATCCATATTCAGCCGCAATACCTGGCACGAGATAGACGACTTGAGAACTCGCCTCAAGCATACGCATTATGATGCGATCATCGACACGCAGGGTTTGCTGAAAAGTGCAGCCATGGCACACTTTGCTCAGGGCGAGATCCACGGCATGGATTGCCGTTCTGCCCGCGAACCTGCCGCCAGTTTATTCTACCGCCATCGATACCCGGTCGCCCGCAACCAGCATGCAGTGCAGCGCAACCGCGCACTTGCGGCATCCGCCTTGCATTATCCGGTGCCGCAGACGCTCCCCGATTACGGCTTAGGCAACTCAATCCGTCTGCAAAACACGCCAGGGCTGCCCGGCCATTACGCTGTATTCCTGCACGGCACAAGCCGTGACGCAAAACTGTGGCCGGTTTCACATTGGGTCGCGCTGGCAGGAAAGCTCCAGCCATTCAATCTGCAGGTTCTGTTACCATGGTCAAACCCCGGTGAAGAAAAACGTGCAAGAGAAATTGCAGCACAATGCAGCAATACACTGGTGTTGCCCAGACTGGAATTAACGGCAATTGCCGGGATTTTAGCCGGGGCAGCGCTGAATATCGGCGTAGACACTGGTTTGATGCACTTGTCTACCGCACTCAATAAACCCAGCATCGCTATTTATACAGACACCGACCCGGAGTTTACCGGCGTATTCCCTGGCATAGAGAATCAGGCGGTTAATATCGGCGGCAAAGCGCAGATTCCGGCTACCAACGATGTGTTTCAGCTGGCAATGCGCTTCATACATAAAGATGATTAAAGATAAGCTATGAAAAAATCCACATTTTTAGTCATTGGCGGCGCAGGATACATTGGATCGCATCTGGTAAAAGCGCTGATTGAGCAACAGCAACAGGTGGTCATCGTTGATAACTTATCAGCAGGTTCCGCATCTGCCGTCCTGGGCGGCGAGTTGATCGTTCACGATTTTGACGACCGTGATTTTTTAGACAAGCTGTTCAGCGCAACTGAATTCGACGGTGTTTTTCACTTCGCATCACAGATCGTCGTCAGTGAATCCGTCAAAGACCCCGGCAAATACTACCGCGCGAACACCGCAGCGACCCTCACGCTGCTGGAGGCCATGCGTGACCACAAAGTGGGACCTTTAGTGTTTTCATCAACCGCAGCCGTATACGGCGAGCCTTTATACACGCCTATCAATGAGCAGCACCCGACCAACCCGCTTAACCCGTATGGCCGCAGCAAGCTGATGGTTGAACAGATGCTTGCGGATTTTGATCGTGCCTACGGCCAGAAATATATCGCACTGCGCTATTTCAATGCTGCCGGCGCTGACCCGCAGGCCCGCATCGGCGAGAATCATGAGCCGGAGACACACCTGATTCCGCTGGCACTGCAGGCGGTTTCCGGCAAACGCCCGCCACTGCAATTGTTCGGACAGGATTACGACACGCCGGACGGCACCTGCATCCGTGATTACATCCATGTCGACGACCTGGCGAGCGCCCACATACTGGCGATCAATCACCTGATCAATCACGGCGAATCCGGCATTTACAATCTGGGCAGCAACCATGGCTACAGCGTCAGCGAGGTCATCCATACCGCTGCAAAAGTCACAGGCCAGGAAGTGCCGCTGACCTATGCCCCAAGGCGGCAAGGCGACCCAGCCAGCCTCGTTGCCGATGCCGCGCTGGCTAAAAAGGTGCTGGGATGGCAGCCCGAATACACCAGTCTGGACCAGATCATCCAGCATGCCTGGGCATGGGAACAGACCCGCACTTAAGCACTGCTCAAAGCGCCGCTTTTAAACTTTTTCAATGGCTGCTATTGAAAAATGACGGATTCACCCTCATTTACCGATCATCTCGAATTTAAATTACCTAAGTACCAGAAAAATCAAAGGATAGTTATGCAGCAAGATCAAGAAAATCAGCAAGCAGAGCTGGCAACACAGGGTGCAGCTCCTGAACAGGAAACCACCGCAACACCGGAAGCAAGAATCGCCGAATTGGAAGCGGCGCTGGAAGAATCCAAAGCCAATGTGCTTTACATCAAGGCCGAAGGCGAGAATATCCGCCGCCGTGCGATGGACGATATCGACAAAGCGCGCAAGTTTGCGCTGGAAAAATTCTCCAACGAGCTGCTTGCGGTTAAAGACAGCCTGGATGCCGCGCTGCTGATTGAAGCAGCCGATGTCAAGAGCTACAAGGATGGCGTTGAACTCACTGCAAAACAGCTCATGAACGTGTTTGATAAATTCAACATTGCCGAAATCAACCCTGTCGGCGAAAAATTCGATCCGAACAAACACCAGGCGATTTCAATGCTGGAAAACAGCGGCGAGCCGAATACCGTGATTAACGTACTGCAAAAAGGCTACACGCTGAACGAGCGTGTGCTGCGCCCGGCATTGGTGATGGTGGCTAAATAATACAAAAGCTTCACCATCCGCAGATTAACGCCGATAAAAACGGATAAACCAAGCTCTTGAAATTGAAAGAATTACCCCCACTAATCTTACAAGATTAAAAATTACAAGCGCCAAAACAGTTTAGATGACCCATTGTGTTTTATCGGCGTTTATCAGCGGTTAAAAGATTTGAATATTTAAAAAAGGAAATAGAAACATGGGAAAAATTATTGGTATTGACTTAGGTACAACAAACTCTTGCGTTGCCGTAATGGAAGGCGGCAAACCACGCGTGATCGAGAACGCTGAAGGCGCACGCACTACGCCTTCCATCATCGCCTATCAGGAAGATGGCGAGATCTTGTCCGGCGCACCGGCAAAACGCCAGGCGGTGACCAACCCGAAAAACACGCTTTACGCGGTTAAACGTCTGATCGGCCGCCGTTTTGAAGAAAAAGAAGTGCAAAAAGACATCAACCTGATGCCGTATACCATTGCCAAAGCTGACAACGGTGACGCATGGGTGGAAGTGCGCGGCCAGAAAATGGCACCGCCGCAAATCTCAGCTGAAGTGCTGCGCAAAATGAAAAAAACCGCCGAAGACTACCTGGGCGAAGAAGTGACAGAAGCCGTGATTACCGTGCCGGCTTACTTTAACGACAGCCAGCGCCAGGCCACCAAAGACGCAGGCCGTATCGCCGGTCTGGAAGTGAAACGTATCATCAACGAACCTACAGCCGCTGCGCTGGCTTTCGGCCTGGACAAGCAGGAAGGCGACCGCAAGATTGCCGTATATGACCTGGGCGGCGGTACATTCGACGTTTCCATCATCGAGATTTCAAGCATCGACGGCGAACACCAGTTCGAAGTGCTTTCAACCAACGGCGACACTTTCCTGGGTGGCGAAGACTTCGATAACCGCCTGATCGACTTTCTGGCTGATGAGTTCAAGAAAGAAAACGGCCTGGACCTGCGTAACGACCTGCTGGCAAAACAACGCCTGAAAGAAGCCGCAGAAAAAGCGAAGATCGAATTGTCAGGCGCCCAGCAAACCGAAGTTAACCTGCCTTACATTACGGCAGATGCAACCGGTCCTAAACACCTGGTAGTGAAAATCACCCGTGCTAAATTGGAATCACTGGTAGATGACCTGATCGAGCGCACAATTGCACCTTGCCGCACAGCATTGGCAGACGCGAAACTTTCAGCATCCGACATCACTGACGTGATTCTGGTGGGCGGTCAAAGCCGTATGCCGAAAGTACAGGAAAAGGTAAAAGACATCTTCGGCAAAGAACCGCGTAAAGACGTTAACCCTGATGAAGCAGTGGCGGTTGGTGCAGCAATCCAGGGCGGCGTATTGCAGGGCGACGTGAAAGACGTGTTGCTGCTGGACGTAACGCCATTGTCATTGGGTATTGAGACACTGGGCGGCGTGATGACCAAGCTGATCAAGAAAAACACCACGATCCCGACCAAGGCATCACAAGTGTTCTCAACCGCTGAAGACAACCAGAATGCAGTGACCATTCAAGTGCTGCAAGGCGAACGTGAAATGGCTTCTGCCAACAAGTCACTCGGCCAGTTCAACCTGAGCGACATTCCGCCGGCACCGCGCGGCATGCCGCAGATCGAAGTGACGTTTGACATCGATGCCAACGGTATCCTGCATGTATCTGCAAAAGACAAAGCCACCGGCAAAGAAAACAAGATCACCATCAAAGCCAACTCAGGTCTCTCTGAAGAAGAGATCAAAAAGATGGAAGAAGACGCGATCAAGTATGCGGATGAAGACCGTAAACTGCGTGAACTGGTGGATGCGCGCAACGCTGCCGACGGCATGGTGCATTCAGTGAAAAAATCACTGACCGAGCATGGCGACAAACTGGATGCGGCTGAAAAAGAAGCGATTGAAGCTGCGATCAAAGACGTTGAAGAAGCGCTGAAATCTGACGACAAAGCAGCCATTGAAGCAAAAACAGAAGCCCTGACCACAGCCTCACAAAAACTGGGCGAGAAAGTGTACGCGGCTCAGCAAGCTGAAGCCAACACCGAAAGCGCACAGCCACAAGGCGAGAAAACCGTGGATGGCGATGTGGTGGATGCGGAGTTTGAAGAAGTGAAGAAAGATTGATTCTGTGAAATGTGAAATGAGAAACGTGAAAAGATAATATTGACGTGCAGCAGCGTAATCATAAAGATTTGAGAGTGTGGCAAGCCGCCATGCGCTTGACTCAGGAGATTTACGCGCTCACGTCTACCTTTCCCAAAGAAGAGTCATTTGGGCTAAGCTCTCAAATGCGCCGTGCAGCAGTTTCAGTGCCCTCCAACATTGCGGAGGGCTGTGCACGTAACAGCACCAAAGAGCTTATTCACTTTCTCAGCATTGCCACAGGATCATTGTCAGAACTTGACACCCAATTAGAGCTTACCAAGCGATTGGGTTATAGTGAGGACAAAAGCAACATTCAAGCGACATTAGACGAAACTACAGCATTGACTTTAGCGATGGTTAAATCACTGAAGGCCAAGCTACAAGCCTGATGCGTTTCATCTACTTCGTTTCACATTTCACTTTTCACGTTTCACTAAAAAACTATGGCAACAAGCAAAAAAGATTATTACGAAGTCCTTGGCGTCAACAAGGATGCCTCGGAAGAGGAAATTAAAAAGGCTTATCGCAAGCTGGCGATGAAGTATCACCCTGACCGCAACCCGGACAACCCGAAAGCTGAAGAACAGTTCAAAGAAGCGAAAGAAGCCTATGAAATGCTGTCAGACAGCCAGAAACGCGCTGCCTACGACCAATACGGCCATGCTGGTGTAGACCCAAGCATGGGTGGCGGTGCCGGCGGCTTTGGTGGCGGCAACTTCAGCGATGCGTTCGGTGATATTTTCGGCGATATTTTCGGCGGCGGCGCACGCGGCCAGCGCAGCAATGTGTACCGTGGCGCGGATTTGCGCTACAACATGGAAATCTCGCTGGAAGACGCAGCCAAAGGCACTGAAACCAAGATCCGCATCCCGGTACAGGCCAAGTGCGACCCTTGCGGCGGTAGCGGTGCAAAATCAGGCAAGTCGCCTGTTACCTGTACCACTTGCGGCGGACATGGCCAGGTGCGCATGCAGCAGGGATTTTTCTCCGTGCAGCAGACCTGTCCGAAATGCCACGGCACCGGCAAGATCATTAAAGATGAAGATAAATGCCCTGATTGCCACGGCGCTGGCCGCACCAAGCAGAACAAGACGCTGTCAGTCAAGATCCCGGCAGGTGTGGATGAAGGCGATAGAATCAGGCTCAGCGGCGAAGGTGAGGCTGGCGTGAACGGCGGCCCAACCGGCGACCTGTACGTTGTGGTGCATTTAAAACCTCATCCGATATTCCAGCGTGACGGCGGCAACCTGCACTGCGAAATGCCGATCAGCTTCAGCACAGCAGCGCTAGGCGGCGAAATCGAAGTACCGACACTGGACGGTTCCGCCAAAATGAAGATACCGGCCGAAACCCAGACCGGTGCGGTGTTCAGGCTGCGCAGCAAAGGTATCAAACCTCTACGCTCCAGCGAGCATGGCGACCTGATGGTGCATGTAGCGGTGGAAACCCCGGTGAAACTCACTACACGCCAGAAAGAACTGCTACGCGAGTTTGAAGAAAGCACGCAGGCAGATGCCGGCAAACACAGTCCTAAAAACAAAAGCTGGGTAGATAAAGCTAAAGACTTTTTTGGCTAAAAACGCCCAAGCTCATAAAAAAAGCCCGCCATGCGGGCTTTTTTTATGAGCGCAAGGGCTTTAAACGTTTTGCCCGCATCCATAAATAGGCCTGATACAGGGAGCCTGTAAGGTTGTTGTAAGCAATTTTCTATATAAAGTAGTTCCGAGAGATCGAACACTGAAGAAATAGAAAATGCCTATTGATATTCCTGTATACCATCCACGCCCAGACACCACCGGATTACCGTTAAGCAAGCTGGCAGCAGCTTTTGCCGGCAGTTGCCTGGCACTTTTCTCTGCTTTTTCCATCGCAGCATCTTGCGCTGACGAAACGCCGCCGTCATTACTGACTGAAAAAGCGGCTTTAAACCGCCTGCTGCAATGCAACCTTGATATTGTAGACAGCAAGCGCAGCATTACGGCAAACGAAGCCAACCTGACCATTGCCGGCCAGACGCAGAACCCGAACCTGACCATAGGTATTGGCAGCATCAGCCCCAAGCTGGGCATTGGTTCAGGCACTTATTTCGATAAAACGATTGATAACTCGATACGCTACGAACAGCTGATTGAGCGCGGCGGCAAGCGTGACCTGCGTAAAAAAACGGCGCAAAGCCAGATCGCGGCAGCCAATGAAGATGTGCTGGATGTTGAGCGCCAGCAGAGCATCGTGCTGCTGAAAGCCATGGTTGACCTGGCAGCGGTGGACGAACGCATCAACCTGCTGTCACAGGTGGTTGCCTTGTATGAAGAAACCCTGCAGGCCAACAGCATCCGTACCACAAAAGGCGACCTGCCGCCAATCGACATACAAAGGCAGAAGATTGATGCCAATCGCGCCCGTATTGACTTGCGCCAGGCTCAGACCGAGCAGAAATCGGCGCAGATTGCACTTGCCAAGCTATTGGCCTGGGAAACGAAAGCAGACGCGCTCAAAGTGGATGCCGCAATTTTAGAGGTCGCTCCACTGAACGCCGGCGATTTTGATTTATCGAACCGTGCTGACATTAAAGCCGCAAAACTGCGTGTGGAAAGTGCAGCCAGCCAGCTAAACCTGGCTGAGGCGCTGCGTAAATCAGACATCACGGCAGGTGTGCAGTACGACCACTGGCCTACCAGCAATAGCAATACCAACGGTACCGGCGACACCATCAGCTTTACTATCGGGCTGCCGTTAACGGTCAACCACAGCTATGAAGGCGAGATCGCACGCGCCAGCAGCGACCATGAGGCCGCCATGGAAGCGCTCGCCCACACGGAGGCTAATGCCAGGTCTGAATGGGATCGTCTCAATGCCGATGTCTCCAGCGCCGAAACCAACCTGGATCTGCTGCAAAAAGAGCAGCTGCCGCGCGCTGAAGAAGTGGCGGGCACCGTAGAACAAGGCTATAAAAAAGGCGCGCTCAGCCTGCTTGAGTTACTGGACGCAAGGCGCATGCTGCGCCAGACGCGGTTAGACACCTTGAATGCACGCGCCAGCCTTGCACGCGCAGTGCTGGCCCGCAACCAATCCATTGCCTTTAATACCGCCAATTAACACTTTAACCCAATTAACACTTTAACCTAAGTGAACATAATGACTTCCAACCTATCCGCAAAACACCCTATCACGCACGGCTTGATCGCAATCGCCTTGGCATCGGCATTAAGTGCCTGTGACAAAGCACCGGTAACAGAGCCTGCACCTGCCGACACTCCGGTCATCTCAGAAAACTCCGTACAGTTTGCCCAGAACTCGCAGTTAAAACAGCGCCTGATTACGGCAGCTGTCGTTTCATCCAAAGAGAATGCGTTGAGCCTGCCGGCGCGGCTGGCATGGGATGAAGACCACACTGCACGCATTACCTCGCCTGTCGCCGGGCACCTGACAGATGTAATGGCACAGATTGGCGCCCAGGTTAAAACCAATCAGGCGCTGGCTCACCTGAGCTCGCCAGACCTGGGTGCGGCACAGGCAGACGTCGAGCGTGCAAAGTCAGACCTGATACAGGCCGAACGCAACCTTGCCCGCAATAAAGATTTAGCCTCCGCCGGCATCATTGCCGGAAAAGACCTGGAGCAGGCGCAATCTGATTTAAGCCGCATCAAGGCAGAAGCCCTGCGCGCAGAAATGAGGCTTAAATCCCTGGGTGCCAGTGTCAACGTCGACCAGCGCTTCACGATCAAGAGCCCGATCAACGGCATCGTGGTGGCACGTAACACCAACCCGGGCATGGAGTGGCGCCCGGATACCGCTAACCAGCCATTATTCATCGTAAGCGACCCAAGTTACCTGTGGTGCTGGATTGATGCGCCTGAGCAGGCGATCGGCTCCTTGCGCCAGGGCATGAAAGTAAAGCTGCACTCCAGCGCGTGGCCAAATGAAGTGTTTGAAGGTGAAATCGATTTCATTGAAGACGCACTTGACCCGGCAAGCCACACCCTGAAAGCACGCGCAAAAGTGCGTAATTCGGCCTTGAAGTTAAAAGCGGAAATGTATGTCACGGCAGAATTCGACGATACCGCAAAAGAAACAATGGACATTCCGGTAAAAGCCGTATTCCTTAAAGACGCTTCAAAAATGGTGTTCGTTAAAACCGGCGACGGCATATTCACCCGCAAAGAGATTACACCGGTTGCAACCGGCGATGCGTGGGTATCTATCGCGGCAGGCCTCAACAAAGGTGACCAGGTTGTCGTGGATGGCGCACTCTATCTCGAAAAAATGATAGAAGAAAACCGTACGCCACAAGCTGCGCAGCAGGCACCAAAAACCGGGCAGAAAAATGTAACCGGCCATGACAGCGCAGCAGCGAATTAAGGGTACGCACCATGATTAACCGTATTGTTAGATTCGCATTGACCCAGCCGGTATTTGTCGTGCTGGGACTGGTACTTTTTGTGCTTGGCGGCGTGATTGCTTTCATCAACCTGCCGATTGAGGCATTTCCTGACGTTTCCGACACGCAAGTCAACATTGTTGCCCAGTATCCGGGACGCGCAGCTGAAGAAGTGGAAAAACAGGTCACGATCCCGATTGAAGTTGCCATGTCCGGCATGCCGAATATGGTGCGCATGTTCACCCATACGCAGTTTGGGCTGTCATACATGATGATCACCTTCAATGACAAGCCAAGCGATAAAGAAGCGCGCCAGCAAGTGTTTGAGCGCCTGCGCGGCATCGACCTGCCGGATGGCGTCGAGCCTGATGTAGCGCCGCTTGCAACTTCAATCGGCGAGATATACCGCTACCGCGTGCAGGGTGACCACCTCAACTCACGCCAGCTGCGTGAAATTGAAGAATGGGTAGTTGAAAAAGCACTCAAGAAAGTACCAGGGGTTGCCAACGTCGTATCCATGGGCGGCGCACTCAAGCAGTATGAAGTCAACCCGGACCTGGCAAAAATGCGTGATGCCAAAATAACGCTGGCACAGTTATTCTCCGCACTCACCCGTGCCAATGCAAACGCCGGTGGCGGCGCAATTTCACAGGGTCGCCAGCAGTTCCTGGTGCGCTCGCTGGGTACATTCACAACTTCAGCCGACATAGACCGCGTCGTTGTCGGTGATAACGGCAAAGGCGTGCCGATACTGGTGCGTGACATCGCTGAGGTTAAAGAAGCCAGTGCCCCGGTTCAAGGCCTGGTTGGCCAGGATGACTCCGATGACATCGTAAACGGCCTGGTGCTGATGCGCAAAGGTGAAAACCCTTCCGAACTGCTTAAAGGCATCAAGCAGACCATCAGCGAGCTGAATGACCACGGCCTGCCGCCAGGCGTGCAGTTAAGGCCTTATTACGACCGCTCCTGGCTGATCGATAAAACCCTGCATACCGTGTTCGGCAACCTGATTGAAGGCGCGCTGCTGGTGACGTTCGTGCTGCTTTTATTCCTGGGCAACCTGCGGGCTGCACTGATCGTGGCCTGCATCATACCACTGGCGGTATTATCGACATTCATCGGTCTCACCTTCCTGCATCTGCCGGCAAACCTGCTGTCACTGGGCGCGATGGACTTCGGCATCATTGTCGATGGCGCGGTGATCGTGGTCGAGAACGTATTCCTGCGGCTGGGCAACATGAGTGATGAAGCACAGCATAATTTCAGCGAACGCAGGAAAGTGATCTATAAAGCGGTCACTGAAGTCGGCCGCCCTACCCTGTTCTCAATGCTGGTGATCATTGCAGCGCATATTCCCATCTTCACGCTGCAGCGCGCAGAAGGCCGCATATTCTCGCCCATGGCATTTTCGGTAACTTCGGCGCTGGTGGGCTCTTTGATGCTGTCACTGACACTGGTGCCGCTGCTTTGCCTGTGGCTGCTGCGTGACCGTATTCCTCACCACGACAATCGCCTTCTCACCTGGTTCAAGCATCTTTACGAGCCTGCATTCAAATGGGCAGTAGCACGCCCAAAAAAAGTACTGGGTATTGCACTTATCCTGTTAGTGGCCGCACTGGGGCTGGGTACGAAAGTCGGGACTGAATTCCTGCCGGAACTGGATGAAGGCACGATCTGGGTGAACGTGACGCTGCCGCCATCGATATCGCAATCGGAAGCGCTGCTGGCGGCACATCGCATCCGGGCTGCGCTGCATAGCGTACCGGAAGTGAAAAGCGTGATTTCAAAAGTCGGCAGGCCAGATGACGGGTCCGACCCGAAGATATTCAATGGCGGGGAGTTCTTTGTAGAGCTGGCACCGGAAGAAACCTGGCGCAAAGACCACAAAAAAGCCCAGATCATTGATGAAATGGACAAGGCGGTTTCTAACTTGCCTGGCGTTGATGCGACATTCTCACAACCTATCCGCGATAACGTGCTGGAAAGCATTTCCCAGATCGATGGCCAGATCGTGATCAAGGTACACGGAGATGACCTGTCCGTATTGCGAAATACAGCCAAGTCTATCGTGAATCAGATCCATAATGTTCAGGGTGTTTCACGTGCTTATATAGACCGTGACGGCGACCTGCCGCAGCAGATCATTGATATTGACCGCGATGCCGCGGCGCGTTATGGCATCAATATTGCCGATATTCAGGATGCAATCGAAACGGCACTGGCAGGCAAGGCAACCACTGAGCTATGGGAGGGCGAACGCCACTTCTCGGTAGTAGTGCGCCTGGCACAGGAGCAGCGCTCACTCAGCAAACTGGATGACCTGCTGATTGCCGCCCCGAATGGCGCGCAGATTCCGCTGCATGAACTTGCACACTTCAAACAGACCATGGGGGCGATGAACATCGCGCGTGAAAACGGCCAGCGCGTGGTTTCAATCGGCATCTTCATCCAGGACCGGGACATGGGCAGCGTAGTAGCCGACATGCAGAAAAAAGTGAATGCCAACGTCAACGTTCCCAACGGTGCGTATGTCACTTGGTCAGGCGAATTTGAGAACCAGCAGCGCGCCATGGCCAGGCTTTCTGTCGTTGTTCCATTGTCAATCCTGCTGATCTTTGTGCTGCTGTTCGATGCCTTCGGCTCATTCAAGAACGCACTGCTGATTGTTGCCAATATTCCTTTTGCGTTGATTGGCGGCATTGTTGCGCTGTTCATCACCGGCATTCCATTATCGGTGTCGGCCGCGATTGGCTTCATCGCCCTGTTCGGGCAGGCGGTGCTTAACGGGGTGGTGATGGTATCGGTATTCGACCAGCTGATTGCCGAAGGCAAAACACCTGAAGAAGCCGTGCATGAAGGCTCGATGTCACGCCTGCGTACGGTATTGATGACTGGCCTGCTGGCCATGTTCGGCCTGCTGCCGATGGCGCTGTCACACAACATCGGCGCGGAAACACAAAGGCCGCTGGCCGTAGTCGTGATTGGTGGGCTGATCAGCGCGACCCTGCTCACGCTGCTGGTACTGCCGTCCGTTTACCTTTGGGTGGTCAGGAAATACGGCAGCCCGGCCAATGCTGAACAAGAGAAGGCCATCGTTCTTGATTAATTAAAACGCCTGTTCGCAGCCCGTATGCATGGTCGCGCACGGGCTTTCAACTGCTTAACAACTTCTGGATATGCAGCAGTTCATCCCTGGCATCGGCAAAATCCTCATAAGCCCTGCCTGCGCTGCGTGCATACCAGTAACGGCTATTCCACGCATCACCCTCGATTTTATGCAGTACCGCATGCAGCCAGTTGGCCGTGGCATCACCGTAATCCTGGGCAATCAGGTGCGCAGCATCCCAATCGCCGGACAAGGCCAGTTCCACAGCTTTCAGCAATTCAGGCCTGTTCATATCGGCGCGCTAAAGAAATCGAGTTTTTTATGACGGGGCAGCCGTTTTAACTGCGCCTCAGCGACACTGGCGGCAGAGCGGTCTGCATATCGCTTTGAGGCCACGACCTTTACCGGCGGATTAGCGCGCGTATAACGCGCGCCCTTGCCGGAGAGATGAGCCGCATAACGCTGCTCCAGGTTGTTGGTGATGCCTGCATAGAAAGCGCCGTTTCTGCATTCCAGCAGGTATAGAACCCAATCCATATCCATCACGATTCCATTTTCGTCACTCCCGCCTGCGCACCACAGGTACTCCGATCCGCTAAGCGCTGAAGCACTTGCAAAGTCGTATGCGGGAATGACGTTTATTAATAGGTTCCCGCCTGAATGAACTCTACCTTGTATCCATCCGGGTCTTCAATAAAAGCGATCACGGTGGTGCCGTGCATCATCGGGCCAGCCTCGCGGATCACCTTGCCGCCTGCATTGCGCACAGCGTCACAGGCCTTGTATGCATCATCCACTTCAATGGCGATGTGCCCGTAGGCCTTGCCCATCTCATAGCTTTCGACACCGTAGTTATAGGTCAGCTCCAGCACGGTATGGTCGCTTTCATCGCCATAGCCGACAAAAGCCAGCGTAAACTTGCCATCCGGATAATCGTGCTGGCGCAGCACTTTCATGCCCAGCACTTCGGTATAAAACTTGATCGAACGCTCCAGGTTTCCGACACGGAGCATAGTATGTAACATGCGCATTTTGATTTTCCTTTAATTTGATTTATTGGCCGGCAGTCAGGCGGTAATACTTTTCCATCAGCTGGTCTTTGCTTTCAACGACTTCCGGATTGAACGGGATGCAATCAATCGGGCACACCTGCTGGCATTGCGGCTTATCGTAATGGCCTACGCATTCGGTGCATTTATCGGGATCGATTTCATAAATCTCCTCACCCTGATAGATCGCCTCGTTCGGACAGGCTGGCTCGCAGACGTCGCAATTGATACATTCATCGGTAATCATTAATGCCATAATTTCATCTTATGAGCGAATCACTGTGTCGCGTACCCGCTCATTCCTCGTCTATACAATCGATATGCCTGCGTCGCTCGCGCCGCGGCTCCTTGCGCTTCATCCCGTTCAATGAAATTCTGCGACTCATTCACTGCTGTGCATCTTTTATTCCACAGTCACACCCTTTCGCCAAGCTTCCTGTTTTGGCAGCTTAGCCTGGCGGGGGCGCCCTTTACGGGTGCCGTTTCAATCCCATATTCAACTCAATTTCTTTTTAATCGCTTTTTCAACGATAGCCGACACAAACTGGTCAACTTCACCACCGAGCTTGGCCACTTCGCGAACCAGGCTGGACGATATGAACATATACTCGTCCGAGGGGGTCAAGAACATCGTTTCCAGCTTAGGGTAGAGTTTACGGTTCATGCCCGCCAGCTGAAACTCATATTCGAAATCCGAAGCCGCCCGCAGGCCGCGAATCACGATCTGTGCCTGCTGCTCCTGCACAAACTGCATCAGCAAACCGCTAAAACCTACCACTTTCACGTTGCCGTAACTGCCAAAAACCTCTTGTGCAAGCTGCACCCGCTCCGCCAGGCTGAACAGGGTCGCTTTATTGGTGCTGCCGGCAACCGCTACGATCACTTCGTCGAACAGGTGGGCAGCACGACGCACCAGGTCTTCATGTCCGAGTGTGATCGGGTCGAAGGTGCCGGGGTAAACTGCGGTTCGTTTTTTAGCTTCAGTCATGTTTTTCGCCTCAATTCCCGTGCAATTTTAACAGATGATAAAAAACATTACCTGCTTTGCTTTGTTTGACTACCCGCCACACTTCGTCCGGCTCGATGGCATACTCTGCCTCGGCATAGACGAAACCATCCGGGTTCAAGTGGGCTGGCAGCAGCGGAAGCACTTTCTGCAGCCAGCCCTGATTGTATGGCGGGTCAAGAAAAATCACATCAAACAATTGGCTGTCCTGGCCTAAGAAGCTTAACGCATCCATATTGAAAGCACGCGCGGCATCCGCCTTGAGTGCTGTTTTATTATCAAGAATCGCTTTATACACCGCTGCGGTTTTCTCCACCAGCACAGCCGATCTCGCATTGCGCGACAGCGCCTCGAATCCCATCACGCCGCTACCCGCAAAAAGATCCAGGCAGTGCAGCCCGGTCAGATCCTGTCCCAGCCAGTTGAATACGGTCTGCCGCACACGCTCCGGTGTCGGGCGTAAACCTTCGGCATCCGGAAACTTAAGCAGGCGGCTGCGCCACTCTCCTGCATTGATGCGTACTGTGTTCTGTTTTTTGCTACTTGCTGTGTTGCGCGACAATCTATTTTCTCGTTCAAATTCAATAAAGCATGTAGCTTGCCACGCCGCCCCGCTCACTGCAATACTGATTTATACGGCAGGCCACTATTTGGCATCAGGGTCGCCTACGATAATGGTTACGAAATTCTCCGGTTTCAGGCGGCGGCTGAACGCGTCTTTGATCTGCGCGGCCGTGACTTTTTCAACGCTGCTGTTGTACGTGTCAAGGTAATTCAGCGGCAGCTTGTAAAAACCGATCATGGACAGGTAATCCAGGATTTTGCTGTTGCTATCGATACGCATCGGAAAACCGCCGATGATGTTGGCCTTGGCAGCTTTCAGCTCAGCTTCGGTGACCCCATTCTTAATGAAATTATCCAGGGTTTCCTTCACCAGCTTGAGCGCATCCTCTGCCTGGTCTTTCTTGGTCTGCAAGCCGATCTGGAATGGCCCGGCTTCGGCCATCGGCGCAAAATAGCTGTATACGCTGTAAACCAGGCCGCGTTTTTCGCGTACTTCTTCAGTCAGGCGTGACACGAAGCCACCGCCGCCTAACACATAGTTGCCCACATAAAGCGGGAACAAGTCAGGGTCTCCGCGTTTGATACCCGGGTAACCGAGCAGGATATGAGACTGCGACGCCGGATGCGCAATGCGCTTTTCTACCGGCTGCGTCGGCAGCGTGACTGCTGGGATCGGGGCTTTAATGGCAGACTCAGGCAAACCGGCAGTCATGCTCTCGGCCACAGCCGCAGCCTGCTCACGGCTTAAATCGCCGATAATCGCTACGACGGCGCCTTTAGCGCCATAGTATTGCCGATAGAAATCCAGCAGGTCAGCGCGGCTGATCCTGGCCACCGTATCCACCTCGCCGGATTCATCAAGGCTGTATGGATGGCTGCCGTACAATGCCGCCATGAATGCTTTGCTGGAAATACTCTCCGGCTGCGTTGCCGATTCCTGCAGGCCTGCAATGATACGGGCTTTTTCACGCGCCAGTACATCTTCAGGAAAATCCGGGTGTTGCAGGATTTTAGTGAACACATCCAGTGCCTGCGTTTTCTCGCGCTCGCTGCTGAGTGTGCGCAATTTGAACGCGGCGCGGTCAGCATCAAAATCACCGCCCAGGATAGCGCCTACGTCGGCCATTTTATTCGCGATTTTTTCATCCGTCATGCCGGCCGCACCCAAAGTCATGAGGTATCGCGTAACACCCGCCACACCTGATTTCTGCGCCGTATCACGGGCTGCGCCCGCAGCAAAGTTAATGCTGATGTCGACGATCGGCAGGTCGTGGTTCTCCACAAAATACACTTCAGAACCAGAAGAAGTCTGCCATTTCTGGATCTTGACGCCGGCCTGCGCGGCAGTGCTGAATACTAAAAATCCGGCAGTTAACACTGCCAAGCCTGTTACTAGTGTTTTTCTTATGTATTGCATATTCATTATTTTTTACCTAAATAATATATATAGAGAATTAAGTGCTTCTCACAAAACAAACATCAATTTAAATTTCAAAAAATACCAAGACTGTCATTCCGGCGCAGGCCGGAATCCAGGCAAGGTGATAATTAAAGTAGCAGCTTCAATGGAAAGTAATATAGAAACCATCGACTCAACCTATTAAGTAATAAAATAAATCAACTTCTGGCAGTGCTTGCACCGTCACATCTAGCCATGAAGCCTGTCTGGATTCCGGCCTCCGCCGGAATGACGGGGAAGTAATTTTTGGCTATAAAAATTCATATACAGTACTCGGACTTACCGATACTTAATGTACGTGCGGTTTACCCTGCGGTTTTGCATTCGGGTCTATCGGCTGCGGATCGAGCGTTGCCACGGTTAAATTATCTTTAAGCAGATATTTCCTGGCAACGGCCTGCACCTGCTCCGGCGTTACCGCGCGTAATTTATTCGGATAATCCTCAAGGATCTTCCATGAAAATCCTATCGTTTCCACGGTGCCGATCTGCATCCCCTGATAGAACATGGAATCGCGTTTATATACGTCGGCTGCGATGACACCAGCCTTCACTCGATCCAGTTCTTCTGTCGTCACGCCTGACGCTTTGATATCTTCAATCTGCTGCAGCAAGGCAGCCTCAAGCTCGGCTACAGTCTTGCCTTCGCTCGGGGTTGCATCCAGTGCGAACACGCTCTGGTGCCCGCGTGACATCAAGTCATAACCGGCACTGGCATCAATCGCCAGCTGGGTTTCACGCACCAGGCGCTGATTCAGGCGCGCCGCCGGATTGCCGCTCAACACGCCGGCAAGCACTTCCAGCGCATAAGGTTCCCAATCGGTTTCCGGGTCATTGAGTGCAGGCACATGGTAACCCATCAGCAGATAAGGCAATTTAGCCGGCGCCTTGACTACGGTGCGGCGCTCGCCGATCTGCTCCGGTTCTACCTGCGGTTTGCGCACCGGCAAGGCCTTGGCCTTTAATTTGCCGAAATGCTGCTTGGCCAGCTGGTACACCTCATCCGCTTTCACGTCGCCGACCACCACCAGGGTTGCATTATTGGGCGCGTACCAGTTGTGGTACCACTCGCGCGCATCGTCAGCCGTCATGTTCTCAAGATCGTTCATGAAACCGATCACGGGGCGTGAATACGGGTGTGCGCGGTAAACCGTGCCCTGAAACGCTTCATTGACTTTTGACTGCGGCTTATCGTCAGTGCGCCAGCGCCGCTCCTCCATGACCACTTTGATTTCTTTGGCAAATTCTTCATCTGTCAGCTGCAGATTGGCCATGCGGTCGGCTTCCAGCTTGAACGACAGCGGCAGGTGCGATTTTTCGAGCTGCTGGAAGTAGCAGGTGTAGTCTGTGCTGGTAAACGCGTTTTCCTTGCCGCCGGCGGCGGCGATCAGACGTGAGAACTGTCCGGCCTTGACCTGTCTGGTGCCCTTGAACATCATGTGCTCCAGCACATGGGCAACCCCGGTTTTGCCATTCACTTCATCCAGGCTGCCTGCCCGGTACCAGACCTGGGACACGACAACCGGTGAACGATGATCCTCCTGTACGATCAGTTTCAAACCATTATCCAATTTAAATTCCTGTACGGATGCTGTCGCAAACACCGTCAGCGGCATCATCAGCAGAAGAATCAAAAAGCTTTTTGTACGCACAGTACCCATCTCCTTTTATTTTTATATGACTTATTGATCTGGCAGCATCGGCAATCCGCGCTGCAAATCATTGGCTTTACTCAAAACACGGCTGCCATTTGTGACAAGGATAACACTTTGTTAGTTCATCACGCCTGGCAAGTGCTCAATTCGCCTGATCAACATCCATTATTCCATATGTTTATATCAATATATTTATTAAGTATTTTTAAGAATTAAGGCGCTTGGATAGAATTCGGCAAGTTTTTTTAAATGATTGCGATCAAGAAAGCCACCCGAATGACACTGACCCGTAAACTCTTACCATTGCTTGCCGTATTGGCAACATCTCATGCGCATGCCACCGATGGCTATTTCGCACACGGCTATGGCGTAAAATCACAAGGCATGGGCGGCGTAGGCATTGCATTGCCGCAAGATGCCCTTGCCGCTGCCGCCAACCCTGCCGGCATGGGCCTGATCGGAGACCGTGCAGATATTGGCGTCACCTGGTTCAGGCCACAGCGCGAATCCGAAATCAGCGGTGTCGGCCCCGGCGTTGATGGAAAATACGATGCCAACGATGCGGAAAATTTCATCATCCCCGAATTTGGCTACAACCGGGTGATTAACCCTGATGTGACCTTAGGCGTCAGCGTATATGGCAACGGCGGCATGAATACCGACTACAAAAAAGCCATTCCCCTGTTTGGCAATACGGCGCCGCGTATGGATCTGATCCAGCTGTTCGTTGCGCCAACCGCAACCTGGAAGATCAACGAGTCCAATACGGTGGGTGTTGCAGTCAACCTGGCTTACCAGCGCTTTGAGATCAAAGGCCTGCAGAACTTCGCAAGCCCCGCTTCAGCGCACCCGGACAATGTTACCAACAAAGGTTACGACTCATCTTATGGCGCTGGCGTACATATTGGCTGGATCGGCAGGGTCAATGACGCCGTGACGCTGGGTGCAACTTACCAGAGCAAAACCTACATGAGCAAATTCGATAAATACAAAGGCCTGTTTGCAGAAAACGGTGATTTTGACATTCCTGAAACCTATGGCCTGGGGATTGCAGTCAAGGCAACCCCGGCGCTGACCCTGGCCGCTGACGTGCAGCGCATCAACTATGGCGATGTGGATTCCGTTGGCAACTCCGTGAACAATCTGTTTGTAAACGGCCAGCAGCTGGGTTCAAAGAACGGCCCGGGCTTTGCATGGAAAGACGTGACCGCGGTTAAAGTCGGCGCAAGCTATGCCTGGAATGACAGTCTGACTATCCGCGCTGGTTACAATCACGCGTCGCAGCCTATCCGCAGCGGCGAAACCCTGTTCAATATCCTGGCGCCCGGTGTAGTACAGGATCATGCGACTTTAGGTGCAACTTATGTACTGCCGAACCAATCGGAGATTTCTTTCTCCTACATGCATGCGTTTGAAGAAAAGGTAAAAGGCAGCGGCTCCATCCCGTTCATTCCCGGTGCTGAAGCCAACCTGAAAATGTATGAAGATTCGCTGGGCATCGCCTACGGCTGGAAACTTTAAGTTAAGATGTAACTTTCGCTGCATGGTCGCGTATGCATGTACGCGGCCTGTTTTCATTGATCGCTGAGTGGACCCCAATGTTAATCGACTGGAATCACTTCACCCCTTGGACTGCGCTGGCCGGCGGCGTACTGATTGGCACAGCTTCGGCAATCTTTGTGCTTTTCAATGGCAGGATCGCCGGCATTACCGGCATTCTGGGCGGCTTATTCAAACCCAGGCGGCGTGACATCGGCTGGAGGCTGGCGTTTATCGCCGGCTTGATGATCGCGCCGCTGGCATGGCTGCTGTTTGCGCCGTTGCCAGCTATTGAGATCAACGCAAGCAACGCCTTGCTTGCCGCCGCCGGGCTCATTGTCGGCATCGGCACGCGCTACGCATCCGGCTGCACCAGTGGCCACGGCGTGTGCGGCATCTCACGCTTATCGCCGCGTTCCATTATTGCCACACTGGCTTTCATGGCTACCGGGGTGCTCACGGTGTATGTGGCACGCCATGTACTGGGGGTGTAAAGCCATGAAAAACCATATCAGCAATACTGCCGCCCTGAGTTTCTCTTTGCTTTCCGGCCTGATATTCGGGATAGGCCTGATACTGGCAGGCATGGCTAATCCGGCCAAAGTGCTCGCATTCCTTGATGTCTCGGGCTGGTGGGATCCGTCTTTAGGCCTGGTCATGGCTGGAGCGATCGGCATCGGCCTGATCGCATTCACCATCGCAAAGAGGCGCCGGCACAGTTATCTCGGATTCTCTATCCAACTGCCGACCAATCGCGTCATCGACAAACGCCTGGTGCTGGGCAGCATGGCCTTTGGTGTCGG
>Ga0208758_100104_pt1 | contig 43910 bp, 35 predicted proteins | sample LakWasM116_HOW13_2_FD_183930 | JGI IMG/M metagenome (GOLD analysis project Ga0208758, IMG submission 183930) | Freshwater sediment methanotrophic microbial communities from Lake Washington under simulated oxygen tension - Sediment Metagenome... | ecosystem: Environmental > Aquatic > Freshwater >...
ATACAACAATTTAACAGATTTTATATTTTGGGGATGTAGAATGAGTCATCAATTTAAACGCAAATTCAGCCTGGCATTAGGTGCCGGCCTGATTACCGTATTAAGCAATACCGCTTTTGCTGCAGACGAGTTGTCAAAGCTCATGCAGGATGATAACCAGTGGGCTGCGCCGCGCAAAGACTACAGCAATACCGGCTATAGCAAACTTGGCCAGATCAATAAAGGCAACGTAAAGAACCTGAAGCTTGCCTGGACATTCTCTACCGGCGTCAACCGCGGCCATGAAGGCGCTCCGCTGGTGATTAACGATGTGATGTATGTGCATACTGCTTTCCCGAATAACATTTATGCACTTGACCTGAATGACAACCAGAAAATCCTGTGGTCATATTTTCCCAAGCAGGATCCGGCAATCCAGGCTTTGCTGTGCTGCGACAACGTGAACCGCGGCCTGGGCTATGGTGACGGCAAGATTTTTCTGCAGCAGAACGACGGCAAACTGGTAGCGCTTGATGCTAAAACCGGTAAAAAAATCTGGGATGTCCAGGTCACCGATACTAAAGTCGGCGAGTCCAACACCAATGCACCGCACGTCATCAAAGATAAAGTCATCACCGGCTGTTCAGGTGGCGAATACGGCGTGCGCTGCCACATCACTGCTTACAACATCAAGGACGGCGCCCTGGTATGGCGTGCTTACAGCACCGGTTCAGATAAGGATGTCCTGATCGGCGAAGACTTTAACAAAGCGAATCCGCACTACAGCGCGCTGTCATTGTATGAAGACGTGAATGGCGGCAACAAGGTTGGCGGTTCATTCAAGGCGCTGCCTAAAGACAAATTGAAATTCCCTGAGAAAGACCTTGGCATCAGGACATGGCTCAAGCCGCAAGCCAGGAAAGACGGTTACCAGAACGGTGGCGGCGCGACCTGGGGCTGGTATTCATACGATACGAAACTTAACCTGATGTACTACGGTACTGGCAACCCAGGTGTATGGAACCCGGATGTACGTCCTGGCGACAACAAATGGTCCATGACAATCTTTGCACGTGATGTCGATACTGGCGTAGCGAAATGGGGTTATCAGATGACGCCGCATGACGAGTGGGATTATGACGGCATGAATGAAACCATCCTGTGGGATGCCAAAGGTAAAAGCCTGGCAACGCACTTTGACCGTAACGGTTTCGCCTACACATTTGACCGCACGAATGGCAGCCTGATGGTTGCAGAGAAAATGCAGCCGTTTGTGAACTGGGCAAAAAGCATAGACCTGAAAACCGGTACGCCGATCAAAGATGCAGCTTACTCAACCCACCAGGATTACAACGCGCAGGGCGTATGTCCATCAGCGCTGGGCGTGAAAGATGAGCAGCCTGCTGCATTCTCACCTAAAACCGGACTTTTCTATGTGCCGATGAACCATGTCTGCATGACTTACGAGCCTGTTGAATCCAAGTACGTAGCGGGTCAGCCATGGGTGGGTGCAACACTCACGATGTTTGCAGGGCCGGATGGCGTCATGGGCGGCTTTATGGCCTGGGACGGCCTGAAAGGCAAACAAGCCTGGTACAACAAAGAGAAGTTCTCAGCATGGGGCGGTGCCCTGGTGACATCTTCCAACCTGGTGTTCTACGGCACATTGGATCGCTGGATGAAAGCGGTTGACGCCAACACAGGTAAAGAGCTCTGGAAATTCCAGGTAGGTTCAGGTGTAGTCGGTAACGCCATCACTTACGGCCATAAAGGCAAGCAGTATATCGGTGTGCTTTCCGGCATCGGCGGCTGGGCGGGTGTTGCAATGAACCTGGGCCTGACGAACGATACCGATGGCCTGGGTGCAGCTGGCGGCTATAAAGAGCTGGTTAAATACAATGCGGCACCTGGCGGCGGCGCAATGAACGTGTTTAGCCTGTAATTGCCTACCATAATTTAAAAAGGAAATAATGCATGAATACACTTTTTAAAAAAGCATGTTTATTCAGCGTGCTGATGTCCGGTTTTGGTTTTGCATACGCGGCGGATCCGGTAGAAGCGCTTGCGCAGAAAAGCGGATGCCTGATGTGCCACGGCTTACAGAACGCAGTGCTTGGGCCATCTTATAAGGATGTCGCACAGAAATACAAAGATGATAAATCCGCAGAAGCAAGACTGGTGGAAAAAGTCAAAACGGGTGGCGGCGGTGTATGGGGCAAGATGCCTATGCCTGCCAACAGCCCTAAAGTAAAAGATGACGATATTAAAACCATAGTAAAGTGGGTTCTTACTAGAAGTTATTAACCTTCGTTGTTAATGGTGTAAACAAGAAGCCAACCGCAAGGTTGGCTTTTTTGTTCTACGGCCACGCATGGCACTTGCATGGGCCAGAATGCCGAAATAAAAACTAATTCATCAGGCTGTGCCGGCATCAAGATTATAATCAGCACACGATGAGAAATAGTTCACTTTCTGAAAATAGTTCACCTGCGGAAAATAGCTCTTTTGCCCGCTTTCCCATTATCGACGCATTCAAGGCGATCGCATCGCAGCTGATTGTGCTGCATCACCTTGCCGCTTACGGCCCTGTTTCTGACGCGGTGCAGCGAGCTGCGCCGGACATGATCAGCTGGCTGTATGATTATGCACGCATGGCGGTGCAGGTTTTTTTTGTCATCGGCGGCTATCTGGCGGCGCGCTCCATGCAGACCAGCAGCGCCGGCATGGCCTGGTTCACGGCCAATCTGGTGAACCGGTATTTAAGGCTGGTTGTTCCATTTTTCTTCGCTTTGGTTCTGGCTGTCGTGTGTGCGCTTGCTGCACGGCAGTTGCTGGCCGATGATTTTATTCCGGATGTGCCTGAGTTATCGCAATTCCTGTCGCATGTATTCCTGCTGCACGGGGTTCTGGATTTTGATTCGCTGACTGCCGGTGCCTGGTTCATTGCGGTTGATTTTCAGCTCTTTCTGATGATGCTTGGCATTGCATGGCTGGGCGGCAAGTCAGTTGATTCCGCTAAGGTGATGATCGTGGTTGTTACGCTGATGGCTACTGCATCGCTGTTCTGGTTTAACCGTGATTCAGGTTATGATGACTGGGCTTTATACTTCTTCGGCGCATATGGCCTGGGCGCCATGGCTTACTGGGCGGGTCTGCGTGAACATCTTGCGGCATGGTTCTGGCTCAATGCAGCGATTACGCTGACGGCCCTGGTTGCCGATTTCAGGCTGCGCATCGTGATAGCGCTGGGTGTGGCATTGATACTGTTCTTTACAAGGAATGTGCGGATTAAAAAGGCGCCGGGGTTCGTACATTACCTGGGCACTATTTCTTATGCATTGTTCCTGGTGCATTTTTCGGTCGTGATGCTGGCGAATGCTGTTTTTGGCTGGCTGAAACTCTCCAGCTCACTTGCCGGCTTGTCGTTCATGATGTTTTCATGGCTTGCCAGCCTGGCGCTGGCGGACATTTTTTATCGCAAGGTTGAAAAGCCGGCCATAGCTGCTATAAAGTTACGTGTATAGCTTATGCCGTTGGCGGGCATGTCGTGCTGATGCGTAAACACCTGTCATTGCGGTAACACACAGATTGTGTGCGGTAGCCTGTTATTTGTTTTGTGATATTTCGAGGTGATCAATGAACCGATTCTTTAATGCAGGCCTGGTCAGTATCCTGATTGCGCTGATTTCAACCGGCTGCGCTACCACCAGCGGCACTTCCGTGCAGGAAAAACGCCATGCGGTATTGGCCATGAAAGAAGATGTGCTAACCGAGCTGTACAAGTTATATCCCCAGGCCAGGCAGGAAATCGCTTCCGCCCCTGGCTATGCCGTGTTCAGCAATGCGAATGTCAATATTATTTTTGCCAGCTTTGGCGGAGGATACGGTGTGGTGCAGGAAAAAGCGGGCAAGCAGACTTATATGAAAATGGGCGAGGCCGGAATAGGACTGGGGCTCGGCGTAAAGGACTTCCGCGCAGTCTTTATTTTTAAGAACCATTCTACCATCGACAGGTTCATTGAAAGCGGCTGGGAGTTCGGCGGGCATGCCGATGCAGCGGCCAAGGCGTCTGACCAGGGTTCGGCAGTAGGCGGTGAGGCGCTGATCGACCATATTGTCATCTACCAGATCACGAAAAGCGGGCTCGTATTGCAAGCCTCGGTCAAAGGTACCAAATACTGGAAAGACGATGAATTGAATTAGCGTCTTTATATTTTTACCTGCAATATCGCAGGATCATTCATCAGGAGAAAAAAGCCATGCACTATAAAAAACTATTGATCAGCTGTAGCCTGTTTACGATGCTTTTTCCAATGGCGCCCGCCGTGTATGCCGACCCGCCGCCGTGGGCTCCTGCCCATGGCTGGCGCAAAAAGAATGATCCTTACTACACCGGATATGCCGGTCGGCAATGGTCTGATGACTACGGTATTTCCAGTGGCCGCTGCAACCGTGAAGCGGTGGGTACCGCATTAGGCGGCATCGTCGGCGGCGCAATCGGTTCAACGGTTGGCAAAGGCGATGGCAGAGCCGTGGCGATTATCCTGGGGACCGTGATCGGTGCTGTGGTCGGTAATAAAATCGGGCGTGACCTTGATAATGCAGATCGCGGCTGCCTGGGTCATACTTTGGAGCTTGGTGCGCAAAACAGGCCGGTTACCTGGGTTAACCCGGATAACCGCCTGAATTATACGGTGACCCCGCTGAGCGGTTTTAGTGCCAACGGTCAGAAATGCCGTAACTACAAACTCAACATGCGTGGCGACGGCATTAACGATACCAGGAGCGAGCGTGCCTGCCTGGCCACGGATGGCACGTGGAAACCTTATCGAGGCTGATGCGGTCGGCTGTGACCGGGCGGCTGTTCTGGCAATATGAAATCCAGCCGCCGCGGATCGCTGCTTGCAGTGTGTTGATGAAAGGCATAACGCACTGCAGGCGGTAGCGAATGCCCTTAAACAAACTCTTTCAGCAGGGATTTTACAAAGTCCGTACGCAGGCTGATGGCCTCAAAACCTACTGAAACCCGCAATTTATCCGGGCCGTTCATGCGGCATCTTCTGTCGCGCTGCAGCAGGTTGATGAGTTTCAACGGGTCGATATCAGCCTTGGGGTTGAATTGCAGCTGAATCGAATCTGCGCTGGCGTCAATCTTGATGACGCCTATGTTTTTTGCTGCAATACGCAAGCGGTGACAGGCCATGAGCGCTTCCCCTTGCTCCGGCAATAAACCGAAGCGGTCTATCAGTTCTTCCTGCAGGTTATCCAGCTCGTCATCATCGTTACAGTTGGCCAGGCGTTTATAGATGACCAGCCGCTCGTGTACATCCGGGCAATAGGCGTTGGTGAGCAGGGCAGGCGTGTGCAGGTTGATTTCCGTCGTCACGCCCAATGGTGCGTTCAGGTCCGGCTCTTTGCCGGCTTTAAGCTGTTTTACGGCGTGATTCAGCATGTCTGAATACAGGTGGAACCCGATTTCCTGCATTTCACCGCTCTGACTGTCGCCCAGCAGTTCGCCGGCACCGCGGATTTCCAGGTCATGCATGGCCAGGTGGAACCCCGCGCCCAGGTCTTCCATGAGCTGGATCGCATCCAGCCGCTTCTGCGCCTGCGGAGTGATCTTGCGGTCCGGGTCAGTCAGCAGGTAAGCGTAGGCCTGGTGGTGCGAACGGCCGACACGGCCGCGCAGCTGGTGCATCTGCGCCAGGCCGAACATATCAGCCTTGTTCATGATGATGGTGTTTGCGGTCGGTACATCGATACCGGTTTCAATAATCGTAGTGCATAGCAGCAGGTTGAAACGCTGGTGGTAAAAATCACGCATCACGTGTTCCAGCTCGCGCTCGCGCAGCTGGCCATGCGCCACCGCAATGCGCGCATCCGGCAGGATACGTTCCAGTTTCTCGCGCATGGAGTGTATGGTATCCACTTCGTTGTGCAGGAAATACACTTGGCCGCCACGCTTGAATTCGCGCATCACCGCCTCGCGGATGATGCCTTCGGAATACTCGGTGTGGAAAGTCTTGATGCTCAGGCGTTTCTGCGGCGGTGTGGTAATCACGCTGAATTCGCGCAGACCTTCCATCGCCATGCTCAGCGTGCGCGGAATCGGCGTAGCCGTCAGCGTCAGTACATCGACTTCCGCACGCAGGGCTTTAAGCTGCTCTTTCTGGCGCACGCCAAAGCGGTGTTCTTCATCCAGGATCACCAGTCCAAGGTTCTTGAACTTCACATCTTTCTGAATCAAGCGATGGGTGCCGATAATGATATCAATGTCGCCGTTTTCCAGCCCTTGCAGCGCGGCGGCTTGTTCCTTGGCGGTACGGAAGCGCGAGATCTCAGCGACCTTGATCGGCCATTCGGCGAAACGGTCGCTGAAATTGTTGAAATGCTGTTCTGCCAGCAGCGTTGTCGGCACCAGCACAGCCACCTGCCTGCCGCCCATCACCGCCACAAAGGCAGCGCGCAGGGCGACCTCGGTTTTGCCAAAGCCCACATCACCGCACACCAGCCTGTCCATCGGCCTGCCGGATTGCATGTCCTTGATGACGTTCTCAATCGCTTCCAGCTGGTCCGGTGTCTCTTCAAACGGGAAGCCCTCGCAGAACGCCTCGTAATCGTGCAGGCTCAAGGTAAAGGCATGGCCACGGCGCGCAGCGCGCTGTGCATATAAGTTGAGTAATTCAGCAGCTGTGTCGCGAATCTGCTTCAACGCCTTTTTCTTGGCTTTTTCCCAGTTGCCGCTACCTAATCGATGTAACGGCGCTGATTCCGGCGGGCCGCCGGAATAACGCGAAATCAGGAACAACTGCGAAACGGGCACGTAAAGCTTGTCGTCACCATAATATTCCAGCAGCAGGAATTCGGTTTCGCCTTCGCCAAAATCCAGATTCACCAAACCTTTATAGCGGCCTACGCCGTGCTGTTCATGCACTACCGGGTCACCCAGGCGCAGCTCGGACAAATCTTTAAGCATGCCCTCGGTGCTGCGCGCTTTTTCTTTTTCGCGGCGGCGCTGCTGGCGGACGGTGGCGGCATACAGTTCGGCTTCTGTGATGATGGCGTACGATTGAGCTGCTTTAGCAGCCAATTGTACGGACATGCCCCCTGCGGGTATAGCAATATCACTCCCTCCCACTTTAAGGGGGAGGGTTGGGGTGGGGGTAATTCCAGTTAATTCTTTATTACGTTTACCCCCATCCCCACCTTCCCCCTGCGAGGGGGAAGGTGTTAATACGAAGCCAGCATGTAAGGGGGAAACCCCGAGCATCACCTTAGCTTTGTTGCCAAGAAAATCCTGCCAGGTTTCACAGACCGCAACTTCAAGCCCATGCTCCGCAAACAGCTGCGCCATGGTCTCACGGCGCCCCAGGCTCTCGGCAACAATGAGCATATGGCCTTTGAACTGACTGATGAAATCTTTCAGCTTGTGCAGCGGCTGCTCGGCACGCCGCTCGATGTCTAATGACGGCAAACCATTGCCGGCTTTTTCGATGGTCAGCGCCAGTCTCGGAAATGTATGGGTGGAGGCGAAAAAATCTTCGGTCTTGATCAGCAGTGTTTCCGGCGTCAGCAGGGGGCGTTCTGCGTCATGTGCCAGCGTGCGATAGCGCGACTGTGCTTCACGCCAGAACTGCTGTGCGCTTTGGTCAAGGTCGCCATGCAGGCACAGCAGGCTGTCGCTTGGTAAATAATCCAGCAGGGTGGCAGTCTGTTCAAAAAAGAGCGGCAGGTACCATTCAATGCCGCCTGATGCGATTCCCTTGCTGACATCTTTGTAGATTTTGGCGCGCTGCGGATCGCCTTCAAAAGTCTCGCGGAACTGGCTTCTGAACATGGCAATACCGGCTTCATCCAGTGGAAACTCGCGTGCCGGCAGCAGCCGGATTTCCGGCACCGGGTACAGGCTGCGCTGCGTATCCACATCAAAGGTGCGGATGGTTTCAATCTCGTCATCAAACAGGTCAAGGCGGTAAGGCAGCGCAGAACCCATGGGGAACAGGTCGACGAGGCCGCCGCGCACACTGAATTCACCGTGCGCCACAACCTGCGTGACATGGTGGTAGCCAGCTTCTGCACATTGCTTGCGCAAGGCTTCCAGATCAAGTTTCTGGCCTTTTTTGAGCATAAAGGTATTGGCGCTCAGGTAGGCTTTGGGGCTCAGCCGGATCAGCGCCGTAGCCAGCGGCACAATAATCACGTCACAAGCGTTCTGCGTGATGTGGTAAAGCGTAGTCAGGCGCTCGGAAATCAGATCCGGGTGCGGCGAGAACTGGTCATAGGGTAGCGTTTCCCAGTCCGGCAGCAGATGCACGTTCAGTTCAGGTGCAAAGTAGGGGATTTCTTCCAGCAGCCGCTGCGCATCGAATGCACTTGCAGAGATGATCACCAGCGGGTGCGCATGCCTTTTTTGTTTTAATTCCGCCGCGAGGTTTGCAAGCGCGAGGCTGTCCTCACCTGTAGCGTTGATACTAAAGCGTGTTGCCTGACCCGTTTTAGGAATTGGCAGGGTAGTCTGCGTCATAAATGAGAGTTTGAAGCGATTCTTGAGGGCAAGATTATAACGGTTGTGGGGCGTTAAAACTTAAAAAGTTTTCTGCCGTGCATGCGATTAAACATACACGGTTCAGGTAGTTAGACTGACTTTGATGTACAACGTAGGGCGTATCCGTGTAAACGAAATACGCCGTACAGGTTGTTACTTATTGAACTGTAATTCCGCTGCGATCCAGTATTCCACCGGGCTGCCGGCAAAGCCGTCTTTTTCCGCCAGGTAATAGGCTGCGACTTCTATCATTCTGTAACGTAATTCAGCGTTTACAGGGCTGGCTTTGGTTTTTTTTGCGGCAGGTTTGGCTGCGGCTTTTTTTACCGGGGCATCTTTTTTTACTGCGGTTTTTGGTTTAGCGGCGGCTTTGGGTTTTGCCTCAGCTTTAGCGGTAGTTGCTTTTTTAGGTTTAACTGCTTTCTTTTCTTCAGCCATTTTATTTCCTTTCAAAGTTTTACTTACTACGCCATTGAATTACTACTAAACCTTGATTGTGCGTTTCTATGTGCCCGTACCGCCCACAGTCAGTCCATCGATCCGGAGTGTAGGCTGTCCAACGCCTACCGGCACACTTTGCCCTTCCTTGCCGCAAGTGCCTACGCCGCTATCCAGCGACATGTCGTTGCCTATCATGGAAACACGCTTTAGCACTTCCGGGCCATTGCCTATCAGTGTAGCGCCCTTGACCGGGTAAGTGATTTTACCGTCTTCAATCATATAGGCTTCGGCTGCGCTGAATACGAATTTACCGCTGGTGATGTCAACCTGGCCGCCGCCAAAATTGGCAGCATACAGGCCTTTTTTGACAGATTTAATAATCTCCTCCGGCGGAGTGGTGCCGTTGAGCATATAGGTGTTGGTCATGCGCGGCATGGGGATATGGGCATAGCTCTCGCGACGTGCGTTGCCGGTAAGCGGCATGTTCATCAGGCGCGCATTGAGCGTGTCCTGAATATAGCCGCGCAGGATACCGTCTTCGATCAGCACGGTTTTGCTGGTTGGGTTGCCTTCATCGTCCACGCTCAGTGAGCCGCGACGGTCGGCAATGGTGCCGTCATCGACAATGGTGATGCCTTTGGCGGCGACCTGCTGGCCTATCATATTGCTGAATGCCGAGCTGCCTTTGCGGTTGAAGTCGCCTTCCAGGCCATGGCCGATGGCTTCGTGTAGCAAGATACCCGGCCAGCCGGCACCCAGTACTACCGTCATGCTGCCTGCAGGGGCAGGGCGCGCATCCAGATTCACAAGTGCCTGGTGTACGGCTTTGCGTGCGTAATCGTGCAACACTTCGTCGGTAAAGTAACTGTAATCAAAGCGGCCACCGCCACCTGCCGAGCCTTGCTCTCGGCGGCCGTTGCTCTCGGCAATGACATTAATGCCCACACGCACCAGTGGGCGCACATCGGCAGCCATCACCCCGTCATGGCGCGCCACCATCACGACTTCGTATTCCCCTGCGATTGAGGCCGTGACCTGGGTGATGCGCGGGTCGAGTTTCCTGGCGATGGATTCCAGGTGTTCCAGCAGCTTTACTTTTGCTTCAGCCGACAGCGAAGCGATCGGGTCATGGGGCAGGTAAAGTTGTGCTGCCTGTGTTGTGATAATGCCGTTGGCAGTCTGCTCGCCACCTGAGGCGGCAATCGACTTGGTTGCGATTGCGGCTTTCTGCAATGCTTCCAGGCTTATATCATCTGAATAGGCAAAGGCGGTTTTCTCACCGCTCACGGCGCGCACACCAACCCCCTGGTCAATCGAGAAGTTGCCGGATTTTACCTGGCCTTCTTCCAGCCCCCAGCTTTCGCTGCGGCTGTATTGAAAATAAAGGTCTGCATAGTCAATCTGGTGCGACATCATGTCGCCAAGCACATTTTGCAGTTTTGCAATATCCAGGCTTGCTGGCGCGAGCAGGGCTTGCGTAGCCTCATCGAAATGAGAACCTTTGAGGAGGCTGGAACTGCTGGGGATTGCGTCTGATTTCATGACTTTGCTTCAATTCAATAAAATAATGATTATTTAGCGTTGACCACTTGAATGGTGCGATGTTGCAATGCCGGTAAGCTTTTTCTGAGGCTTTCCTGGTATTTGGGATTGATCGTTGCCATGACAACCCCGGAGCCGCGCGGCAGCCTGTCCAATACCACACCCCACGGATCTACAATCATGCTGTTGCCATGTGTTTCCCGGCCTGAAATATGGTAGCCGCCTTGTGCCGGGGCAATGACGTAGCACAAGTTTTCAATAGCACGTGCGCGTACCAGTGATTCCCAGTGTGCCTTTCCGGTAGTGTCGGTGAATGCAGACGGCACGACGATGATGTTGACTTCCCCCATGGCGCGGTAAAGTTCAGGAAAACGCAGGTCATAACAGATTGAAAGGCCGATTTTACCGAACGGCGTATCAACCACTTTGATGGCATTGCCGGGTTCGATGGTGTGCTCTTCATGATAGTGTTCATTGCCCAGGTCCAGCCCGAACAGGTGGATCTTGTCATAGCGCGCAACCTGTTTGCCTTTGTCGTCATAAACCAGGCAGCTGTTGCGTACCTTTCCTGCTGTTTTGGTTGCAAGCGGAACAGAGCCGCCGATGATCCAGACCTTGTGTTTTTTAGCGGTCTTGCTTAAAAAGTCCTGAATCTGGCCTTGCCCTTCTTCTTCGCGTACTTTGATCTTATCCGTGTCTTTCAGGCCCATGATGGCAAAGTACTCGGGTAAAACCACCAGCCTGGCGCCCTGGTTGACGGCAATCTCGATCAGCCTTTCTGCCTCGCTCAAGTTTGCGCTGACATAAGGGCCTGATGCCATCTGGATGGCAGCTACTTTGATGATGTCGTTAGCGTTCTGTTTGCTGAGTTTGGCTTTGGTTGTTTTTATGCGTGAGGTAATTGCCATATCTGATCCATTTGTCTGCTGTTATTTATTGGGTGAGATGAGGCTGCTGTCTTGCTGCCTGTTGCTGTTTTCTGCGGGTTTAACTTCTTGCGGATTATCCCAGGTGCCCGTAATTTCATATTCGGTAGAAATGATTTTATTAAGCGGGTCTTTCAGCACTTTCTGCGCCAGAAACGCCACGGCGCCAGCCAGCGGCCCGCCGGCAAGTGCAGCCAGCGAGAGACTGTCACTGATGCGTGGCAGTACCTTGACAAAAAGGTGCTGGGTTTCCTTCTGCAAATTTGTTTCACCTTTTATTTCCACATCGGCAGCCGGCCCGGTCATCACGAAGTTGTCGCTGCGCATCACCCCTTGGTTGATTTTAACCGTTGCATTGATTTTGTCAAAAGCAAAGCCATTGCTGAACAGGTCCCTGAAGTCCAGCGTCAGCCTGCGCGGCAGGCTTTGCAGGCTCAATAGACCCAGCAGGCGGCCGACACCAGGCTGCGCCTGCAAGATCTGGCCATTATGTACTTCAAACTCCAGGTCGCCATTCAGGCGTGTCGTGTTGAACTGTGAGGGGCTTCCCGGCCAGTGCAGCCTTCCTTTTAACTCGCCGGCACCGTCTTTCACGGTGTCTGGATAGCCAAACCTTTTCAGGGTGTTTCCTAAATCCTTGATATCCCAGCTGATGTTCAGGAACGTGTTCGGGTTCCTGATCCAGTTGTTCCATTGACCTTCGGCGCTGATGACGCTGTCCTGGCTGCTGAATTTGATTTTCTGGATATCCCAGTTATCGTTCTGCGGATAGGCGATCAGTTCCAGTGCGCCGAAATTTTTCTTATTGAATTCAAAATTATCCGCAGTGATGTCCAGTGCAGGATAGTCCTGTTCAAGCTTGATGAACTGCTGCGGCAGCGGGCTGCCGGAATCCTTGATCGCTGTCAGCTTGTCCGGCGCATTGCCGGGGATCGACAGGTTGCTCAGGCGTGCAATCAGTTTGCCGTTGTTCTGGCTGATCCATTGCAGGTCGCCGGTGATCTCGCGGCTTTGCACGTTAACATGCAGGCCTTCCTTATTGGGAACGTTGCGGATTTTCAGATTGTTGATGCGGCGGTCAAAAATGTCCAGGGCATTGATCGTCAGCGCGGTTTGCTGGAACGCAAACGGCGTTGCCTGTTTGCTGCCGTCAGTGATGTTTTTGAGGACATAGCGCCATGCGTCGGCATCGAGGTAATCCAGGCTGCCGTTTAATGAGATGCCGGCAAACCGGGTATCCTGGGCGGTCTCGGTATCGGCGGCAACAGGCGATGATTCGCTGTTGAAGCGGATGTCGGCACGCTGGAATTTAAGTTTGCCGTTATCGGCCAAGCGTATAATCCTGGCCATGACCTTGCTGCCAAGCGCCAGCCGGATCTGGTCGGTGTTTGCGTCCTGCCTGCTATCTATAAGCAGGTTAAGCGGCCTGTCAGCGGTTTTATCCAGCGGTGCCGGGAATTGGGAGCTGATCCCGAGCAGGTCGGAACGTATGATGATGTTGACGCGTGGCTTCTGGATCAGGATATTACCGGTCCATTCTGCGCTGCCGCTAATATAACTTGAAACTTTTTCAGCGTTCTGTTCTTTCAGGAACTGTTTCAGGCCATCCTCACTCATGCGGCCTTTGGCTGCCACGCGTATGGATTTGTCTTTGCCGGTGTTCAGGTTGAACGCCACGGGGGAACCAAAGGCATAGGCTTTGACATTCTTGGCTGAAAGGCTGTTTTCGGTAAACTCCAGCGCACCGTTGATCTGGCTAAGTGCAGGTATGCTGGCGTTTTCCATGCTGCCATTGATGATCTGGTAGAGCCCTTTGTATTTAGCGGCTTCAAGATTCTGCATGGGAATCATCAGTCCCAGGCTCAGCTTGCCGCTGCCGCTGGTTTTGAGATCTTCGGTAAAGCCTTGCGTGACTTCCAGCACCGGGCTTTTATTGACAAAGTTGATGCCTTCGCTGACCGGGCCGGTGACTTCAGAAGTGATGCTGAGGATAGGGTAGTCGGCATCAAGCTGGGCGATCGTCGTTTTGCTTTTAATGATCTTGTTGCCAAGTATGCTGCCGGTATGGGCGTTCAACTCCATGCGCTTGCCTTCAAACAGCAGGTCTAGCCCCAGGTTGTTAATCACAGGCCAGTCGGTGCCGTATTCCAGGGTGGCGTCGCTCAGTTTTGCGGTAGCCCTGAATAGCCCCAGTTTCGGGTCCAGGCGGTTTTTGCTGTCGACAAACGGGAAGTCTGCCAGGCGGCCCTTGATCGTAAGTTCAATATCTTCAGCACGGCCTGCCAGGATAGACGTATCCAGCCATTGCAGTGTGGTTTCACCGAGCATGATCGGGTAATAATAAAGTGCGTATTTAGCATCGCCTTTATCAAAATGCGCGCTCAGGTTCAGGTTACCGCCTTTAATGCCATCCATCAGGTAGCTGGCATTGACGGTACCGGATAAGTGCTGGTTATTGATATTTAGCCTACTGACATTGATTTGCGTGGCTTTGTCCTTGATGAGCCAGGACACTTCTCCGCTCAGGCTGTCCAGCGGGACAGGCCAGCGCAGGATGCCCTGCAGGTCGAGCTTGCTGTTGGTGGAGTCGAGCTGTAGCTGACCGCCGCTTTGGCTGGCTTTTAAGGCCCCTGATAAATTGCTGAAACCGGGTATCTGCGGTTGGGCATTGATGTTGAGATGGTCGAACGCCGAGTTGACGCGGTAGGCCGTGGTTTTGTTGTTCAGGGCTTCCCAGTGCAGTTCCAGGTTTTTAAGCGTGCCATTGGGTGCTGCCGCAGTGATGTGCTGCTGCAGGGCGTCAGATAAAGGCAGGAACGCGAGGTATTCGTGCATGCCGGCCAGGTTGAATGTGGCGAGTTCAAGGTTGAAGGCTTGCTTGCCGCTGGTTGTTTCCGAGTAGTCGGCTTTGAGGTCTTCAAGGTTAAGGCCGTTATCTGCACTGGCAGACAATTGGCTGACATTGACTGAATAGCCGGATTTGGCCGGATTGGTGCCTATCAGCTGAAACTTGTTCAGGTTCTGCCATTCAAGGTTGCCGGTGAGTTTACGCAGTTTTACCGGCAGTACGCCGGATCTGGTCTGTATCTGCAGGTCTTTGATATCGACAGTGCTGCTGGCCGATTGCAGTTCATGGTTCCTGAATTTGACTTTCAAAGTGGTGGAGCCAACTCCGGAATGTATGTCCACCGGATAATCCACCCAGGTTTTAAAGGCTGCCAGGTCGGTATTTTTTGAAACCAGATTGATATAGCCATCCCATTCCCGGGTTTTGCTGATGTCGTCACCATAAAAACTGCCGTCAACCAGTATGGGATTTCTTGTGCCTGTTGAAGGAATGGCACTCATGGTGAAACTATGGTTCTTCACCAGGCCTCTCCATAGCGGGCTATGCAGTTGCAAGTTGAAACTGCCGAGACTTAGCATCGGGGCACTGCGCTTTTCATCCAGCCACATAATTCTGGCCTGGTTGATTTCTACGGTATTTTGCCTCAACAGCCAGTTGGCCAGGTCGGGTTTTGATTCACCGCTCATGCTGATGCCGGCAACAAAGATTTCGCCGGATGCAACACGCCGGATAGTAAGCTCCGGAGAATGAATCACGAGCTCATTCAGCCGCGGTTCAAGCATCGGTATGCTTAGCCATGACAAGGAAACTTCGGTATTCTTTAGCTGTAGAGCCAAACGGTTTTCGGTATCAAAAATATCGATATTGCTGATTGACAGATGCGGATTGATGCCGCGCCAGCTCGCCTTGATGTCGCCGATAGCGACTTTCTGCCCGGCTGCATCGCTCGCAAACGCGGCAATGTCATGTTTATATCGCCCGATATTCGGCATGACCCAGAATTGTATGGTCAATGCCGCAATCAGCATGATAGAGAGCATAACCCCGGTGAGCCATAGCGCTGAACGGCATAGCCAGAGTACGGATTTCTTTAGCATTGGTTTGATCAATATATTTGAATTATTTATTAAGCATGCATTTTACTGCAATATCAGTCAGCAGGTATGTTTTGCAAGGTCTTGCAGATGTAAATACTATGTAAAACCAGGTAAATGTGCGGTATATCCTGCGTCGCGAAAATGAAAGAATTATGAGAACTCCTGGCTGAATCATTTAGAATAGCGCCTTTGGCCAGAATCGCCTAGCCTTGACTTGAATGTAGCCTGCCATTTTTAAGAGCGTAATGACTTGATTCAATTTAAACAACTTACATTGACCCGCGGTACGAAAATCCTGATCGAGGGCGCATCCATGCAACTGCATCCCGGCCATAAAGTAGGTCTTACCGGGGCGAACGGTGCGGGTAAGTCATCGCTTTTTGCCATGCTGCGCGGTGAGCTTCACCCTGAAAAAGGTGATTTCGAGATGCCGGCAAGCTGGGTCGTGGCACATGTTGCACAGGAAACCCCGGCATTGCCGATGCCGGCCATTGAATTTGTGCTGGATGGCGACGTTGAGTTGCGTGAAATAGAGGCCGCTTTAGCCAAAGCCGAGGCGCATCACCAGGGTGAACTGATAGCCGAGCTGCACCATCGTTTAGCGGATGTGGATGGCTATAGCGCCAAAGCGCGCGCGGCAGAATTGTTAAGCGGGCTGGGTTTCAGCCAGGCAGCTCTGCAGCAGCCGGTTTCCACGTTTTCCGGCGGCTGGCGTGTGCGTCTGAACCTGGCGCGGGCACTGATGTGCCGTTCCGACCTATTGCTGCTGGATGAGCCTACCAACCATCTGGACCTGGATGCCGTCATCTGGCTGGAAAGCTGGCTGCAAAGCTATCGCGGCACTTTGTTCCTGATCTCGCATGACCGCGATTTCCTGGATGCGATTGTGAACCATATCGCCCATATCGAGCAGCAGACGCTTACCTTGTACCGTGGTGGATATTCGGATTTTGAACGCCAGCGTGCAGAGAAGCTGGCCTTGCAGCAAGCCATGTTTGAAAAGCAGCAGCGCAAGGTCGCCCACCTGCAAAGTTATATCGACCGTTTCCGCGTACAGGCGACCAAGGCACGCCAGGCGCAAAGCCGCATCAAGGCGCTGGAGCGCATGGAAATGATCTCTGCTGCACATGTTGATTCACAGTTCGGTTTTGAATTCAGGGCGCCGCTTGCCGCCCCTGATCCGCTGCTGGTATTGGATGGCATGAGTGTCGGTTACGGCAATCAGCCGCTGATCAGCAATATCGAGCTGGCAGTCAGGCCCGGTGAGCGTATCGGCCTGCTGGGCAAGAATGGTGCCGGCAAGACGACGCTGATCAAGCTGCTGGCACATGAACTGGAACCGATATCCGGTAAACGTGTGGAAGGCAAAGACCTGAACATCGGCTATTTTGCCCAGCACCAGCTGGAACAGCTGCGGCCTGACGAGTCTCCATTGCAGCACATGATGAAGCTGGATCCGCTGACACGCGAGCAGGAACACCTGAATTACCTGGGTGGTTTTGATTTCAAAGGCGATATGGCACGGGCACCCTGTGCTCATTTTTCAGGCGGTGAAAAATCAAGGCTGGCATTGGCGTTACTGATCTGGACCAGGCCAAACCTGCTGTTGCTGGATGAGCCGACCAACCATCTTGACCTGGAAATGCGGCATGCCTTGACGCTGGCATTGCAGGATTTTGAAGGCGGCGTGATACTGGTATCGCATGACCGGGCCTTATTGCGTGCCAGCTGTGATCAATTCATACTGGTGGCTGACGGCAAGGCGGAAGCGTTTGACGGCGACCTTGAGGATTACAGCCAGTGGTTGAACGAGCAGCGCCTCAAGGAAAAGCAAGCCGCACAACTACAGGTGGCGGATAAGCCCAATAAAAATGACAGGGCGCAGAACAAGGCCGAGCGCCAGGCGCGAATCGCCGAGCGGCGCCCGTTGCTGAAAGAGCTGGAGCAGATCGAACGTCATATGGCAAAAATGCAGGCTGATAAAAAAACCTGTGATGACCGCCTGAACGATACCGGACTTTACAGTGCAAGCGATAAAACAGAACTGCAGCAGTTGTTGAAAACGCAGGCAGAATTGGCCGCTAAACTGGAAACGGCAGAAGAGCGCTGGCTGGAACTGCATGAAATGCTGGAAGCTTTGCCTGTCATTGATTGATGATTTTTATTATCCGCCGATAAACGCCGATGAACGCCGATATTAAAAAGCAAGATTACTGACAATAAATCTCAGCAGAGCACTTAAATCAAGATCTAAGGTTTATGTTTTCATCGGCGTTCATCGGCGTTTATCGGCGGTTTAATAGTGTTTTAGATTTTAAAATTTGAATTGGAATATCGATTATGCAAACCACTTATTCACAACGCTTGAAACTGATGCATGCCCTGAGCCTGGCGGCTACATTACGAGATGACGAAACACCAAGCACCAACCTGGATGAATATGATGCGCTGAATGCTGCGGATTACCTGAGCTGTTATGTCACCTTTAAAGCCATTCAGGCAGCAGAGCGTTCACCTTTGGAAGAGCGTTCGGATAACTTTGACATGCTTAGCGTATACCAGGCTTTTGCCTTGCTGAGTTATGCCTTCTTCACGACGCCGCTGGCACAGGAGGATATCAACCCCGAGTTTTCAACAGCACAGATTACGATTGCCAAGACCTTGTTTGCAGGCCTGCCGGATGCAGAGCTGATTGAAATCATCGATTCAGGCTTTAACAAGTTCCAGCTGATTGCGGAAGCGCAAGCCGAGCATTGGGTGGAGTTCAGGGAAAACCTGGATAAGGTGGTGATTGCATTTGTGATTGCAGGCACCGATGATGACAGCCCACACGATATTGAAGAGATATTACCGATTTTTGGCCAGCTGTTAAGCCAGTTCTGCGAAGCGTTCGAGAGCGCCTGATCCTGAAAAATCTTGATTGAACATGCGCAGCCCCTGTTGTACAGGGCTGCGCATGGCCGTAGCTGTGGCTAAATTCTATGGCTATATGCTACGGTAGGCCGGTGCATGGCTGGATCGTTTAAAACCGGCGGGGCGTTTGTTTTCGCCATCATCGGCTTGCGCGTCACGATCTGCAAAGTCATGCCTGAAGCCTTTGAATTCACGGGCTTTTTTACGCTGTTCCGGAGTTAGCAATGCAAAGATTTTTGCATCCTGCTGCGCAAACAGCAGTACTTTGCCTTTTTCCAGGCTGGCTGCCTTATCCGCTAGCTGCTGTATTTTTGCGCTATCGAATTTATCTGCCTGTGCGGTTGTGCGAATCTCGTGCATTAATTCATGCTGCTGCTTATGCTGTTTGCGCAGCTCAGGCATCTGGGCATGCATCAGCGTGAAAATCTGGTCTTCCTGTTCGTTGGGCAGTTTTATTCCATGCAGGTATGGCGGTACGCCGGCTTTTGCAAAACCCATGCCATGATGCGGTCTCGCGTCTCCTCTTTTGCAGGCTTTGCCATCCTGGCCGCCATGCTCGGCGTAAGCGGTCAAGGCCAATGGCAGTGAAATCGCAATGATCGACGCCGCCAATATCCTTTTCAATGACAATTGAGCCTTTAATGGATGTGTAGTATTCATAACATTCCTTTATCCTGATAAAAATAACTAAAAGTCTGTGAGTCGTTCAATGTGTCTTCGCCTCACATCCGCGCTTGTTTAAGACGATGCCATTGTGCATTCCGGCGCTGTTAATTTAAGTTAACCACATGTAAAACCGGGTAAAGGTAAAGCCTGCTTGTTGTAGCAAATGTTGGCGCTCTATATGATGACGCCATACATGACTTGATGAGGTCATATACGGCTGAAAGCTTTTTGTTAATTTCCGGGTTAAGTGCGTTATGCAAACGGTATTGTTGATTGATGATGATGTAGAACTGGCCGGGCTGCTCAAGGAGTATCTTGAGACGGAGGGATTTGACGTCCTGCTTGCGCATGATGGCGAAGCTGGCGCCGAATCAGCCTGCAGACAAACGGTTGATATTGTGGTGCTGGATGTGATGATGCCGAAGCTGAACGGGATAGAAACCCTGAAGGTGATACGTCAGCACAGCAATGTGCCGGTGATCATGCTGACGGCAAAAGGGGATAACACGGACCGTATCATCGGCCTGGAGCTGGGTGCCGATGATTATGTACCCAAGCCCAGCAGCCCGCGTGAGATCGTGGCGCGTATACGGGCAATTTTGCGCCGCGTAAAACCGGTGGCTGAGTCTGTGGCAGATGATGCTGATCCTGCAGATGTGCAGATCATTGTCGGTGCCTTGAATGTCAGGCCGGCGCTGCGGCAGGCCAGCTGGAATGGGCAGGTGCTCAGCCTGACCAGCACGGAATTCAATCTGCTCGAAGTGTTGGCCAGAAATGCAGGGAAAGTGGTGACCAAGCAGGAACTGTCCCAATCGGCATTGGGTCGCCCGCTGGTCAGGTTTGACCGCAGCATCGATGTGCACCTGAGCAGCATACGCCACAAATTGGGCTTGTTGCCGGACGGGCGGCACTGCATACAGACGGTGTTCCGCACCGGTTACCAGTTGCTGAAAAATTAAACCTCAATGGCAGGGATATAGGTCGATTCATGGGCAGGCTTTATTGGAAATTCTTCATTTTTTTCTTCCTCGCGCAATTAACCGCGGTGACTGCGGTTGCAATCTGGGTCGCGAACCAGAATCAGGATAGGTTGAATAGCCAGATTGAAACCAGCCCGCCTGCCAGGTCGCTGGTGGATGCGGCTGCTGCGACCTTGCAGTATGGCGGGGTGGAAGGCCTGCATGCGTTGATCACTCGATGGTCACGTCAGCCGATGCCGCAGGTGTTTGCAATTAGCGAAGAGGGCAGCGACCTGCTGGGGCGCCAGTTGCCAGCAGATGTGATCAGCAATGCACGTGCGCTTTTTGATCGGCAGACGACCGAGGTTCCGGCAGCAGGCAGGCATGGGCATTTTTCACCCAGGATGGCGCTGCAAAAGATCAAGGCCAATGACCGGCACGAATACTTATTGTTTGTGCCGGCCAACCGTCATGTGAGCGGCACGGCGCGGCCAAAGCCGCATGCCGGGCAGTTTGGCTTTCATGGCAGGCATTCCTATCCTGTGATGCCATTGCTGGCTGGTGCATTTGCCAGTTTTATTTTTGCAGCGATTCTAGCCTGGTATTTTTCCAAACCCATCCAGCAGCTCAGGAATGCTTTTGCCAGTGCCGCCGCAGGCAACCTGGATGTGCGCGTTGGCAAGTCCATGGGGTCGCGCCGTGATGAATTTGCCGATTTAGGCCATGCATTTGACTTGATGGCAAGCCGGCTGGGTGCCTTGCTGCAGAGCCAGACACGTTTGCTGCATCAGGTATCGCATGAGCTGCGTTCGCCGCTGGCCCGTTTGCAGATTGCCGTTGGCCTGGCGCGCCAGCAGCCGGACAAGCTGGCGACTTCACTGGCACGTATCGAAAGGGAATCGGAGCGGATGGATGATCTGGTCGGCGAATTGCTGGCGCTGTCGCGCCTGGAATCCGGCGTGATGGATATTTCAAAAGAGCCGGTCAATTTGAATGAACTGCTGCTGACCGTGGCCGAAGATGCACGGTTTGAAGGTGAAACAAAAAAAATCATCATTGATTATGCTGCGGAGCGTGAAAATGCAGCGGAACCTATCATGCTGTCAGCACAGCCGGATTTGCTGCACCGTGCTATCGACAATGTGGTGCGTAACGCCGTGAAATATACGCCCGAGCAGTCACATGTCAGCATCCGTACCGCATGCAGCGGTGCTTACGTGACGATAGTTGTGAGCGACCAGGGTGCCGGAGTACTGCCCGATGAGCTGGAGATGATATTCCAGCCGTTTTTCAGGGGCACGAACACCAGCCATGCGGATGGCCATGGCGTAGGGCTGGCGATCGCAAAGCAGATCATTGAGGCGCATGGCGGCACCATTGCCGCGCACAATGAGCCGGCGGCAGGCTTGAGCGTATTGATCCAGTTGCCCAGGGTGTAGTTTTTAGTGGGCAGAATCGTGGCTGGGAACGTGATTGGCTATTTTGTTTTCCAGCATCTGGTGAATCTGCTCCATCAGGAAGCTAGCGGATTCACGCCCGAGCTTGGATTCACGCATGGCCATATGCCAGCTTGAAATGCACTGCCGCAGCTTATCTTCATTATCACAGGCTTCAATCTTCGATTTGATGCCGCGACCCATAATGCCTAGGTAATCATCTGCCGCATCGATCAATACCGTTTTTACCGCAGCCAGCTTCGCCGGACATATCGGTTGTGCGGTACCCGGCGTATCTAAAAACGAAAGTGTGACGGGAAAAGCGTTCGTGTATTCTGCTTGCTGCTGGTTTCTTAGTTGCTGCTGCTCGATCGGCAGCTGAATATAGCCTTCAGATTCCAGCTTTTTAATCGTATCCAGCAGCAGGTCTTTTTTAAAGAATTTTTCCAGGTCCTCCAGTTTACGCACGCCGTTCACCAGCAGCAGCACCTGGCGTTCACGTATGCCTAGTGTGCGCTTGTCTGTAATGAATTCATTAAAACCAAGCGCAGATTTTTCATATACCATGATGGTCATCTCATGTGGGCTCAATTATTCTTTTGAATGAGGTCTGAGCGTTATGGGATGAATGTTAGTGAGGGAATATGAATTTCTTCTGAAAGTTTTGTTGCGAATTGATGATGGTTTTATGAATTGCTAACTGTAATCGCCATCTACATAATACCAGCGGCCATCAATGCGTCTGAAGCGGCTGGTTTCGTGCAGCCTTTCAGCTTTTCCACCCAGGTTGCCGGCAGGCTTGTAGCGGGCTACAAATTCAACGATTGCATTCTCTGCATCAATATCCTGGTGGCGCTTGATCTGCAAGCCCAGCCATTTTGCTGCATTTTCACCGCTCAGGTCCAGGCTTTGCGGTCTTGTATCTTCGTGCCAGCTTCGCAGCAGGTAGTCGATCAATGCCGGGTTCTGCCCGGCGAGTGCGTAAGCACTGTAACGCGAGCGCATCAGCGTTTCGGCTGTTGGCGCAGGCACGCCTAGATGGTAAACCTCACAGCATTTGCCGTAAGGTTTACCGCTTTCGCAGGGGCAAGTTGACATAATTAATATCAAAAAATCGTCATTCCGCCGGAATGACAGAACTAGGCAATTTCGCGGGTCTCTTTAAACTCAATATCCGGATAGCGCTCCTGTGCCATTTGCAGGTTGACGCGATTCGGTGCCAGGTATACATAATCATCGGCGCCATCCAGCGCCACGTTAAAGCCATATTTATCTGCGATGGCTTTTAAATCAGCATCTTTGCCATGCAGCCAGCGCGCGGTGTAGCAGTCATAGGGTTCAAACACCATGTCCACGCCGTATTCATGTTCCAGTCGGTGTGCGACTACGTCGAACTGCAGCATACCTACAGCGCCTAGAATCAGGTCGTTGGACAGCAGCGGACGGAACAGCTGCGCCGCGCCTTCTTCTGCCAATTGTTTGAGGCCGATCTGCAGCTGCTTCATCTTCATCGGGTTCTTGATGCGCGCACGGCGGAAAAACTCCGGCGCGAATGAAGGGATGCCGGTGAATTTGAGGTTTTCGCCTTCGGTGAAGGTGTCGCCAAGTTTCACCGTGCCGTGATTGGGAATGCCGATAATGTCGCCGGAATAGGCTTCATCCATCGTGGTGCGGTCCTGTGCCATGAAGGTAATGGCGTTGTTCACGCTCAGGGTTTTGCCGGAAGCGACCTGCTTCACTTTCATGCCGCGTTCAAAGCGGCCGGAGCAGACGCGTAAAAATGCGATACGGTCGCGGTGTTTCGGGTCCATATTGGCCTGTATCTTGAATACAAAACCTGAGAACTTGCCTTCATCCGCTGCCACCGAACGGCTCGCCGTGTTGCGTGCCTGTGGCGGCGGTGACAGTTCTACTACGGCATCCAGCAGCGACTGCACGCCAAAGTTGTTGATGGCAGAGCCGAAGAATACCGGTGTCTGCTTGCCGCCCAAATAGCGCGCTTTGTCAAAAGTGTGCGATGCACCGCGCACCAGTTCAATATCCAGGCGCAGGTCTTCCACCTGCTGGCCAAGCAATTCGTCCAACCGCGGGTTGTCCAGGCCTTTGATCACTTCTGATGTGCCTTTTTCTGCACGCGGGTCAAAAAATGAAATCTCGTCGTTGTACAAATGATAAACGCCACGGAAGGTCTTGCCCATGCCGATAGGCCAGGTAATCGGTGCGCATTCCATGCCCAGCGTGGTTTCAATCTCGTCCAGCAGTTCAATCGGCGCGCGGCTTTCGCGGTCCAGCTTGTTGATGAAGGTGATGATGGGCGTATCGCGCATGCGGCATACGTTCAGCAGCTTGATGGTCTGTGCCTCAACACCGTTGACCGAGTCAATGACCATCACCGCGGAATCGACCGCAGTGAGTGTTCTATAGGTGTCTTCAGAGAAGTCATCATGCCCCGGCGTGTCGAGCAGGTTGATCATGTGTTCACGATAGGGAAACTGCATCACGGATGATGTCACGGAAATGCCGCGCTGTTTCTCAAGCTCCATCCAGTCAGACGTGGCATGGCGCGCTGCCTTACGGCCACGCACCTCACCGGCGACCTGAATGGCGCCGCCGAACCACAGCAGTTTTTCGGTCAGCGTGGTTTTACCTGCATCCGGGTGGGAAATGATGGCAAAGGTGCGGCGCTTGGAGATTTCTTCTTGCAAGGACATAAGGAATGGATATAGCTAAAAATACAAAGGTGGCATTTTACCTTAACTTGTTCATGTTTAGATGGTGTATTAAGTGACTCATCATTAACCCCACATCATGCACTTAAAACGTATATATCTTGTAACTGGATAAGTTCTGAATTAATCAAGGCATGCATGGTGGCTTGCTGCAGTTAAAAAACAGCAAACACGAAAGCAGTCGCAAAGTGTGCCGATTTAATTGATAAGGAGATTGTGATGGGAGCCGGAAGTGATGTTGTGATGTCCGATGACAGGCGTTCTTTTACCTACAGGGATATGTATGGAAATACACAGTCTTTGGAGAGAACCCACGAGTGTGAGTTTGATGTGAGGGATGTGTTGCAGATGTATGCGGCCGCATTCAGATATGCGGTGGATAGAAATGATGGCGGGGCGGCGCGTAAAATTTTTAACGATAATACGCAGGCTTATTTGAAACAGTCATTTGATAACTACGACACTTTGGTAAAAGCGGGCGTGGCACCGGACGTGCTGGAAAAAGTGTCTGAAAACATGGCTTTGTTGATTACCAGGCAGCGGCCTCATACTGCTGAAGCAGGTAACACGACGGCTGAATCGATACTGAAAGATATCGGCGAGGAATTGAAACAACCGCCTAAATGGGAGGTCGAACAAAAAGATGAAGATATTTACTGCAGATAAGCTGCAGTAAATATCTTCGGACAATCAACGCTGTGTGCATTGTTCGGTACCGTAGTTGCCCCCTTTGAACTCCGGTTCAAAGTAGTACTTGCTGAAAGACCATTTACCGGTTTTGTTCTTTTTAAAGCTGGCGATGCCTGTGCCATAGTCTTTGGTGCTTTGGTCGGTCAGGGCGAAGTGCATGGCGGCATGCGTGCCATTGGCGGCAGCCTGGCCGAGGTAGGCACCGTAGCCAGGGACTTCGAGTTTGAATTTATATGCGCCGTATTGGCCGGTGCTTTGTGAGGGCACAAGCTCCATGGTGACGGTACCGCTGTATTTGCCTTCGTGGCTGTCATCGCCTGTGCAGTCGTAGATGCCGCTGAGATTCTGGCCGGTGAATGCCGGTTTGGCGGAAGCGATTGGTGCCATGGCTAGCAGGCAAAGGCCTATGAGAATTTTATTCAATTGTCGGGTTTCCTGTTGTGACTAATCAATGATCAGCGCCTGATCGCCAGTAGCATGACGCCGGCTACTACCATTGCAATGCCGGCCCACTCTCTCAGTGACGGGCGCTCGCCTAAAAATGTAAATGCGAAAACGGCAACGAGCACCAGACTGAGTTTGTCGACCGGAGCTACCTTGGAAGCATCCCCGATCTGCAAAGCACGGAAATAGCATATCCATGATGCGCCTGTCGCCAGTGCCGATAAGCCGAGAAATACCCATGTTTTAGCAGGCAGGGTGAATGGGTTGCTCCATTTTCCGGTAAACCATACAAAAAACACGAGAATGATGCTGATGATGAAAGTGCGAATCAGCGTGGCAAAGTCAGAATTGACACCTTGTATGCCGATTTTGGCAAATATGGCAGTCATTGCCGCAAAAACTGCCGACATGATTGCCCAGAAAAACCAGCTGTGAGGTGTCGTCATCGTTCGTATGGTTCACTTCTATTTCACGACTTCTTTCAGCTGCTCCAGAATCGCCGGGTTATCCAGCGTAGAGATGTCGGATGTGATTTCTTCGCCTTTTGCCAGAGTGCGTAACAGCCTGCGCATGATCTTGCCGGAGCGGGTTTTTGGCAGGTTGTCACCGAAGCGGATTTCATCCGGCTTGGCAATCGGGCCGATTTCATGGCCTACCCAGTCGCGCAGTTCGGCCACGATTTTCTTGGCGGCATCACCTTCCGGACGGGTGCCTTTAAGCACCACGTAAGCCACCACGGATTCGCCTTTTACGTCATGCGGTTTGCCCACTACGGCGGCTTCGGCCACCAGCGGGTTGGCAACCAGTGCCGATTCGATTTCCATGGTGCCCAGGCGGTGGCCGGATACGTTCAATACATCATCAATGCGACCCATGATCGTGAAGTTACCGGTTACTGCATCGCGTACCGCACCATCACCGGCGAGGTAAGTCTTGCCGCCCAGGTCTGCCGGATAGTAACTGGCCTTGTAACGCTCCGGGTCGTTATAGATGGTGCGTATCATGGAAGGCCAGGGTTTTTTGATGACTAATAAACCACCGGTACCCCAGGGCACGTCTTTGCCTGTTTCATCCACAACGTCAATATCAATGCCGGGGAAGGGCAGCGTGCATGATCCCGGGATCAATGGCGTTACGCCCGGCAGCGGGGTAATCACGTGGCCGCCGGTTTCGGTCTGCCAGAAGGTGTCTGCAATCGGGCAGCGGTTGCCGCCTACGTTCTCAAAATACCACATCCATGCTTCCGGGTTGATCGGCTCGCCAACGGAACCCAGCAGGCGCAGGCTTGATAGGTCATAATTTTTTGGATGTACTTCAGGGTTGGTTTCCGAAGCTTTGATCAGTGAGCGGATTGCCGTAGGCGCCGTATAAAAAATGGACACCTTGTGCTTCTGTATCATTTCCCAGAAGCGGCCGGCATTCGGGTAAGTCGGGATGCCTTCGAATACAACCTGTGTTGCACCCATCGCCAGTGGGCCATAGGCTACATAACTATGACCGGTGATCCAGCCCACGTCCGCAGTACACCAGAATACGTCATTATCCTTGATATCGAAAGTCCAGCGCATGGTGTTCATGGCATGCAGCAGGTAACCGGCAGAGCTATGCTGTACGCCTTTTGGTTTTCCGGTAGAACCGGAAGTGTAGAGCAGGAACAATGGGTGTTCAGCATTCACCATGACAGGTTCGCAAGTGTCGGCCGCGCCAGCAATCAGGTCATGCCACCAGATGTTGTTGCCCTGCCATTCGATTTCCAGTCCGGTTTTTTTCAGCACGACCACTTTTTCAATGCTGTCACAGCCGCCCATGGCAATGCCTTCATCGACAGCGGCTTTGAGCGGCAGTGTTTTGCCGCCGCGGAACTGGCCATCAGAGGTGATGACGGCGCGTGCGCCGGCATCGATAATGCGTTCGTTCAGGCTTTTCGCTGAAAAACCGCCAAAGACTACGGAGTGGATCAGACCGATGCGCGCGCAGGCCTGCATGGCCACCACGGCTTCTATGCCCATCGGTAAATAGATAATGACACGGTCGCCTGCATTCAAATTGAGCTTTTTAAGGCCATTCGCAAACTGGCAAACCTGATGATAAAGCTCTTTATAAGTGACGTTTCTGGAGCTGCCGTCGTCAGCTTCAAAGATGATGGCGACTTTGTTTGGGATCGTATCCAGGTGTTTATCCAGACAGTTGGCTGAAACGTTCAGCTCACCATCTTCAAACCATTTGTAAAATGGCGCATTATCCTGATTAAGCGTTTTTGTGAAAGGTTTGTGCCAAATCAATAATTCACGGGCCAGCCTGGCCCAGAATCCTTCATAATCGGCAGAGGCTTCGGCACACAATGCGTTGTATGCCGCCATGCCGGAAACGTTGGCGGATTTTACAAAATCGGCGCTTGGTTCAAAAACCCGATTTTCATGAAGAACTGATTCAATTGACATGCTTAAAACCCCTTAAATCGCTGTTACACACTTATAATAAATGTTGCCGGTATTTGACCACATTGAACATGTTACATATTTGTAACGTACGTAATATTACCTGAAAAAAACTATGCTAACACACGATAATCCATTCTCTGACACCCGCATCCCATCTAATGATGAGGCTTATATCACCCATGCAATTTCCTGCAGCCCGTTTTTAGCAAGAATGTTGGGAGCGGATGCGACATTACTGCAGGATCTGTCAGAAAATTTGCATAAAAGCTATAAGATAGAAGACATGCAAAAATATTTGGCCGCACAGGATATTTTTGATGAGCTTGGCCTGAAACGGGCACTCAGGTTGTTACGCAGGCAGGTGATGGCTCGCATCATCGTGCGTGACCTGAATAAACTGGCAGACCTGCATGAGGTCATGCAGACCACCTCGCAGCTTGCGGAATGCGCGATCAACACCGCAATTCATTATCTCGGCAGCTGGCTGTCGCAGACATACGGCCAGCCGGTGAGCGCCGAAGGCGAGCCGCAGCACCTGATTGTGATCGGCATGGGCAAGCTGGGCGGTTATGAGCTCAATGTTTCGTCTGATATAGACCTGATTTTTGCGTATGAATCCGAAGGTGAGACGCAGTCGGAAAAACCGATGAGCAACCAGGATTACTTCACGCGCCTTGCTAAAAAGCTGATTGCCGCGATTGATGAAGTGACCGAGGATGGGTTCGTGTTCCGTGTCGATATGCGTTTGCGCCCGTTTGGCTCCGAAGGTGCGCTGGTCAGCAACCTGTACGCTCTGGAATGTTATTACCAGAACAATGGCCGTGAGTGGGAGCGCTACGCCTGGATTAAAGGCCGTGAAGTGACCGGCGGTGAAGCGGTTTCAAAATTGCTCAAGCCATTCGTGTTCCGCAAATATCTGGACTTTGGCGCGTTTGACAGTATGCGTGACCTGAAAGTGCAGATTCAGCGTGACGTGAACAGCAAAGGCATGCATGACAATATCAAGCTCGGACGCGGCGGTATCCGCGAAATTGAATTCATTGCCCAGGTGTTTCAACTGACCCGGGGCGGCCGCGATGTCAGCCTGCAGATCAAGCCCACACTGTCTGTGCTTGCCTTGCTGCGCAATATGGGCATATTGTCGGAGCAGGCATGCAGTGAACTGACTGAGGCCTATTATTTCCTGCGTAACCTTGAGCACCGGCTGATGTATGTGGAAGATGCACAGACGCATGAGCTGCCTAAAACCGATGAAGCGCGCGCACGTATTGCCCTGGCCATGGGTTTTCCCGACTGGCAGGGGTTTCTGGTGCAGTTGAATCTTTACCGCAGCCAGGTGCAGCAGCATTTTGATGCGACATTCAATGAACCCGGCGCCGGCAAAGACGCATTTGAATTGGAGAAATCCATCTGGAACGGCACCGCCAGCCAGCCGGCGGCCATCTCGGCGCTGGAAAACATGGGGTTTGGCGACGCCGGGGAAACTTTGCGGCATCTGGAAGTATTGCAGCATAGCGCGCGCTACCTGCAATTGCCGGAACTTAGCCGCCAGCGGTTTGATGCCGTGATGCCGCACGTGATCGCACAGTCGGCCCGCATGAAAAATGCAGATGTCACCCTGACGCGCGTGATTGACCTCATAGAAAGCATATGCCGCCGCGCCAGCTACCTGGCGTTGCTGGCAGAACATACGCAGGCGCTGCAACTGCTGGTGAAACTGTGCAGCAGCAGCCCCTGGCTGGCTGGTTATTTGGCACAGCATCCGATCCTGCTGGATGAGTTGCTGGATACGCGTACTTTATATGCCGCCCCTGATTTCAGCGGCATGCGCAAAGAACTGAAACACAGGCTGGCCCAGGCCGATGGCGATGTGGAGCGGCAGATGGATATCATGCGCCATTTCAAGCATGCCAACGTATTCCGCTTTGCGGTGCAGGATATCAACGGCGAACTGGTGCTGGAGACCTTATCCGATTATCTGAGCGACCTGGCCTGCCTGATTTTAGGTCTGGCGCTGGAAACGATCTGGCCTAACGTACGCGGCAAACACCTTGATGTGCCTAAATTTGCAGTCATCGGTTACGGTAAGCTGGGCGGCAAGGAGCTTGGCTACGCATCCGACCTTGATATTATCTTTCTGTACGATGACGAAGCGCCGGATGCAGGTGAGGTGTACGCACGTTTCGCGCAGCGCATCAACAATTGGTTCAACAGCCTGACCTCTGCCGGGTTGCTGTATGAAACCGATTTACAGCTACGCCCTGACGGCAACAGCGGCCTGCTCGTCAGCAGTGTGGCGGCATTCAGGGAATACCAGCTGCATAAAGCCTGGGTATGGGAACACCAGGCAATCACGCGTGCACGTTTTGTTGCAGGCGATAGCGGTATCGGCGAAGCGTTTGACGCCATCCGCTTCGAGGTCATGACGCAGCGGCGCGACAGTGAACAGTTGAAAGCCGAGGTGCTGTCGATGCGCGAAAAAATGCGGAATGCACAGCATCTGCAAGCAGGCGTTTTTGATCTGAAACAAGGTGTGGGCGGTATTATTGATGTCGAGTTCCTGGTGCAATACCTGGTCTTGCTGCACGCGCCAGACCATGCGGAGCTTACAGCCAACATCGGTAACATCGGCTTGTTAAGGCGGATGGGCGCGCTGGGTATTGTCGATGCAGACCTGGCAGAGCGCGTAGCCGCCGCTTACCGTGAATTCCGCCATACCCAGCACATGCTCAAATTGCAGGGAGCTGCCAGCATCAGCATGGAGCCATCGGCAGCCCTGCACCACGCACAGGATGTGATCGCCTTGTGGGAGCAGGTTTTTATGTCAGGCTGACCGTGCGCCGGCCGGCAGGGCAGGCGGAGACTGTCGGCAGTTTGCTCACCTTACTATGCCCGCCTTGCTGTGCTCTCCCTGCAATCGCTTGGTGAAGCCGCAATCCTTAACCAAGACTTAACTCGGGCAGTCCGTGGATGTTCCTAGCCTTGATGCAATCTTCGCTGCCGGCTTCAAATTCACGGCAGGTGCTGGAGCGCTGCCCGTAAATGCTGCAACTCACCTCTTGCCCCACTTTGCCAGTCAATGCTACGCAATGCACGAGTCTCTGTTCAGTGCCTTTCATGCAGACATGATGCGGGCTGATGGGGGTGGTTAATTCAACGGGTACCGTGCCCTGGTCATGGGCACTGGTTTCACCCCAGTAAAAGGAGACCCGGAAAGAAGCGCAGCAGGCTCCGCACTTTACACATTCTTGCGACATAAATAACGATTCAGAAAACGAGCGGTAATTGGAACTTGAGTACTGATTTGCGTACCCGGAAGGCGTTTGGAATTTTCGGCTTAAACACCCCACCTCAATGCCGGGGTATGCACCGGGCTATCCCAGTGCTGTTTGATTTCGTCATCAAGCAGACACAGGGTGACAGAGGCACCTGCCATGTCGAGCGCTGTCGTGTAATTGCCGACTAGTGAGCGGGCGATCTTGATGCCATGTTCGCTGAACAGTCTGGCTGCCGTGTTGTAGATCAGGTAAAGCTCCATTAATGGCGTGGCGCCAAAGCCGTTGATCAGCAGCAGCGCTTCGCTGCCTGCCGCGGGTTTCAGCGCTTCCAGGATCGCATGCACGACATCGTTTACAATTGCATCGGCTTCGCGCATGGACTCACGCCTGCGGCCAGGTTCGCCATGAATGCCTACGCCCATTTCCAGTTCCGTGTCGTCAATATCGAAAGTAGGGCGGCCGGCAGCCGGTACCGTGCAGCTGGTGAGGGCGACACCCATGCTGGCGGTGTGGCCGTTCACTTTGTCGCCCAGCGCTTTGCAGGCCTGCAGGTCGGCGCCGGTTTCAGCCAGGCTGCCAACGCATTTCTCTACGATCACGGTGCCGGCAACGCCGCGGCGGCCTGTGGTGTAAGTGCTGTTGATGACGGCGCAGTCGTCGCTGGTGAGTACGGTAGCTGATTCAAATGGCAGCATTTCGGCTGCCATTTCAAAGTTCATGACATCACCGGCATAGTTTTTCACGATAAACAGAATGCCTTTGCCAGCGTGTACCGCCTCTGCCGCGGCCAGCATCTGATCCGGGGTGGGGGAGGTGAACACATGCCCGGGGCAGGCCGCGTCCAGCATACCGTAGCCGATATAGCCTGCGTGCAGCGGCTCATGCCCGGAGCCGCCCCCTGAAATAATCGCTACTTTGCCGGAGGCTTTCTGCCTGCGGGTGAGGTAGTTGGGTTCCAGGTTGAGGCTCACCAGGTCACTGTGGGCAAGGGTAAAGCCGCTCAGGCTCTCGGCCAGAATATCGTCGGTTTTGTTGATGAATTTTTTCATGGTGAGCCTTTTTATTTTATTAACTTGCAAACCGCTTCTATCATGAGCTGGCAGCTTTTGGCACCCGGGTCGATATGCCCGATGGCGCGTTCACCCAGGCCGGCAGCGCGGCCTTTGGTGGCAATCAGGTCTTTAGTGGCAAGCATGCCTTGCTCGGCCGTGAGCACAAGTGCCGTGCAGATTTCTTCGCTGCTGGCGTTCTGGGCTGCCATTGCGGTAAATTGGGCGGCAACCGGAATCAGCACGTCCAGCATGGTTTTCTCACCGGCATCGGCTTTGCCGCGCTGACGGATTGAATCAACGCCTGCGGCAAATGCAACGGCAACGGTTGATGTGGATGTGTCGCCTTTTTCTTTGATAACTTTAGCCATCGCCATGAAGAAACTCGCAAACAGCGGGCCGGATGCACCGCCAACCGTGCTCAATAGTTTCATGCCGATCCTGTTGAGTGCGGCGTCCGGTGGCAGCGTCGCCAGCTCCTGCTGCAGATCGGCAATCACCTGTGCCCCGCGTTTCATGTTGATATAGTGGTCACCGTCGCCGATTGCACGGTCTAGCGATTCGAGTTCTGATTCGTGCAGCAGGATGGTGTTCTGGATGGCGATTGCGGCGTTTGGGATAAATGACGGATTCATATCATGAATAACACTATATTGATTATTGGTTAAAGTTGTTAAACTCTACACATGTCGCATTTTGATTTCAACTTATGAGTTTACGTTTTCGCTTAAATCTGCTGATCACATTGCTTTCACTGGCTTTTATACTGGTGGTCGGCACCATCCTGGTCAATGATACCCGCGTATCGATCCGCGAACGGGTGGAGGCTGCCAGCCGCGTGACGGTGCAGCTGCTCGATACCGTGATCGTGAGTTCGGCGTTAAACCCGGAAATGGGGCCTACGCATATCGTGCTGCAGAGTTTCCTCGGTTCGCTGGGATATGTGCGCAGCAGCCATATAGAGCTTTATGATTATTACGGCCGCGAGATTTACAGCTCGCCGGAATCCACTTTCAAAAGCGATGTAGTCCCGCCCGAGTGGTTTATCAAACTGGTACAGCCCAAGGTGGAAATCGTAGAGCGCAAGATACGCTACGGCACGCTTGTGATCAGTTCCAGTTCCGCCGGGTCCATTCGTGAGGCCTGGTCCGGTTTTCGCCAGCTGATATGGGTCGGGCTGGCGTTTTTCCTGTTGATCAATATGATGGTATATCTGCTGCTCAGTCATTCGCTCAGGCCGATCAACCGGATCCTGGCCGCGATCAGCAGTATTGAACGGGGTGACCTGAGTACACGCCTGCCCAGGCTTGCGCTGCCGGAGTTCGACCGCATCGGTAACAGCCTCAATCGCATGGCGGATTCGCTTAAAGCCGAGCGCGAGCTGGAAGAGAATCGCCAGCTGACATTCCTGATCCAGAAACATATCGAAGAAGAACGCAGAAGCCTGGCGCGTGAGCTGCATGATGAGCTTGGCCAATATGTGACGGCGATTAAAACCTTTGCCGTGGGCATTGCCAATAAGGCAAAAGCAAACAGCACCACTGTCGGCATGCCCGAAATCGCATCAAGCGCACAGGTGATCGTGTCTGCGGCGAACCAGATATACGACGGCATGCATAATATCGTCCGCCAGTTGCGTCCCGGCTCGCTCGATAACCTTGGCCTGGCGGAGACCCTGAAAGATGCCGTGTCTAATTACCAGGCACAGCATCCTGACATCAGGATCCAGCTTTACCTGTCTGAAAACCTGGAATCCGGCAACTTGCGGAGCCTGGGTGAGACCGTGAGCATCAATCTCTACCGGATCGTGCAGGAAGCGCTGAACAATGCATTCAAGTATGCGCAGGCCACCAAAATAGACATCCGGCTGACTAAATCAGAAACGGGAGAGTTGCAATTGAGCATAGAAGATGATGGTGTCGGCATGAATGTGGAAGCGGTGGACCAGGTGACCCACTTTGGCCTGCTGGGCATGCGAGAACGCGTGCAGGCGCTGAATGGAACTTTTAACATTATCGCTTCACCTAACCATGGCACCAGGATCAATATCACGGTGCCGGACAGTCAACCGAATCGGTAACACATTAGAGTTAACAAAAAAGAAAAGAGCAGGTAAAAATGAGCCAGATTAACGTGATGCTAGTGGATGACCATGCCGTGGTGCGCATGGGGTTCAAGATGCTGCTGGAGTCTGACGCCGATATGAAAGTGATCGCAGAGGCGGAAAGCGGTGAAATGGCGATCCAGCGCTATATGGAGCATAAACCGGATGTGGTGGTGATGGATATTACGATGCCCGGCATTGGCGGCTTGGAAGCCATCGAGCGCATTCTCGCGAAGGATAATGCGGCGAAAATCCTGGTATTGTCTGCGCATGAGGATTCCGTACATCCTAAACGTGTTTTAAATGCGGGGGCGATGGGTTATTTAACCAAGCGCAGTGCGGCTGAAGAACTGATCAAGGCGATTCGTACCGTAGCTTCAGGCAAAAAGTACCTGGAAGCCAGCGTTGCACAGCAGATGGCGATTCAGCAGCTTTCCGGTGACCAGAACCCTGTCGATGTGCTGTCGCCGCGCGAATTTGAAGTATTCATGGCGCTGGCAAAAGGCAAGACCACCAACGAGATCGCCGAAACGCTGTTCCTGAGCCCGCGTACAGTCGGGACGCATTTATACAATATCAAGCAGAAACTGAACGCCAATAATTCGGCTGAAATTGCGCTGATTGCAATGCGCAGCGGATTGCTGGATGCCTGATTTCCGCATGCGCCGCCTTTAATATCAGATGCGTAATCCCAACATTTAATCTCGATGTTGATCTTGGCGTCTGATGCTGGCGGGTATCAGACGTTTCATCTGGGCACCTGCGATTCTTCTGAAAGCCGGGCTGTGCAGGCAGATGCCGCCCGCGAGGCCGGTCAGGCAGCCGAGCACCGTATCGAAGAACCTGGCCTGGATCAGCAGTGACACGCTGCCATGCGCCATGGTGGCGGCTTCTGCCAGCAATATCGTCAGCGGTGTGATGAAGATTGCGGCCAATGCATAGTGCCTGACCACGATGACCTCGATCATGAAAGTCAGCACCATGACGGTCAGGCAGATCATCCATTTGTCCATGGTCAGCGACAGCAGCCCCCAGGAAACAAGCAGGCCAATGCCGGTGCCGACAATGCGATGCAGCTGTTTATTCCAGATCGCACGCACCGATACTCCCTGGATCACTGCCAGGCAGCTGACCGGTACCCAGTAGGCTTTTTCCAGGTGCAGTGATTGTGCCAGCAGCAGTGAAATGCCTACAAATATGCCGATAATCACGGAGTCGAATACGACAAAGTCAAAAGTGGGGGCGGCCAGGGGCGGTACGGCTTTTGCCGCATGCAGGCGCAGGCGGTACAGGCTGTAAAAGAAAGCGAGCAGGCAGGCCAGCAGGGCTCCCATGCTGACCAGGCCTACCATCAGCGGCACCTGCATTGGAGTCAACGGCGTATAAGCGCCGATGGCTGCAGCCATGATAAAGAACAGGCTGCCGGGCATGCCCAGCATGTAGAACCGGCACAGCATGGTGATCAGGATAGAGATGAATGTCAGCACCGGCACCATCAATACCGATGAAAAGTGGCTCATCACACCCAGGGCATAGCATGCGGTGATTGCAAATGCGCAGGCCATGATTGTGACCATGCGGTGATGCATGGGCGTGTTCGGCAGGTACAGGAACACCAGCCCGCCCAGTGAGGAAACCAGGCCGTAATCGAGGTGATTGAAGTATGCACCTACTGTCAGTGGCAAACCTATCGCCAGCGCGGCCGTGAACGGCATCTGCCATGGACGGTCGCTAGGCGTTATTTTTGTTAAATGATCAAGCTCTGCATGAATCAGCTTTTTTAATCGGGTTAGCCTGCTTTGCGTCATAGATGTCATGTTTCCTGCTGTAGGCAATCATGATATGGAATCATCAATCAAGTGAAACCGAAAATCAAGCCGGATTTTGTGTGCAAGCGGCCTGGCGGCTTAAGGCTGGCGCTAGTTCAGCGTATAGCGGGCAATGCTTAATTCACCGCTGTGAGGCAGTTCCACCAGTGCCCTGTTGCCGCTGTGCATTTTCCCTAAATCAGGCGGGATCAGGAATATGATGGATTCCTGCCGGTTACCGGTTTTCATCTCGTCTGCAGCGCCAATCGCGACATGCCATGTCGGCCATTCTTCCTTGGGTGGAATGAGTGGCGAGCCTTGTAAGCTGGCTTTCTCAAGCAGTTTTTGTTTTTCGTCGCCGATCAGCAGGCTCCATACTTCTACGCTTACCAGTTTGCTTGCCTGCAACTCCTGCACTGCCGGCTCCGCTTGTTCAGCAGCCTGCGGCAGCGTTTCTACCTGAGGTTGGATCACGTTAAAACCCGAGCGTAAAAATGCGATCTGGTATGTGTCCAATTCTTTGCTTTCAAGCACCATATACTGGGCGGCAAGTTTTTCCTGGCGTTCGTGCGCATCAATGGCTGCCGCGGTCGCCTTGTCGGCGCCGTGCATGAATATGGAGCGCGCCAGCTGCTGCGCAACCGTACCGCCAAAGCAGCCCGTGAGCAGTAATACTGCAAATGCCGGTAACAGCAGGCGTTTTGGCCAGTGGTTGCGTCGCGCCAGTTTCATGATGCCAGTCTCATGATGTCAGTTTTATTGTGCCGGAATCCAGCTTCATTTTAAGGGCAGGGCGTTTATAACGCGGGAGGGTTAGGTTACTGCCGAATAAAATAATTGTCCAGCGCTAATGTGCAGTAAGTCATTGAGCCGCATCATGGTTTTTGCCTGATGGTTACTGGCGGTCTTCCTGTATCGGCTGGGCACTGCGGATACTGATCATGCCGCTCAGGATGATCAGGCCGATTGCGAGCCAGGCATCAACGCTCAGGTGTTCACCCCACAGGAATATTCCCAGCAGGCTGGCTAACAGAATGGTCACATAGGCCAGGCTTGCAACGACCAGTGTGTCGCCGGTGCGGTATGCGCGTGTCATCGCCAGTTGCGCAATCGTGGCCGATAGCCCCAGCCCACACAGGATCAGCAGGTCTTGCCAGGTGATTTTCTGGAAAGAATCGAACAGCATCCATAAGCCGGCGCCTATGGTGGAAACCAGCGTGAAGTAAAACACGGTGCGCCAGTCTGGTTCATTGACTTGCCCCAGCTGTTTCACATGTACATAAGCTAACGCTGCGCCGACGCCGGAGAGTAGTCCCATCAGCCCGGCGAACCAGCTATCCTGGTCAATGGTGGGTTTCAGCAGCAAGCTGACGCCGATGAAACCGATTGCCAGTGCCATCAGCAGGATTTTCCTGGGTTTTTCATGCAGGAAAAGTGGCATGAGTACGGCTAGAAATAGCGGCGATGTGTAGTTAAGTGTAATGGCTGTTGCCAGCGGCAAGTGTGCTATTGCGTAAAAAAACAGTACCAGTGCGGCAAAGCCCATCAATGCGCGTGTCATGTGTTTGCCCAGGTACGGCGTTGCCAGCGGCAGTTTCTGCATAAGGATGAATAGCCAGATGCTGACCAATCCGAACAAGGAGCGGTAAAACACAAGTTCGGCCGCACTGAATTTCTGCGCGCCGATTTTCACGAGTGCACCCATGATGGCAAACCCGAGCGCCGCTACCAGCATCCACAGGCTGCCCAGGTTGGGCAGCCTGGATTGAGAGTGTTGGGAGCGGGAAGGTCTCACTGGGGTTATGGCCAGGCAGCAGGCGTTAACGCTGGCAAATGTGCTGCTGCATCTGCGTGCGGTACCATTTGTGGAAGTGTTCCATACCGGTTTCCATCGGATGCTGGTAAGGCCCGCGTTCATCAATGCCTTGGGCATGCAGGGCACGGCGGCCGTCATGCATGCGCTGGCAGATGTCGTTGTCTTCTACGGCTGTTTCATTATAGGCTGCCTGCTGTGCCGCTACGTATTCGCGTTCGAACAGGGTAATGTCTTCCGGGTAATAGAATTCAACCACGTTGGCGCAGGCGTCAACACCGCGCGGAATAATGTGAGTCACTACCAGCACGTTCGGGTACCACTCAATCATCAGGAATGGGTAATACACCATCCAGATTGCGCCATATTTTGGCAGTTTTCCATTCTGGTATTTTGCCACCTGTTCCTGCCATTGCTGGTAGACGGGTGAACCGGCACGGGTGAGTGACTGTTTGAAGCCGACAGTCTGCACGCTGTAATCAGCACCGAACTCCCAGTTCAGCGCTTCGCAGTCTACAAACTGGTTAAGCCCGGGGTGGAACGGGCCTACGTGATAATCTTCAAGATACACTTCTATGAAGGTTTTCCAGTTGAAGTTGTATTCTTCCACGGCAACGCGATCCAGCATGTAGCCGGTAAAATCAAAGTCCTGTTTGCAGCCCAGGCCGGCCAGTGTTTTTGCGATATCGCGCTTGCTGTCGAATAACAGGCCTTGCCAGTTCTGCAGCGGTTTTTTATCAAGATGCAGGCATGGGTTCTGTTCAAAATGCGGAGCGCCCAGCAGCTTGCCTTGCAGGTCATACGTCCAGCGATGCAGCGGACATACGATATTTTTAGTTTGTCCGTGGCCCTTAAGCATGACAGCCTGGCGATGGCGGCAGATATTGCTGATCACGTTAATGCCATCCTGCCCGTGCACCAGGGCTTTCGCTTCGCCAGACCAGTCAAGCACGCGGTAGTCGCCCTCTTTGGGTACCATCAGTTCGTGACCAAGGTAATGAGGGGCTTGGGCAAACATATGCTGTTGCTCAAGTGCATAAATATCTGCATCAACATACCAGGCTACCGGCAGTTGTGTTTGCGTATCTTGTTGGGGGATCAAATTCAAAGATGCCATAAATAAAATGATTGGCAGTTAAAATTACGAGGATCGCGATTTTTGCCTAAATTGCTATTTTTATCAAGTGATTATTCAATAATAATCAGGCTGGATCCTGCTGTAAAACTTGCCAAGATTGAGGTTTTAAGCTACTCTCACGAGAGTTTCCATGCCCTTCAAATTATAACCATCAATTAGAATAATTCAATCATTAATAAGTCGTGATTGTTTAATCATTCTGCCGTGTTGTGTTTAAAGGCTGTCTTGTAAGCATTATCAAAAAATAATTGAGTATCGAGTAAAAAAATGTCTGATCATTTGATGAATACCTATATGCGTCAACCGGTTACCTTCACTAAAGGTGAGGGTGTGTGGCTATGGGATGATAAAGGTGAAAAATATCTGGATGCATTGGCTGGCGTAGCCGTCAATGGCTTAGGGCACGCCCATCCCAAGCTGGTGAAGGCGATCAGTGAGCAAGCTGCCAGGCTGATCCATGTTTCCAACATTTACCAGGTTGCCGAGCAGGCAGCCCTTGCGGATAAGCTCTGTGAAATCGCAGGTATGGACAAGGTGTTTTTCTGCAACTCCGGCTGTGAGGCGAATGAGGCCGCAATCAAGCTGGCGCGTCTTTACGGGCATAACAAAGGCATTGAAAACCCTGAAATTATCGTGATGGAGCAATCGTTCCACGGCCGTACGCTGGCAACATTGTCCGCGACCGGTAATTACAAGGTGCAGGCAGGTTTTGAGCCGCTGGTGGGCGGTTTCATTCGTGTACCTTATGATGATGTGGATGCGGTCAAACATGTTGCCGAGCATCATCCCAATATTGTGGCGATCCTTGTGGAACCTGTACAGGGTGAGGGCGGCATCAATATCCCCAAAGAGGCGAGTGCGTACCTTGAGGCATTGCGCCAGATATGTGATGCCCATGACTGGCTACTGATGCTGGATGAGGTGCAGACCGGCATCGGCCGTACCGGTACCTGGTTTGCCTTTCAGCATACCGGCATCAAGCCTGATGTCATGAGCCTGGCAAAAGGACTGGGTTCCGGCGTGCCTATCGGTGCATGTGTCGCCAGCGGTAAAGCTGCCGATGTGTTTACCTACGGTAAACATGGATCAACCTTCGGCGGTAACCCTCTGGCAACCGCTGCCGGCCTGGCCACACTGAACATTATCGAAGAGGAAGGCATCCGCGAAAATGCCGACAGGATCGGCAATCTGATCCGCGAGGGTTTTATGGCGGAATTCAAGGATACAGCCGGTGTTGTGACTGTGCGTAACGCGGGCCTGATGGTAGGCATAGAGCTGGATCGTCCATGCGGCGACCTGGTGAAGATGGCATTGGCTGACAAGTTACTGATTAACGTAACCGCCGACAAAGTGGTGCGTTTGCTGCCGCCACTAGTTATGAATGAAGCCGAGGCGAAAGAGCTGGTGAAACGCCTGTCTGCTTTGGTTAAGGCTTTTCTGGCAAAATAAGAACTTGAACAATATAAATAATATAAACAATCTTAAACGAGTTAATTAACTGAAGAAGCCCGTTTCAATAAAACTCTGGCTTCCAAACCATTATGGCAATAAAACATTTTCTGCAATTCAATGATTTAAATCGTGACGAGTTTGAGTACGTGTTTCAGCGTGCGCACTGGATTAAAAATCAATTCAAGGCCTATCAGCAATACTGGCCTTTACAGGATCGTACCTTGGTCATGATTTTTGAAAAGGCAAGCACGCGTACGCGACTTTCATTTGAAGCAGGCATGCAGCAGCTGGGTGGTTCAGCGATCTATCTCAACACCCGTGACTCACAGCTGGGGCGCGGTGAGCCGGTGGAAGATGCGGCACAGGTGATTTCGCGCATGAGCGACATTGTGATGATCCGTACCTTTGAGCAGGAAATCATCGAGCGTTTTGCCGCGAACTCACGCGTTCCGGTCATTAATGGTTTAACCAATGAATATCACCCTTGTCAGATCATGGCCGATATTTTTACCTACATTGAGCATCGCGGTTCAATCAAGGGCAAAACCGTGGCCTGGATCGGCGACAGCAATAATGTATGCAACACCTGGCTGCAGGCGGCTGAAGTATTGGATTTCAACGTGCATGTATCAACGCCTCCCGGTTACGAAGTGGAACCTGAGCGCGCAAATCTGTATGGCACTGATCACTTTGAAGTGTTTGCAGATCCGATGGATGCAGCCAAAGGCGCCGACCTGGTCACGACCGATGTGTGGACCAGCATGGGCTTTGAAGCGGAAAATGAAGAACGTATGCGTGACTTCGCCGATTGGCAGGTGGATGCAGACATGATGCGCGTTGCTGCCGCAGATGCATTGTTCATGCATTGTCTGCCGGCACATCGCGGTGAAGAGGTTTCTGCGGACGTCATTGATGGTAAGCAAAGCGTGGTGTGGGATGAAGCGGAGAATCGCTTGCATACACAAAAAGCATTGATGGAATATTTGTTATTAGGAAAGGTTTGAATTTGGCTACTGATGTACACAGATAGAACCATGATGAAAAATGTTTTTGATTTTGATCTTAATCCCTCTGTATCTGTGTTCATCTGTGGCTAATAAAAAAGGAAATTATGAGCAAAATTAATAAAGTAGTTTTAGCCTACTCAGGCGGCCTGGATACTTCAGTGATCCTGAAATGGCTGCAGGATGAGTATAAATGCGAGGTGGTGACCTATACCGCTGATCTGGGCCAGGGTGAAGAGCTTGAGCCGGCACGTGCAAAAGCACAGGCAGCCGGCGTTAAAGAGATTTTCATTGATGACGTGCGTGAAGAGTTCGTGCGTGACTTCGTGTTCCCGATGTTCCGTGCCAACACGGTGTATGAAGGTGAATACCTGCTGGGCACCTCTATCGCGCGTCCGCTGATCGCAAAGCGCCTGATTGAAGTGGCGCGCCAGACCAATGCCGATGCCATCTCACACGGCGCGACCGGCAAGGGCAACGACCAGGTGCGTTTCGAGCTGGGCGCTTACGCGTTGAACCCGAACATCCAGATCATCGCCCCATGGCGCGAGTGGGATCTGCTAAGCCGTGAAAAATTGATGGCTTACGCAGAAAAACATGGCATTCCGGTGGATATGAAACACAAGCAAGGCGGCAGCCCATACAGCATGGATGCCAATCTGCTGCATATCTCTTACGAAGGCCGCCATCTTGAAAACCCGGCTGCAGAAGCTGAAGAATCAATGTGGCGCTGGAGTGTGAGCCCGGAGAAAGCGCCGGATGCCCCTGAGTACCTGGATATCGAATATGTGAACGGTGACCCGGTCAGCCTGAACGGCGTGGCAATGAAACCGCACGAACTGCTGGCACACCTGAATGTGATTGGTGGCAAGCATGGCATCGGTCGTCTGGACCTGGTTGAGAACCGTTACGTGGGCATGAAATCACGCGGTTGCTATGAAACCCCTGGTGGCACCATCATGCTGAAAGCGCACCGTGCCATTGAGTCCATTACACTGGACCGTGAAGTAGCGCACCTCAAAGATGATTTGATGCCGCGTTATGCAAGTATGATCTACAACGGTTACTGGTGGAGCCCTGAGCGCATGGCCTTGCAGGCCTTGATTGACCATACACAGGCTTCAGTGAATGGCTGGGTGCGCGTGAAACTGTATAAAGGCAATGTCATCGTCAGCGGGCGCGACAGCAAAACTAATTCGCTGTTTGATCCTAACATTGCCACCTTTGAAGATGATAAAGGCGCGTATGACCACAAGGACGCGGGCGGTTTCATTAAACTCAATGCCCTCAGGATGCGTATCGCTGCAAACCTGAGAAATAAAAAATAAGTGTTGATGGCCAAGCGCTCATATTCACTGGCGTGATTGACAGAAATGCATCTGGTATCCAGGTGCATTTTTTTTGAGTAGTACCTGCGGTGAATCACTGATGGGCGCTTATCCGTACGACAAAACCTTAAATTGGCAGCTGAATGTCTTATAATCGGGTCATTCAGAAAGTACAAATAGCGAGACCAGATCATTCATGACAAAAATAGATTCTAGCCGGCAGCGTACCGTCGAGATTTATGCAGATGGCGCCTGTAAAGGCAACCCTGGCCCTGGTGGTTGGGGCGCATGGATACACTATGACGGCCATGAAAAAGAGCTGTTCGGGGGCGAGATGGATACGACCAATAACCGTATGGAGCTTACTGCGGTGATCCGTGCACTGGAAGCGTTGAAAAGATCGTGTCATGCCCGTGTGTTTACCGACTCGGTTTATGTGCAGAAGGGCATGACCGAGTGGATCAGCGGCTGGAAAGCGCGCAACTGGCGTACCTCAGACAAAAAGCCGGTAAAGAACGACGACCTGTGGCGTTTGCTGGATGGTTTGGCACAACAGCATACAGTTGAGTGGGTGTGGGTCAAGGGGCATGCGGGTAATGCCGGCAACGAACGCGCCGATATGCTCGCAAACAAAGGGGTGGAGCAGCTTATGCAAGGAGGGGTGGCCTCATGAGGCAGATTTTTCTGGATACTGAAACTACCGGCTTGTACCCGGCACAGGGGCACCGTGTGATCGAGGTCGCGGCGGTTGAGGTCGTTAACCGCCGCCTGACCAAGAACCATTTTCACTTTTACCTGAATCCTGATCGTGAGATCGATCAGGGAGCACAGGAAGTGCATGGAATATCCCTGGAATTCTTGCAGGACAAACCGCGTTTTGCCGACATTGCCGATGACCTGATCGCATTTATTGCCGATTCTGAACTGATTATGCACAATGCGCCGTTCGACGTGGGTTTTCTGAACAGTGAATTTGGCTTGCTGGGTTTGAAGACCGTAGAGGAAATTACGGCAAAAGTGACCGATACGTTGAAGATTGCCAAAGAGATGCGACCCGGGCAGCGTAATAACCTGGATGCATTGTGCCGGCATTTCGGTATTGACAACTCCAAACGGACTTTACACGGTGCGTTGCTGGATGCTGAACTTCTGGCCGATGTGTATATGGCGATGACACGCGGCCAGGAAAGCCTGATGATGGCATTGGATAAGCCGGAGCAGGCAGATGTGGATGTTGTGCCCGGCAGCCATGCCCCTCTCCTGGTTAAGCCTGCAAATGC
>Ga0208758_100105_pt1 | contig 43623 bp, 27 predicted proteins | sample LakWasM116_HOW13_2_FD_183930 | JGI IMG/M metagenome (GOLD analysis project Ga0208758, IMG submission 183930) | Freshwater sediment methanotrophic microbial communities from Lake Washington under simulated oxygen tension - Sediment Metagenome... | ecosystem: Environmental > Aquatic > Freshwater >...
CAGTTCTTCTTTTTTAATCTGGTATTGGCTGAAGTTGCCGGTGAAATCGGTTAGCTTGCCACGGTCCAGTTCAGTGATGCGCGTTGCAAGCCGATCCAGAAAGCGCCGGTCATGGGTAATGAACAATACGCTGCCGTTAAAGCCCAGAAGCAGGTCTTCCAGCCACTCGATAGCGCTCAGGTCCAGGTGGTTGGTCGGTTCGTCCAGCAGCAATACTTCAGGCTCGGCAACCAGTGCGCGACCCAGCGCCACACGCTTGCGCCAGCCGCCGGACAGGGTGCTGATGAGTGCATCGGCATTCAGGTTCAGGCGGCTTAATACGGCCTCGACGCGGGATTGCGCTGCCCAGCCGTTCTGCGCATCAAGGTCGTGCTGCAAGGCTTGCATGCGGGTCATGAGCGCTTCGATATCCGCATCTGGCATGCCCATGTCGTGCGTGACCTGGTGATAATCTACAATCGTTTGCTGCAAGCTGCCCAAGCCTTCAGCAACGGCCTCGAATACGGTGTGGGTTGCGTCCAGCTCCGGCTCTTGCGGTACGTAGACGACGCGTGCCCCCGGATCGCGCCATACGGTGCCGTCATCCAGCTTGGAGGTGCCCGCTATCACTTTGAGCAGGCTGGATTTTCCTGCGCCGTTACGGCCGATCAGGCCGACACGTTCTCCGGCATCGAGTTGAAATGATGCATGGTCGAGCAGTGCGTGATGGCCGTATGCAAGTGAAGCGTTGTCCAGGGTGATGTAAGGCATGTGTAACTTTCAAATATCTTCTAATTCCGTCATTCCGGCGGAGGCCGGAATCCAGACAGGTTTCATGGTCAAATAAAATGGTACAAGCAAGGATCCATATTAATTTTTAAAAAAGAATTAAGTTGTGTATGGATTTCTACATTAATTTTTTTAAAATCAACACTCTAAATATCACCTTGCCTGGATTCCGGCCTCCGTACCACAGGCACTCCGATTTTCTAAGCGCTAAAGCACTTGCAAAGTCGTATGCCGGAATGACGACTTTTTGATATTTCTGTGAAAAACTGAATCAATCTTTGGTTTCTGTAAAGGCCTTTCAGTGATTCAAAAGCCACTAATTCTTACCTAGCATGGCTCTGATATTCGCCATTTTGGATTTACCGAAATCTTTACTGGCTTCCGGGTCTTTATTAAACGGGTTGCCAAAGTGGCGTACATCATCTTTGGGAATCTCTGCGATGAAACGGCTGGGTTCGCACGCTTCCATTTCACCGGCACGTTTACGCTTTTTGCACCATGAGATATTCAGTGTTTTTTGCGCACGTGTGATGCCGACATACATCAGGCGGCGTTCTTCTTCGATCTTGTTGTTATCGATGCTTTCACGGTGCGGCAATATGCCTTCTTCGCAGCCAATCAGGAATACATGACCGAATTCCAGGCCTTTGGATGCATGCAGCGTCGATAGCTTCACCGCATCGGGTTCGCCGTTCTCGCGGCCTTCCAGCATGCTCATCAGGGTGACCATCTGCGTCAGTTCCAGCAGGTTCTTGCCGTCGGTTTCATTGCCGTATTCAGTGCTGGGCTCGCCTTTTTTCGTGAGCCAGCCGACAAAGTCCAGTACGTTCGCCCATTTAACCTCGGCGGCACGCTGTTCTTCTGTATCGTAAAGGAATGTCTCGTATTGTATCGCTGCCAGCAGATCATTCAATACTTCGCCTGCAGGGTCGCGCACGGCTCTATCCTGCAGCTTGTTGATGTATTGGCAGAAAGTCAGCAGGTCTTCCAGCTGCTTGTTGCCGACCTGGCTTTGAAAACCGCCTTCGAATGCGGCGGCAAACAGCGATATTTTATGCGCGCTGGCATACTCACCCAAACGCTCCAGTGTGGTGTTGCCTATGCCTTTTTTTGGGGTGGTCGCGGCACGGATGAATGCCGGGTCGTCGTCTTCATTTGCCACCAGGCGCAGGTAGCTGATCAAATCCTTGATCTCTGCTTTATCAAAAAACGATTGCCCGCCCGATACCGTGTAAGGGATTTTATGGTTGCGTAAGTGCTGCTCAAGAATGCGTGCCTGATGGTTGCCGCGGTAGAGTATGGCGTAATCTTTGTAATAGGTGCGGTTTTCAAACTTGTGCGCCTGCAGCTTCATCACGACGCTTTCCGCCTCGTGTTCTTCGCTCATTGCCGCAGTGATCTGGATCATTTCGCCGGTACCGTGCTCGCTCCATAGTTTTTTCTCGAACAGTTTCGGGTTATTGCTGATCACCTGGTTGGCTGCCCGCAGGATACGTACGGTAGAACGGTAATTCTGTTCCAGCTTGATGACTTTGAGCTTGCTGAAATCGGTAGTAAGCTGGCGCAGGTTTTCCACATCTGCACCGCGCCAGCCGTAGATGGCCTGGTCGTCATCGCCTACGGCAGTAAACTGCCCGCGCACGCCGGTGAGCATTTTCACGAGTTTGTACTGGCAGGCATTGGTATCCTGGTATTCGTCGATCAGCAGGTATTGCAGTTTGCGCTGCCATTTGTTCAGCGCTTCTTCGTGTTGTTCGAATAATTCAACCGGCAGCTTGATCAGGTCATCGAAATCTACCGCCTGATAGGCTTTCAGTGTCTGCTGGTAGATTTGATATACCTTTGCAGCTGCCACAGTCAGCTCTTCATCTGCCTGCGCCTTGGCCTGATCCGGGTTGATGAAAGCGTTTTTCCAGCTCGATATCTGCCATTGGGTTTTGCGCAGGAGCTGCTTATCTGTCGTTGCCAGCACATCGGCCAGTATCTTGAAACTGTCGGATGAGTCCAGGATGGAGAACTGCGGTTTATAGCCCAGCAGCGACGCTTCAGCACGCAGCATTTGCAAGCCTAGCGAATGGAACGTGGCAATCGTCAGGCCCTTGATGTTTGTACCCTGCATCAGCTTGCCTACACGCTCCTGCATTTCCAGCGCGGCTTTGTTGGTAAACGTAATCGCGGCGATTTCTTTGGGGCTGTAGCCAGCCTCGTTGATCAGGTAGCTGATCTTCTGCGTGATGACGCGGGTTTTGCCGCTACCGGCGCCGGCCAGCACCAATAGCGGGCCATCAAGGTATTTCACAGCCTCGCGTTGAGGCGTATTCATGGAGTTAAGCATTGCGGGGGTCTTACAGAGAGGTGTCAGTCGCGTTGTCAGTATCCGTGTTGTTTTCTGACGTGTTCGGTTGTTCAGGCAGGGTTTGCGCCATCATTTCAGCCCTGGATGCCGGAGATTCCAGGCTGACGCGGCCAATCGCGCCGCTGCGGTAATCGGTGAGAAAGGCAACAGCGGTTTTTTCCATATCCCACAGGCCATCATGGCGCTTATAGGAACGGCGTTTTGCAATCGCTTCCAGCAGGTCTACGCCATCTATGACATTCACGTCGAGCTTCATCGCATCCAGTTTGTAGCGCGTGTTAAGCAGGGCAGGGTAGCTTTTAAGCAGGATGTTGGCCAAAAATGTCGCTACATCTTCATCGATCACCGCGTTGCGGCCAATGGCATGGCTGGCCGCCAGCATATAACCATCTGAATCATAGGCGATTTTCGGCCACATCATGCCCGGAGTGTCGGTGATACTCATGGTGTCGTCAATATCAAAACGCTGCTGGCTTTTGGTCACGGCCGGTTCATCACCCACTTTTGCAACGCGGCGGTTGAGCAGTGCGTTCATGAGCGTGGATTTACCGACGTTCGGTATGCCCATGATCATCATGCGCAGCGGTTTCAGGTGTGAGCCGCGGTGTGGCGCAATTTTGCGGCAGATGGCAGGGATTTTCTTTGCATCACCTGGTTTTTTACATGAAAGCGCTACGGCTTTGGTGTTGGGTTGTGCATTAAAGTAATTCAACCAGGCCTGCGTGACGTCCGGGTCGGCAAGGTCTGCCTTGTTCAATATCTTGAGCTGCGGACGCTGACGGAACAGGCGCATTTCATCGATCATCGGGTTGTGGCTGGCGGCAGGTACGCGCGCATCCAGCACCTCAATCACCATGTCGGTAAACTCCATGGTTTCTTCGGCTTTCTTGCGTGCTTGGGTCATGTGACCCGGATACCATTGAATACTCATAAACTTATTCGCCACAGATGAACACAGATAAACACAGATAACCCCTAAACCGCTTAAGTGAGTAAATTTTATTTGCCGTCTCGATCTCGTTGAGCCAGAAAACTCAAGATACTTCAGGCAGCGCTTCAGCCCTTGGCTTATTGTGAGGCCACACAACGGATGTGTGAGGCATCTGTAAAACCGCCTTGGCGGCATGATTTTACCATTGCAGCCAGCTTTATTGATTTTTATCTGTGTGCATCTGTGTTTATCTGTGGCCAAAATAGTTTTTGATTTAAAATGCACCTATGACACTTATCCCAGAAATCAAACCCAATCAATCCATAGAACTGCTCAAAGAGCTGCATATCCTGACGCGTGACGGCAAGCTCAATCAGGATAGCCGTCGCAAACTGAAGCAGGTTTATCACCTGGTCAATTTCATCGAGCCTTTATTTAACGACGTATTGACTGGTAACCCTGACCCCGTGCTGGTTGACCATGGTGCAGGAAAGTCGTACCTCGGCTTTATTTTATATGATTTACTGCTTAAGCAGCTGGAAGCGGGGCAGGTCATCGGCATTGAAACTCGTGCAGAACTGGTGGAGAGGTCGAGGCTGCTGGCTGCTCAGCTTGGGTTTGGCCGTATGCATTTCGAGCACTTGACCGTAGAGGAATCAATCTCTTCACCGGTGATTCCTGAGCGTGTGGATATTGTGACTGCATTGCATGCCTGTAATACTGCCACCGATGACGCGATCCAGTTTGGCTTGAAAAAGCGCGCCAGATATATGGTACTGGTGCCATGCTGCCAGGCTGAGGTCGCTGAGGTGTTAAGAAAGCGCAAAAACGAAAGTTTCGGGAAAACGCCGCTGAGTGAGATCTGGCGCCATCCTATCCACACACGGGAGTTCGGAAGCCAGATTACCAACGTATTGCGCTGCCTGCAGCTGGAAAGTGCCGGTTACAGCCTGACGGTCACTGAGCTGGTCGGATGGGAACATTCCATGAAAAATGAATTGATCATTGCCAGGTACACAGGCCAGCCACGTAAAAATGCGCAGGACAGGCTGGATGCGATTCTGGGTGAATTAAACCTTGGTGAACTGCAGCATCGTTTCACTGCCTAGCGGCTAACGGCCTGTTTATCTAATCGGCTAAGCCTAGCTTGCATGCATGCGGTCGATTTTCCTGACGGCCTCATAAAAATGGACCCGGTTGCGCCCGGCGTTCTTTGCCTGGTACATGGCATCGTCAGCATGCCGCAGAATGTCGTTGATATAATCTTTTTCATCAATAAATAGCGTTGCGCCTATGCTGGCCGTACAGTGATGCCTGATGGTAATGTCTCCGCCTTCTTTGTCTTTTATCTTCAAAACATAAGTTCTGGCGAGTTCCATTCGGATCTTTTCTGCCAGCATTTCAGCCTCCAGTTTTGCGGTAGCGCTATCTGCACTCAGCTCGGCAAGTACGATGACAAATTCATCGCCCCCCATGCGGGAAACCGTGTCCGTTTCGCGCACACAGTTCCTGAGCCGGTTTGCCGCTTCGACCAGCAGCAGGTCGCCGGCTTCATGGCCGTGCGTGTCGTTAAGCGGTTTGAATTTGTCTAAATCAAGGAAAATCAGCGCGCCGTATTTACGGGTGCGTTTACTTGCGGACATTACCTGGCTTAAGCGATCAAGCAGCAGGCGGCGGTTAGGCAGTTTAGTGAGGGGGTCATATAGCGCCTGTTTGCGTATGAGATCTTCCATCTGCTTGCGCTCGGTGATATCGGCATGGGTGCCGATGACGCGCAGCGGTTTGCCATGCTCATCACGGCTGACAACAAGGCCGCGGTCAAGTATCCATTTGTAGCTGCCGTCCTTGCAGAGTAAACGTTGTTCGTTGATGTAAACCGGTGTTTTGCCATCCAGGTGGTCCTGTACGCAGGCCATCGTTTTCGCTATATCTTCAGGGTGAATGATTTTTTCCCATTCGCTCAAGTTGTTACTGATGTCGCCTTCGTTATAACCCAGCATCTTTTTCCACGATTTTGAGAAATACACATGATTACTGGCTATATCCCAATCCCACAAGCCGTCACCGGTGCCTTCGATAGCGAATTTCCACCTGAACTCGCTTTCCTCAAGGGCATGCTCACGGTCACGCAGTGCCGTCAGCAGGTGATTGAATGCTTTGATCAGGTCTCGAATCTCACCGTGGCCGGTTTCAGGGAGCAGCACATTATGTGTATCAAGCTTGGCTAGAATAGCCAGCTTTTTGATGGTTGAAAATATCGGTGACAGCTCCTGCCATAACAGCCACCAGATGATGGCGCCTAGCACCAGGGTGAATATGGAGGCGCTGATCAGTATCAGTGACTGCATTTTCCTGATGGGAGCAAAGGCTTCCGCTGTCGGGATAGAAGCGACCATGATCCAATTGGCAACGGGAATCTGCTTGGCAGAAGACAAGACCTCGACCCCGTATGCATTGATGGAAGTCCCGCTTTCCTCAAAGCCTTGCAGGTGGCGGTCTATCAGCCTGCTGGCGCCTGGCGGCAACTGGTGCTGCAGCACCCGGCGTTTGTCAGTGCTGGTAATGATCGTCCTGGTTTTTCGGTCTTCCAGCAGGAAATAACCGGTAGTGCCGTAACGGCTGTTTGCGATCTTATCCAGGAAATTTGGCTTGGTCAGGTCAATACCGCCAGCCAGTGCTCCGATCACTTGGCCTTGAGGGTTGCGAATCGGTACCGCAATGCCGAATACAAGATTTTTGATGACTTTTCCATACAATATCTCGCTGATGGTCGGCTGCCCTTTATCCAGCGCTGTGGCAATAAAGGCCCTGTCCCTGTAGTTCATCCCCATGCGTTTGAACTGGCTGGGGGTGGATGCGATCACGTTACCGTCAAAGTTGATAATGGTGGCGCCTGCGTTGTAATCCCGCTTGATGATGAAACGGTCATCCAGAAAGGCTTGCAATTGGGTCTGGTCGCTGAATCCAAGCTGACCTATTTTTTCAGCAAGGCTTTCAAGTGTGCGTTGTCTTTCTGTCAGGTCATTATTGATCTGGTTTGCCAGCAAGGCTGTCGTGGAAAGTTGCTGCTGCCCGATCTGTCTGGCTAAGTCGCTTTGGAGTTTCTGGGTGGTGTAATATGAAAGTACCCATACGCCAGCAATAAAAACAGCAAGGGTAAGCGTTGTTACCTTGGTTTTGATGGAGTTGATTTTGAGGAAATTGAAGGTCATTTTTAATTATAGGTATGAATATGAATCAATATTCACATCTATAACAATATGCCAATATCCAAAATGTTTCTATCATTATTTGATGTGTCCAGGGCGCAGTTTTCCCGGTTTGAAACGGCACCGGCGACGCAGTTTTAACGGTAATGCCAGGATGGCTCGCATGACCTGCTGCACAGCGGGATTGGAACAGTGCGGTTATAGAAACCTGTCCAGCAGCTTCCTGGAGTGCCTGTCCAGTTGCTCTATGCTGCCTATCGTGAAATTAACACCATTTTTATCAGTGATCAGCAGCCTGTTATTTTTAAGCCGCCATATCTGGTCTTCGGCTTTGAGCGTCAGCTGGGTGTTGCCTTTGTCGGTTTCCACATCCCAGGTGCTTGGCGTGGCGAAGCTTGAAACGCGGATAATGCGCAGGATCACCGGCATGAACTCGCGTTGTGCCAGCACAGTGTCGATCAGTGTTTTCATTGCTGACGGTATCGCTGCCAGGTCAGGAATCCATGCAAGTTCATGACCTTCCTTGCTGATAATGGAAAGGCCTTCATCGGGTGCAGATATGGGAAACGCGCGCACCGGATTGACATCTTCATATGTAACACCGTTGCCGGAAATGAATTGCAGTTGCCCGGCACTGTTGCGTAGCAGCCGGAAGTCTATGTCGGATTTGATCGTATTCATGGCTTATGCATTTACTTGTTTATTGGCGACAGCATCGTTGCTGACCAGGTCATCCAGGTCGGTATCTACGTTGCGGGCCTGGGCCTGGTATAGCCGATAGTAAGCACCTTCGCTCGCCATCAGTTCGTCGTGGCTGCCAACTTCAACAATCTGGCCGCGGTCCATCACGACAAGGCGGTTGGCCTTGTGCAGGGTAGACAGGCGGTGTGCGATAGCGATCGTGGTACGTCCGTGCACCAGGTTATCCAGGGCTTTCTGGATTTCTTTTTCGGTCTCGGTATCAACCGAAGCGGTAGCTTCATCAAGTATCAGGATGCGCGGGTCAATGAGCAGTGCGCGCGCGATCGAGATGCGTTGGCGTTCGCCGCCGGAAAGGCCATGGCCGCGCTCGCCAACCAGTGAGTCGTAGCCGTGCGGCAGGCGCAGTATGAATTCATGTGCATGTGCGGCACGCGCTGCCTCGATGATTTCTGCGCGCGTGGCATCGGGTTTGCCGTAAGCGATATTTTCCGCGATGCTGCCAAAGAACAGGAACGGCTCCTGCAACACCAGGCCGATGTTGCGCCTGTATTCTGAGATGGGCAGGGAGCGGATATTGACGCCATCCAGGCTGATAGCCCCTGTGCTGACGTCGTAAAAACGGCACATCAGGTTCACCAGCGTGCTCTTGCCGGAACCGCTGTGGCCAACGAGGCCTATCATTTCCCCTGGCACTATCGTCAGGTTCAGATCCTTGATCACGGCACGATTGCCATAACGGAAACCTGCCGAACGGATTTCAATCTTTCCGCTGACCTTGTCCAGATGCACTGGGTTGCTTGGTTCCGGCACGCTGGAAACATGGTCGAGAATATCGAAAATACGTTTTGCGCCAGAGGCGGCTTTCTGGGTGACTGAAACGATGCGGCTCATGGAGTCAAGGCGCGTGTAGAACCGGCTGATGTAGGCGAGGAATGCCGTCAGGATACCTACGCTGATTTCATTCTTGGATATCTGCCAAATGCCGATCGCCCACACCAGAAGCAGGCCGATTTCAGTGAGCAGCGTGACGCTGGGTGAAAATAACGACCATATTTTGTTGATGCGGTCATTCACGGCCAGGTTATGCTGGTTGGCTTCGCGGAAGCGGGTCGATTCGCGCGCTTCCTGCGCAAAAGCTTTTACTACGCGTATGCCTGGAATGGTGTCGGCCAGTACATTGCTGACTTCAGACCATACGCGGTCGATTTTTTCGAAACCGGTGCGCAGTTTATCGCGCACGATATGGATCATCCACGCAATGAAAGGCAGTGGCAGCAAGGTGACCAGGGCCAGTTCCGGGTTGATGGAAACCAGGATCGCAGCCGTCATGATGATCATGAGCACATCGGTCGCAAAATCCAGCAGGTGCAATGACAGGAAAACGCAGATACGGTCGGATTCAGAGCCGATACGTGCCATAAGGTCGCCGGTGCGTTTCCCGCCGAAGTACTCAAGCGAGAGTTTGAGCAGATGGTCGTAGGTGATCGTGCGCAGGTCGGCACCGATACGTTCGCTGACCAGTGCCAGGATGTAGGTTTTCGACCAGCCAAGACCCCACGCCAGCAGCGCCGAGCCCAGTAGCCCGCCCAGCAGGAGAGCCACCAGCCCGGTATCTATCGGAACGCCATTCTGGTAGGGGATCAGCACTTTATCCATCAGCGGAATGGTTAAGTAAGGCGGTACCAGTGTCGCGGCTGTAGACGCGAGCATCAGCAGGAAACCCGCCAGCAGCTGCCACCGGTATGGTCTGGCAAAGCGCCATAAGCGGAACAATGTCCAGGTGGAAGGCGGGGTGTCGATCTCGCTGCTGCATTGCGGGCATTCATCCTGTTCCGCCGTGAGCGGGTACCTGCATTTTGGGCAGGGCTCGGTGGCTTCAGCAGGCACGGGTTTACCGCTGATGCAGCTGGCACATTGCTGCTCGAACTGCTTGGTGAAGCGCGCTGATGAAGTGTCGCTGGTCAGCGTATAACGCCAGTGATCCAGCCGTGATTGTCCGTCAAATAGCTCAAGGCTGTAGATGCCGGCATGGTCATGCTGGCGTAGTTTTAACCCGGTACGGTAAATATGTTCACGCAGCAGTGTATTGTGCCCGCCTGAAAAAGTTCCGTCGCGGCCAAAATATACTAATCGCCGGTTGGTAATTAGCAATAAATGTTCTGTAAAATGTAGCTGTTCGTCAAGATTAATCTCTAGCCAGGCCTGCGGTTCCTCGGCATCACCAAGATGCGGTTGAACTATTGATTGCCAGGCGTTCGGCAGATGCCTGCTGGATGGGTTGGGGGATATTATTTTGCTGTTCACAGTCGCCGAGTTTACTACATTCAGCATGCCTTACAAAATAGATAAGAAAATTGCTGCTTGTAAGTATGGTGTAAGTTTGATGAAGTAAGCTGGCAAACTTTTAATTTTGTTTTTTCATCTGGAAAGATTGATGAAGTTCTTAAAGATTTTAGCACTACGCGGACCGAATATCTGGACATATCGCCCGGTGCTGGAGGTATGGCTCGACATTGGTCCTTTGGAGGACTCACCTTCAAATCTGATCCCCGGTTTTTATGAACGTCTTACCGCATGGCTGCCAACGCTGGCAGAGCACCGCTGCGGCATTGGTGAACCCGGCGGGTTTCTGCTGCGCTTGCGTGAAGGCACCTGGCCTGGCCATATCCTGGAACATGTAACCCTTGAACTGCAAACGCTGGCAGGCATGCAGGGCGGTTTCGGCAAAGCGCGCAGCACCTCTGTGCGCGGCGTTTACAAGGTTGCCGTGCGTTCGCGTAACGAAAAGGTCAGCATTGCGGCGTTGCATGCAGGCCGTGATCTGGTGATGGCCGCAATAGAAGACAAAACATTCGATGTAAAGGCCGCCATCAGCCATTTGCGCGAACTGGTCGATTCGCATTGTTTAGGGCCAAGTACAGCGTGCATCGTGGATGCGGCTACTGAGCGCAGGATCCCTTCCATCCGTTTAACGGACGGCAACCTGGTGCAGCTTGGTTACGGCGCGCGCCAGCATCGGGTGTGGACCGCGGAAACCGGCCGCACCAGCGCGATTGCAGAAGGTATATCGCGCAACAAGGATCTAACCAAACAGCTGCTTACCAGTTGCGGTGTACCTGTGCCTGAAGGCCGGATCGTGGAAAGTGCGGCAGATGCCTGGGAGGCTGCTGAGGATATCGGGGTCCCGGTCGTGGTCAAGCCTACGGATGGAAATCATGGTCGCGGCGTCTCCACTGAACTGATGACACGTGCTGAGGTGGAGGCGGCCTATCATCTGGCAGATGCGGAAGGCAGCGAGGTGCTGGTTGAGCGCTTTGTGCGCGGCAACGAACACCGCTTACTGGTGGTTGGCGGCAAGCTGGCCGCAGCAACGCGCGGAGAGACGGTTTCTGTACTGGGCGACGGCATTGCCACCATCCGTGAACTGATTGACCGGCAGATCAATTCTGACCCGAGGCGCGGCGAAGAAGAGGAATTTCCGCTGGATGTGCTGCTCGTGGACAAAAACCCGGCAGTCAGATTCGAAATCGAACGGCAGGGTTATAGTGCCGATGCCGTGTTACCGAAAGATGTTTCAATCATCGTTCAACGCAATGGTAACGTGGCGTTTGATGTCACTGACAAGGTTCACCCGGAAGTCGCTGCCGCCGTTTCACTCGCGGCACGTATTGTCGGGCTTGATATTGCAGGTGTTGACCTGGTGGCCGAAGATATTTCCAAACCGCTGGACGTGCAGGGTGCTGCGATTGTTGAAGTAAACGCCGGACCTGGCCTGCTGATGCACCTGAAGCCGGCGGAAGGCCAGCCGCGACCGGTAGGCAAGGCGATTGTCGATAGCCTGTTCGAGGAACATGAAACCGGGCGCATACCCTTAGTCGGCATTGCCGGCAGCAGCAGTAAAACACGGGTTGCAAAAATCCTGGCGAAATTCATCCAGTTAAGCGGCAGTCATGTCGGGCTGGCTTGCAGTGACGGCCTGTTCTCAGGCCTGCGCCAGATCGAGAAGGGGAACTGCGCCACCTGGACCGCTGCACAGAAGCTATTGATGAACCCCAAAGTCGAAGCGGCAGTGATAGAAAACAGCTTTTCGACTATCCTCGCAGAAGGGCTGGGCTACGACCGCTGCCAGGTGGGGATTGTGACCAATATCGAACCTGAAAAGCACTTTGGCGAGTTTTACATCGATAACCCAGACCAGGTCTATAACGTGCTGCGTACGCAAGTCGATGTCGTGCTTGGCGACGGCGCTGCCGTGCTGAATGCCGCTGACCCGCTGGCGGCAAAGATGGCGGAGCTGTGCGATGGGGAAGTGATATTTTTCGCTAAAAACTCCGAATTACCCATTATCAGGGATCACCTGAAACAAGGCGGGCGTGCCGTGCTGCAAAAAGGCGGCGGTCTGGTGCTGACATCGTCTCTATGCAAGATCCTGTTGACGAATCCGGCCGCAAAACCTGTTGCCGCAGAGAACGTAGAGCCGTTGCTTGCTGCTGTTGCCGCGGCCTGGGCGCTGGGTATTTCCCCTGATTTGATCAGTGCCGGAGTGAAAACATTCACGCTGGAGCAGGCCGATGCATAGGTATGCCAGCACTTAACCCATTGTTTGCTTTGATGAATACGCGCTAGAACTTAAATACGAGGAAAATTGTTTAATGGAAGTATCACGCATACGTGCGCTACGTGGCCCTAATCTGTGGAGTCGCCACACCTCTATTGAGGCGGTGGTGTCATGCACCGATCAAGAATGCAGGATTGATAGTATCGATGGTTTTGAAGCAAGGTTGCGAGAGCGTTTTCCTGAAATCGGGCAGCTGCAGCTGATGGGACACTCCGGTCCTGTGGCGATGGCGCATGTGCTTCAGGTGGCTTCGCTCGCGCTGCAGGCGCAATCCGGCTGCCCGGTTACGTTCAGCCGTACCGCTACGACACCGGAACCCAATGTGTTTCAGGTGGTGATCGAGTATAGCGAAGAGGCCGTCGGGCGCCGGGCATTGGAACTGGCGGAGCAGTTGTGCCAGACCGCCGTAGATGATAAGCCTTTCGATCTTGTGGCCGCCATAGCCGAGCTTAAGGACCTGGATGAAGATGTGCGCCTTGGGCCCAGTACTGGCGCGATTGTTGAAGCGGCAGCCGCAAGAGACATTCCATACCGCCGATTAACCGAAGGCAGCCTGGTTCAGTTCGGCTGGGGTAGCCGTCAGCGCCGAATCCAAGCTGCGGAAACCGATTGCAGCAGCGCGATTGCAGAAGCGATTGCCCAGGACAAGGAGCTCACTAAAAAACTGCTGGATGCTGCCGGTGTTCCGGTGCCTGTCGGGCGCGAAGTCACAGACATCGAAGATGCCTGGCGTGCCATGGCTGAAATTGCCGGCCCGGTAGTCGTCAAACCTAAAGATGGCAACCAGGGGAAAGGTGTTACTGTCAACATCAGTACCCGCGAGCAGCTCAATGCGGCTTATGCCGCTGCCAGCGCCGTCCGTGAAGACGTGCTGGTGGAGAAATACATCCCGGGCAGCGATTTTCGCCTGCTGGTTGTCGGCAATCAACTGGTTGCCGCAGCAAGGCGCGAGCCGCCACTGGTGATCGGTGACGGCAGCAGTACCGTTCAGGCTTTGGTTGACCTTGTTAACAGCGACCCGCGTCGCGGCTCCGGGCATGCAACATCGCTGACCAAGATCCGTATTGATGATATTGCCATTTCCTGCCTGTCCGAGCAGGGCCTGACGCTGGATTCAGTACCCAGTAAAGGCGCACGCGTCATATTGCGTAATAACGCCAATTTAAGTACCGGCGGCACAGCCACGGACGTTACCGACGATGTCCATCCTGACCTGGCAGCCAGCGCGGTTGCGGCAGCACAGATGGTGGGACTGGATATCTGCGGTATCGATGCCGTGTGTGATAGCGTTATTTACCCGCTGGAAGAGCAGGGCGGCGGCATTGTCGAGGCCAATGCCGCACCGGGTTTGCGCATGCATCTGCAACCATCTTTCGGCAAAAGCAGGCCTGTAGGCGAGGCGATTGTTTCATCGATGTTCGCGCCGGGGGATAATGGGCGCATTCCGCTGGTGACGGTTGCCGGCACCAACGGTAAAACGACTACGGTGCGCCTGACCGCGCACATCCTTGGCTGCCAGGGGTTGCGAGTAGGCATGACCAACTCGGATGGCGTTTATATCCAGGGTAAGCGCATCGATACCGGTGATTGCAGCGGCCCCAAGAGTGCGCGTAATGTGCTGATGCATCCCGATGTGGACGCGGCGGTGCTGGAGACTGCCCGTGGCGGTGTTCTGCGTGAGGGGCTGGCATTTGATCGCTGCAATGTTGCGATCGTAACCAATATCGGCGTTGGAGATCACCTGGGCTTAAGTTTTATCACAACGGTAGAAGACCTGGCGGTGGTGAAACGCGTGGTCGTACAGAATGTGGCGCCTGATGGTATGGCCGTATTGAATGCGGCTGACCCCATGACCGTGGCGATGGCTGCTGCCTGCCCGGGAGCGGTGACATTCTTCACTTATGACCGCGAGCACCCGGTCATGGCAACGCATCGTGCGCAGGGGCACCGTGTCGTATATGTGGAAAACAATCAGATTGTTGCGGCCCAGAATCAGGATGAGCAGCGTTTTGACCTGGCATCAATCCCCATTACCAGAAACGGCATGATCGGCTTCCAGGTTGAAAATGCCATGGCAGCCATTGCCGCAGCCTGGGCTTTGAATGTTGACTGGAAAACTATACAGACCGGTATCAGCACCTTTGTTAACGATGCCGCGACTGCGCCCGGCAGGTTTAACGTATTCGAATATCGCGGTGCCAATGTGATTGCCGATTATGGCCACAACCCGGATGCGATACTTGCGCTGGTATCGGCTGTAGAGAATATTCCCGCAAAAAAACGCATTGTTGTGATCAGCGGTGCCGGTGACAGGCGTGATGTGGATATCATGCGCCAGTCAGAGATTGTCGGTGATGCCTTTGATGAGGTAATCCTGTATCAGGATCAATGCCAGCGTGGACGCGCTGACGGTGAAGTATTGCAGCTTTTGCAAAAAGGACTGCTGAACGCTAAACGTGCCACGAAAATCGACGAGATCCGCGGCGAGTTCCTGGCGATCGATACCGCGCTGTCATGTCTGGGTGAGGGTGATTTATGCCTGATACTGATTGACCAGGTGGATGAAGCCCTGGCGCATATTGCACAGCGCGTTAAAGAGGCTGAAGCCACAGACCCCAACATGCTTATGCATAGTGCTTAAATATGCGATTTTAATAGTGGGTCAGACGCGATAAGTGTTTAATAAATACCTGCAAAGCCTTATAATACGGGCATCGGGAGATTAGCTCAGTTGGTAGAGCAGCGGACTCTTAATCCGTTTGTCGCGAGTTCGAGCCTCGCATCTCCTACCAGTTACACCAAAGGCCTGCGCATAAGCGCAGGCCTTTTTTACTTGAATTTTCCTACTTTGTTGGGCGCGATTCAAATGCAACGGTTAACCACGACGTTGCATGCCCCCGGTGCTAAGCTGCACCTGTGGCAGTCAGTGCCGGTTTTTGCCCGGATAATAAATGGTTTACGGACTCGATCACGTCGCTGACTTTAATGTCCGACATATTTTCTTTTTTGATCACAATGTTGTCAGGCCGTTTCGGGTAGGGGCCTGTCCTGACTGCGCTGGTCGGGCCAAATAGCGCGATAATCGGCGTACTGGTTGCTGAAGCAATATGCAGCACCCCGCAGTCATGCGATATGAATAGATCACAATTGCCGATATGCTGAAGCAGATCCTGCACGGTTGTTTTGCCGGTAAGGTTGATGGCTCCCGGTATTTTTTTTACGAATCGCTCAGCCAGGAACGACTCGCTTTTGCTGCCGGTAAGGGTGATGGTCAGGTTCGGGTAATGTTCAAGCAGTTTCTGGCCTAAGGCAATATAGTTTTCGGTATTCCAGACTTTTTCTTCTTCTGCGCGGTTGGTGTACCAGAATTTCCAGCCATGCAGGTTGGCTCTTGCACTGCCGAGGTGGATATTGATGATCGGCCTGTTCTCATAAAACGATTTTTCAATGATGAAATTCCTAGCCGGACTACCTAGCGAGTATTGTCTGTCCGTGATCTCAACGGTTGTGTCCAGGAGTTTTGCGACATGATCCAGCAGCTGGTCGGCATGGTGGTAGTCGTTGGTAATGCGCGGCAAAGCGTGAGTCTTTGTGCTGATAGACCTGTATTTTTTGATCGTATTCGGGTGTAGCGGAATGACGTGGTCGAAATTCTCTGCCAGTTTATCGAAAGCGGATGCGCTTTTGATGATGTGCAGGCGGTTGATATAAGGGTTGGCGCTGAAAACCTCTGCGCTTAATTTGGTTAATGCGACGACTTCGATCATGCTGTCCGGCAGCATTTTTCGGAGCAGTTTTATCGCAGGCGTCATGAAAACATTATTGCCTGTGCTGCTGGAGGTTAAAACAAGAATGCTTTGGCGGTTTTTAATCATATTAATACAAGTCTGAAGTTAGTTATTAAATTGCATATTCGATATTCAATTCACTCAGCCGAACTTTAAACCATAAACAACTATTACGGTGTATGCGGCATGCTAAATATCCTGAAAAAATCATTTGGCGGCAGGTGATGATCGTATTGCTGTCATTGTGGTCAAATCGTGTACTGTACAAAGATTCAGCGTAGCGGATTCAATCATAATATATAGACTTTGTCTGCGGCTGGATGTATATAATAGCCATATGACATTTCAGAGGCCACATCATGCAAACGCATTATGTTTTTATTGATTATGACAATACGCATGTAGGGAATTCCATCCTTATCAGTAAAAGCGCTCAAAAATTGATCATCAAGATTTACCTGGGGGCGCACCATAACGTGATTCCCCTTGCTCTGGCATGTGCTTTGCAACCCCTGGGCACAGACGCCGAGTATATACAGTTTGATAACGGGCGGCGTAATACGATTGATTTCAACATTGCTTTCCAGCTGGGTGAACTGGCGATTCAGCATCCGGATGAGCAGTTTTCTATCCTGAGTAACGATCCGGGATTCGACAAGATTATTACTAACCTGAAAGAAAAAGGCATCAACTGCGCAAGGTTTTCCGACATGACGAGTTTTTCAAAACATCTTAACGAACCTGTTGCCACTGGCAGGGAAAAATCCCGTGCAGATAAAGTCATTGATATTAAAGATACCCAGAAGTGGTAATGCCGTTTTAGAGTTTGACTGGTTTATAAGAAATCGGTTTTTACAAGAAAATCGGCTTAAACCAGGCAGGCTGTTACAAGCTGTTTTTCTTCTGTTCGCCCAGTATTTCCAGAAACTCCGTAATATCCCATTCACAGCCGGCGCAGCCAGAAAGGGCGCCTGTCCATCTTGAAATGGCTTCGATATCCATTCCCTGTTCGAACAAGGCTTGAATGTTGCTTTTTCTAGTGCCGCTGCACTGACACATCACTTCATCTTCCGGGGCGGTGTTCATCATATCCATGGACATACGTTTACATACGGTGCTTATTGTAACACCTTGTTTTTTGGCGTGCAGGCCGGCTTCAAACAGGCCATATCGGTTTACAATGAGGCATGGGGCTCAGCGTATCACCCTGACTTCTGAATACACTATATTAAAATCAAAACCAGCCGGAATCACTATGTCACAACAGCAGACGCCCACCGATAAGGCAGACGGTATTATATATGCACCTTGGGAGCGCACCTTTCAGCGTGTCCTGACGCCGTTTGAAGAATTCATTCACCGCCAGACAACCAGCGGTTTGTTGTTAATGAGCAGTGCAATCATTGCGCTGTTCCTGGCCAATAGCTTTTTAGCCGAGGCATACCTGCATATGATCCATTTGCCGGTGAATATCAGCGTGGGTGGCTGGTCAATCAGCATGAGCCTTCACCATTGGGTCAATGACGGCTTGATGGCACTGTTTTTCTTCGTGGTCGGCCTGGAACTGAAGCGCGAAATCATGGTGGGTGAGCTGTCGGATATACGCCAGGCAGCGTTACCTATCATTGCGGCTATTGGCGGCATGGCATTCCCGGCGCTGATCTACCTGGCGTTTAACCCTGACGGCGATGCTGCCCGCGGCTGGGGTGTGCCTATGGCGACGGATATTGCATTTGCAGTAGGTGCGCTGGTGCTGCTGGCGGGCAGGGTGCCCAAAGCCCTGATCACGTTTCTTGTGGCACTTGCCATTGCAGATGACCTGGGTGCGGTTCTCGTGATTGCATTGTTCTATACGCAGGATCTGGCCATTCACTGGCTGGCGGTTTCTGCCGGCTTGCTTGCCTTGCTTTTTACCTTCAATTTTGCCGGCATCAGGAAAGTCATGCCGTACTTCCTGGTGGCGGTTTTATTATGGTATGCCTTGCTGCAGTCAGGCGTACATGCCACGCTTGCCGGAGTGCTGGGTGCATTTGCGGTGCCGGCCAGATCCAAGTATGACCCTGGTTTGTTCATAGAGCGCATCAAAACGCAGCTTGCGCTATTTATGCATAGCCACCACCAGCATGATTCGCTGATGACCAATGAAAAACTTCACGCCATCGTAGACCAGCTGGAAGACGATGTACGTGGTGTGCAAACGCCGCTGCAGCGCCTGGAACATATCTGGCATTTGCCGGTAGCGTTTATCGTGATTCCGGTATTTGCCTTGTTCAATGCGGGGATTCCGCTGCAGTTTAGTTCGCCGGGTGAGATGTTTACGCACCCGGTCATGCTAGGCGTCATGTCCGGGCTGCTGTTCGGTAAATTCATCGGCATTACGGGCGCCTGCTGGCTGGCGTTGCGGCTGGGTTTAGGCCAGCTGCCGAGCGGGACGCGATTCAGTCAGATCGCAGCGGTGTCCGTGCTGGGTGGGATTGGGTTTACCATGTCGATCTTTATTGCAGAATTAGGGTTTGCCGATCAGCCGGAGTATTTGCTGATGGCGAAAACTGGCGTGCTGGCGGCGTCGCTGCTGTCTGGTTTGATCGGCTTCGTGTGGCTGTGGTGGCTGGGCAGGAGCAAGGTTTAAGCGACTGATTGATGGTATGATTTGTTAAAAATACCAAGGCTTAACCCAAAAGCATGAAGCTTACCCTATATTCGCGCAATGATTTGTTCCGAATGTCTGTCCTGGCATTGGGTTACGCATTGCTGGCCAAGCTGGTGCTTACCGTATCTACGGCGAATGGCAACGCGACCATTTTCTGGATACCGGGAGGTTTTGCGCTGGCAGCCTTGCTGGTTGCAGGCTGGAAATACTGGCCTGCCGTTTTTGCAGGGTCGGTTGCTGCCGGATTGATGGTGAATAACCCTGTGGCGATTTCGTTCTTGCTTGCAGCAGGCAATACACTGGAAACACTGCTGGCCTGCTGGCTTTTTCATCAACTGCTGGGCGATAAACTTAAGCTTAAGCAACCCCGCGATTTTGCCTATCTGGTCCTGATCTCCGTTGTCAGTCCTGTTATCAGTGCGCTGATCGGGCCGTTTACGCTTTTGATGGCAGGTTACCTTAGCTGGCAAACCATTGCAGGCAATATACTTCACTGGTGGCAGGCCGATATGCTGGGGATTCTGCTCGGAACCCCGCTGTTTCTGATCTGGCGCAGCTTTCCCCATAGCTGGTTCACGGGCAGGGGTTTGCTTGAAACTTTCACGCTGTTCTTTCTTACTTTGTTTGCCGGCCAGGTTGCGTTCCTGGATTGGGCGCCCAATTCAGGCCAGATGGCATATGGATACTGGATGTTCGCGCTCGTGGTGTGGGGCGCCGTGCGCCGCGGTCAGCACGGGGCCTCGCTGGTCATCTGCATAAGCGCTATCCAGGCCTTGCTTGGCGCTTTCCAGGGGAAAGGTCTGTTTGCCAACGACATTGCAGCTACCGGCTTGCAGAACTTCTGGTTTTACATGCTTGCCCTTACTTTTGTCGGAATTGCGCTGGCGATTTTCGTTGAATCGCGTACAAGGGCAAAAGATGCGCTAAAAGACGCTGAAACCAAACTTAAAACCATTTTGAACACCATTCCTGATCTGGTGTGGCTGAAAGACATTAACGGCGTATATCTTGGCTGTAACGCCCGTTTCGAGAAGTTTGTCGGCAAGAAAGAGCATGAAATAATCGGCAGGACCGACTATGACTTTTTTGATAAAGAGCTGGCTGATTCTTTTCGCAAAAATGACCTTGCGGCAGTGAGCAAAGGCAGCCTCAACGTCAATGAAGAAGTGGTTACGTTTGCAAGCGACAATCACCAGGAAACACTGGAAACGACCAAAACCCCGATGTACGACCATCTGGGTGAGCTGGTTGGCGTATTAGGCGTTGGCCACGACATTACTAAGCGCAAGCATTCTGAGTCTGAGATCAAGAATTATGCTAATTATGACCAGTTGACCCAGCTGCCGAATCGCCGCCTGTTTCATGACCGGCTCGAGCAGGAAATCAAAAAAGCCCAGCGCGATTCCTGCCACATTGCACTGCTGTTCATCGACCTTGACCGGTTCAAGGAAGTCAATGATACGCTGGGCCATAAAGTGGGGGATGAGCTGCTTGTGGAGGCGGCGGTGCGCATCAAGCAATGCGTGCGTGATTACGATACGGTTGCACGCCTTGGCGGCGACGAGTTTACGGTAATCCTGTCTGAATTGCAGGGCACTTCGGGTATAGGGCGTATTGCGCAGGATATCATTGACCAGCTGACACGCCCCTTTATTTTAAATGACCGTGAAGTCTATATTTCTGCCAGCATCGGCATTGCGATCTATCCGGACGATGCATCCAATGTCAATGATCTGATCAGGCAGGCAGACCAGACCATGTATGCGGCCAAAAATGACGGGCGAGGCTGCTTTCGCTTCTTTATCAATGCCATGCAAGTGGCGGCAGAGCGGCGCATGCAGTTGAGCGGCGACCTGCGCAGCGCCCTGTCGGCAGGCCAGTTCAGCGTGCATTACCAGCCTATCGTTGATCTGGCGAACGGCAACATCCATAAGGCTGAAGCCTTGCTGCGCTGGAATCATCCTGAACATGGTTATATTGAACCATTCGAATTTGTCCCGATTGCAGAGGATAACGGCATGATCCGAGAGATCGGCGACTGGGTCTTCATGCAGGCGGCAACGCAGGTCAAACGCCTGCAATCTGAGCATGGGCTCGATTTCCAGATCAGCGTCAATAAATCGCCTATGCAATTCATGCGGGATGACCGCAGCTATGATCATTGGATCGAAACGCTCCGTGAGATGGAGCTGCCGGGACGTTCAATTGTTGTGGAAATCACGGAGCGGCTGCTGATCAATAACGATGCCAAGGTTAACAAAAAACTGCGAGCGTTTCATGAGGCCGGCATGCAGGTGTCCATTGATGACTTTGGAACCGGCTATTCATCACTGGCTTACCTGATAAGGTTTGACATCGATTACCTCAAGATCGATTATTCGTTTATCAGCAATCTGGCGCCTGAGGCTGCAGAATTCGCATTATGCGAAGCCATTGTGGTGATGGCGCACAAGCTGGGCGTAAAAGTGATCGCAGAAGGCGTGGAAACTGAACAGCAGCGCGATCTGCTGAAGAAAATAGGCTGCGACTATGGTCAGGGCTATTTATTTTCCACACCACTGTCGTCGGATCAGTTCGAGGCGCTGCTGTCAGGGCGCTCTTGAATTGACGGTTTTTTTACAGCCGGTGCATTGCATCAATCACTTACCACAATATCCAACCCTTCTGAGCGCTGCATTTTCCCTCCTGTATTGACTGCTTTCCTGCCTGCCTGAAAATTGCCGTTCAGGTATGGCGACAGACCTTCCTAAACCGTGTTCCATGCAGATGCCATTTTATGCAGAAGTGTTAATTCATGCGGTAAGCAGGGCATTTCGTAATTAAAATAAATGTGATGGATAAGGTGCTTAAGTACTAGCCTGAACAATAAATTCATGCTCAAATGCATGATAAATAATAGAGTCAATTTTAATAAATAGACAAGACTCAAATGGGGGCTCTCTACTGTGTTTCGCCATTCAATCCATATCGATTCCACATGCCGTCGCATGTATGGCCTGTCTACGCCTGCAATGAAGCTTGTTTTCCAAAAATCGCAGTATGTGGAAAGCCTGCTTTATGCATGGAAGGAGCATGAAGCGCATGATGCATGATGCATATTTGTGGTTAAGAATAAAAGCAAAGGCTGAGTAAGGTTGAAATTACTCAAAAGGAAGAATTCAATTGTCCGCTATCTGATTGTGACCATTCTGGTGCTGGTAACGGTTCTTTTGACAGGCCTGGGTGTTTTCATTGATCGTCATATCAGCAGCCAGGAAACCGATTCGCTGACTGTTTCCCATTTGGGTTTGGCGGATAGCTTGGCAAGCAGCTTGAGTTCTGCATTATGGGATTCTGATTACCCCCAGCTGGAGACGATTGCCGCGAGCGCATTCAGCCATGCCGATGTACATGGCGTTACTGTCCAGGTTCATCAGGCAGCATACACTTGGGCCAGGGATGAAGCTGGATACGTGCAGAAACTATCGCATCCGGTTAACCCGAAAGGATTGATTGCACAAAATCGCGTGATCATATCGCATTCGCAGGAAGTAGGCACGGTGACGCTGTATTTCACGTCGAAGTGGGTGGATCAGGACATCAGGAAAACCAGGTGGTTTATCCTCGGGGCAATCGCCTTTATTGACCTGTCATTAATGATCGGATTGTATATTGCGCTCAAGTGGACAGTTCTCAAGCCATTGTTAAGCCTTGAGAACTATGCGAAAGACCCCAAAAGCGAAGATGCGAAAGATGCCTTGCTGAATGCGCCTTTTTTTGTCGGTGAACTGGCCTCGCTGCGGGAATCCTTATTGGATATGGTGAGTGATGTCCGTAAAAAGAATGAAGCGCTGATTCAGTCTGCGGACCGCATGAAAAAACTTATCGAGTATTTCCCGATCCCGATCGCACTGATCAACGACACCGGGATTTCCTACCTGAACGATGCCGCAACCACGACATTCGGCTATCAGGAAGATGACCTGCCCAGCTTTGATCAATGGTTTCTGAAAGCCTACCCGGATGCAGGGTACAGGCATCTGGTGCTTTCCAAACTGGAATCGGATTTAGGCAATGCCAAGAAAATGGCCGAGATCTTTGGCAATGCGATCGTGCCAACCGCCATTTATAAAATCGCAACCAGATCCGGCGTAGTCAGGGACGTTGAGCTGGGAGGGATGCATACCTCTGAAAACTGTATTGTTTTTCTGATGGATGTGACTGAGCGTGTCAAATATGAAAATACGCTGACGCAATATCGCTATGAACTGGAAGAGCTCGTGGAGCAGCGTACATCAGAGCTGGAATCCGCCAGGATCCAGGCTGAGCTGGCAAGCCAGGCCAAGAGCATTTTCCTGTCCAATATGAGCCATGAACTGCGTACGCCACTGAATTCAGTGATCGGATACTCGCAACTGCTAATGCGGGATGCGACTTTTGACAGTCGCCAGAAAACCAAGCTGGATACCATTTACAGTTCGGCAAACCACCTTCTTAATTTAATCAACTCAGTACTTGAAATATCTAAAATCGAAGCCGGCGCGACTTCACTGACCATGGAGCATGCGGATATCAGGGCTATCGTGGTCGATACGGTTGAAATGATGCGCGTCAGGTCTGATGAGAAAAACATTCAGCTGGTGACGGATATTGGCGCTTTACCGCCAATGGTGATCGTTGATGCTTTTAAACTCAAGCAGGTTTTATTGAACCTGGTTTGCAATGCCATCAAGTTTACGCATGCCGGCAGGGTGACGCTCCGGGTGAACGCAAAACCCCAGGGGAACCAGAAAGTCAATTTAAGCTTTTATGTGATCGATACCGGCCAGGGGATTCCTGCTGATGACATGAACCGCATCTTCAGCCCGTTCGTACAGCTGGATTCGCCTACCAGGCATACCGGAACCGGCTTAGGCCTATCCATCAGCAAGAAATTCATCGAAGTCATGGGCGGCGAGATCAAAGTAGAGTCTGCCGAAAATCTGGGATCTAAATTCTATTTTTCCTTGAATCTGGCAATCGGCAATCAGGAAGGCCGTAAAAAACTGTTTTCATGGTCTGACTTTATCAATCGCGGTATCGGGCGGAAAATTCTCGTGGTGGATGATACCGATCATTCACGCAGTCTGCTGATTCAGCTGCTGATGCCGCTGGGTGCTGATATTGTCGAAGCGGCCAGCGGCAATGAAGCCAGATTGAGAATTGCGGAAGACGTGCCGGATTTCATTTTCATGGATTGGCGCATGAAAGACGGTGATGGGTTGTCGGCTATCCAATGGCTGCGGCAGCAGCCGATCAAACAACCCAGGGTTGCCATGATGACAGCCAATGCATTCTCGGAGGACAAGCCGAAAGCGATTGCAGCAGGCGCTGATGATTTCCTGATCAAGCCTATCAATGAAAGCAGCCTGCATCTGGTCCTTGCGGATTTCCTGAATCTGAAGCCGACAGAATGCGAGACCCTGGCTTGCAATGCGCTGGACGCTGATGCTTCATCCTATATTTCAATGCTTAAAGAACTCGCGCCGCATCAATTGGAGAGTCTGGTTGAGGCGGCCATGCAGCTTGACACGGTAATGATAGGCCAGGCCATTCGCGGGATAGAAGCTGAACAGCCGGAGCTTGCGGTTTATTTGTCCATGCTGAATGAGTCCCTGCAATATAAGCGCCTGTGGCATGTACTGGAAATATCGGATCTTTTAATTGAATCGTAAAGGGATGAACTTGCATATTGATATTGAGGCCAAGTCGCTTGGCGAGGTTCTGATCGTTGACGATACGATAGAGTCGCTGCAGCTTCTGAAACACATGTTGTCGGATGCCGGTTATACCGTCAGGTTGGCGCAGGATGGTGCAATGGGGCTGCATTCAGTTCTCAGGCGTCAGCCGGATCTGATGCTGCTGGATATCAAGATGCCGGACATGGATGGGTATGAAGTATGCCGCCGTATCAAAGCCAACCCCGTAACGTCAGGTATCCCGGTCATTTTCCTTTCATCCCTGCAGGATAAATCGTCTTTGCTGAAAGGGTTCGAGCTGGGGGCTGCAGACTACATTAACAAACCTTATCTGGCTGAAGAAGTGCTTGTCCGTGTGCAAACGCATATCGAATTGCGCCATTTGCGCCTTGATCTTGAAGCCAAATTAAAAGCCAGGACCAGCAAACTTGAAACCGAAATCCTGGAGCGACGGGAAATTGAAGATGCGTTGCGATTAAGCCAGAAAAAGCTGCAGAATCTATCTGCCCACCTGGAGGATGTGCGTGAAAAAGAACGTGCCAGAATAGCGCGCGAACTGCACGATGAAATGGGGCAGGCTTTTACGGTCATGAGAATGGATATTGCCCGATTATACGAGTGCAGCAATCTCGAAGAAAATTTTCTCAAGGAAAGATTAAGTGCCTTGCTTGGCGTGCTGGACCAGGTGGCGGATACGGCCAGGTCCATATCCGAGAATCTGCGGCCTGGCATGCTGGATGTGCTTGGTTTGAATGCCGCGGTGCAGTCACACATTGAGAAATACATGCTGTGTACCGGTATCAAATGCCTGCTCACGATGTCGCATGATGAGTTTGTACTTGATGAAAAACTGGCAATCGCCTTGTTTCGCATACTGCAGGAATCCCTCACCAATGTTGCCAAGCATGCCAAAGCGCAGCAGGTTGAGATCCAGTTGTTCAGGATGGAACATAAGATCCTGCTGATCATACAGGATGACGGCATCGGCTTTGCCGCTGATGCATGCAGTAAGAACGGATTCGGAATGATAGGCATGCACGAGCGCGTCAGGTCTTTGGGTGGGGAGTTTTTGGTGGAAAGCCACCCGGGCAGCGGTACGCGCATCGAGGTTGATATTCCATTGCATGAATCATTAGGTCACATGGAAAATTTGAGTAATGGATATGACAAAACGCATCATCATTGCTGATGACCACCCATTGATCCGCGAAGGGTTCAAGCATATCCTGGCATCGACCCCGGCGTATACCATAGCCGCAGAGACCGCTGACGGCCATGAGCTGCTGGCGGCGGTCCGTCGGGACAGTTACGACATCGCCCTCGTGGATATGCTAATGCCGGGCAAGAACGGTATAGAACTCATTCAGCAGCTGCATCTGGAGAAACCTGAACTCAGGATACTGGTGATCAGTTCGCACAAAGAGGATATCTATGCGGTACGCGCCATCCGCGCCGGGGCATCAGGCTACCTGTGCAAAGACCACGCAATCTCTGAGCTGGTGCATGCGGTCAGCAGACTTGCCCAGGGACGCATGTACATCACGGAAGACGTAGCCGAAGAACTGGCACTTTCCAGCATGCACACCACGCCGGTCAAGCAGCATAGCCTGCTGTCCGACCGTGAATACCAGGTGTTCCTCAAGCTGGCTTCGGGTAAAACGATATCTGCAATCGCAGACGAACTTAATTTAAGCCTGAAAACCGTGAGTACTTATAAAACCCGTATCAATGAGAAAATGGCTTTCAGCAATGCTTATGAGATTGTCCGTTATGCTCTGGAAAACCGTTTGCTTGATGCTACCGATAACGCATTCAATTAACACCGCAGCCTGCGACTCCTTTGATGTTCTAACCGCCAGCCCCTGGTGACGGCCTGTAGGATTTATCTTACAGGTTTCATTACACATATCCTTACAGCTAAATCAGAGTTCATCTGACTTCTTTGGTCTGAGCAAAACCAGATAATTGACCAAGGCTTTTTATATCAAATCCGCTTTCATGAAAACTTCACTCATGCTGGGTTTTTCCTGTTACGGGTGTTTTAAAAAAGCACAATCAATTATTGAAAATTTTTGAAAAGAGTGGATCAAAGTGAAAATCTATCCGAATAAAATAATCTATACCCTGGTGGCAGCAACGTTCGCAACAAATGCCGGAACGGTGAATGCAGCATTGGTGAGTGCCTGTACCGGCGTCAGCCTGCCAAAATCAGTCGTAACTGATATTGTCGGGCAGGCCGTGGTACCCATTGCCGGTGCGCTGGATAATACCTTGTCTGCATTACTGTTTCCACTTTTGGGTTTGCAGACCAACCTGCAGAACACGCTGGGCAGCATAGCCGCAGGCGACCCGATAGCGCTCAATGTGCTGGATACCAGCGGCAATGTGGTTGACCCTACCGCAGACCCCACCTGCCAGACCACAGCTGACGGTTTTCAGCTGAATACGCCCAAAGGCATTTCATTTGGCGGCAACCAGATCACCGGCCTTGGTAATGGCACGGTTGCCGATGCCGGGGAGATGAATTCAATCGCTATCGGCAATGCCGCAAGTACCGATGCCGCAGCTTTGAATTCCATTGCACTTGGCACTAATGCCACCATCGGTGCCGGCGGAACCAACTCGGTAGTGATCGGCAGCGGTGCCAGTGCCAATGTGGCTAACAGCGTTGTACTCGGCGCCGGATCAACGGCAACGACCGGTGCTGCCAGCGGTTACAGCGCTTATGGACTGGCCGCGCCGCAAAGCAGTGTCGGGGAAGTTTCAGTCGGGTCAAGCGGCAATGAACGGGTCATCACCAATGTTGCCGCCGGTTCGGCTGCGACCGATGCCGTGAATGTCTCTCAATTGCAGGCCATCAATGATGGCGCCGTTAAATATGATACCGGGCTATTGCTTGAGAAATCACTGATTACGCTCGAAGGCGCGCCAACCACCGATGGCGGCACCACAAACGGCACCAGGATCACCAACCTGTCAAAAGGGGAAATCAGTGCAACCAGCAGCGATGCCGTCAATGGTTCCCAGCTTTACAACATTACCCAGGGTTTCACGACCAATATCGACAACCTGGGCAACAGTACCGCTACCAATCTGGGCGGCGGTGCAGTCTACAACTCGACTACGGGTACCATATCGGCGCCGAGCTATAATGTATACAGCACAACACAAACCAATGTCGGCGATGCCATTGCTGCCTTGCAGACCAATGCTCCGCTGCAGTATTCAGATGCCAATGGCGTGGCAACGCCACTGGTGCCATCCAATGATGTCACCCTGGTGGGAAGTACGGCGGGCCCGGTACGTGTCCATAATGTGGCGGACGGTATAGATCCTAACGATGCCGTGAACAAGAGCCAGCTTGATGCGGTGCAGGCCGGGGTGAGCAGCCTTGATGCGCTGGCTGTCAAGTATGACAGCGCAAGCAAGGACACGATCACGCTGGCAGGCCCGACCTCCACAGATGGCGGCGTGACTGGCGGCACGACGCTGACCAACCTGCATCAGGGAACATTGAGCGCAACCAGCACGGATGCGGTGAATGGTTCCCAGCTTTTTGAAACCAACCTGCGTATCGATAATATCGTCAATGGCGGCGGCGTTAAATACTTCCATGCCAATTCTACAGCTGCCGACTCCTCAGCCACCGGCGCCGAGAGCGTTGCAGTGGGGCCGCGGGCATTGTCCAGCGGCACCGGCAGTGTAGCGATAGGTGATAACAGCCAGGCGACGCAGGATGGTGCGATTGCCATCGGGCAGAATTCGGCTTCCAGCGGGCTCAATTCAATCGCAATCGGTACCGGTGCCGTAGCGACTGGCTCGGTTGCGGTGGGTGCAGGCGCGCAGGCCGGCAATGGTGGGGCAGCGTTCGGTGATAATGCGATCGCGCTGACTTCCCAGCAAGGCACTGCATTGGGTAATGCGGCAACCGTTACTTCTGACCGCGGCGTAGCCCTTGGTGCGGGTTCGCAGGCCAGCAGGGCAGGTATGAACGGCGCTGCGGAGAAGTACAGCAATACCGCCGTGAGTTCAACTGCGGGGGCTGTATCTGTCGGGTCGGCCGGTAATGAACGGCAGATCACGAATGTGGCTGGCGGTACTGCGGACACCGATGCCGTTAACGTACGCCAGCTTGATGCCGCAATCTCCCAGACCAACCAGTATTTCAGCAACCAGTTCTACAACCTCCGTTCTGAAATAGACAAGGTGGACAAAGATGCCAGCGCCGGTTCTGCAGCCTCTATGGCAATGGCCAGCATGCCACAGTCGGTACTACCCGGCAAGGCGATGCTGACGGCAGGTGTCGGGCATTATGAAGGGCAGTCTGCGGTTGCAGTAGGTGTATCCAATTTTTCTGAGAATGGACGTTGGGTTGTGAACTTCAACGGCTCAGCCAACACGCGTGGCAAAGTCGGCGCAGGTGTCGGTGTGGGAATTCACTGGTAAGCGCGCTTTGAATCTCACCAGCCAAATAGAATAGGAAATCTTAATACATGAACAATATCAATAATCAACTCAAGACAGGCTTGATGACGGCTTTAATTGCAGCCGCAACAGTCCTGCCAGGGTGTGCGACATCCGGCAGCAAGCTGTCACAGGATGGCGCCAGCGACAAAATCGTATTTCCGGATGCCAATAAAGCCTGGTTAAAAGAAGCGGTGGACCCTAATGTCGATAATCTGCGCCGCATAGCACCTGGCATGACCAAGGACAATATCTATTCACTGATAGGCAGGCCGCATTTCAGCGAGGGCATCATCGGCGTTCGTGAATGGGATTATGTGTTTAATTTCCGTAAAAGCGCTGACAGCACCGTTCAGACTTGCCAGTACAAAATTGTCTATGCACCAGACATGCACCTGCGCAGTACTTACTGGCAGCCGGAGTCCTGCGCGGATATGCTGAAACCTGATCCGGTGCCGACCCAGACCGTGATTGAAAGGATCGTGGAGAAATCAGCCGTGCTTCCCAGGCTGGAAGCGCCCAGGCAGGAAGTAGTACGCATCAGGGTCGCTGCGGACGGTGTGTTTGAGTTTGATAAATCCGGCATCAGTGATTTGCGGCCAGGAGGCATTGAAAAACTGAATAAGGTCGCTGAGCAGTTATTGGCTAGCGGCGAAATTACCCAGCTGAAGATCATCGGGCATACGGACCGCTTGGGTGATGATGCTTATAACCAGCGTTTGTCTGTAGAGCGTGCCGAAGCCATCCGGCAATACCTGGCCAGGAAAAATATCAATACGGAGCTGGTCAGCGCCCAGGGTGCCGGCAAGTCGCAGCCTCTGGTCGAATGCAGGCAAACCAGGCGTGATGAAGCACTGATTCGCTGCCTGGAGCCTAATCGCAGGTTCGAAATCGAGGCGTGGACGGTCAGCAAACAGTAAACCTTACGGAGCCATCAGTAAGCAGGGCATCAACCCGCTTGCTGATGGCGTTTGAAAAGTAATTAATTTGAAACTGTGGCTTTGAATCAATACCGATCTTAATTCCAAGACATGCAACCATGACAAAACGCATCATCATCGCCGATGACCACCCGCTGATCCGCGAAGGGCTCAAGCACATCCTGGCACCGCACGCGGCGTATAGCGTAGCCGCAGAGACCGCTGACGGCCATGAGCTGCTGGCGGCGGTCCGTCGGGACAGTTACGACATCGCCCTCGTGGATATGCTGATGCCGGGCAAGAACGGTATAGAACTCATTCAGCAGCTGCATCTGGAGAAACCTGAACTCAGGATACTGGTGATCAGTTCGCACAAAGAGGATATCTATGCGGTACGCGCCATCCGCGCCGGAGCATCAGGTTACCTGTGCAAAGACCACGCAATCTCTGAACTGGTGTATGCAGTTAACAAGCTAGCCCAGGGGCGCATGTACATCACGGAGGATGTAGCCGAAGAACTGGCGCTTTCCAGCATGCACACAACGCCGGTCAAGCAGCATAGCCTGCTGTCGGACCGTGAATACCAGGTGTTCCTCAAGCTGGCTTCAGGGAAAACGATTACGGAAATTTCAGAGAGACTGAACCTGAGTTTAAAGACCGTCAGTACATATAAAGCCCGTATTTTCCAGAAGCTGTCGCTTAACAGTGTATACGATGTGTGCAGGTATGCCTTAGAGCATAATCTGCTTGACCAGATGGATAACTCATCAGGATGAAATGCGGCAGATTTTGAATCACATGCCGATTTTTGATGTATAAAGATTCTACTATTGCCGGTTTCCTAGCGGTGCCAGTAAGTTAGCGCGCCTATCCCCACGCAGCCCACAAAGTTATCCACAAAAACTGTGGAGTCTTGGATCTGGCAGTCAATGCATCATGCAAAGCGTGCATGGCGTTGTTAAGCACATGATCGCATTATGGAATTTACAGCATTCACAACCGTCGGGGAGCTATTCCCGAATCCGTGCCATGCAAGAAGGCGTCAGAGAGGTACCGTTAAAGATTGAATGTTCTTGATGATATTCTTCTCACCTATTTTTTGGATGATGCCTGAGCGCTCCATCTTTTCCATGATATTGGCGCGCACTTCACACAGCACCAGCCGGGTATGGTTGCGTTCGCAGTTCTTCACCAGTTCTTCAAAAGCCTGCAAACCCGATGCGTCAATAACCGGCACGTTCTGCATGCGCAGCACCAGGATGTCGGCGTGGGTATGGGCATGCTCCAGCGCGCTCATCAGGCGTTCGGTCACGCCAAAAAAGAACGCGCCTTCCATGCTGTAAACCGCGACATTTTCGGGCAGTATGAAATGGGCGTTACCGGTTTCAGACACCAGGTCTTCTACGGTCTGGTGCCGGATGCTTGCTGCCTCGCTCATGCGCTTCATGAACAATAGCGCGGCCAGCATCACGCCGATATTGACTGCGGCCACAAGGTCGGTGAAGATCGTGAGCAGAAAGGTGATCAGCAGCACAGCGACATCTGCCCGCGGTGCCGTGCGCGCCATATGCCAGAAACGGTGCATTTCACTCATGTTGTAAGCCACGACAAACAATATTGCAGATAAGGCGCACAGCGGTATGTGCGCGGCTAACGGTGCAAAAACAATCACAATGACAACCAGCGTTAACGTATGCACAATGCCTGCCAGCGGGCTGGATGCGCCGTTGCGGATGTTGGTTGCCGTACGTGCGATCGCGCCGGTAGAGGCAAAACCGCCGAATAATGGAGAAAAAATATTGGCGATGCCCTGGCCAACCAGTTCCTGATTGGAGTCATGCTTGGTGCCTGTCATGCTATCGGCAACGACTGCGGACAATAGTGATTCAATTGCGCCCAGCAAGGCGATGGTAAAGGCCGGTACAATCAGCTGCAGCACCTGTGAGAAACGGATAGGTAAAAAATGGAAGCTGGGCAAACTTTGCGGTATGCCGCCAAAAGCCGAACCTATCGTAGCGACGCCTTCAAACTTGAAGACAGCCTGCAGCACTGTAGCTGCCACCATTGCAACCAATGGGGAAGGGATGCGCTTGAAAAACCTCGGTGAGTAAATGACCAGCAGTAGTGTGAATGCGGCCAGCAGTGCCGTTACAGGGTGCAGGCTGGGCAATGCCATGGTTAGATCCCATAGCTTTTCATGAAAGTGCTCCGCACCAGGTTCCGGCTTCAGGCCTAGGAAATCTTTGCACTGGCCAACCCAGATAATGACTGCAATACCGCTTGTAAAACCTACGATTACCGGGGCAGGGATGTATTTGATCACGGTGCCGAAGCGCACAAGCCCCATCACCAGCAGCATGACGCCAGCCATCAAGGTGGCCATTTGCAGGCCGGCAATGCCGTACTGGGCCGTGATGCCCGACAGGATTACAATGAATGCACCGGTAGGGCCTGATATCTGCACTCGGCTGCCGCCCATTAATGAGCTAATGCCGCCTGCCACGATTGCCGTGTAGATGCCTTGTTCCGGTTTTGCGCCGCTGGCGATGGCAAAAGCCATGGCCAGCGGTAGCGCTACAATGCCAACGATGACGCCCGCCAGCAGGTTGTTCGCCCAATGCGATCTCTTGAATAAACCGGCGCGTCTGGCTTCCTGCAGGGCAATCATCTTATAACCCGGATACTTGTTCTTGAACGTCAATAGTAGCACCCTGAGGTGATGACCTCAATTACTACATGGGCTCTGCGTATACTTTTACAGGTGCTGGCTACGATTGCATAAAGCTGACGGCCATGGCGTGATAAAATTCATGGCTATGAACGAAAGTAAACCGCTACAGTTAACCCCCGCAAATTTTGATACGGCATTACAGGCATGCATGCTGGCCGACCGTTATGCGCTGCGTCGCAAGCTGCATGACGTGAAGACCCTGCAAAAATCGGGCGATGAAAAATCATTGGCCAAAGCGCAGCGCCTGATCAATGAGCTTGTGCAGAAACTGCATGCCTCGCAGAAAAAATACGGGCAGCGTTTAGCCAGCCTGCCGCGCCCGGAATATCCTCTGGAACTGCCGGTCAGCGGCAGGAAAGATGAAATTTCTGCGGCCATTATTAAAAACCAGGTGGTGATCGTCTGCGGTGAAACCGGTTCCGGTAAAACAACGCAATTACCCAAAATCTGCCTTGAATTAGGCCGCGGCGTTTCCGGCCTCATCGGCCACACGCAGCCGCGTCGTATCGCGGCACGTTCGGTCGCCAGCCGTATTGCACAGGAACTAAAAAGCCCCCTGGGCGAAGTGGTTGGCTACAAGGTGCGCTTTAATGACAAGCTGTCAGAATCCAGCTACGTCAAGCTGATGACCGACGGTATCCTGCTTGCGGAAACCCAAGGCGATAAATTCCTTAACGCCTATGACACGATCATTATCGACGAGGCGCATGAGCGAAGCCTGAATATTGACTTTCTGCTCGGGTACCTGAAGCAGTTGTTGCCGAAACGCCCTGATCTGAAAATCATTGTCACCTCAGCCACGATTGATGCTGACCGTTTCTCCAGGCACTTTAACGGCGCCCCGGTGATAGAAGTATCCGGCCGTACTTACCCGGTCGAAATCCGTTACCGTCCGCTGGGCGCAGCGGGTTTCCGCGCCAGGGAAATTGCCGAAGCGGAAAACACGCAGTTCGACCTGGATGACGGTATGGACCTGCCTGCCGGAAACCCTCTCGGAATTCCGCGCAAACCTAAGACAGAGGCGCGCTGGCTGGAAGAGGATGACGAAGAAGAGGCCATCGAGGAAGCCATTCTGGATGCCGCCGATGATCTGCTGCGCCAGGGCGATGGCGATATTCTGGTGTTTCTGCCGGGAGAGCGCGAGATCCGGGATGTCGCTGACCACTTGCGCAAATACCAGGGTCGTTCCGCCAAGCTTAAACATATTGAAGTGCTGCCGCTGTTTGCACGCCTGAGCATTGAAGACCAGCAGAAGATTTTCAAAAGCCACAGCAGCCGGCGTATCGTGCTGGCAACCAATGTGGCAGAAACCTCACTGACTGTGCCGGGCATCAAATATGTGATTGATGCCGGATTGGCGCGGGTTAACCGTTATAGCCCGCGCGCCAAGGTCGAGCAGCTGCAGATCGAAAAAATCAGCCAGGCGGCCGCCAGGCAGAGGGCCGGGCGCTGCGGCCGTGTTTCAGACGGTATCTGCGTGCGCCTGTACTCAGAGCAGGATTTTAACGGGCGCCCGGAGTTTACCGAACCTGAGATCCTGCGCAGTTCTCTGGCTGCCGTCATTCTGCGCATGGCAGCTTTGCGCCTGGGCGATGTTGCGGAGTTTCCGTTCATTGAGGCGCCAAGTTCCAGGCTGATTGCCGATGGCTACCTGCTGCTGCAGGAGCTGGGTGCTGTGGATGCCCGCCGCCAGATCACAGAAACCGGACTGCAACTGGCCAAGCTGCCGCTGGATCCGCGGGTCGGGCGCATGATTTTGGCTGCAAAGCGCGAACATTGCCTGAGGGAAATTCTGATCATTGCCAGTGTGCTGAGCATTCAGGACCCGCGTGAACGGCCAATGGATAAGCGGGAGGCGGCAGACAACGCCCATGCCAGGTTTGCCGGCGAAGGTTCCGATTTCATGAGCTACCTCAAGCTGTGGGACTTTTTTGACAATGCACTGAAAACGAAAAAATCCAATAAGGACTTGCTCAATCAATGCCATAGTAGTTTCCTGTCCTTTTTACGGCTTAAGGAATGGCGTGAACTGCACGGGCAGCTGCTGGATATCGTGTCCGAGATGGAATTCAAGCTCAACGAAAAAGAGGCGACTTTTGAACAGATCCACAAAGCGCTGCTTGCCGGCCTGCTTGGCAACATCGGTTTTAAAGACGGCGAGAGCGAGTCTTACGCCGGTGCGCGCGGCATCCGCTTTCATATCGCTCCCGGCTCTGCACTCAAAAAGCAACGGCCTAAATGGGTGATTGCGGCAGAACTGGTAGACACCAGCAAGCTATATGCACGCTGTGTCGCTAAAATCGAGCCGGACTGGATCGAGCCATTGGCGCGCGGGCTGACCGAAAGCCATTACTCAGACCCGCGCTGGGACAGGAAAATGGGCATGGTGAACGCGTGGGAGCGCGTGAGCCTGTATGGCCTGACGATTATCCCTAAACGGCGCGTGCATTATGGCCCGATTGACCCTAAGGAGTCGCGCGAGATTTTTATTCGCGAAGCGCTTGCCAATGGCGAGTTCGATACGCGCGCGGCTTTCTTTACTGCCAATGAACGCCTGATTGCCGAGGTGGAAGAACTTGAGCACAAAGCGCGCCGGCAGGATGTGCTGGTGGATGAACATCAGTTGTTTACATTTTATGATGCCAGGATTCCTGCCGATATCTATAACGCGGCCAGCTTTGAGAAATGGCGTGCAGAAGCTGAGAAACTGAACCCTAAATTGCTTTACCTGACGCGTGACGATCTGATGCGCCATGGCGCAGATGCGATTACCGCGGTACAGTTTCCCGAGAAGATCATGCTTGACGGCGTTGAGGTTGCGCTTAAATACCGTTTTGAGCCTGGCCATGTGCTGGATGGTGTGACGGCAACCATTCCACTGGCGCTGCTGAACCAGCTTAATCCGGTGCAGACCGAATGGCTGGTACCGGGCATGCTGCGTGAAAAACTCACTTACCTGATCAAGGCATTGCCCAAGACTTTCCGCCGCGTTTGTGTGCCGGTACCGGAGTTTGTCACCAGTTTTCTGGAGTATGCAGAGCAAAACCCATTGTCGTCATTCCCGCGCAGGCGGGAATCCAGTCAGGTCGACTACGTGGATAATGGTCTGGATTCCGGCCTGCGTCGGAATGACGCGGTAGGGGTATTATCTTTACTGGATACGCTTGCCGCTTACATTCAATATAAAACCACGCTCAAAATCAGCAAGGAAGACTGGAGTCTAACTGACATACCAGCCCACCATTTAATGAATTTCAGGGTGATTGATGATGCCGGGCGCGAGCTGGGAATGGGGCGCGACTGGAACGCGCTGAAAAAACAGCTGGGTTCTGCTGCGCAGCTGACGTTCAGGAATACTTCACCCGATATTGAAAAGACCGGCCTGAAACAATGGGATTTCGGTGACCTGCCGCAGACCCTGAGTTTTGAGCGGGATGGTTTGAAGGTAACGGGTTATCCGGCACTGGAAGACGACATGGATACGGTTTCAGTGAGGCTGTTCGATACCGCCCGCGAAGCGGAGCAGAGCCATCGCAAGGGCATTTGCCGCCTGATGCGTTTTGAGTTGAAAGAACAGATGAAGCAGCTGGAAAAAAGCCTGCCGAATTTTAACCAATATGCACTGTCGCTGCGTAATGTCGTAGCGCCTGATGACCTGCGCGAAGACATGATCATGGCGATTGCCGATCGCGCTTTCATCGGTGAAGACGAGTTGCCGCGCACCAATGCCGATTTTATGAAACTGAAGCAGCGCGCAAGAACACGCCTGCCGGCAGTGACCGAGGCCGTGGCAAGGCAGGCGCAGGCGATCGCAACCGAGTACCAGCTGCTGATGCAGAAACAAGGGCAGATGGCGGCCACCGTCAACCGGCTGAAACGCGACCTAGACCAGCAGATCGGCCTGCTGGTTTACAAAGGCTGCTTTAGCCAGACGCCATGGGAATACCTGCAAAGCATCCCGCGCTATCTGAAGGCGCTGCGCCTGCGTATCGAGAAACATCCGGCCAACCCTGAGCGCGATGGCAAGAATGCCGGCAGTGTCGGTTTGATCTGGCAGAAATGGCAGGATAAAATCAACGCCCTGAACCAGGCGCACCAGGATATTCCGCAGCAACTGCTGGATTTCCGCTGGCTGATTGAGGAGTTGCGCGTATCGCTGTTTGCCCAAGAACTAAAGACGCCATTTCCCGTCTCGATTAAGCGCCTTGAAAAAATTTGGCAGGATATGCGTTTTTAAACATACATGCGGCCTGATAATAAGCACACCCAAAACCTGAATCATAGCTTTGCTCATTTATCCGAACTGAGCCTGAAGGTAAATAGCAGCGATCATCACTTCCACATCAAGGTCAGCCGTAACACGCTGCTCGCGATAATATTTTCGCTGCTGTTGCATGCCTTGATATTTTTTGCGGTGCCGCAGATCAAGTTTGATACCCCGCCATCCATACCGGCACAAGCTATTGAGGTAAGCCTGGCGCCGCTTAGCGTGCCCAGGCAAGTGACCGAGCCGATACAGGAGTTGCAGCCGCCGGCTGCGGAGCCGGTTCCTGAAGTCAAGGCGCCGGAACCCGCTGCGGCTGCCCCCAAGATCATCGCAAAAAAACCGGCGCCTGATAAAAAGCCGCGTTTTACCGTACCACCCGAGCCTAAAGTCAAGCCGGAGCTGAACAAGCGCACGGCTCAGGAGCCTGAGGTTAAGGAGCCGCCGCTGGAGCAGCAGTACACGGACATGGCCTCCTACGTCAAGGCCATGCAGGCAAAGCGCATGGATTCAGAGTCGGTAGCCGCCCAGGTCAATGCAGAAGCCGCAGCGCGCGAACGCGGCCAGACGGAAGCGCAACTGAGGGATGAGCGCGTGAAACGCAACCTTAAATATGGCACTAACGGCATCTTTGAAATTACCAGCCTGGGGCCGCGCAGCGCCACATTCGCTTTCCGCGGCTGGACGAATGATTACAGCAGTTCCAGGCGACAGTTTTATGAAGTGGAGGCAAGCGGTGGCCAGGATGTGCGCCTGCTCATGATCCGGCGCATGATCCAGCTGATACGTGAGCATTATGACGGTGACTTTAACTGGGAGTCGCACCGGCTGGGCCGCTCTGTCGTACAGTCAGCACGGCTGGAGGATAATGCCGGCCTGGAAGATTTCCTGATGATGGAATTTTTCGGCACCAATTATAAGAACACCCAATATTAAGAAGCATTGATTTGTCCGCCATACAGGCAAGTCAGCTTTTTTCATTTTCCAGGGCGCGGCGATATTCTTCGAGTTTCTTCTGGTAATCCTCTGCGTCGCCATATTCCAGAAACCTTTCGTAACGCGAATGGGTGCCCAGGATTTTCCTTGCGTGCTTGATCGGGCAGAAGTACTGCTCGGTCCTGGCAATCACTTCACTGACATAGGCAATCATGCCATTACCGTATGCGCAGTAGGTGCAATGGAATTTTTCAATGAAGTTCAGGTAGTTAAGATGCATCCTGTCGTAGACGATGTAATCGCTGCGGCGTACCCGCTTGATGCCGTATATGGGAAAGCATGTCAGCTGATATAAGGTGACAAAAAAGTCTGTGATCAGCAGCGGGATGATCATGGAGTAAATGATCGGGCCGGTAATCAGGTTCTGTGGCCTGTAAGTGACCAGCCAGCGAAAGAAGCTGGTTTTTAACCGTTTATGCGTTTCCTTGATCGACTGCTCGAATTCGACGCGTTTACCTTTTATCTGGAAAAACATGCTGGACTGCTGTTCGTTCAACGCAATACGCAGATCATCTTCAAGTTCTGTGATCTGGTTAAGTATTTGCTGGATGCGATCGTTCATATGAATTCCTTTTTGTTTGCGGCCACGTTTAAGTATGGCTTAAGCCCAACTTTGAAATAGTGCAGAGCCGGCAATATGCCATGCGCCTGTTTTTTTAGTTTTTTTTGCAATTGGCAAGAAGTATACAAATCGGTATACTCGACCAATACATCCATCAATATTAATCAGAAAGCCCTTGCAATGTCCAAATCAAGAAAATTGGCAACGACTATGCTGGCGTTAAGTGCCATGGCACTGGCAGCCTGTGCCGGAGTCGCAGGTAAACACGACACCGAGAGCAGCCAGTGGCCGAGTTTCGGGCGTGATTACACGAATCAGCGTATGTCGCCACTCACTCAGATTAACACAGAAAATGTTGGAAAACTTGGCCTGGCGTGGCAATTTAAAACCGGTGTTGCAGCCAGTTTTCAGGCTACGCCTATTGTTGCAGGGGGAGTGATGTATGTGGCCCTGCCTTATAACCATGTGGCGGCGCTGGATGCGCGAACCGGTAAGGAGTTATGGCGCTACCGGCATGAGCGTAAAGCAAACTGGAAAATGTGCTGCGGCCCGGCTAACCGGGGAGTGGCTGTCAGCGACGGCAAGGTGTTTATCGGGACGGTGGATGCCAGGCTGATTGCGCTTGATGCAAGAACCGGCGCAAAAATATGGGATATCAATGTCGCGGACGATACCGCATTGACGGAAAATACCGGATTATTAAGCAAGGCCGATGCAAAAAGCCAGAAAGATGCTTACGGCGGCACCGGAATCGGTATCGCAATGGCGCCGGTTGTGTATCACGGCAAGGTGATTGTCGGCGTAACGGGCGTTGGCTACGGCCTGCACGTAGATACCCCGAGGATCGATGCGCCATTGGGCGCAGTCATCGGTGTGAGCGGCCTGTATGGCCGCCCGGGTTTCCTGGCGGCATACGATGTGAACAATGGCAACCGCGTATGGCAGTTCGATACGATTCCATCCCAGGGCTGGGAGGGTACTTTTGCGGCAACGACTTCAGATGGCATTTCACTCAACAGAGACATCGCTGCGGAAAAAGAAAATGCCAAAAACCACCCGGATGCATGGCGTTATGGCGGAGGCTCCGCCTGGAGTACGCCGGCCATTGATATCAAGACCAATACACTGTTTTTCGGCACCGGTAATCCTTCGCCGCAGATGAACGATGTTTCACGCCCCGGCGATAATCTATACACGGTCTCACTTGTCGCCCTGGACACGGAAACCGGCAAGCTTAAATGGCATTACCAGCAGGTACCGCACGATGTATGGGGTTATGACTTGGCAAGCCCACCGGTGCTGTTTGATTATGTCAAGGATGGCAGGAAAGTCCCTGCGGTAGGCCAGGCCGGCAAAACTGGCTGGTATTATGTGAACGATAGAGCTACCGGCGCGTTGCTGATGAAATCGGAAGCCTTTGTACCGCAGAAGAACCTGTTTGCGAAGGCGACCAGGGAAGGTACCGTGCTTTACCCGGGTATCCTTGGCGGTTCCAACTGGAGTCCGAGCGCTTTGGATGATGGAAGCCAGACTGCTTATGTTGCCGGCATTCACGCCCCGATCAGGTATACCCTGGTTGAAGAGCCGGCTAAAGAAGGTTTGCCTGCAATCCGTTATGCATCGTCCGAGCCTACCAAAGACCCGAGATGGGGCACGGTATCGGCAATTGATTTGGCGACAGGAAAAATCCGCTGGCAGGTAAAAACGGAACAGCCCCTGATGGGCGGTGTACTGGCGACCCGAGGCGGCTTACTGTTCATGGGTGAGGGTGATGGCAGCTTCAATGCCTACAATAGCAGCAGCGGCGCGCTGCTATGGCAGGCTAAGGCCGATGCCGGGGTTAATGCGCCGCCTATCAGTTATGAGATCGACGGTGTGCAGTATGTGGCAGTGGCCGCCGGGGGCAATGCCATTTTCGGTTTTACTGCCGGTGATAATATACTGGTGTACACCCTGAAGAAATGAAGTTTAAAGAAAAGAAGCATGCATCAATGATTTTTACCATGTTTAAACGTTTATTGCTGGCCTGTTTGTTTGTATACACGGCTGCCGCCTGTGACCGTGACTACCAGCATGCCCCGTTACCGGCTGCTTCCAATGTCGTGATCCTGGGTGACAGCCTCACTTATGGCACAGGTGCCGGCAGCGGAGAAGACTATGCCAGCCTGCTGGCAGGCAATACCGGCTGGAATGTGATTAATGCAGGTGTCCCCGGCAATACTTCTGCGGATGGCCTGGCTCGTCTTTCATCTTTGCTGGAAGCACATGAAACCGGTGAGCAGAAGATTGACCTGCTGATTGTTGAACTTGGCGGTAATGATTTCCTGAAACACGTGCCGGAGCCAGAAACCGTAGGTAACCTGAAATCCATACTGAGCCAGGCAAAAGCCCGCAGCATCCAGACTGCGTTAATTGCCATTCCGGAATTCAGCCCGGTAGGGGCAGCTTTCGGAAACCTGTCAGACCATCCTTTATACGGGAAGCTGGCGGAAGAAACCGGTACGCCTTTGATTGCAGACCTGTTTTCTGATGTGCTGGCAAAAAACAGCCTCAAAGCGGACCCTATACATCCCAATGCTGCAGGTTACCGCCTGGTGGCAAGCCAATTGCAGCATGCGCTGATGGACTTGGGTTTTGTGAAGAAAAACTGAAGTGCTGCCGGTGTTTGATTTTCTACCGGTGTTTAACTTTAAGGTACAGCACGATGCAGGCCAGTATGAGCGTGATGCTGTTGGCGGCAATGATCGGCCAGCTGTCAATCATCAGCCCGTAAATCAGCCAGCCTGATACGCCGAGGCTGAACAGGCTGTACATGGGGAGTGATATTCCCGATAAATCACGGGTTTTCAGTGATTGCAGCGCCTGCGGCACAAATGCTGTCGTGGTCAGGACTGCAGAGCAGTAGCCTATGAGGTCGGTTGTTGTATCCATCTGGTTTTCTGGTGCCGATATTGGTTTAAGGCGGTTCGAAGTTTGCTGCCGGTTCAGGTTTCAGCATTTGAATAAGCGCTGGATCGGGATCACCAGCATCAGCGCAAGCGCGCCTGCTGCCACGCCAAACAAGCCGTTCAATAATGTCGGTGCCAGCCATTGCAGAAAGCCATTGTTCATGGTGTCTGCAGCGTGTTCAATCCAGTGGTGAATGGCCGGTATGCCATGTGTGAGTATGGCGCCGCCAACCAGGAACATGGCGGCGGTACCGACCACCGACAATGTCTTCATCATGTAAGGCGCGAATTTAAGGATACCGAAGCCCAGTTTTCTTTTTAATACGGCAATGAGATTTTCGCCTTTGCATTGCGCCAGGTACAAACCGCCGTCATCCAGCTTTACAATGCCGGCGACAAGGCCATAAACGCCGACGGTCATCATGATCGCGATGCCGACCAGCACCATGACCTGGTTGCTGAATGTGGCGGTAGCAACCGTGCCCAGCGTAATGACGATAATCTCGGCCGATAACACAAACTCAGTGCGGATCGCGCCTTTGATCTTGTCCTGCTCGGTTTCCTGGGTGACGATTTCATTCGCGTTGGTGCTCTGCTGCGGGTTCAGGTGCCTGGCTTCATCATGAAGAAACAGCTTGTGGTACAGCTTCTCCACACCTTCAAAACACAGGAACAGGCCACCCAGCATCAGGAGCGGAACGACAGCCCCTGGCGCTAACGCACTGATGGCCAGCGCCAGGGGCACCAGGATCACCTTGTTGATCATTGAACCTTTGGCAACCGCCCAGATCACCGGAAGCTCACGGTCTGCATTGACGCCGTTTACCTGCTGCGCATTGAGCGCCAGGTCATCCCCCAGCACACCGGCAGTTTTCTTTGCTGCTACTTTGGTCATGACCGATACATCGTCAAGTATGGTTGCTATATCATCAATCAGTGTCAAAAGACTGGCGCCGGCCATAAGATAGGTTTTCCTGTAAAGGTGTTTTTGTGCTGTGAATTATAACCAATGAATGTTTAAACACTGGCCTTGAATCAAAAAATATATGATGAATCTTAATCATCATGCAAACATGGGCTGTAGACTATAATCAAGCTCAATATGTCATCGGAAAGAAAGCGCTTAATCATGCAAGAGCAAAATGCAGGACAATGGACACTGGAAATCAAGGGCATGACCTGCGCATCATGTGCGGGTCGTGTTGAAAAAAGCTTGCTGAAAGTACCGGGTGTCGCCACTGCGGAAGTGAACCTGGCACTTGAAACTGCGCAAGTGACGGGTTCTTCAGGCGAAATTACACCGGACAGGCTGGTGGCTGCAGTCGTGGCTGCCGGCTATCAGGCGCAACCGCTCAATCTCGACCTGGAACAGCCGGCTTCCATGGTCGCGAGCCCGGCTGCCGCTTATAGCTGGTGGCCTGTTGCTGTTTCCACTATGCTGTCCTTGCCATTGGTAGCGGGCATGTTCTCTGAATGGCTGAGCTGGCCATTTCTGCAATGGCAGGTTTCCGGCTGGCTGCAATGGGCACTGGCAACCCCTGTGCAGTTCTGGCTGGGCTGGCGTTTCTACAAGGCTGGCTGGCATGCCCTGAAAGGCGGCACCGGCAATATGGACCTGCTTGTCGCGATCGGCACATCTGCCGCATACGGTTTGAGCGTTTATCTGCTTTTTAACGCTGCCCATGCCAGCATGGGACACCTCTACTTTGAAACATCTGCCATTGTGATTACCCTTGTCTTGCTAGGAAAATGGCTGGAAACACGCGCCAAATCAAAAACAACCGAGGCCATTCGTGCGCTGAACGCTTTGCGTCCGGAGCGCGCCAGTGTAATCCGCAACAATCAGGAATTGCAGCTCCCTCTCTCGTCTGTGGTGCTGGGTGACCTGGTGATGATACGCCCGGGCGAGCGCGTAGCGGTGGATGGGATCGTCAGGCAGGGTAACAGCCAGGTAGATGAATCCTTGATCACCGGTGAAAGCCTCCCGGTTGTAAAACAG